>Ga0207684_10000090_pt1 | contig 171831 bp, 177 predicted proteins | sample KBSK5501metaG_FD_184342 | JGI IMG/M metagenome (GOLD analysis project Ga0207684, IMG submission 184342) | Corn, switchgrass and miscanthus rhizosphere microbial communities from Kellogg Biological Station, Michigan, USA - KBS K5-50-1 metaG... | ecosystem: Host-associated > Plants > Roots >... | reverse complement strand
TGACGGATGATCGCCAGACGCCGAGACGCGGACCTCGCCCGCTCTTTGTCGGTCACGTGGATCCCCTCCTCCTTGGGCGACCCAAGTGTCAACGACGTCCGTCAGTTTTAGATGCTGGGGAGGGAAGATTCGAACCTCCGATTGGCTGATCCAGAGTCAGCCGATCACCCCGGCCAATCGCGACCTTGAGTTTCGGAGCGATCTCGCGAATTTCGAATACGAGGAAGTCGGCGGGCAGGCCCGCTAACACGCCGAATCAGTCGATCACTGCGCGTGAGGCCACATCAGGTTCACGAATAGCGCGAGATCATCGATCGCCGCGGTTGACGTGATCGGCGTGTAGACCGGCTGCATCGTCGGGTGTACGGCACACGACTGCTTCGCCCGGAGCATGGCCGCTGGCAGGTGGTCAAGCTCGAGCTGCGCAACGGAAGCATTGACCGCCGGGACACGGCGTTTCGGTCCCATATTCCGGAGCTATACGCTCTTGCGGGGGTCTGAGGCTCCGTGGACATACCCGATCCGGTCTGGACCTGCATCAACTGCCACAAGACGATGGCCGACTGCACGTGCGACGAGCAGCCGATGATCGCCGGCGCGCCGTATCAGCCTCGACCTGTGTTCCGTGCCACGCCGCCAAGACCTCCGCTCCCGGCCCCGCGGTCGGTGCTGTCCGAAGTCAGCGAGATCGAGGTCGATCCCGCCATCGAGGACCTCGATGGCTACAGCGAGATCGATGCGCTGCGGCGAGAGAACGGGTCGTTTGTGAGTGCCTTCGACCGAGCGCGGACCGAGCACTTTAGCCAACCGCTGCCGCCGCCGGTCGCCGCCGCCCTCCCACTCCTTCGCAGCCTCTACCAAGCGTCCTGCGCAGGTGAAGAGCCGCCCACACGAGACTCGCTGACCCCGCAGACTAGGTTCCGTCTCGAGTCCGCGGAGGCGCTGCTCGGAGCCGCCATACCGCTGACAAGCACGCGACGATCCGTGCGGCGACAGGCTGAACTCTGGGCTGCGTACAACATCAAGATGGCACACCCGAAGGGGTCGGCACCCTGGATGCTCCGCGAACGCTGCAACAAAGCGATGCGCCCCGGTCAGTCGATGCACCAGTTCGGCCTAGCGGTCGATATAGAGAAGGGGAGCACCGACGACCGACGGACCGAGGTCCTACTGCGGTCCAAGTTCAAGCAGACCTTTCTCAAGACCGAGCCCCACCATTTTGAATGCACCGTCGACCCGAACTACCACGCCGCCTGGAGGAAGGCACGCTCCCTTGAGAGTCTCTCGGTGCGGTGGGCCTCTGTCTGGGACAAAGCCCGCCGTCGGTACGAGGTGTGGGCTGATTTGCTGGATCAGTATCGTTCGGCGCTCGCGCGGCATCAGCTCCAGCTCGCCAAGGTTGGTGCGGCGGAGCTTTCGGTCAGCAGCAAGATTCTGTCCTACAACGCTCGTCTGGCCGAGTGTCGTGCCAAGGCGATGGTGCTGCGAGAGTACGTGGAGCGCTACAACTCCGCCGTGCAGCGCAAGAATGCCGTCGCCCGTCAGCACAATGCGGCCCCCGCCGAGCAGCAGCCTGAGTTCCAGCGCCGGTGGTCTTCCATCGTGCTCCCGGGCATGCATTCGGGCATCCGGGGTCTGACGGAGCCCTCCGACACCTTCGACGTGCAGCAGTCGGTGGTCACCGACATGCTGCTGCCAGACCTGGGCCCGAAGGCGCATGACCAGATCGAAGAATTGCGCGAAGCCTTCAGCAACGCCCTGACCGACGCGGTCCGGACCTACGACGCCAGCAGCGCTGCCCGGAAGAAGCTCGAGGAGTGCGAGTGGTGGCTTGCCGGTGCGGAGCGGGCTCTGCGGGCGTTGCTCGACCAGATCGGCGCCGAAGTCGTGAGCTTCGCTGGCGTTGAGCCGACGGCCGGGTCTTCGCCACAGCCTTGAGCCAATGGGCCGATTGTTGCGCTCGACCGATCACGCCGAACCCGTCCCATCAGTTACCCGCAGCGCGGAGACGCCTTCGCGTTAATTGAAACGGTTGGCGCTTCGTACGATGCGTATCGCGATGAGCGCCAGCGACTCTGAGGCTCTATCAACGAAACCCCAGCGCAGTCAGCGGCGGAGGGGAGGACGGTCCGGCACGCCGGCCCGGCTCAATGTCCGGAGTCATGTGTTAGCCACCGAGCGAATCAGTTGTGCGTCGCGCGAATCAGCCGATCAGCAACGGACGAACATGCGAGCATTCTGCCGAGGTCATGATCGAACGCCGCGATCGGCTGACTTCGTGTTAGTCAATCGTGCGCGCAAGAACACCAACAAATGCTGGGGAGGGAGGATTCGAACCTCCGATTGGCTGATCCAGAGTCAGCTGCCTTACCGCTTGGCCACTCCCCAAATGGGCACTCCTGATTATGACGGGCGAAGCGTCGCGGACACGCGTCGGCGCGGGTCGCGCCGCGTAGCCTACCGGCTGCGGTGATCCTCGCTCATGTCGAGGTTGAGGAGCCGCGCCAACGCCGCGGCGGAGTCGGTGCCGAGGATCGGGCGCACGCGCTCCTCCACGGCGCGCTCGCAGCTGGAGCGAAACGGACCGGGGCTGGCTCCGCTGCCGAGGGCATGGCTGATGAAGCACTCGTGCAGCGCATCCACCACCGCACCGCGCACGAGCTCAGCACGCGCCGCGGGCAGCGACTGCGCGCGCGCGAAAGACGGCACGATGCGATCGGCGATCACGCCGGCCTCAACGCGGGAGAGCTCCCCGACGGAGCTGGTGTCGTACCAGGCGCCGGCGGCGCGCGCATCCGCTGCGGTCGCGGTCTCGGGCCGATACCCGAGGTCGGTGAGCAGAGCGGTAGCCGGACCGACCGCGCTCTCGCCGCGCACGGTCAGCCTCAGCAGATCACCGTGAAAATCGACCGCCGCGCGATCCACGCCGCTCAGAGATTCCAGGCGCGCCAGCACGGGCGCGATGCGCGAGCCTCAGCCGAGGCCCGGCGCGGCGCTTCAGGCGAGTCCGTGTAGACGAAGCGTGATCTCAGCCAACGCCCTCAGTCTGAGCTAACGCGGGCGCGCTCGGAAGCCGAGCCAGCCGTGCATTTTGACCCCGGGCCGATAGCATCCAAGGCATGAACGTCGCGATGTGGGGCCGCGCCCTCTACACGATCCAGCGGGTCGACAAGGCCGGCTGGCAGCGCCTCGACATCGTCTCCCGGTGGCTCATCGCGGCGCGCGCGTCCGTGCTTGTCATCACCTTCATCTCGGTCGCGATTGCCGGGCTGCTCGCGATCCGCGCCGGCCGCTTCGACCCCGCGCTCTGGGCCCTGAGCGCGCTCGCGCTGCTCCTGGCGCACGCGACCAACAACCTGCTCAACGACCTGACCGACCACCTCAAGGGGGTCGACACGAACAACTACTTCCGCGCGATCTACGGTCCGCATGCGCTCGAGCACCATCTCCTCTCGATCAGAGGGCTGATCGCCTACGCGGCGGTCAGCGGGATCGCGGCGCTGCTCATAGGCGGCTATCTCGTGTCGGTCCGTGGCCCGCTCGCCCTCGCGCTGATGGCCGCGGGCGCCTTCTTCGTCCTTTTCTACACGTACCCGCTCAAGTACATCGGCCTGGGCGAGATCGCGGTGATCCTCGTGTGGGGTCCGCTGATGATCGGCGGCACGTACTTCGTCGTCACCGGCCTGTGGGACTGGGACGTGGCGCTCGTCGGGCTGCCGTACGCGCTCGGCGCGACGACGGTCATCTTCGGCAAGCACATCGACAAGCTGGAGGACGATCGCGCCCGAGGGATCCACACGCTCCCGGTTCTCATGGGCGAGAGAGCCGCGCGCTGGGTCCTCGGCGGGATGATCGTGCTCATGTACGCGACCGTTCTCTACCTCGTCGCCATCGGGTTCCTCTCGCCGGTCGTACTGGTGGTCGCGCTGGCGCTCCCGAAAGCGCGCGCGGCGCTCGCGGAGTTCGCCAAGCCGCGCCCGAAGGAGCGTCCCGAGCACTGGCCGAAGCTGGCCTGGCCGCTGTACTTCGTCCGCCTCGCGTTCGTGCACAACCGCCGGTTCGGTCTGCTGCTCCTGCTCGGGCTCGTCGGCGACGTCCTCGTCCGCGCCACCCTTCGCTGAGCTCAGCTCGCGGGCGCTTCCCCTGCGCGTGATACCGGCGCGTGCCCGCGACGCGCGATCCGCGCGTCGATGAACGCCTGCACGCGCCGGCGCATCGGCTGGAACAGGATCGCGTTCACGAACGCGGCCAGCGCGACGCCGAGCTCGGACGGCTGCCCGATCAGCGACTTCAGCACCTGCTGGATCACGAACAGCGTCAGCAGGAACACGAGGGCGAGCGCGGCGGTGAGGGGCGCGTAGATCATCGTCCGGTCGACGACGAATTCGATGTCGAACAACCGGTAGCGGAAGATCGCGACCAGGAGCGCGATCGGCACGACCGCGAACAACGGCGGGGTGACGTGCAAGAGGAGCTGCTCGAGCACGAACGACGACGTTGGCGCGAAGACGACGCCCTGTCCCGCCAGCGCGACGGCTCCGAGGGCCATGAACAGCAGGCCGGAGCTGAACGCGGCGAACAGCGCCCACATCACGAGCCGGGTCTGCATACGCTCCAGCTGCGTCGCCTCGCGCCGGTAGCGATACGCCTGTGCGGCGATCCCGATAACCGGCACGAGGATGCCGAAGAGCACGACGAAGAACACGACCTCTGACGAGATCAGCGCGTCGAAGCCCGCGATCGGCTGCACGTGGAACGTCTCGGTGAAGAAGAGAACGATGAGCGACCCATTCAGCGGCGTTCCGGTGATTGCGTTGTAGAGCGGGAAGCCGATCTCCTCGATGAACAGTCCATAGAGCCCGGCGAGCAGCCAGCCGGCCCACCGCGGCACGAGCCGACCGTTCGGGAAGATCAGTAGCGCGTGGATGAAGGTGATCCCGCCGACCGTGTGGAAGATCCAATGGAAGAGGTTGAGGTAGCGGACCTCCGGGACTGCTCCACGGGGAACGCTCGTGCCTGCGGCGATCCCGATGATCGAGTGCGACTGGTAGTTGTAGCCCATCGCGGTGCCCACGAGCGCGAGCCCGAGAAGCCGCGCGACCCAATCGTTGGGCTTCTTCCAAACCAGGAGGAGCGCGCAGCCGACGTACAGCGCGCTGAGGACGTAGTCGAGCACGATCTGGGGGATCGGCTCCGAGAGACGCGCCGCGTTGGCCATAGCCTTCCACAGCGGTCCCGTAATGCCGCCCGCCTGAGACCACTCCAGGAACTTCGCGTGTACCGCGGGCTCGACGGCCAGGGCAGCGCCGATGCCCAGCGCGAGCATGAAGAGCGCGACCGCGGTGTAAATGGCGAATGGTCCGAGGAAGATGAGCTCGCCCCAGGTGCGCTTCATCGAGCCGGAAGTGTACGAGGCGACCATCGCGTGAAGAGCGCTCTTACAGCCTAGAATCGGCCTCTCCATGCGCGGCGACGCGCGGGACCTTGCGCTCCCGCGTGGGTTCCGTGACATCCTCCCGACCGAGGCGCGCGAGCTCCACGCCATCGAGCGGACGCTCATGGCGGCGTTCGCGTCGTACGGCTACGTCCCGCTCGAACCGCCGACGGTGGAGTTCGCGTCGACCGACGGCGCGACGCTCGACGAACGGCGAACGCTGCGCTTCCTCGATCGCGACGGCCGACTCCTCGCGCTTCGCCCCGATGTGACGACCGCTGTCGCGCGGGTCGTGGCGCAGCGCTACCGCGACGCGAGTGACGCCGCGCTACGGCTCGCGTACTTCACGCCGATCTTCCGCGAGGAGCTCTCCATGCGCGGCTCCGAACGCGAGTACGACCAGGCCGGCGTCGAGCTCATCGGTGCCGGCGGCCCTCGTGCGGACGCCGAGGTCATCGCGCTCCTGGCCGAGGCCCTCTCGCGGTGCGGGCTCGCGGCGGCGGAGATCGATGTCGGGCACGCGGGCTACCTGGCCGGCTTCCTGGCGGAGCTTCCGGACGACGCGCGCACCGCCGCGGCTGATGCGGCGCGCGGCGGCGACCACGTGGGCGCGCTCGCGGCGGCGCGTGCGGGCGGACTCTCGGCCAGGACCGTCGCCGCGCTCGAGCGCGGCTTGCGCCATCGAGTCGCCGGAACGATCGCAGGCGCTCGTCGAGACGCACCGAAGGCGGCCGTCGCGGCGCTCGACGAGCTGGAGCGGCTCGGCCCGCTCCTGGAAGCCGCGGGCGCCGGCGGCGCGATCCGCTTCGATCTCGGCTTCGTGCCGACGCTCTCCTATTACACCGGCGTGGTGTTCCAGGTCACCGCACCGGGTCTCGGTTTCCTGATCGCCGCGGGCGGCCGGTACGACGGCCTCCTCGCGCGGTTCGGCGCCGATCGTCCGGCGACGGGCTTCGGCATCGCCGTGCCGCATCTTCACCAGGCGATCGTCGCCGCGGAGGCTGGTGGCCCGGTGGAGCAGGAGTTCCCGCTCGTCATCCTCGTGGCCGCCGCCTCCGACACGACGACGCTGCGGGTCGCCGCGGCCCTTCGGTCCGCCGGGCTCGACATCGCGATCGGCGAGGTCGCCGAGTCCGCCGGCCGCGCGACCGTGCGCGCGCGCGTGGTGGACGACGCGCACGTCGAATACGAAGGCGTCGCCCGCGCGCTCGAAGCGTTCGTCGCGGTGGTGAGCGTGCCGCTCGCGCAAGATCATGCGGGCGGCCGGCGTTGAGTGACGTCCTGCGCATCGCGCTTTCGCAGGGCGCGCTCATGGCCGACACGCGCGTCGCCCTCGAGGCCGCGGGGCTCGCCGTCGCGCCGCTCGGCGCCGATTCCCGCCGCCTCCTCGTCCCCGCGGGTGACGTCGAGTACGTGCTCGCCCGGCCGAGCGACGTGCCGACCTACGTCGCCCACGGCGCGGCCGACGTGGGCGTGGTCGGCAAGGACGTGCTGCTCGAATCCGATGCCGATGTCCTCGAGCTGGTGGACCTGCGCTTCGGCACCTGTCGGTTCGTCGTCGCCGCGCCCGAGGCGAGCCTCGACCGCTCTCTCGACGAGTACCGCCACCTCGGTTCGCTCGAGGTCGCTACGAAGTACCCGCGCGTCGCCGCCGCGCACTTCCAGCGGCGCGGTATCCAGGTCGAGCTCATCAAGCTCGCGGGCTCGGTCGAGCTCGCGCCGCAAGTCGGTCTCTCCGACTGGATCGTCGATCTCGTCAGCACGGGACGGACGCTCCGCGAGAACCGGCTGGCGGTCGTGGAGGAGATCGCGGTCTGCACCGCGCGGCTCATCGCCAATCGCGCTTCGTACGCGCGCGACCGCGAGGTCATCGCTGACCTCGCGGCGAAGCTCGAGGCCTGGGCCGCATCGCGATGAGCTGTCGAGCCTTCCAGGCCGACGTCGCGATGACAGCCAGGCCGACACCGCGATGATCCGGGTCCGCGATGCGACGGCGCTGCGGCGCGAGATCGCACGCCGGCGCGAGAGCGACGCGTTCCCTCGCGAGGTCCTCGCCGCGGCGCGCTCGACCATCGGATCGGTCCGCCGGCGCGGCGACGTCGCGGTCCTGGCGAGCGTGCGGCGCTTCGATCGACGGAGCGCGACCGCGCGCGACCTGTGGCTCGACGCGCCCGCGCTTCGGCGCGCCGCGCGTCAGTGCCCGCGCGAGCTTCGCGACGCCCTCGACGCAGCCCATGCGGGCATCGAGGCGTTCCATCGGAAGCAGCGGCCTCGCCTCGTCTCCCACAAGGGACGCGGCTTCCGGGCGACGCTGCTCCCACAGCCACTCCGTCGGGTCGGGGGGTGCGTGCCGCGCGGGACGGTGGGCTATCCGTCGACCGCCCTGATGATCGGCGTGCCCGCGCGCATCGCGGGCGTCACGGAGCTCGTGCTCGCGTCGCCGATGCCGCGCGACGGCGCGATCGATCCCGCGCTCGCATATGCGGCGACGAAGGTCGGCGCGCTCGGCCTCCTGCGCGCGGGTGGAGCGGCGGCCGTCGCGGCGCTGGCGTATGGCACGCGGACCGTGTCCGCGGTGGACAAGATCGTCGGCCCCGGCAACGCCTACACGACCGCGGCGAAATGGCTCGTGTCCGCGCACGTCGGGATCGATGCCCTTCAGGGACCCAGCGAGCTCGTCGTGGTCGCGTCCGGCGACGCGGATGCCGCCGCCATCGTGCTGGATCTCGAGGCTCAGGCAGAGCACGGGAGCGGAGCCTTCGCGGCGCTGCTCAGCGACGACCGCGGGCTTCTCGAGACCGTCGCCGCGGTGCTCGGCCGCATCGGCAGTCGCGCCGGGACGATCGGCCTCTACCGCGCGCGGAGCCTCGACGCGGCGCTCGCGCTCGCGGCCGAGGTCGCGCCGGAGCACCTGCACCTCGCCGGCGCGCGCGCTGCGCGGCTCGCCCCGCGGGCTCGGAACGCGGGCGCCGTGTTCGTCGGCTCGCGGACGGCCGTGGCATTCGGCGACTACGTCGCCGGATCGAATCACGTGCTGCCCACCGGCGGCTCGGCGCGCTGGGCTTCACCGCTCCGCGTCGACGACTTCGTGCGCTGGACGACGCGGGTCGCCGCGAGCGGTGATCTGCGCGGCCCCGCCCGCGCGGGCTCGGCTGTGGCACGCTACGAGGGCATGGCCTATCACGCCGCGTCCATGGAGCTTCGCGGATGACCGCGGGACGACCGGAGCCGGCCGGCAGCTTCGCCGCGCGAAGGCCCCTGCCTCGGCCGCGCCAGGATCTCGGCGAGTTCCAGCCGTATCGCACGCAGCAGATGCCCGCGAGCGTTCGGCTGAACGCGAACGAGTGGGCGGAGCCGAACACCGCGGGGCGCTGGCTCAGCTCCGAGGAGCTCGACGGGCTCCTGTTGAACAGGTATCCGGTGCGGAACGACCCACGAGGGCTCCTGGCCAAGAAGTGGGACGTGATGCCGGAGCAGCTCATCTTCGGCAACGGCAGCAACGAGGTCCTGCTCTACACCTTCCTCGCGTTCGGCGGCCATGGGCGGACGACGCTCGTGTTCGAGCCCACATACTCGATGCACGGACGCCTCGCGACGATCGCCGGCGGCGCGGTAGCCCAGGAGCAGATCGGGCTTCCGTACGAGATCACCGTCGAGCGCGCGGTCGAGGCGGTGGCGCGCGCGACCCCGCACATCGTCGTCTTCTGCACCCCGAACAACCCCACCGGCAACCGGCTCGACGACGCGGCCATCCTCGCCGTGGCCGAGCGGTACCCGGAGACGCTCGTCGTCGTCGACGAGGCGTACTCGGACTTCGCCGGATTCACGCTGCTCCCCGCGATGAAGCGCTACCCGAACATCGTGATCTCGAAGACGTTCTCGAAGGTGCGCGCGGCGGCGGGCCTGCGGCTCGGCGTGATGGTCGCGCACCCGGAGCTCGCCGCGGTGTATCGGGCAGTCCAGCTGCCATACAACGTGAACGCGATCACGCTCGCGGTCGCCGCACGCATGATCGAGGACGAGAGCGCCCTTGCGGGCCGCATCGAGCTCGCGCGTCAGGAGCGGGACAAGGTCTACGCGGCACTGTCGCGCGTGGCCGCGATCGAGGCGTTCCCGTCCGTCACGAACTTCATCCTCTTCCGGCTCAAGGACGGCGACACCGAGGGCACGCACGCGCGCTTCCTCAAGCAGGACGTGCTGATCCGCGACATCTCGATGTGGCCCGGCTGCGAAGGCTGCCTGCGCGTGTCGATCGGCACGCCGGACGAGAACGACCGCTTCGTCGCCGCCCTTGGCCCGGTCTTTTCGCCGGATCGCGCGGGAACGCGCGGGACGGTCACGGCCCGGCGCGCGGGCTGACCGAGGGATGACCCGCGCGGGGACGCAGGCGCGCAGGACGAAGGAGACGAACGTCGGCGTCACGCTCAAGCTCGACGCTCGCGGCAAGGCCAAGGCCGCGACGGGCATCCCGTTCCTCGATCACATGCTCGAGCTCATGGCCGTCCACGGGCTCATGGACCTCACCGTCCGCGCGAGCGGCGACCTCGCGGTCGATCAGCACCACACTGTCGAAGACACCGGTCTCGTGCTCGGCACCGCGCTCGACAAGGCGCTTGGCACGCGCGACGGGATCGTCCGCTACGCCTCGATCACGCTGCCGATGGACGAGTGCCTGGTGAACGTCGCGATCGACCTCGGTGGACGGAGCGCCTTCGCGTACGACCTGACGCCCACCGAGCGCATCGTCGGCGAGTTCGACACGACGCTCTACCCGCACTTCCTCGAGTCATTCGCGCGCACCGGCCGTTTCACGCTGCATGTCACCCAGGTCCGTGGCGGGAACCCGCATCACCTGCTCGAGGCGTCAGCGAAGGCGCTCGGCCGCGTCATCGACGCGGCGGCGCGCAAGGACCCGCGCCGCAAGGGCGCGCCGAGCAGCAAGGGGCGGATCGGCTAGCACGGCTGCCGCGCTACTGATGGAGCGGCGAATGCCGCTCCAGAAAGCCCGGAGCGAAGCGGAGGGTCATTTCACCGCCGGCCCGAGGTCGGCCGTCTTCGCCGCCGCGATGATCCGATCGGCGTCCTCCTGCAGCAGCACACGGTCCGATACCAGCGCCTTCGTCGCGTTCGTGATCGTGTCCACGTACTTCTGCCTTGTCCCGTAGCGCTCCTCGAGCGACGGGCGCGGGTCCTTGCTCGCGGCGCGCTCCCCGGCCGCTGCCGCGAACGGCACGTACGAGCCGTTGAGGTAGCAGCCCTCGTCCTTCATGAAGCCGGGCGCACGCAGGTTCCAGCCCGTGTACGTGCCGAGCGGCGCCTGGAGGTTCGCCGACAGCACGCCCGGGAGGTCGTTGCCATCGGCGTCGACCTTCGGCACGAGCACCTTGTAGTCCATGCCCGCAATGTGGCGCGGTGGGAAGACGCTCGTGTCCAGCACGGACAGCGCGTTCACGCGTCCGGTGAACGTCACGCCCGGGATCGCCGGGAAGCCGAAGCTCGTCTGCGGCGTCGACGCGACCAGATCGGCGAGCTTCGGGTATCGGCTCGGCGGCGGCGGCGTGCCTTGAGTGACCCACGCCTGTAGCGCGCCGACGAGCGCGCGCTGCGTGTCCTTGTATTGCAACGGGTTCGAGAGCTGCTGGCAGATGCCCTTCGCCGGCGTCGCCGCCGGGCCATGTTGCGTGCTCGAGAAGAGATAGAGGCGCACGTTGTCGGGAATCGGCGCGTCCGCGGTCCCCTTCGGATCGGTCGCGACGAGCGAGCTTCGGGCCGACCAGAACTCGAGCCCGGAGTCCCAATGCATGATCTTCGGGCACGCGTTCTGCGCGGTGCACCGCGCGAGCAGGCCGTCCGACTTGCCGGTCACGGGATCCGTCAGCGTCGCGTACGTGAACGGGAACTGGTCGCCGGGATAGTGGTGGCCCTCGAGCTGTGTCGAGAAGCGACCCGGCATCGCGAACTCATAGTTCGTGTACGTCTTGCGCGATCCGGAGATGTGCGGGATCGCCCCATCGAAGACACGGCGCGACTTCCCGTCCTGGTTGAAGCCCTGGTAGATGAGGTCCTTCAGGAACCGCCCGCTCTGCGAGCTTCCGAAGCTCACCGCCGTCTGCACCGGATTCTTGCCGCTGCCCTTGGCGACGAGCGGGTTGCCGTCGCTGGTGTCGTAGCGCAGGAACGACATGAGATCGCGCGTCGCGGCGAAACCGAGGCCCATCACGGTCGGGTCCTTGGCCTCGTAGACGAGGTCGTACACGAAGTCCGTCGAGAAGCCGGCCGGGTAGCAGACGTCGACCGCGCTCGCCGTCTTGGCCTTGCCGTCTGCGCACTTGTCGAACGACCACTGGTCGCGCGCGATCGCCACTGACTCGGCGTCGGCGCCCGGACGCCGGCTGAGCGTCGCCGAGGCCATCGCCGATTCGACTGCGGGATAAGGCTTCACATCGGGTCCCCGGTCCCAGCTCACCGGGAGCGTGAACATCGGCTGGTCCATCACGAACTCGGTCCAGATGCGCTTGCGGATCGCGCTGCCGTCGGCGTTCGTCGCGACCGGGAAGCGCGCGGTCTGCCTGGCGTTCCCGCTGAGCACGTCGGCCTGCCAACCGCTCCACACCATCGTGTAGCCCTGGTTCATGAGGTAGCCGTCGCCCGCGTCGGCGGCCTTGGTCGGATCGTTGCCACCGCCGGCGCCGATGTCGAACGTGGTGAGGAGGCCCTTGTTGCCGCGGTTCACGACGTCGTAGAAGAGCGTCTTGTTCCCCTTGTCCATCGCGATGGGCTTGAGGACGTAGAAGTCGACGTCGTATTCGACCAGGCCCTGCGCGTTCTTCGGGGCGCGCGCCAGGTCCACGATTCCTGCGTCGACGGGGTCGGCCGGATCCGCGACGCCGAACGCGCGGCCGATGAGCTTCTCGTACTGGCCCACACTGCCGAACGAGCGCCCCTCGAACGCGGGCGACTCGACCTTATCGATCTGCAGGCGCGTGATCTGCGAGAGCGGGGAGCGCGCCTGCCCGGCGCTCGCGTTCGGCACGGGTGACCGGGAGCCCTGCGGCACCTGCGTGCACGAGACGAGCGCGACCGCGATCACGACGGCGAAACGCTTCATGTCACCCTCCCCGACGCCCTAGCCTCATCAGGGTATGCGTACCGTCGAGGTCCGCCCCCGGCTGCTCGTTGACTGCGCGAGCCTCGCGTATCGGGCGTACCACTCCGTCCCAGCATTGGCGGCCGCCGACGGCACCGAGATCAACGCGACCGTCGGGTTCCTGAACTTCCTGTCGCGGCTGCTCGTCGACCGAAGGCCCTCACGCATGTGGGTCGCGCTCGACGCGGATTGGCGGCCGGCGTTCCGTGTCGCGGCGTTGCCCTCCTATAAGACCCACCGTGTCGCGGAGGACCCGAACGAGATCGATCCGGTCGGCCCGCAGATCGACATCGTCGTCGAGGTCCTTGACGCGGTCGGGCTCTCGACCGCGAGCTCCGACGGCTACGAGGCCGAGGACGTGATCGCCACGCTCGCGAAGGGCGCGCCCGAGCCGGTCGAGGTCGTGACCGGGGACCGCGACCTGTACGCGCTCGTCGGCGATCCGAACGTCGTCGTCCTGTACACGCTCCGCGGCGTCACCGAGCTCGCCCGCGTCGACGCGGCCTACGTCGCGGCGAAGTACGGCATCCCCGGAGATCGCTACCTTGACTACGCGCTCCTGCGGGGCGATCCCTCGGACGGACTGCCGGGTGTGGCCGGGATCGGCGAGAAGACGGCGAGCCAGCTGCTCGCGAAATACGGCTCGCTCGACGCCATCTTGGCGGCGACCGATTTGTCGCCGACGATCCGCGCGAAGCTGCGCGCATCGGCCGACTACCTCGCGGCCGCTCGGCGCGTCGTCGCGCCGGTGAGCGACTGCCCGCTCGAGGCCGGCGATGGGGCGATACCTGCTCGTCCGATCCATCCGGACCGCCTCGCCGCGCTCGCCGAGCGCTACCGGCTCCACGCGACGGTGGAGCGTCTACTTACGGCTCTTCCCTCCGCGGCCCCCACCTCTCCGCGACAATAAGCAGGTGAACGTCGCCGCGATCGCGACCGGCTGGCTTACCGACACGCTGAGCTCTCTGATCTTCGGCGGCATCGTCGCGTCCATCGTCGCCGGCGACGGCGCGAGCGAGGCCGAGGTCACCGCGAGGTTCAACGACTCGCTCGGTCTGCTCCTTTCGACCTTCGCGGTGGGCCTCGGGTTCACTGCGCTCGGCGGCTACGTCGCCGCGGCGATCGCCAAGGATCGGAAGATCCCGCACGCGACGATCGTCGGCGTGCTCTCGCTCCTGACCTCGCTGTCGTTCGCGGTCGCGGGACCATCGGACGGGCCGCTCTGGCTGCAGGTGGCCGGATACGCGCTGACCGTGCCCGCGGCGCTATTCGGCGGCTGGTTCCGCGTCTACGGCGCGGACGCCAAGACCGCATGATCGCGATCGTCGACTATGGCGTCGGCAATCTCGCGAGCGTCAAGAAGGCGCTCGCCACCGTCGGCGCGGACGCCGAGCTGGTGCGCGACCCGGCGCGCCTCGCGTCCGCCGGCGCGATCGTGCTTCCGGGGGTCGGCAACTTCGGCCACTGCGCCCGGGAGTTCTCGCGGTTCGGATTCGCCCCGGCGCTCGCGGCCGCGCGCGAGCGTCGAACACCCATCCTCGGCGTCTGCGTCGGGATGCAGCTGCTCTTCGAGGGCAGCGATGAGGACGCGTCCGCGCGTGGCCTCGGCTTCCTCCCGGGGCGTGTCTCCAGGATGAAAGGCGACATTCGCGTCCCGCAGATGGGCTGGAACGACCTGCACCTTGTCGGAACGCACCCGTGGCTGAGTGAGATCCGCGACGGCGACTACTTCTATTTCGTGCACAGCTACGTGCCCGAGCCCGAGCGCGACGCCATCGTCGCCACCGTTGACTACGGCGGGTCGCGCGCCGCGATCGTCGGCGCGGACGAGCTGCTCGGCGTGCAGTTCCACCCCGAGAAGTCCGGCGCCAATGGGCTCCGGCTGCTGACGGCGTTCGCGCGGCGCGCCGCGCAGGCGAGCTCTGCTGCGGCGTGATCGTGTATCCCGCGATCGACATCCTGGGCGGAAGGGCCGTACGCCTCGGGCCGCAGGGCGACTTCGCGACCGCTCGCGATGTCGCGCCGTCGCCCCTCGAAGCCGCGAAGCGCATGGTCGCCGCGGGCGCGGAGTGGCTGCACATCGTCGACCTCGATGGATCGCGAACCGGCGTGCCGGGCAACCTTGAACACATCCGGCAGATCGCGAACCGGTTCACCGTGAAGCTCCAGATCGGTGGCGGCATCCGCGACTTCGAGACGGCCGACGCGTTCGTCGAGGCCGGCGCGTCGCGGATCGTCATGGGCACGGCCGCGGTGCGGGATCCGGAGCTGCTCGCGAGGCTCGTCGATCGCCACGCTGACGAGCTGGCCGTCGCGGTCGACGCGCGGGCCGGCTTCGCCGTCACCGACGGCTGGACCACGACGACCGACATCAAGGCCACCGACCTGATGCAGCAGCTCGCCCTCGCCGGCGTCGCGACCGTCATCTTCACGAACGTCTCGATCGACGGCACGCTCCGCGGCGTCGACATCGAGGCCGTGCGGCCGGTGGCGCGTGCGTTCGGCGGCGACCTCATCTATTCGGGCGGCGTCGCATCGCTCGATGACGTCCGCGCGCTCGCGGGCCTCCGCCACCGCGGCCTGCGCGGCGTCATCATCGGCGGCGCCCTGTGGCGCGGCAGCTTCAGCCTCGGCGAGGCGATGAAGGCGGCCGCGTGACCCTCGCGAAGCGCGTCATCCCGTGCCTCGACGTCCGCGGTGGCCAGGTCGTGAAGAGCGTGCGCTTCGTCGACACGAAGGACGTCGGCGACGCGATCGAGTTCGCGCGCCGCTACAACGACGACGGAGCGGACGAGCTCGTCTTCCTCGACATCAACGCTTCGCACGAGCGGCGGCGCACCATGGTCGAGTTCGCCTCGCGCGTCGCCGACCAGCTGTTCATCCCGTTCACCGTCGGGGGTGGCATCACCTCGGCCGACCTCGCGGGCGAGATCCTGCGTGTCGGCGCCGACAAGGTCGCCGTCAACAGCGGCGCGGTGCGTGACCCGTCGCTCATCGCCGCGATCGCCGGCCGGTACGGGTCGCAGGCCTGCGTGCTGTCGATCGACGCGAAGCGCACGAACGGGGCGTTCGAGGTGGTCATCGACGGCGGCCGCGTGCCCACCGGCAGGGATGCGATCGCGTGGGCGAAGCAGGGCGTCGGGCTCGGGGCCGGCGAGATCCTGCTCAACAGCATCGACCGCGACGGGACGAAGCTCGGTTTCGACCTTGAGATGACCGATTCGATCTCACGCGCCGTGGATGTGCCGGTGATCGCGTCGGGCGGGGCGTCGTCGGCCGCGGACTTCGTCACGCTCTTCACCGAGACGCCAGCGGATGCGGGCCTCGCCGCTTCGATCTTCCACTACGACGAGCTGAAGGTCTACGGCGTGAAGGAGGCGCTGCGCCGCGCCGGCGTCGCCGTCCGTCCGCTCGAAGTCCAGCGGTGCGTGGAATGAGAGATCAACGGGGGACCCTGTCGCCGGAGAGCCCCATGCCGTTTGATCTGGCATCGGTGAAGTTCGACGACCGAGGTCTCGTCCCGGCCGTCGTGCAGGACGCCGGCACCGGGACCGTGCTCATGCTCGCGTGGATGGACCGCGAGGCGATCGAGGCGACCGGCCGGACCGGCGAGGTCCACTTCCACAGCCGCTCGCGCGACTCGCTCTGGCGCAAGGGCGAGACGAGCGGCAACACGCTGCACGCGGTCGCGATGAGCGTCGACTGCGACGGCGACGCGCTGCTCGTGCGCGCGCACCCCAAGGGTCCGGTGTGCCACACCGGCACGGCCACGTGCTGGGGCGACGATCCCGCGCCATCGCTCGCGCGGACGCTGTCGCAGCTGGCCGCGCTTCTCGCGGAACGCAAACGCGACCTGCCCGAGGGCTCGTACAGCGCGCAGCTGTTCCGCGCGGGCCGCGGAGCGATCGCGCAGAAGGTGGGGGAGGAGGCGCTCGAACTCGGCCTGGCCGCGGTCGCGGAGTCGCCCGAGCGCGCTCTCTCCGAATTCACCGACGTCGTCTACGCGCTGCTGGTGCTCGCGACGGATCTCGGCATTAGCGCGGACGACATCACGCGCTCGCTTGCGGAGAAGAAAGTTATCGCCCAGAGCCGTCCCGCGTGAGCGACACGATCGTGGTCGAGGAGCTGGTCAAGCGCTACGAGGGCGCCGAGGTGAACGCGGTGGACGGCATCTCGTTCCGTGTCGGCGCAGGCCAGTTCTTCACCCTGCTGGGCCCGAACGGCGCGGGGAAGACGACGACCATCTCGATCCTGACGACGACGCTCAGCCCGACCTCGGGCCGCGCGACGATCGCGGGCCACGACCTCGCGTCCGAACCGAGCGCGGTCCGTCGCTCGGTCGGGATCATCTTCCAGAAGCCCAGCCTCGACCTGAATCTCACCGCCGAGGAGAACGTGCGCTTCCACGCGGTCCTGTACCGGCTGTTCCCGTATCGCCCGACCTTCGGCCTCATGCCGCGCGAATACCGCGAGCGCATCCACGAGCTCGCCGCGATCCTCGGGATCGACCAGGACATCTTCAAGGCGGTGAAAACGTTCTCCGGCGGGATGCGCCGCAAGCTCGAGATCGTCCGCAGCCTCATGCACCGACCGAAGGTGCTCTTCCTGGACGAGCCGACTGCGGGCCTCGACCCGCAGAGCCGCCGCGCGCTCTGGGAATACCTGACCGAGGTGCGTCGGACGAGCGGCACCACGATCTTCCTGACGACGCACTACCTCGAAGAGGCCGAAGAGGCCGACCGCGTCTGCATCCTGGACCGCGGCCGGATCGCCGCGGATGGAACGCCGCGGTCGGTGAAGGCCGACCTGACCCGCGAGCGCCTCGTCGTCGATGCCGAGGACCGGGAGGCCCTGCGCCAGGAGCTCCGCCGGCACGCCATCGACTTCGTCGAGACGCCCCTCTTCCGGATCGAGATCGACGGCACCGGCGCCCACGGGCTGTTGCGGAAGATCGAGACGCCGCTCACGCTGGTGCGCACCGAGGCTCCGAGCCTCGAGGACGCGTACCTGAAGATCCTGCGGGAGGCCGAATGATCGCGTCCGTCTCGCCGGTGCTCGCGCTCGCGCACCGCGACCTGATCAAGCTCCTGCGCGACCGGACACGCCTGGTGACGACGCTCATCTTCCCATTCATCTTCATCGGCGCGCTCGGTGGAAGCCTCAAGGCGAACTTCGGGCAGACCGCGGGGTACGACTTCCTCGTTCTGACGTTCACCGGCGTCTACGCGCAGACGCTCTTCCAGTCGACCGCGCTCGGGATCATCTCGCTCATCGAGGATCGCGCGACGGACTTCAGCCAGGAGATCTTCGTGTCGCCCATCTCGCGCTACTCGATCATCTTCGGCAAGATCGTCGGCGAGACGCTCGTGGCGATGCCACAGGGCCTCGCCGTCCTCGCCTTCGGCCTCGTGATCGGCGTCCCGCTGTCGCTGGAGCAGGTCGGTGGCCTCCTCGCGACCGGGCTCATCGTCTGTCTGTTCGGCGGCGCGTTCGGGATGATCGTCCTGTCGAATCTCTCGAGCCAGCGTGCGGCGAACCAGATCTTCCCGTTCGTGATGCTCCCGCAGTTCTTCCTGGCCGGCGTCTTCAACCCGATCCAGGTGCTGCCGTGGTACCTCGACATCCTCTCCAAGATCTCGCCCATGCGGTACGCGGTCGACTTCGTGCGCGGCTTCTACTACGTGGACATGCCGGACCACGATCGCATCGTCCTCCTTGACCCATTCACGAACCTGGGGATCATGGCGGTCCTGTTCGTCGCCTTCATGGGGATCGGCACCGTCCTCTTCGTCCGCGCGGAGCGGAACCGCTGATGCTCGCGGGCTCGCTCGACCTCGCTGAGCTCGCCCCGCTGGGCTGGGAGGCGCGGCCTGAGGGCCTCTGCAAGGGCGAGCGCTGCGTCCCCCTGCGTGCCGGCGCGGATCTGCGCGACGTCGCGGGCGCGCTGGGGATGGCCGTCGTCGAGGAGCCGGCGCTCGGCGTGTGGGCCGTCGGCCCCGAGTCAGGAGGGCGCGCGCTGGCGAGCGCGGTGGCGGCTGACCTCGTGCTCCCCGACCTCGAGGGACGCCCGTTCGCGCTGCGCTCGCTGCTCGGGAGCAAGGTGCTGCTCGTCGCGTGGGCGTCGTGGTGAGGCTGCCGGAATGACCTGCCCGTGTGGCAGGAGCTGCGGACCGAGCTCCATCCGCACGGGCTCGAGATCGTCACGGTCGCGCTGGATTCCGCTGGCGCCGCAACCGCGCGCAAGTGGAACGAGGCCGCGAATGCGAAGCATCCGTCGCTCATCGATCGCGCGCATGCGTGCGACGAGCTGTTCGGCATCGTGAACGTGCCCAGCGGTCTGTGGATCGACGAGCACGGCACGATCGTGCGACCGCCGGAGACCGCCTACCCGCGGCGGCCGGCCTTCCTCGACCGCGAGGTCCCCGCCGACGCGACGCCGCGACAGCGCGAAGGGATCGAGGCGACCCGCCGCCTGCGCATCGACGCCGAGGGGTACGTCGCCGCACTGCGGGACTGGGTGGCGAAAGGCGCCGCGAGCCGCTACGCGCTGGCGCCCGATGAAGTCATGCGACGAAGCCGACCGCGCCCGATCGCGCACAGCGCCGCCGCCGCGCACTTCGAGCTCGGCCTCGAGCTGGTGCGGCGCGGCGACGCCGAGCGCGCGGCCAGCCACTTCCGCGAGGCGAGCCGCCTGCAGCCGGAGAACTGGACGTACAAGCGGCAGGCGTGGGCGCTCGCCGGCGACGATCGCGATCGCCTCTACGCGACGGACTGGCTCGCGGAGGTGCAGAAGATCGGCGCCGAGAACTACTACGACCAGCTGGAGCTCTGAGCCGGCTCCGCCAGTTTTTCTTGCGCCGCTTCGATGCGGTGCAGCGCGCGTTCCTTTCCCAGGACCGCGATGGATTGGTACAGCGGCGGCCCGACCGTGCGGCCGGTGATCGCCACGCGCAACGGGCGGTTGAGGTCGCCCTGCTTCCATCCGATCTCCTCGGCGACCGCCTTGAGCGCGTTCTCGATGCGCTCCCCATCGAACGGCTCGAGGTATCGCAGCGGCACGGTCGCGCGCGCGAGCGCCTCGGTCGTGTCTCCCTTTTCGCGCTTCTTCGGCACCAGGAGCGCGCCGTCGTACTCGAGCACGTCGGTGAACAGGAACTCGATCTGCTCCTTCGCCTCCGTGAGCGTCTGCATGCGCTCCTGGATGTGCGGCGCTATAGCGCTTAAGAGGCCTTCATCCCATTCGCTCGGCACGAACTCGCGCAGGCGTCGCACGAGCTCGTCCGCAGTGAGGCGCCGGATCCAGACTCCGTTGAACCAGCGCAGGCGGTCGGCATCCCACTTGCCGCCGGCGGTGTGCACACGCTCGATCCGCCAGCGCTCGACGAGCTCGGCGAGGGAGAAGACCTCGTCCTCGGTGCCGGGTGACCAGCCGATGAGCGCCAGGAAGTTCGCGAGCGCCTCGGGCAGGTAGCCGCCCGCGCGGAACTCGCTCACCGCGGTCGCGCCGTGGCGCTTGCTCAGCTTCTTGCCGTCCGCACCGAGCACGTTCGGCAGGTGCGCGTGCGGCGGGACCTCCCAGCCGAACGCGCCGTAGACGAGCAGGTGCTTCGGCGTAGAGGGGAGCCAGTCCTCCGCGCGGAGCACGTGGCTGATCTTCATGGCGTGGTCGTCGACGATCGCGGCGAGGTGATAGGTGGGGAAGCCATCGGATTTCACGAGCACCTGATCCTCGAGCGTCCGGAGCTCCCACTCGACGTGCCCGAAGACCAGGTCCTCGATCGCGATCGTCCCCTCATCCGGCACCTTGAGGCGGATCACGTGCGGCTCTCGCGATGCGCGGTCCGCGGCCTCGGCCGGATCGATGCGGCGGCAATGCCGGTCGTAGTGCGTGATCTCGCGGCGCTGCTGCTGCGCCCGGCGGACCTGCTCGAGCCGCTCCTCGGAGCAGAAGCAGAAGTACGCCGCGCCCTCCGTTACGAGGGCGGCGGCGTGCTCGTGATACAGCGGGAGCCGCTCCGACTGGACGTACGGCGCGAACGCCCCGCCTTCGCGCGGGCCCTCGTCCCACTCGATCCCCATCCAGCGCAGGCTTTCGTAGATCGAGTCGATCGCGCCGGGCACGAGGCGATCCTGATCGGTGTCCTCGACGCGCAGGATGAGCGCGCCCTTGGTCTGGCGCGCGAGGAAATAGTTGTACAGCGTCGTGCGGACGCCACCGATGTGCAGCGATCCGGTCGGCGACGGCGCGAAGCGCACACGTACGTCGGCCATGCGCCGAGTGTACGGAGTCACAGCAGCGATTCGCGTTGCCGTGACTGTCTGCGGCTACGCAGTAGGGAGTCCGCTACGCTTTGACCGTGACAGTGACGACGCGCCGCGAGCGGCGCGAGAAGGAAAAGCGCAAGAGGCGCCGGCAGAGCCAGGGCGGCGGAAGAGCCCCGGATCGGACCGGCACCTTCATCACGATCGCGATCGTCGCGATCGTGCTCGTCGGCGGCGTCCTTCTGCTGCGGCAGGTCGGCGCATTCGATCCGGCCACTGCGTCGCTCGACCCGAACGTCGGCCAGGTCGCCGCGGGCGAGGTCGTGGGCACGAAGTACGCGAACGAGGGCACCGGCCACGTCCCGGACGGTCAGAAGGTGACGTACAACACGAACCCTCCGACGTCCGGCGCGCACTGGGGGAGCCCGGCGTCGTGGGGGATCAAGGACACGCAGCTGCCTGACGAGACCACCGTGCACAACCTCGAGCACGGCGGCATCGTCATCACCTACAACCAGCTGAGTCCGGACGACCTGTCCAAGTTGAAGACGCTCGTGCGCCAGATGCTCGCCGGCGGCCAGTACCGAAAGATGATCCTCGAGCCCTACGACAGGCTGACCGACGCCAAGATCGCGGTCAGCGCCTGGACGTGGCAGGTGAAGCTCAACGCGTTCGACGAGACGCAAATCGTGAAGTTCGTCCGGGCTCACTACCAGGGGCCGGACGCCCCGGAGCCGAACGCCGCCTAGCGGCTATAGTCCCAATGGGCGGGGCGCCAGCTCCTCGCGCGAAAGACCCACGACGTTTCCAAGCTCCCGCCAGAAAGCGTCGTCAATCGCACGGGGCTTCCCAGACTCGAATCGCAGCAGTCGACAGCCGCCCGCTTCAGCTGTCGCCGTCAACACCGTCGCGCCCGCACTGATCCACTCGAGGCGATACGCAAGACCGAAATCTATCGGACACCAATTGGTCGTTTCCGCGATCGGCAGGCCGAGCACCATGCGATGAAGTGCGCGGGCGGGTTCCGTCCTTACCAGTCGCGGCGAAAAGTGGTCAAACAGATTGGCATCTAAACGTGAGAAGCGAGAGACGGTAAGGCCATCGACGTCGTCCGCAGGCGTGCGGGTGCGCGTGAGCAGAAATGCGCCCGCGATCGATGTGATGACGATGGGAGCGAGGGTGGCCAAGAATCGTCTCCGTTTCATGACTCCATTATCCGAGCCGGGCGGGCGCTGGCTAGCGCCTGCCCGGCTCAAGGCACCAATAGCGGCCTTGACCTCATGGTCCTCTCAGCATCCCCAGAAGTTCGTGAAGCCTCGACCATCTGCGGTGAGTGCGCTCGGCGTGATGCAGCCCCCGTAGGGGCTCACGAGCTTGAGGCGGATCGTGCGGAGTGAATACGGATTGTCGATCGTAAGCTCGGTCCCCAATTGGTTGATGAAGTAGCCGCTCGACGAGAAGTCGATGCCGCTGAAGCTCGGAACCGGGCCACCACCTTGTGCCTCGCTGATGAAGTCGGCCGAGGTTAAGTCCGGAGTGAAGACGTACTCCTGAGAGAAGAAGGTGCCAGACGTGTAGTCCTGGATCAGGAGAACCCAGCCGCCGGTGGCACCGTCGAAGAAGACATTGCTGAACATGGTGTCACCGTTTCCGATACTGAAGAGGTAGGTGGCCGGGTTTGGAAAGAGCTCCACCCATGCCTGCATGCGAAGCTGATCCACGCCTGTCTGAGCCAGGTTTGTTCCATTGACTCCGCCAACCCCGCCCCACGTCCCGACTGCCGGCCCGCCGGTCACTTGGCGAACATGGAAGAACGCTCGTGATTCGTTGACCCAGTTGCCGGTGTTGCCCTGATCGGCGACGTAGCCGCCCCAGTTTGGGCTCTGTCCGTCAACGATGGTCCAGTAGACGACGGGCTGTGTGGGCAGGGGTGTCTCGACACGGGTACGGAGGTGCGCGACAACGTCCGTGAGCCCACGCGCGAGCAGAAGCTGCTTGAGTCTCTCGGTGCTCAATGGGATCTGCGGTGGCGGCGAGCCCGAGGGTGCCGGCGCAGACGTGTGATCGAGCGAAGCCTGGACTGCATTACCTGGCTGCCCCAGGAACAGCGCGGAGAGAATGATTCCGACGAGGGCGACAAACGTGAGTCCGCTCCGTGAGCGGCGCGTCGTCACTCTCTTCACCGATCGCGGGGCCGACCCGGTTGATTTCATCTCATCCTTCATTCATCTTGTTCGACTTGTATCTGATCAGACGCAAGAACGTTCGGATAAGTGGGCTTTGCAGTCAAGCAGCAATTAGGTAAAGGCAAGCGAGCCTTCATCTGCTGCCACCGATGTGTTGGGGACGCGGTTGAGGTTCGGTTAGGTGCCAACTTTCTCCGCTGCTGCGGCAGGTCCGCGAATCACACGAGGGCTGAAGAGCAGCCGAGCGCGCCCTTCGTTCGATCGGAAGGCGCACCGCCAGCGGGCGCTGCTTACCGGAAGCGGGCGCTCTCTCTTGAGCTAGTCACCCCAGTACCTTTGTTCTTTCCAGGGATCGCCCGTGTTGTGATAGCCGTTCCGTTCCCAGAACCCGGGCTTGTCGGTCGCCGAGAACTCGATGCCGCGCAGCCACTTCGCGCTCTTCCATGCGTAGAGCTTCGGCACCACGAGGCGCGCGGGCTGGCCGTGCTCCGCCGAGAGGGGCTCGCCGTTCGCGCGGAGCGCGATGAGGCAATCGTCGGACAGGCAGTACTCGATCGGGATGTTCGCCGTGAAGCCGTGCTCGGAGTGCGCGATGACGAACTTCGCCTCGTCCGTCGGCTTGGAACGCGCGACGATCTCGCTGAACGGTACGCCTTCCCACTTCTGATCGAGGCGCGACCACGTCGTCACGCAGTGCATGTCCGCGGTGACCAGCTTCTTGAGCTGCTCGTCCAGCGCCTTGAACTCATCCCACGTCCAGCGCTGCTCGTTCTGCACCGCGCCCCACACGCGGAAGTCCCACGTCTTCGGGTTGAAGGTCGGGACCGGCCCGTAGTGCAGGACCGGCCACTTCTCGGTGAGGTACTGCCCGGGTGGGACGCGCGCCGCCTTCTCGGGTGGCAGGTCGGCCTTTTTCCCGAAGAGGTTCATGACAGTCCCGCCGCGCGCCGCAGCTGCTTGAACGTGTAGATGCCGGTCGCGTGCCCGTCGCCCCATTCGGGCGTCAGGCCGTACCGCCCCACGGGGTAGATCTCCACGAGGGTCGCCTGCGTCTCGCTGAACTTCGTATCGGCGTTCACGTTCCCAGCGTACGAGCCTTCGCCCGAGCAGTACGCGCACGGACAGGCGCGCCGCATCGGCTCCCAGGCGTACTCGGCCACCGCGCCGTCGTCCCAGGTGATCTCGAAGATCCGCCGCTCCGCGTCGATCCGCCAGTCCGAGGGCCGGTGGAAGACGTCTTCGGTCACTGATCGGCCGGCGAGCGCCGGCCGAGAAAGCCGGAGCCGAAGGCGGAGGTCACCATTCGAAGAAGCGCGTTCGGTCGAACGGCCAGAAGCGCACGAGGACCTTGCCGATCACGCTCTCGATCGGCACGGGCCCGAACGAGCGCGAGTCGCTGGACGCCTGCCGGTTGTCGCCCATGACCCAGATGTTGTTCGCCGGAACCGTGAACGGATACGTGATCCGCGGCGCCTGCGGCGTGCTCGTGCCCTGTGCCTCCGCGCAATCGCGCGCCTTTCCGTTGACCAGGACCTTGCCGTCGCGCAGGTCGACCTTCTCGCCCGCGATCGCGATGACGCGCTTCACGTACGGGATGGTCGAATCGGTGGGCGGGTTGAAGACGACGATCTCGCACGGCACGGGAGCGCCGATCCGGTAGTCGACCTTGCTCACCAGGACGCGGTCGTTCTGGAGGAGCGTCGGCTCCATCGAACGCTGACGCACCTCGGTCACCTGGACGACGAACAGGTTCAGCACGACCGAGATGACGACCGCGAGCGCGAGCGCTTGGACGATCTCGAGGATCGCGCGCCATGAGGCGGGCGGCTCGGCCTTCTCCTGTACGGGGTAGGTGCCGTTTGACGTGGTCAAGACGACCAGTGTCTCACGCTAGCCTTTGCGCGGTGCGCATCGACGTGCATACCCACCACTACCCGCGCGCCTACTTCGGCCTGATCGAGCGCAGCGGGGGCGAGTTCTCGTTCGGGACGGACCCGTCGGGGCAGACGATCATCCGCTACCGGGGCTCGCGGTTCTTCGGCGTGACCGCGCCGATGACCGATCCCGAGAAGCGCCTCGAAGACATGGATCGCGCGGGCATCGACGTCGCCGTGCTCTCGCTGTCGACGCCGAACGTGTTCTTCGCCAAGGGATCGGGCCAGACGCCGATCGCCCGCATGGTGAACGACGCGTACGCCGAGCTCATCCGAGCGCACCCGAAGCGCTTCAAGGGCTTCGCCTCCGTCCCGATGGACGATCCCGACGCCGCGCTCGCCGAGCTCCATCGCGCGGTCTTCGAGCTGAAGCTCAACGGCGTGATCCTCCTCAGCAACATCCGTGGCCGCGCCCTGACCGACCCGGCGTACCGTCCGTTCTTCGCGGAGGCGGACCGCCTTCGGCTGTCCATCCTTCTCCACCCGATGCTGCCGGCGAACGCCGAGCCATTCAACGAATACGTCCTCGGCCCCATCGTCGGCTTCCCGTTCGACACGACGCTCGCGGTCACCCGGATGTGCTTCGATGGACACTTCCGCGAGTTCCCGCACATCCGCTGGATCGTCGCGCACGCCGGCGGCGCGATCCCGTACCTCTTCGAACGGCTCGACAACGGGTATCGCGACTTCGCGGAGTGCCGCGAGAAGATCGATGAGCTCCCGAGCGCGTACCTGAAGCGCCTGACCTACGACACCGTCACCTTCAGCCCGCACGTGCTGAAGCTGCTGCTCGGAGCCGTCGGCGCGGATCACATGGCGATGGGCAGCGACTACCCGCACAAGCTCGGCGACATCGGCCGCGCGGTGTCGTCGATCGACGCGCTCGACGTCGCCGCGGGCGAGAAGGAGCGCATCTTCAGCGGAACCGCGCTCGCGCTGCTGACCAACCCGTGATCGGTCAGACCGCTCGAGGATCTCCAGGGCAGCCTTAGCAGTCCAATCGGAGGCTGGACTCGTACTCTCGGGTGCGATGGATGTCGCCGCGTTCGCTTCGACCTATGGCGTGCTCGCGATCTTCGCGATCATGCTCGTCAAGGAGATCGGCGTGCCGGTGCCGATCCCGTCCGATCTGCTCCTGATCGGCGCGGGCATCCAGATCGCCGCGGGTGCATATGGCCCGCTCGAGCTGCTCGTCGCTCTGGCGGTCGCCGTCTTCATCGGCGGCTCGATCCAATTTCTGCTTGCGCGAAGCGCGGGGCGCGCTGTCGTGTACCGGGTCGCCGCGCTGGTTGGCATCGGCGCCGAGCACATCGACCGCGCGGTCGCGCGCCTCACCGCCGGCGGCTCGCGTGCCGTGTTCGTGGGTCTGAACATCCCCGGCGCCCGCGCGGCGGTCATCCCCGCAGCGGGCCTCGCGAGGCTCGCATTCGTGCCGTTCACGATCGCCACCATCGCCGGATCCATCGTCTTCTACGGCTGGCACGTCGCGCTCGGCTATCTCGTCGGACCCGCCGCGACCGCGCTCGTGGAGCGCTACACGGTGCTCGCGATCGCGCTGGTGGCGATCCTCGCACTTGCAGGCCTGGTCGGCTGGCTCGCGCTGCGTCGCCGCGGCGGCGCGGCGCGCGGCTGGACCGAGGCCGCGTGCCCGGCGTGCCTCGCGGTCACCGCGGTCCGGCGCTCGACGTGAACGAGAAGTTCTCGTTCGATCCCGATCGCGTGGCGGCGCTCGAAACCGAGGCGTGGCGCGCCTACTACGACCGCGAGTGGCTAAAGCTGCTCTACTGCACCGAGCGCGGTTGCGCGGAGCAGTTCCACATCCCGTTCCCGACGTCCCTGGAAGCCGCGTACTGGGCGACGCGCGGAGCCATCGCGTTCAAGCCGCTCGACAACGACGTCCCGACGGCGCTCGGCGCGTGCGAGCGCTACTACGAGCTCGTCCGCCGGTACTCGGGCCTCCAGTTCGATCCCGCTTCCGCCGCGCAGGCCGAGGTGCGGTACTGGGAGGTGCACCGGCGCCTCTCCGGTGCCCCCGACCATCGCGAGCTCGTCGACACGTTCGCCGACCTGCATGCCGTGACGTTCGGCATCGCCCGCGAGCGCGCGGTTGAGTCGGCCGAGCTGCGCACGCGCGCCGCCATCCTCGTCGACGGCATCACCGGCCGCGTGTCGAACGACGTCGACGGCGACTGGATGCGCCTCGCCGCGGAGCTGCGCTCCTGCTACCGCTCGCTGTTGGCCGAGCTGCGCTCGAATTCCTCGTAGCTCGCGGCGAACTCTGCATCCCGCTCGCGCAGCCGCTCGAGGTCGATGTGCCCGGCCCGCGTGACGAAGCTGTATGTGAATGGCACCGGATCGAGCCTCATGTGCTCGCGCACGCGCTCGTACCAGGCGGCGCTCGTCATCGAGATGTCGACCAGTCGTTGCAGCGTCGGTCCTCGCTCGGCCCGGAACCGAGCGAATGACGCGGTAAGGTCCTTGGGCTCCGCCGCGAGCGCTGCCGCGAGCGCTACCGCATCCTCGAGCGCCTTCCGGGTGCCCGAGCCGATCGAGAAATGTGCTGTGCGCAGCGCGTCGCCCATGAGGACGACGTTGCCGCTGGACCAGCGTTCGGTGCGGACCATCGCGAAGGGGTTCCAAAGCGAGCGGTTCGACAGCAGCGGCTGACCGTCGAGCTCGGTCGCGAACACGCGCTCGCAATAGGCGCGCGCCTGCTCGTCGGACATCGCGCGGAGGCCCGAGCGCGCGAACGTCTGGGTGTCGCACTCGATGATGAACGTGCTGCGATCCGGAGCGTAGCGGTAGGCGTGGGCGACCCACACGCCGTCCGCGTTCTCACGGAACGTCAGGCTGAGCGCATCGATGGGCTTGGGCGTGCCGTACCACACGTATCGGTTGGCGCGCAGAGCGATCGTCGCGCCGAGCTCGGCGGCGAGCGCGCTCCGGAGTGCGCTGTTCGCACCATCGGCCGCCACGATGAGGTCCCACCCGGCGAGCTCGTCGGGCGACGCAATGCGGCGCTCGAATTCGAGCTCGACTCCGGCGGCGCGACAGTGATGGTGGAGGATCCGCAGCAGTTCGAGCCGGGCCACCGCGGAGAAGCGCGTTCCACGCAGCACGATCGCCCGTCCGCGGTGGATCACATGCTGCTCCGGCCGCAGCGCGAGATGCCGCTCGAGATCGGCGAAGGACGCGGGATCGCTGTCGTGCATGAAGGCGAGCGCGCGCTCGGAGAAAACCAGGCCCCAGCCGTACGTGGCGCCTTCGGGGTTCTGCTCGAACACCCGCACGCGGCGCGACGGATCGCCGCGTCGCAACAGGAGCGCGAGATACAGTCCGCCCGGACCGCCGCCGACGATGGCGACGTTCACGCGATCGCGGCGCGAGCCTGCTGTGCGTGCTCTCGCACGTGGTTGATCACGAAGGCATCTACGAATTCGCGGATGGTCATCTCGCCGCGGCGTGCGTGACGGCCCGATCGCGCCCACCGCTCGTCGGGGATCGCGCGGAACGTCGCGGCCGCGCGCGCCGTCCCGCTCCGCACGCGGGCGATCAGGGCGTCGATCGGCTCACCGCGGCCGCGCTCGACCGCCGCGAGCCGTTCGGTGTCGTCGTGCGTCCGGCCGAACGGCTCGCCGGTCCGTTCGCGCGCCGCGACGTCGGTGGCGCAAGCGGCCCAGAAGGGGATGAACTCGGCGGTGTGCGCGAGGCACTCGACGGCGGACCAGTCGTCCGCCGCGGGGCGCTGACCGACCGTCCGCTTGTCGACCTGCCCGATCCATTCAAGCAGGGCCGCAACCTCGGCCTCCAGGCGTCGCGCGGCGTCCTCGCCCGTATCCCCCACGAGCCCGATGTTAGGTCGCTGCACCTCACCTACGCTTGCTTCGATGAGACGTCTGCTCGCCCTCGGTCTCGGCATCGCCGTCCTTTTTTTGATGCAGGGGTACGTCGGTGGTCAGAAGGTCGCGCCGCCGCTGGGCGCGATCGCGGACGCGTCGCCGTCACCGGCCGTCTCCGGCTGTTGCCCGACGGCCGATGCGACACCGCAGCCGGCCTCGATCGAGGCCGCGCTGGCGCTGGCGAAGAGCGGCGGCAAGCCGGTGCCGATCTCGATCACCTACACCGAGTGGCAGCTCACCACCGCGGCGGCGGCGCACTTCCCGCTGACGTACGCCGGTGCGTCCCTGTCCGATCCGGTGATCCGTCTGCGCGACGGCCAGCTCAGTCTCGATTCCGCCGCGTCGCTCGCGTTCCTCCGGACTACGGCGCACGTCGTTACGACCCCCACGGTGACCGCGGGCCGTCCCTCGGTGCGGGTCGACAGCGCGACGCTCGCTGGCCAGTCGGTGCCCGACGCGGCGCGTACCGTCATCGCGACCAACATTGCGAGCGCGATCGCATCCGACCTCCCCGCCAAGCTGGTGGTCTTCTCCATCGCGGTCGGCGCGGGCACGCTCACCGTGCAGGGCACCGCCAACCCCTAGCCTCCCGCCATGACCGCGCGCCTCCGCTCCGCGACCGGACGCGTCCGCACCGTCGGACACCGCGGCGCCCAGACCGACGCGCCGGAGAACACGATGGCCGCGTTCCGGTCCGCGCTCGCGGCCGGCGTCGACGAGGTCGAGTTCGACGTCCAGCTCACGAGCGACGGCGTCCCGGTCGTGCTCCACGACGCGACGCTTGACCGCACGACCGACGGGCATGGGCCGCTGCGCGATCGCACGTTGGCCGAGGTCGCGCGTCTCGATGCCGGCAGCTGGTCCGCACCCCAATGGACGGGTGAGCGCGTGCCGTCGCTCGATCAGCTCTGTGCCTGGATCGCGGACAAGCCGCTGGATCTGTCGCTCGAGGTCAAGCAGCCCGCGCCGGGCGAGGGCCAGGCGCGCGACGAGCGGTCGGTGCCGGCGATCCTGGCGGTCCTGCGCGAGCACGAGCTCATCCAGCGCACGGTCATCCACGCGTTCGACCATCCCTCGATCACCGAGGTGCTCGCGCTCGAGCCGCGGGCCGCGACGGCGCTCCTCTACTCGGGGCCGGTCTTCGCGGAGCACCTCGACGGCGCGATCACCGTTCCCGGGATCGCCGGGCTGCACCTCCGGTGGCTGTGGGTGTCGCGCGAGCTTTGCGCCGCGGCGCACGAACGCGGGCTGTACGTCCACGCGTGGGGACTCCCGGAGCCGCCGCTGTCGCGCGATCTGGTGCGGCGGCTGATCGACTTCGGTGTCGACTCGCTCTCGGCGAATGCGCCAGGTGACCTCGTTGCCATGGTTCGCGCCGCACCCCCTTGAGCCTCCGGCATCGCTGGTAGAGACTGACCGGGTATCCGCCGTGGGGGTAGGGCTCGTGAGGCCGATCGCTCGCTTCGCGCTCGTCGTGTCGCTGCTCGCGGCCGCGTGCGGGCCGACGGCGCCCCAGGGTCCGGCGGCCGCGCCGTCTCCGGGAGCTTCCGCGACGCCCGCCAAGATCCAGACCCTGACGATATCGCTCCCGTCGCAGAGCGCGACGAGCGCGAGCCTGCAGATCGCCGAGCGGCAGGGATTCTTCGCGAAGTACGGGCTGCACCTCGAGTTCACGCTGCATTCCGGAGGTCCGCCCGCGCTCCAGGCGCTCCTCGCCGACGCATCACAGGCGACGATCCAGATCACCGGGACCGTCTTCAGCGCCTACGCGAACGGCGCGGACGTCGTGATCGTGGCGGGATCGCAGTCGGATCCGGACTACCAGCTGTACGCGCGGTCCGAGATCACGACGGCGAAGGGCCTGACCGGGAAGCGGATCGCCACGGCGGATCCGGGCTCCGAGTTCAACACGATCCTGAAAAAGACGCTCGTCGGCTACGGGGTCCCCGCCGACGGCTACGACCCGGTGAACGTGGGTTCGTCCGGCCAGCGCCTCGCGGCGGTGGTCGCCGGCGCCGCCGACGCGACGCTGCTGTCCGCGCCGCAGAGCTTCGACGCCGAGGCCAAGGGTCTCCGGCATCTCGGCTCGAGCGCGGAGGCGGTCCCGAAGTACATGTTCACCGTCCTCGCGATGCGTCGCGATTGGGCTCGCGCGAACAAGGACACCGTCGTCTCGCTCATCCGCGGCGACCAGGACGCGCTCGAATGGATGGACAAGCCCGAGAACCGAAGCTCCGTGATCAAGCACCTCACCGAGATCACCGGCGCGAGCGCCGACGCCGCCACGAAGACATACGACCTCTACCTCGCGGGCGCGCAACGCGGCAAGGTCTACCCGAAGTCGGCGCAGGTCGATCGCGTGGGAGTGGACGCCGTCCTCGCGATCATGAACGAGGCGGGTCTGCTGAAGAAGGCGGTGAAGGTCGATGACGTCGTCGACTTCTCGTACGTCGAGCTCGCGAGCAAGCGTTAGCGCGCCGCGATGATCAAGGTGCAGCGCGTTGCGCGGGTCGCGCTCGGCGTGCGCGACCTCGACAAGCAGACGGCGTTCTACGTCGACACCTGGGGCCTCGGCATCACCGAGGAGGCCGACGGGAAGGTCTACCTGCGCACGACCGCGCCTGAGCACAACGCTGTGACCCTCGGTCGCGCGGACGAGAGCGGGCTGCAGGAGCTCGGCCTCGAGGTCGCGTCCGCCGATGACCTCGAGCGCGCCGCGACCGAGCTCGCGGACGCGGGCGCGGCGATCCTGAAAGCTCCGGGTCCGGCCGATCGTCCTGGCGCGAAGCGGAACATGCGCCTGCGGGACCCGGACGGGAATGTCGTTGAGCTCTTCTGGGGCGACGAGCCGGTCCGCGAGGACTACGGGACGCGCAACGTGAAGCCGCTCAACCTGAACCACGTCGTGCTGCGCACGACCGACGTCGACCGCGCGCACGCGTTCTACAAGGGGCACTTCGGCTTCAGAGAGAGCGACTGGAACGGGCACCACATGGTGTTCCTGCGGTGTAACGAGATCCATCACCAGATCGCGTTCACGACGCGCTCGAAGGTCGGGCTCGACCATGTCGCGTTCGAGGTGAACGACTTCTTCGAGATCGCGAAGGGCGTCTACTTCCTCGGCGACAAGGGCGTCCCGCGGATCTGGGGCCCGGGACGGCACGGCGCCGGGAACAACCTCTTCTCCTATTTCTGGGACCCCGAGCGGAACATCATCGAGTACACGGCCGACATCATCCGGATCAAGGATGAGTCGGCCTGGACGCCTCGGGTGTGGCCCGGCCGCGACACCGTCGACCTCTGGAAGCAGGGCCCACCGAAGGTGATGAAGGACTAGATGTCCGTACGCAGCGCTCAGGCCGACCTGGGCGTGGCGCTGCCCGTTCCCGCGGCGCGGCAACGCGGCTTCGTCGAGCGCCATCGCAGCCGGATCCGCGCCGTAGGGTCGATCCTCGTGGTGTTCGTGCTCTGGGAGCTTGTGGGACGCTTCGTCGTCACGAACCGTCTCTTCTTCGTCCCGCTGTCGAGCGTGTTCGAAGCCGGGACGTCGCTGTGGGCCCGCGGGCAGCTGCAGCTGCACCTCTGGACGAGCTCGCTCGAGTTCGTCATCGGCTTCGGTGCCGCGGCGGTGACCGGGATCGCGCTCGGTGCCGCGATGGCGGTGCGGCGGCCGCTGCGCGACTACCTCGACCCGTGGGTCGCCTTCCTGTACGCGACGCCTACGGTCGCGCTCGCGCCGCTCTTCATCCTGTGGTTCAAGCTCGGCATCGAATCCAAGGTCGCGGTCATCTGGCTCGTCGCGATCTTCCCGATCCTCCTGAATACGCTGACCGGGATCGAGGCCACTGATCCCGACCTCATCGAGGCGGCGCGATCGTTCGGCGCGCGGCCGCTCCAGATCTTCCGCAAGGTCATGCTGCCGTCGGCTCTGCCGTTCATTGTCACGGGCGTTCGCCTTGGGCTGGCCCGCGGCCTGGTAGGGGTCGTGGTGGCCGAGTTCTTCGGGTCCAAGGCGGGGCTCGGCTATCTGATCCTGTTCGCGGCCGGAACGTTCGACATGGCGACGCTCTTCGTCGGTGTGCTGATCCTCGCGCTCGCCGGCGTCATCAGCACCGAGGCGCTGAAAGCGCTCGAGGTGCGTCTCGCGCCGTGGCGCAGCCTGCGGGCCGCGCGGTGAGCGCCAAGCTCGAGATCCGCCGCGTCTCGAAGTGGTTCGAGACCGGCGACGGTAAGGTCGTGGAGGCGCTGCGCGACGTGAGCCTCGACGTGGATGAGGGTGAGTTCGTGTCGATCGTCGGAGCTTCCGGCTGCGGCAAGACGACGCTCCTACGGATCTTGGACGGGCTCATCGCTCCCTCCGGCGGAGAGATCCGCCTCGATGGCCGTCCGATCGCCGGTCCGGGGCGCGATCGTGCCCTCGTCTTCCAGCTCGACGCGCTCTTCCCGTGGCGGACGGTGACCGACAACGTCCTGTTCGGGCTCGAGGTCCAGGGCCGCGTCGACGACGAGGCGCGGCGCCGGGCCGCCGAGCTCATCAGATTCGTCGGCCTCGCCGGCTTCGAGCGCTCCTACCCGCACCAGCTCTCGGGCGGGATGCGGCAGCGCGTGAACCTGGCCCGGGCGCTCGCGGTCGACCCCGAGGTGCTGCTCATGGACGAGCCGTTCGCCAGCCTCGACGCCCAGACGCGCGAGATCATGCAGGCCGAGCTGCTGCGCATCTGGAACGCGAGCCGCAAGACCGTCGTGTTCATCACGCACCAGATCGACGAGGCGATCTACCTGTCCGATCGCGTCGTCGTACTCACGAGCCGTCCCGGTCGTCTGGGCGAGGTGCTGACGGTGGACCTGCCCCGCCCGCGCGGCCTCGAGATCAAACGGACCGCCGAGTTCGGCGAGCTCGTGGGACGCGTGTGGCGGCGCATCGAGAGCGAAGTGCGGGAGAGCGTCGGCGTGCCGGCCTGACGGTCACGACCCCCGCGGCTCGAGGACAACCTTCCCGAGCACCGCTCTCTCCTCCATCAGTCGGTGCGCCGCCGCGGCCTCGGCGAGCGGCAGCACACGATCGATGCGCACCGAGCGGATGCGACCCAGGCGCGCCTCGGCGAGCGTCCGTTCTATGTCGGCGTGGCTCGAGCGCGGGCTGCCGATGATTCTCTGCAGGCGGTGGTAGAGACGCGCGAGATCGAGCGTCACCTTCCCGCCGGCATGCGCGCCCGCGGTGACGAGCCGGCCGCGATAGCCGAGGCTGCCGAACGAGAGCGGCCAGAGCTCGGGGTCGCCGACGTTCTCGAACACGACGTCGGCGCCCCGTCCATCGGTCTCCCGCAGCACCGCCGCGATGAGGTCCTCGCTCCGGTAATTGACCGCGACGTCGGCGCCGTACCCGCGCGCGGCGGCAGCGCGCTCGTCCGTGCTGGCCGCGGCGATCACGCGGGCGCCGGCGAGCTTGGCGGCCTGCACGACGAAGCCGCCGAGCGCGCCCGCCGCGCCCATGACGAGCACGGTCTCGCCGGCCGCGAGCTCGGCACGCCGGATGAGCGCGAAGGCGAGCGGCGCGTGCCGCACGACGACCGTCGCCTCAGCGAACGACATCCCGTCAGGCACCGGGTACACATTCTCGGCGGGGACGCTCACGAAATCGGCGTAGCCGCCCCAGCGATGGATGCCGATGTGTCGCTGCCGGAGACACTCCTCGGGCGAGCCGGCGCGGCAGCGATCGCACGTGCCGCACGCGATCGCGTGGTGGACGACGACCGCGTCGCCAACCTTCCACGCCGTGACGCCGTCGCCTACCGCGGCGACCACGCCGGACGGATCGACGCCGAGGACGTGCGGCATCGGCAGCGTCGGTAGGTACGCACCGCTGCGCACGCGCAGGCAGTGGGTGCGGTTCACCGAGACGGAACGCACGCCGATGACGACCTCGCCCGCGACGACCGCCGGCTCGGGTACGTCCTCGTACCGGAGCACCTCCGGCGGGCCGAACGCGCGTATCACCGCGGCCTTCATTCGCCGCTAGTCTCCACCACCGATGAAGCTCGCGATCTTCGACGACATGCGCGTCGGCGTCGTGAGCGTCGATCAACGCTCGATCGTCGACGTCACCGCCGCGCTGCCGTGGCCCCACGACCCCGATCCGGTCGGCGCCGGCTGGTGGGTGCGGCTGTGCCGCGACCTCGCATCCCTGCGCACACCGCTTGAGGAGGCCGCGCGCGGTGGCCGCGCGACCCCGATATCGAAGGCGAAGCTTCGCGCGCCGGTGCTCAATCCGGGAAAGATCGTCGCCTGTGCCGTGAACTACGCCGAGCACGCCGCCGAGATGGCGGCAGTGCACGAACGCGTTGGCGGTGATCGGCCGGCGTGGCTCATGAAGTTCGGCGTGTTCCTCAAGGCGCCGTCGTCGATCATCGGCCCGGCCGACGCGGTCGTGCTGCCGCCGGTGCCGGTCTCCGAGGGCCGCGAGATCCACCACGAGAGCGAGCTGGCGTTCGTCGTTGGGAAGGGCGGAGCGAACATCCCCGAGGCGAACGCGCTGGACCACATCGCCGGATACACGATCGGCCTCGACATGACCGTGCGCGGCGAGGGCGATCGATCGCAGCGCAAGAGCTACGACACGTTCACGCCGATCGGTCCATGGTTGACCACGACCGATGAGATCGCGGACCCGCACGCGCTGCGGATCACGCTCTCGGTCAACGGCCAGACGCGGCAGGATGTCGACACGGCCACGATGAGCGTGCGGATCCCGGCGATCGTCGCCTTCGCGTCCAGCGTGATGCGCCTGGACCCCGGGGACGTCGTCCTGACCGGGTCGCCGCCAGGCGTTGGGCGGGTCCAGGTCGGGGACGTGCTCGAAACGTCGATCACCGGGCTCGGCTCGATGCGCCTCCACGTGATCCCGGGATCGGATAAGCAGGGCTGATCAGCGGGGACCGTTGGGTCTCAAACTTCCGTACTAGAGCGATCAGGGGATAGCAGGCAGGCGTCGCCGTCGTATGGTCAGCGCCGGTGGTGGTCGTGAGTCTGGTCGGCTCCCCCGTGCGCCTACCGCTGCTGATGCGGGCGGCGGAGGTCATCCTCACCGCGGCGACGGACGAGGCCACGGTGCTGCGCGCGGCGGTCGGTCTTCTGGGTGACCATTTCGGCTACGGCATCCGGTCGGTCCTGCTCTACGACGCCGACAAGGGGGACCTTCACGTCGCGAGCTCCGGCGGTATCGGCGCCGACCGGCCCGAGGTCCTCGGTTTCCGCACCAGGCTCGGAGTGGGTCTCACCGGCGCGTGCGCCCAGCTGCGCGACACCGTCAACGTCGGCGACGTGCGGTCAGATCCTCGCTACCTGGCAACGATTGAGGAGAGCATCTCCGAGATCTGCGTCCCCATGATCGCGCACGACAGTCTGCTTGGGGTCCTGAGCGTTCAGAGCGACCGCGCCGACGCGTTCTCCGCCGAGGACGAAGCCGCGCTGACCGCGTTCGTCCAGCTCCTCGCCCTCGGCCTCCTGAACGCACGGGCCAATTCGGCGCGCGCTCGGGACGTGAGCGAGCTCCAGGCACTCGCCGACGTGGCGAGGGAGGCGACGACGCTCGACCTGCGTCGCACGCTCGAGACAGCGGTCGAGCGCTTCCGCGCTCTGACCAATTCGGACTCCACGGCGATCTACCTGTACGACGCGGTGACGAACGAGCTCTGGCCCGGCGCGGTCTCGTTCGACCAGGTGCTCTATCCCGCTGACTACGTCACGCGGATCGGACGTGTCCCGATGGGCCGGGGGATCGTCGGCTGGGTCGCGGAGCATCGCGAGCCGATCCTGAGCGACGACGTCGGCACGGATCCGCGGGCGCACGCGTTGCCCGGCATCCCGCCGGAGAACAAGTCGGGTCTCACCGTGCCCATGCTCGTCGAGGGACACCTCCGCGGTGTCATTCGCGCGAACCGGATGGGGATCGCGAAGTACACGCGCGAGCATCTCCGGCTCGCGCAGACGATCGCGAGTCAGGCGGCCCTCGCGACAGCCGCCGTCCAGGCGCACGAGGAGGCGCGCCGTCTCGCGATCACCGACGAGCTCACCGGGTGCTTCAACGCGCGCTACCTGAACGAGCGCCTCGCCCCGGAGGTCGAGCGCGCTCGCCGGCACGGACGACCCCTCGCGCTTCTCATCGTCGACAGCGACAGCCTCAAGGCCGTGAACGACGAGTGCGGACATGTCTGCGGCGATCGCCTGCTGGCGGAGCTCGCCGCGACGATCCGCGCGCAGGTGCGCTCGACCGACATCGTCGCGCGCTACGGCGGCGACGAGTTCGTCGTGGTGGCGCCGGAGACCGACCTCGACGCCGCGCGCGTCACCGCGGAGCGGATTCGCCGGGCCGTTTCCGAGGCACGATTCGCGACGCCCGAAGGCGTGCGGCTCTCGTCCACGGTCTCGGTGGGCGTGGCCGAGCTCTACCCTACCGAGGACGCCGGCGCGCTTTTCGGGCGCGCGGACCGCGCGCTGTACGCCGCGAAGCGCGCTGGGAAGGATCGCGTCGCAGAGCTCGCGGCGTAGCGTCGGCGCGCGAGCGCCAGCCACAGGTCACAGTCGCGCTAACCTATGTCATGCGCGGGTGTGGTGTAGTGGCCGCACGCGACTCCTCCAAAGTTGAAGTGCGGGTCCGATTCCCGCCACCCGCTCCGAAGCCGGTCCCGGCCGTCTGATCTCGGCGTTAGAGCGCCGTCGAGCTGAAGAGGCGACCGACGAGGAAGCCGAGCGCCGCGGCACCGAGCCCGATGAACAACATTCGCAAGCCACTCTTCCACCAGCTGCCCACGAGCGTCACCGCGGAATAGACGCCGACCGCGAAGAGGACGAGGGCGCTCAGCGCGATGGCGACGATCAACGCCGGGTCTCGGGGCAGGGCGAGGAACGGAAGCAACGGGATCACGTGACCGATCAGTGTGGCGATCGTGATGACGACCGACGTTCGGATGATGTCGCTGGTGTCCTTCGGTTGAAGATGCAGCTCTTCGCCCATCATCGTCGTCAGCCAGACGCGGCGATCCGCCGTGATCGTGTCGACGACGTCATCGAGCAGCTTTCCCGAGAGCCCCTTCGCCGTGTAGATGTCGCGGATCTCCTGCCGCTCCACGTCCGGCACCGTTTCGATCTCGTTCGCTTCGCGCGCCATTTCGGCCCGGTAGTAGTCGCGCTCGGCCATCGAAGACGTGTAGCCGACCGCGCCCATGGAGATCGACTCCGTGATCGCGGCGGCGAAGCCGGCGGCGAGGAGCACTGTGTGCGATCCGCCGCCTGCGATCACACCAAGGATGATGCCGAGGATGTTGACCAGGCCGTCCTGCCCGCCGAGGATGACGTCGCGCAGCCAGTTGGTCTGGGGATGACGCTCGCGGTGTCCTCGCCGCGGCACCATCAGACGTTATCTCACGTGTCGTATCCCCGCCCCGGAAGGCGGCAGCGAAACCGCCTAGCACCCCGCGCGGACTCCTCCAAAGTTGAATTGCGGGTTCGACGCCCGACCCGGTTAGAGATCGACCTGAACCTCGATCACAAGGCGACGCGCAGCTCTAGTCTGTGCTGCCATGCCGCAGTGGCCGGCCATTCAGCACCTGAGCTTCCCGGTCAGTGATGTGCGCCGCGCAGCGATGTTCTATCGCGACTTCCTCGGGTTCACTGAGCTCCACATCGCAGACGGGATTGCCGAGCTTTCCATGGGCGCGACCAAGCTCGTCCTGCTCCGCGCGACCGAAGCTGTGAGCGCCCCCGCGAAGCTGCATTTCGGCTTTCGCGGCGCGAACGCTCACGAGGTCGACGAGTGGGCCGACCGCGCCCGGAGCGCGGGCGCAACGATCGAGTCGGGCCCTGAACGCACCGAATGGGGCGGCTACGCGCTCTACCTGCGAGATCCCGACGGCTATCTCATCGAGCTGTGGGCGGAGCATTGAGCGTAACTACGACCGCGTGGAGCGCGGGTCGAGCGCGTCGCGGAGACCGTCGCCGACGAAGTTGATGGACATGATCGTCGCGAAGATGAAGAGCCCCGGGAACACCGCGAGCCAGGGGGCCGCGTACATCTCGCTTTGCGCGTTCTGCAGCATGTTGCCCCACGTCGCCGTCGGCGGCTGCACGCCGTAGCCGAGGTACGACAGCGTCGACTCCACCAAGATCGCGCCGGCGACGCCGAGCGTCCCGGCGACGATGACCGGACCGATCGCGTTCGGCAGGATGTGCCGCCAGATGATGCGGCGGTCGCCCGCGCCGACGGTGCGCGCGGCCTCCACGAACTCCTTCTCGCGCAGCGACAGGAACGAGGCACGGACGAGCCGGGCCACGGTCATCCAGCTGGTGAGCCCGAGCAGCACGACGATGAGCAGCAGCGTGGTCTTGAAGATCGCGCCGACGAGCAGTAGCACGAGCAGGCGCGGCAGTGTGTACATGAGGTCGGTGAAGCGCATGATCGCGTTGTCGATCGCGTGCCCGTAGTAACCGCTGATCGAGCCGAGCAGCGTTCCCAGAGCGACGGCCACGCTCGTCGCCATGAGCCCGACCTGCAGGCTCACGCGCCCTCCGTGAAGCAGCCTGCTGAGCTCGTCCCGGCCGATCGAGTCGGTCCCCATCGGATGCGCGAGCCCCGGCGGCACCCGGATCGCCTCGACGTTTGGGACGTCGGGCGCGTATGGGGCGACGACGTCGGCCAGGAGCGCGCTCGCGGCGAGAAAGGCGAGCACGACGAGCCCGATCATCGCCAGGCGATGGCGCCGGAAGCGCTCCCACGCGAGGCGGACCTGCCCGGGCGCCGCGCGCGCCAAGACCGCGCCGGTCTCGAGCCGCTCCGTCGACAGGGTCGTCATCGGTACCTGATCCTCGGATCGAGGTAGGCGTACAGCATGTCCGCGAGCAGGTTGCTCAGGATCAGCAGCAGCGCCGAGACGGTGAGGATCGCCATGAGCACGCTGTAGTCGAGGCGTGTGACCGACTCCAGGTAGAGCCGGCCCATGCCCGGCCACGCGAAGATCGTCTCGGTCACGACCGCTCCGGTGAACAGCTCGGGGATGTCGAGCGCGAGGAGCGTGACGAACGGAAGCGCCGCGTTCTTGAACGCGTGCCGCATGACGACCCCGCCCTCGCGCATCCCCTTCGCCCGAGCCGTGCGGATGTAGTCCTGATGGATCACCTCGAGCATCGAGCCGCGGATGTAGCGGCTGTAATGGGCCGCCGAAACGAGCGAGAGCACGAGCGCGGGCATGACGAGATGCCTCAGCCGATCGACGAGATCGAAGTCGCGGCCGGCCGTCGCCATGCCGCTCGTCGGCAGCCAACGCAGTTGTACGGCGAACGTGAGGATCATGAGCAGCCCGAACCAGAACACGGGCATCGAGATGCCGAAGAACGCGCCAGTCGTCGCGGCGTAGTCGAAGCGCGAGTATTGCCGCACCGCCGCGAGCACGCCGATCGGGATCGCGATCAGGAGCGTGAGCAGATACGCCGTCGCCATGAGCGTGAGCGTGTTCGGCAGGCGCTGCCAGATCCGGTCCGTGACCGCCTCGTGCGTGACGTACGAGTAGCCCCAGTCCAAGCGCACGAGGTTGCCGATCCACTTGGCGTACTGGACCGGGATCGGATCGTGGAGCCCGAGCTGCTCCTCGATCGCGGTGACGTCCGCGGGATCGAAGTCGGGGCTCTCGCGGTAGATAGACAGCGGCCCGCCGGGGGCCGCCTTCATCAGGCCGAACGACAGGATGGTGATCGCGAAGAGAAGGGGGATGGCTTGGAGGAGCCGCCGGGCGACGTAGCGGCTCATCAGGTCACCGGGCGGCTCAGCGGAACCCCCACTCGTGCACGTTCCAGGTGATCCAGCGCGTCGGGTGGCTGCGCGGTCCGACGATCGCGTCGCTCGCCGCCTCGATGTTCGCGCGGTAGTAGAGGTAGATGATCGGCACGTCGTCCGCCACGATCTTCTGGATCTTGACGTAGTCCTCTTTGCGCTTCCCCTGGTCGAGAGAACGGTCGGCTTCGTCCGCCAGCCTGTCGACCTCCGCGTTCCGATACCGCATGTTGTTGCCGCCGCCGGTCTTTCCCGGCTCATCACGCGGGATCTGATCGGACTGGAAGCGGAGCGACACACCGCGCGGGTCGATCCCGACCGTCACGCCGTAGAACGCGACGTCGAACATCCCACGCTGGACCACGCCGTTCTGCTCCCACGAGCCGACCAGCGCGGACGCGGCCACGTTCCTGATCTGCATGTCGACCCCGATGCGCTTCCACCCGGCCTGGATGAGCGCCGCGACGTCATCACGCAGCTTGTTCCCGGTGACTCCCGTCACGGTGAGGCTCAGCTTCACGCCGGCCTTCTCTCGGACCCCGTCCGGGCCGGCCTTCCAACCGGCGTCGTCGAGCAGCTTCTTGGCGGCCTCGGCGTCGAACTTCGATGGGTCGATGTCCGCCGCGGCCCAGTGGAGCTTCGGCGGGTATTCGCCGGTCGCGACGGTCGTCTTGCCGAACAGGATCTTGTCGACGAGCTCCTTCTTGTTGACGCCGAGCTCCAGCGCCTGACGCACCTTCTTGTCGGCGAGGATCGGATGCGGCTGCGAGCCGTCGGCGACGCCGGGCTTCGCGAGGTTCAGGAAGAGGCGATCGGCTGTGAGCCCGGGCACCGAGAGGATTTTCCAGCCCGCGACCTTCTCGATCTCGGGGGTGTCCGTCTCAGCGAGATCGACCGCCATGTCCGTCTCGCCTGCGCGCAGCTGCGCGAGCTGCGTGTTCTTGTCGGGCGTGATGCGGAAGATCAGCTTGTCGAGCTTGGGCTTGCCCTTGAAGTAGGTCGGGTTGGCCTCGAGCGTGATGTCGCTCGCGGCGTTCCAGGAGACCACCCTGAACGGACCGGTCCCGAACGGCTTGCGTCCGAAGTCGTTCTTGGAGAGGTCCTTCATCGGGACGCTCTCGAGGACGTGCTTGGGGATGATCCCGGACGGATAGCTGAAGAGCGTGAGGTACGCGGGGAAGGGATCCTTGAACTTCCAGACGAACGTGAAGTCATCCTTGACTTCGAAGGAGTCGATGTTCTTGTACGTCGTCTTGGCGATCGTCGTATCGGGGCTCAGGATGACGTCGTAGTTGTATTTGACGTCCGCCGCGGTGAACGGCTTTCCATCGGCCCACTTCACGTCTCTCCGGAGCTTGACCGTGACGGTCTTGCCGTCCGCCGAGACGCCGCCGTTTTGGATCGTGGGGACCTCGGCCGCGAGGTCCGGTTGGAACTCGCCTTTCTCGTCGGCGATCCACAGCCCGTTGAAGACCGCCTGGATCACGGTGTTCGAGACGCGCAGGCCACCGCCGAACAGTGGATTGAGTGTGTCGGGCTCCTGATTGACGGTGATGCGGACGGTGCCGCCCTGCTTCGCGACGGCGGGCGAGCCGCCGACGGGCGATGCCTGTCCGGCGGGCGCGGACGGCCCGCACGCGGCGAGCACGAGCGCGATGGTGGTGATGGCAGCGCGGATGCTCAGACGCGTGGCGCGCTCCACAGCGTCCGACCGAGCCAGACGTACCAAACGGGATTCACGACGAAACCCTCGAGCGCGGCGGGTCCGAGGATCAGCGGGCTCGTGGCATCCAGGATGATGAGCCGCCCGAGATAGATGATCACGAGCAGGACGCCTGACAGGTAGCCGAGCATCGCGAGCCCGCGCGGGAAACCGCCGCCCTTCGACATGAGCCGGGAGAGGACCAGCACGCCGAGGCCCGCGAGACCGAAGGTGAGCAGACCACGCGGATCGATCCCGCTCGGAACATCGGCGGGAAGCGCGGCCGGCGGGTGCAGCGCGTTCGCGAGGTCGTACGCGCCATGGATGGCCGATCCGGCCGCTCCGACGAGGCCGAAGGTGTAACCGACGAGGGCGAAGCCCGCATCGACGTCGCGCAGCCGACCGTAGAGCGCGGCGAGCACCTGGATCGCCAGCACGCCGCCGACCATCAGCAGGAGCGAGCTCAACAGGGCTCCGAGCTGGGGTGAGGAGCGCGCCACGATGACGAAGGCCACCGAGTAGACGAAGCCGCCGATCCCGACGACCATCGCGCTCGCGCCGCTGGAGCGCTCGAACGATCGCGACTGGCCCATGGGCGCGCAGTTTACGCATCTGAGCTAGCGTGCCGCGCGTGAGCGACCTCGCCGCGCTCGTGGGCGGCAGCGTGATCGACGGCACCGGCGCCGGGGCGCGCGAGGCGACCGTGGTCATCGACGGCGATCGCATCGGGTCGGTCGGCGCTGCCGTGCCCGAGGGGGCGCGGCGTATCGACGTGAGCGGCCGCACGGTGATGCCCGGCCTCATCGACGCGCACGTGCATCTTCTGGCGTACGCCGGCGAGGGCCGTCGCGACGTGCACCTGTGGAGCGTGACGACCTTCGACGAGGAACAGGTGCTGCACGGCGCGGCCAACGCGCGCAAGGCCCTGCTCGCGGGATTCACCACCGTCCGCGACGTGGCCGGTGGCAGGGCGGAGATCTCGCTGAAGCACGCGCTCGACGCCTTCGTGCTCGAGGGCGCCCGCGTCGTGGCGGCGGGCTTCGTCGGCATGACCGGCGGGCATGGCGACCTGTTCACGCCGCCGGCGATCCCGCGACGGCCGTACACGACCGCGGATGGCGTCGACGAATGCCGCCAGGCGGTGCGCCGTCACGCGCGCGACGGCGCGGACCTCATCAAGATCTGCACGAGCGGCGGCGTGTTGTCGCTGGGCGACAAGAACGAGTGGCGGAACTACACGGACGAGGAGACGCGCGCGATCGTTGACGAGGCGCACGCGCTCGCCATGCGTGTCTCCGCGCACGCCCACACCCAACGCGGTATCGCGCAGGCGCTCGACGCGGGCGTCGATTCGATCGAGCACGGATCGAAGCTCGATGCCGAGCTCGCCAAACGGATGGCCGCCACCGGCACGCGCCTCTGTCCGACGCTCTCGATCCACGAGCAGATCCGCCTGCATGGGAAGGAGCGGGGCGTCCCGACGGAGTCGCTCGCGAAGGCCGAGGCGCTCCACGAGGGGCGCATCGCGGGAGCTCGGCTCGCGAAAGAGGCAGGTGTGCGGATCTTCTGCGGCACCGACTCGTCGAATGTCCTGCCGTTCGGGCAGCACGCCTGGGAGCTCCAGCTCCTGCACCGCGAGATCGGGCTCACGCCGATGGAGGCGATCGTCACGGCGACGCGCGACGCGGCCGAGGCGGTCGGGCTCGGTGATCGCACCGGCACGCTCGAGCCGGGCAAGTGGGCCGACCTCCTGGTCGTCGACGGCGATCCGCTCGCGGACCTCGCCGTTCTGCGCGATCCGGCGCGGATCCGGATGGTCTATCGCGAAGGCCGCCTGCTCGTCGATCGCGTTCACGACGCTGCGTGAGCGACGGACCGCGCATGCTCCTCGATCAGGATCCCATGTCCTTCGGCTTGCTGCGCGACGCCGCGCGCGAGCGCCGCTGCGTCTTCATCGCGGGGCTGCCCGGAGTGGGCAAGAGCCTGATCGTCCAGCAGCTCGCACTGATCGCCGCGGCCGAAGGGCGCGTGCCGCATCTGCTGCAGTGGGATGTCGCGCGCCTGCCGTTCGACACGCCCGCGATCCTCGCGCGTCACCCCGAGGTGAACGGAGTCACGGACGTCGTGATCCGCACGGCGGTCGGCCTGTGGGCGCGCGACGCGGTATCGAGATGGGATGCGGCGCACGCGAATTCGCCCGAGCACGTGCTGATCGGCGAGACGCCGCTGATTGGCGGCCGGCTCATGGAGCTGGCGCGATCGCAGGAGGACACGGTCGAGCCGCTGTTGGCCGGTCCGGCCACCCTCTTCGTAATCGCGGCGCCGACTGCGGAGCTGCGCCGGACGCTCGAAGCGTCCCGCGAGCGCGACCTCGCCGCCCCCGCGCACGAACGGGATCGGGCGAGCGCGCCGTCGCACCTCGTACGCGCGCATTGGGAAGAGGTCGTGGCGATCGCGCGAGCACTCGGCCTCGAGGTCGCCGACGGCGCGTACGAAGCCGATGCCTACGTCGCGGTGTATCGCCGCGCGCTCCGGCGCAGGAGCAGCGTCGTGCTCCCGCTCGCGACGGTGCTCGCGATCAACGGCTCGCCGCACGAGTGGGCCATGCCCGTCCGCGAGCTAATCCCGAGCGAGGGCGACGTGGCGCGGACGCTGGCGCTGGCGGAGGCGCTCCCGAGGGCGCGGCTCGAGGACGCCGCGGCCCACTGGTACGAGGTCTAGCGGTTCAGCGCTCCCGCCGGTCGATCGCCCAGCTGGATCCGCGCGCGCGCTTGGCGACCTCTTTCATCTCGGACGCGAGGTGGGATAGCTGCGCCGCGTTCTCGTCGCCCCCGCCGAGCGAGCGCGCGATCCCGATCGAGATCGAGGCGAGCGGGATCTCCTTTACGGTGCCGACGCGATCCGTCGCCACGTACCAGCCGCGCTCCCGGTCCTCCGGTTCATGCAGCGACGGCGCGATCAGGTCAAACCGCTGCGTGATCTCCTGCGCAAGCAGCTCGGGATCGGACGCATCGGACAGGACCATGAAGTCGTCGCCGCCGATGTGGCCGACGAAGTCGCCGTTCCCATCGCGGTCGGCGACGTTATCGATCACGTTCGCGAGAGCGATGAGCGCGCGGTCTCCAGTCGCGTAGCCATAGCGGTCGTTGAAGGACTTGAAGTCATCGACGTCGACGTGCAGGAGAGAGAACACGCGCCGCGCGGCGATGCGATCGTTCATCTCGTTCGTGAGCGCGGCGTTACCGGGGAGTCCGGTGAGTGGATTGAGGTCACGTAGCGACTGCGTTCGCGTGAGCGCGGCACGGACGCGCCCGATGAGCTCGGCGACCTCGAACGGCTTCGTGATGTAGTCGTCCGCGCCGGCGCTGAGGCGCTCGACCTTACGCGCCACATCGGCGGTCGCGCTGAGGACGATGATCGGGATGTTCCGCGTCCGGTAGTGCGCCCGGAGCCGCTCGTGGACCGCCTCCCCGGAGAGCATCGGGAGCCCGAGATCGAGGAGGACGAGGTCCGGCCGTTCGCGGCGCGCTGCCTCGAGCGCGGCGAGGCCGTCGCCGGCTGCGCAGACGCTCAGGCCCTCCTCCTCGAAGGTCATCCGAAGCTGGTCGCGCAGGTCCGGGTCGTCCTCGATGACGAGGATCTTCGCGCCGTCCATCGTTTGCGCCATCGCGGAGAGTGTCCTGCGCATTCGATGCCGAACGCGGTAAATAGCCAGTTACGTTCGCAGTACTTTCGTCGGGATCCGGTGTCCGCCAAAGTACCGAGCCGGTGCGCCTCATCACTCGCGACGGATACACTTCGGTCTTCCCGGCCCGTTCGTCTAGAGGCCTAGGACGCAGCCCTCTCAAGGCTGAGATCAGCGGTTCGAATCCGCTACGGGCTACTGCTGAGTCCGATGCGAAGCGAGGCTCAGCAGCGTCGCAGGCGCGAGCGAAGCGAGCGCACTGTGACGACACACGCGGCTCACGTCAGGAGCCATCGCGACTACCACACGCCACAGGTGCATCAAGCGACGCATCGCACAACTGAGCCTCCCCACTCGAGGGCAGGCCGCTTTCGCGGATCACGAGTCATCGCTGAGTCGCAGGAGTGGTTTCCGTCTCGTACCGGGCACCGAGCGATTCAGCGAGCGCCAAATGCAACAGCGGAACTGCACGACTCCGGTACCCTCGATCGTAGAGCGCAGCGCGTCCGCGCCGCGCCGCAAGGAGGCCTGCATGCGCGCAGCGTTGGCGCTGGTGCTTTCCGTCAGCCTTCTCGGATTGAATGGATCCATCGGTCTCGCGGTGCGAGCGAGCGAACCCGCGACGGCGAGCGCCGCCGTGTGCACATCGAGCGCCGGGCCGGGCATCCCGCCGCCCACCAGCGTGGCCTCCGGCGTGCCCGGATTCCACGCCTCGTGGTACGGCCAGAGCGGATACATGACGCTCTGCCCGGGCGACTCCATGACCGCTGTCGTCGCGATGTACAACTCCGGCTCGCTGGGCTGGCTGAGGGGCGTCATGGGCCAGGTCAGCTACCTCGGCACGTGGAACCCGATACCTGGTCAGGACATGCCGAGCGTGCTGGGCGGCGACGGCCAGCTCGGCTCGCCGAACACCGGCTGGCCGCGATACAACCGCGTCGCCGTGCAACCCGCCGACTACGTCGGTCCAAACCAGATCTCCTGGTTCCAGTTCGCGGTGAAGGCCCCGGCGACACCGGGCACGTACACCCTCTACATCCGTCCGCTCATCGAGGGCGCGACCTGGATGGAGGACTACGGCATCTTCTGGCAGATCACCGTGCCATCGACCGCCTCGCTGACGATCTCGCCCACCTCGGCGTCGCTGCCGGTCGGCGGGAGCCAGCAATTCAGCACCTCGGGCGGGCCATCCGGGACCAGCGTGACCTGGACCGTCAGTGGCGGATGCGGCGCTGTCACCTCGTCCGGTCTCTTCACGGCGACGGCGACGAACTCGTCCACGCAGCCCTGCAGCGTCGTCGCGACCGCCGGATCGCTCACCGCCTCCGCGCCCATCACCGTCTTCGGTCCGGCCACGAACATCACGTGCACGGCGGCGCCCACGACGGTCACCGGCAATGGCACCGACACGAGCATGGTGACCGGAACGCTGCGGGACCTCAACGGCAACATCGTCGCGAATGACGGCACGACGAGATTGAGCTTCGCCAACAACGCCGCGTCGAAGCTCACGCCCTCGGCCACGACCTCGGTGCAGGCGACCGGCGGCTCCGCGTCGCTCACCTACACGACGGTCGCCGGTGCGTCCGGCAGCGCGCAGATCTCCGTCACGTCGGGGACGCTCACCGGCTGCAATGTCACCATCACGATCCAGCCCATCGGGGCGGGCAGCAAGACTGCCTCGGCATTCAACCCGACCTCGATCGCGGCGGACGGCTCGACCTCGCAGCTGACGGTCACGATCCAGGATGCGAGCGGCAACACCGTCATCAGCGACAGCTCCACCCAGGTATCGGTCAGCCGCTCCAGCGGAGCCCCGGTCTGCGGCATCGGTGGCGCGGGCAGCGCCACGGCGGCCGCCTCCAGCGGTGTCGCCACCTTCGTCGTCACCGCGACGACGACCCCAGGCTCGTGCCAATGGGACGCGACGACCTCACCGGCGCTGGCCGGGTCATCCGCGACCCTCACAACGGTCCTCACCGGTGCCGCCGCGGCGATCGCCGTTGTCAAGAGCGACTCGCCGGTCACGGTCGGGACACCGCTCACCGTCACGGTCCAGCTGAATGACGCGAACGGCAATCGGGTCACCGGCATGACCACCGGTCACGTCCTGAAGGTGACCTACGCGACGAGCGGCACCGCCGGGAGCGGATGCCCCGCGGCGCTCACGCCGGCCTCCGGCGCGACCGCGACCACATCCGTCACGACGACATCCGCCGGCCGGGCCACCTTCACCTTCTCCAGCACCGCGGCGACGGCCGGGTGCATGGTGACGTTCAGCGACAACTCGTCGCCGCTCGTCACGACGACGACCGCGACGATCGTGTTCAATCCCGGACCCGCTACGGGACTCGCGTGCAGCTTCTCGCCGACCCCCATCGTCGCCGATGGCGCATCGACCTCCGCCGGGCTGGTCCAGGTCATCGACGGCAACGGCAATCCCACGAACAGCGGGGTCTACTCGGTGAGCTTCACCCGGATCAGCGGCACATCGACCACGCTTCTGACGACCTCGCCGCAGAGCACCAGTGGCGGAGCGGTGACGTTCTCCGTCCGCTCGGTGGCCGGGAGCCCCGGCGCCGATAAGTACCAGGCGAGCGGGACGATCGGTTCGACGAGCGCGACGTCCACGCCCTGCACGATCACGACGCAGTAACGGACGGCACGGGAGGGATCGGAGCGCACAGGCGCTCCGGTCCCGGTCCCCAATGACCTCATCGATATAGTCCCGCGGGCTCGGCCAGTTGACGCCCGCCGGCGCGGGCACATACTCCCGCCCACGAGCGCGCCGGGAGGTGCAAAGTGCTGCGACGCGAGATCACGACGGCGAGCGATCGGCTCTTCTCCAGGCGGCGGTTCCTCTACTACACCGCGGCGGCCGCCGCGGCGGTGGCATGCGCACCGTCCGCACCGGCGACCGGAGCTCCGGGCGCCTCGGCCGCCGGACCGGTGGCGCTCAAGGGGACCAAGGTGCACCTCCTCCACTGGACCAGCTTCGTGCCGGATGAGGACAAGTGGTTCAAGGAGACGCTGGTCAACGACTGGGCCAAGCCGAACGGCGTCGACCTGACCGTCGAGCTGGTGTCGGCGAACGAGGCTCAGCCGAAGATCGTCGCCGCGCTCCAGGCCGGCAGCGGTCCCGACGTGATGCTGCTGCAGTGGACGTGGGCGCACCTGTACGCCGATAAGCTCGCCGACGTCGGAGCTGTCGCGGAAAAGGTCGGCGCTGACGGCGGCGGCTTCTACGACGCGATGAAGCAGAACGCGCAGGTGCAGGGCACCTGGCGCGCCGTCCCCTTCGGGATGCTTGGGAATGCCGAGCACTACCGCGACAGCCTGATGAAGCAGGCCGGCGTGGACAAGTTTCCGGCGACCTGGTCCGATCTGATCAAGGTCGGGGTCGACGTGAAGGCGAAGTCGAAGCTGTTCTTCGGCCAGGCCGTCGCGCATTCCTTCGGCGATCCGCCGACGTTCCTCCTGCCGTTCCTGTGGTCGTACGGCGGCGCGGAGACCGACGACGGCGGGAAGAAGATCACCATCAACAGCTCGGCAACGAAGGACGCGCTCGTCGCGTTCAAGGAGCTGTTCGACAAGACCGAAGACCCGCAGTGCCTGTCGTGGGACGACTCGAGCAATAACCGCGCGTATGCGGCCAAGCAGATTTGGGCGACCAACAACGGTGCATCGATCTACCTCACGGCACTCAAGGACGACCCCGACCTCGCCAAGGACACCCAGCTCGCGCTCCTGCCGGCCGGCCCGAAGGGCCAGTTCCTGCTCGGCGTGCCGTTTCAGTACGCGATCCCCAAGTACGTGAAGGACCCCGCTCCGGCGAGCGAGCTCCTCCGCTACATCATGTCCCCCGCGACGTACGGCGGTTTCATGAAAGCGGGATCCGGCTACACGCTCGCCCCCTACAAGAAGGGCGAGGCCGAGCTATGGCCGTCGAAGGATGCCAAGCTCGATCCCTTCAAGAAGCTTGCTTCTCTGTCCAAGTGGTACGGCTACCCGGCCTCGCCGAGCCCGCAGGCGACCGAGTCGGGGTCGAAGTACATCGTCGTCGACATGTTCGCGAAGGTCGTGCAGGGCGACACACCTGACTCCGCGATGAGCTGGGCCGAGGGCGAGCTCAAGAAGATCTACAAGCTATAGCCGGCCTGTAGTCTCGGCCGGTGCGGGCGGAAGCGCGCGAGCGGCCCGTCGCCACACGGCAGTTCCCGAGCATCGGGGAGTTGCTCGACCGCGAGGGCGTGCTCGCGTACGTGCTGCTCGCACCCGGCGTGCTCATCCTCGCCGCATTCATCGGCTATCCGTTCCTGAGCTCACTGTGGCTTTCGGTCACCGACCAGTCCGTGTCGACGAGCAGCGCGCGCTTCATCGGACTCGAGAACTTCACCGACGAGCTTCGCAGCCAGATTTTCCTGCAGACGGTGCGGAACTCCTTTGTCTATACGACCGTGACGGTCGCGATCAAGCTCGTACTCGGCATCGCGCTCGCCGTCCTGATGAACCAGTCGTTTCGACTCAAGAACCTCGCACGCGCCGCCTTGCTCCTGCCGTACATCGTCCCGACCGCGCTTTCGGCGATCGCCTGGCTCTGGCTCTTCGATGCGACATTCAGCGTCGTCAACTGGGCGATCGTACGGAGCGGGCTTGCCGACCGAGGAATCAATTGGCTCGGTGAAGCTGGCTGGGCGATGACGGCGATCATCATCGCCAATGTCTGGCGAGGGACCCCGTTCTTCGCCATCACGATCCTCGCGGGATTGCAGACCGTCGAGCGCGAGCTGCTTGACGCGGCCGCCGTGGACGGCGCGGGCGCCTGGCAGCGCTTCTGGCAGATCACGCTGCCCTTGGTTCGCCCCGTCCTCCTGATCGTGCTGCTGTTCTCCATCATCATGACGATCTCGGACTTTCAGCTGGTCTACGTCCTCACGCGTGGTGGACCGACCAACAGCACGCACCTCTTCGGCACGCTCGCGTACGATGTCGCGGTCCGCGCCGGTCAGCTGTCCGAGGGCGCGGCGATCTCGCTGTACATGTTCCCGGTGCTCATCCTGTGCGTGGTCGCGTTGCAGGTGTACCTCAGGCGGTCACAGACGTGAGGATGACCACGTCGCGTCGTGCGCTCACCCTGTACGTGCCGCTGTCGCTGGCGACGATCCTCTTGCTGTTTCCGTTCTACTGGATGCTCATCACATCACTGAAGACGAACCGCGAGCTCATCGACCTCAGCGGGCTACCTTTCTGGGTCTTCCAGCCGACTCTTGAGCATTACCGGTTCCTGTTTAGCGAAACCGGGTTCCTGCGCTGGGCGCTCAACACGCTGACGATCTCTATCGCGGCGACCGCGATCTCGCTTGTCTGCAGCATCTTCGCCGGCTACGCGCTGGCGCGGATGCGCTTCCGCGGCGCGAGCGCGATCGCGGGGGCGATCTTCGTGACCTACCTGGTGCCGCAGACGCTGCTGTTCCTCCCGCTCCTCGAGCTCGTGCGCCAGCTCGGTCTCGGGAACAGCCTCTGGTCGATGATCCTGACCTATCCCACGATCCTCATCCCCTTCGCGACGTGGCTGCTCATGGGCTACTTTCGGCGGATCCCGCGCGAGCTCGAAGAGAGCGCGTTCATCGACGGCGCCAGCCGGCTGCGCGCGATGACCCAGATCGTCCTGCCGCTCGCCCTCCCGGGCATCCTGTCCGCGGGCATCTTCGCGTTCACGCTCTCGTGGAATGAGTTCATTTACGCGCTGGTCTTCACGACCTCGACCGACATCAAGACCATACCCGTCGGCGTGGTGACCGAGCTCGTGAAGGGCGATGTGTACTTCTGGGGATCGCTGATGGCCGGCGCGCTCCTCGGCTCGGTGCCCGTCGCGCTGATCTACTCCTTCTTCGTGGAGAACTACGTCGGCGGGCTTACCGCCGGAGCGGTGAAGGGCTGAGGTTGGCAGCCGACACCAAATGAGCACCGAGCTGATCTTCCCCGCGCAAGTTGTCCTCGGGCTCGTAACCATGAGCCTGCTCGCGAGGTGGTTCGTCGCCCCGCGCCTCGTCGGGCTTCCGCGGGAATCAGCGCTGCAGCCGCTCCTCGCGGTGCACACCCTGCGCTACATCGGCCTGGTCTTCCTGGCTCCGGCGGCCACGGGCCCGTCGCTCGCGCAGAGCTTCGCGCTACCCGCGGGGTTGGGCACGGCCATCGCCGGCATCCTCGCGCTCGTCTCCATCGCGCTCCTTCGCGCGCGATCGCCGTTGGCCAGCCCGCTGATCTGGATATTCAGCGTCGAGGGGATCGCGGACTTCGCGAACGCGTTCCTGCAGGCCCGCAGCGCCGCGGTCGTGGCCCAGCTGGGCGCTGCCTACTACATCCCGATCGTGATCGTCCCCGCCGCGCTGGTCACGCACGTGATGATCCTCGGCCTGCTGGTCCGCCGGTCCCCTCCAGAACCTCGCAGCGCCTGATCTGCCACTCGCGCGGCATCCCAGAGGTCGGGAATAGACACGACGGCACACACTTGCGCGCGGGGAAGGTCGCGCGCGACAGGAGCGGGGAGGGTCGAGATGGACGAGCGATCTCGCGACCTCACGAAAACGACTGGCCAGGCAAGGGTGAGCCGCCGGAATGTGCTCGTGGGCGCGGGCGCCGGCATCGCCGGAGTGGTCGGCGTCGGCATCCTCGGCGCGTGCCAGACGACCACGACGGCGACGCCCTCGGCGGCATCGTCCGCATCCGGAGCGCTCGGGACGCCCGCGCTCCAGAGCATGGACATGAAGCTGAGCGGCTTCAGCGACCTGCAGTCGCGCTCGTCGTACCAGCCGGTCGTGCAGAAGTACCCGGGGAACCGCTACATCCTGTTCGTCGGCCACCACACGCTCGACGTCGATCCTGTGACGAAGGCGCCGCTGCCGTCGCGCAATCCGCTCACCGGCAAGGACGAGGAGAGCGGCACGTCGATCATCGACGTCACCGACGTCGCTAGCCCCAAGTACCTCTTCCACCTTCCCGTGCCGAACGGCAAGGGCGGCGGAGCACAGATGGTCCGTGTCGTCGATGGCAACGGCTTCCCGACCAAGACCGGCAAGATGTACATGCTGCGCAGCTACGCGAGCGCCGCGATCGAGATCTGGGACGTCACCGACCCGAGCAACCCGAAGGACGTCCGCACCGTCAGGAACGGCAACCCCTTGATCGGCGCGCAGACCGGCGCGCCTGGCGCGCTCGCCACCACGCACAAGAGCTGGTGGGAGCCGGACACGGGCATCGCCTACGTCGTCGGATCGCGCGGATCCGACAAGGACGCCGGTTGGCGGCCGAGCCATCACGTCATGATCTACGACCTCAGCGACCCCGCGAATCCGAGATTCATCCGCGACTGGGCGCTCGACGGGCAGCAGCCGGGCGGGAAGCTCCCGCCGTACTTCACCGAGGTGCCGGCGGTCCACGGGCCGATCTCGACCGGCCCCGCAGGCAACCGCGTGTACCTCGCCTACGGCACGGGCTCCAACGGGGTCATGCAGATCGTGGACCGCAGCAAGCTCCTCGACCCGAAGATCCCGGCGACGGACTTCACGACGGCGGAGGTCGGACGCTGGGTCATGAACCCGGACAACGGCGGGCACACCAGCTTCCCGCTCGGCAAGATCACCGTGCCGGATCGCACGATCGACACCGGCAACACGAAGGGCAACGTCCGCGACATCGTGGTCGTCGTCTCGGAGGCGACGGCGCACTTCGGCGACGAACCCCGCCACGTGGTCACGATGGTGGACGTCACGACCGAGGGTCGACCGCAGTCGATCGCGACCTTCCAGGTGCTCGCCTCGAGCGGCGGACCTGGTGATCAGAACTTCATCGATCGCGGCGGCCGCTTCGGCCCGCACGCGACGAACGAGGAGTTCGGCCCGCCCTTCTACCAGAAGATCGTCTTCGTCTCGTACTTCAACGCCGGCGTGCGCGCGATCGACGTCCGTGATCCCTACAACCCGAAGGAGGTCGCCTACTACATCCCGGCGATCACGAGCGCCACCGACAAGCGGGTCGGCAAGCTCAAGGGCGTCGATAACGTCGCCCGGCAGGTGATCCAGACGAACAACGTCGCGACCGACGACCGCGGCAACATCTTCATCGTGGATCGCGCGAACACGGGGATGCACGCGCTCGAGCTTCAGGGCAAGGCCCGCGAGATCATCGGCAAGTAGGCGCGCCCTCACGCGAGCGGTCGCGCTCGCATTCGTGCTGGCGGCGCTCGTCGGCTGCGAGGGGAGGCCGCTCGAAGGCGCCTCCGCGCCGCCGGCGGATGCGGCCGTGGGCACGCGATCCACGTTCGCGGTCGCGACGCCGGCCGGACTGATCGGGTTCAGCGCCGACGCCAAGGAGCTTGGGCAGATCGTCCAGCTGCCTGTCGGCGTTCCCTCGTCCCCGACCCTCGACCCTGCGGGCAAGGTGATCGTCTTCAGCCTGTCGCGTGTCGCCGACGCGGCGGATCCGGGCTCCGACATTTACGGCGTCAGCGTCGACGGCACCGATCTGCGGTTGCTGCTGAAGCACGAGCGGCCGAACGTCTTCTACGCATCGCCGACGTTCGATCGCAGTACCGGTTTCCTGTACGTACACCGCCGCGCGGTCGACCTGAGCGACCTGCGCAACCCAGCCGCGTCGCGCACGCTGGACAGCGTCGAGCGAGTCGACATGCGCTCCGGCGAGCACCGCACGGTCCTGACGGATGCCGCGGAGCCGACGATCTCGCCCGACGGCCAGACCGTGGTGTTCGTTCACATCTCGCATGGCGAGCAGGACGGCCTGTGGACCGCGCGCCCCGACGGTGGGACCCCGGGCCCACTCTTCAAGACGCGGGACACGTTCGTGTTCATGCAGGCCCCGCACGTCTCTCCGACCGGTCGCGAAGTGGTGTTCTGCTCCGCGGGCCACGTCGTGACCCAGCCGTCGCCGCCGCCCGCGGCAAGCGGGGCCGGAGGCGGGAGACTGGCGCACCTTGGCGTCCCATCGGAGGTCTTCATCGCACCGCTGGACGGGACGGGCCTGCGCTCGATCGCCACGACCGGCGATGACGTCGTCCCGGCGTGGTCGCCGGACGGCGATCGCGTCGCGTTCATCGCGCAGGGCACTTTCTACGTGGTGTCGGCAACTGACGGCGCGGTGAAGCTTGCGCAGCCGATCGCCTTACGGTTCGGCGATCCCGTCTGGCTGCACTGACTACGATGCGCGGCATCAGATCGGAGGCGACACATGACCGCGCACACCGCAGCCACAAACGCGGAACACGAGGCCGCGATCGCCAGGGCTCGGAGCACACCGGCGCTCCACGTGCCCCGGCACATCGGAGGCGCGAAGATCCGGGCTCAGGTCCACGGCACGAGCGCGATGGGCCGCTTCAACGCGGCGGTCGCGGTCTGGATCACGAGGATCGTCGGCACGATGTACTGCGCGTACGCGTTCTCGGTGCTGGCGTTGGTCGCGCTGCCTGCCGCGATCGAGCAGGGCTCGCCGACGGTGCTGGTGAACTGGCTCTCCTCGAACTTCCTTCAGCTCGTGCTCCTACCGATCATCATCGTCGGCCAGAACGTGATCTCAACCGCGCAGGATGCTCGCGCCGAGGCGGATCACGAGACGCTCACCGCGCTGCACACGATGTCGAAGCAGCAGATCGAGATCCTCGAGGGCCAGAACCAGATCCTCGACCTCCTGCGGAAGAAGATCGCGCAGTAGGTGACCTAGCGGAGGGTGATGACGTCGGCGATGTGTCGCGCGACGTCGCGCATCGCCACGACTCGACCGGTGGCAAGCTCCACGGCACGCAATGACGAGCCGGCGTCGAAGCTCGCTCGCGCGACGTACGCGAGACCCGCACGCTCGCCAGCGACGATCGCGTCGCGCAGCTCTATGCGCGCGATCTCCCGCAGGTCCCGCGCGTCCAGGAGCCTGACCGAGTCGTCGGCCACGATGAGGCGCGTCCCATCGGACGCCATCCAGAGTTCCTTCCCGCCCTGCGAGCGCGCCGTCTCGCTCATGTCGCCCAGATCGATGCGCTGAAGGGCGATGGGCGTGAGCTGCGGATTCTCGCCCTGCGCGGGAACGTCCTCTCGCAATCCACTGACGTAGAGCGTGCGGCCATCGGCGGAGACCGCTGCGATCTTTCGGGTGGTCGAGATCATCTTCGCACCACCGGCTGGAGCCTTCACCGAGCCGCGAGTTCGGATCGCGAGGGGTCCGCTTTCCGTGCCACGGACCAGGTCGACGACACGGACGATCTCGCGCTCCGCGTCGACGACGACGAGCCGCCCGCGAGGTAGATCCCACGCCAGGCCGGGCACGATCATCCGGTAGGGATAGAGGCCGGTCTCGTTCACGCCGATCTGCCCGAGCCGCAGACCGTCGAGCCTGAGTAGCGGCGACACGCTGCCCGCCGGAATGTCGACGAACGCGATGGCGGCACTCTCCGTCGCGAGACCCTTCTCCGTCACAGCTCCGACGATGGCGAGCCGCGACCCGAGCAGACGCGCGTCCTGTGGTAGGTATCCGGACGGCAGGCGCGCGACCTCGCGCGCGGACGGGCTGGCGAGGTCCATCGCGTAGACGGCGAATTGATAGGACAGGGTGGGGTTCGACCCCACGATGCCGATCCAGACAAGCCGAGTTCCGTCGGCCGACCACTGCATCGATTGGACGTTCTGGTCGATCTGCACGTCGACCGCTCGGTCCGACCACGCGATCGCGTCGACCAGGTGGAGCCTTCCGCCGTAGCTCGTGGAACCACTTGGCCAGGCGATCGTCGCGAGCGCGCGCATGTCAGGTGAGAGCACGGCGCTGTAGTGGTGGCTGAGCTCCAGCGGCGTGAAGCCAGGGAGATCGGCCAACGTCCTCGGATCTACCGGCCTGGCGCGCAGGACGCCGAGCTTCTGCTGATCGAGCGAGGCGGTCGATCCAGGATCCTCGACACGCACGAGAAGCAAGGATGCAGTCTGGTCGGCTGGTCGCGCCATCGGCGCCTGTGTCATCGATGGGACCGAGCCACCGACGACCTGCGGCGTCGCGACAGCGGGCTTGCTTGCCGAGCCCTGTGACGGTACGGGCGACGAGGCTGGGGCTGAGCAGGCGAAGGCCAGGACCGCCGCGCCGAGACACCGCAGCACGCCACCCGGCCGTCCCATCGCTACCGATACAGCCGCCGGCCCGGATGCGTTCCCGCGCCGGTCGGCCGCGTCGAGCGGCTGTGCAGGAAGATCGCCGTCAGCGCGTCAGCGGATCGATGAGCTTGCCCGCGAGATCGACCTCCCAGTGCAGGTGCGGGCCGGTCGTCACGCCGGTCATGCCGACGAGCGCGATCGGCTGACCTCGCGCGACCTGCTGTCCGACGGAGACCAGGGCCGCGGACGTATGGTAGTAGCAGCTCTCGAGACCGCTTGGATGCGCGACGCATACGCGACGGCCGCCGATCGGGTGCGGTCCGACAACGCTGACCACGCCGCGATCCGCGGCGACGATGAGCGAGCCGTACGGCGCGGCCAGATCGATGCCGGTGTGGCTCGGTCGGAACAGCTGCGTGATCGCGCCAACGACCGGGCGCACCAGACGCCCGTCTCCGAGGAGCTCGACCTTCGCGTCGATCGCGAGGGGCGCAACATCGGGCTTGGCGCCGCAGCGGAAGACCTCGAGCCTGCTCGTCGATCCCGTGCGGCTCACGCCCGCGAAGAACTCGCCGTTCGGCGAGAACGCGCGTACCCCGAGCAGGTTCGGAAGTGCCCCGGTGCGCGCGGCGGGCTGTGGTCCCCAGGCGGCGACACTGTCGAACGTGATCTTCCCCGGGACCGCGGCGGACACCGGGCCCATCAAGAGCGAGCCGCCGCCGGGAGCCCACGCGTGCACGGGACCGGGGAACGCCGCGACCGGCGAGGACGAGATCGCGCCGTCCGCGCTACGTAGCGCGATGCGGTCGGTGTAGCGCAGCAGCAGCGTCTGCCCGACGGGCGACCACTCCATGTATGTCGGCTCGCCCGCATCGAGCGGCGTGAGGGAGCCGTCGCGCGTGGTGCCGAGGAAGCGCCATACCGTGCCGTCGGGCCGATAGCGCGACAGCGTGAAGCGCTGCGCGTCGGCGCTGAAGTACGCGTCGTCGCGCGGGTAATTGAGCGCGATGCCCTCGGGCAGCTGCGCGACCGTCCAGGTATCGCCGTTCGACCAAGCGCGGATCGCGTCGTCCTCGAAGTAGAAGAGCGTGTCGCCCTCCCACCGCACGTCGGGGATCGTCGAGTGGGGCGAGGCGATGACCTTGTCGCCGACGGCGATCCGCAGGTTCTCGTCGTAGTCGTAGTACGCCACGTAGCGGCCGCTGCCAGACCACAGCGGGCGCTCGCCGAGCCCGATCCCGCGCAGCTGGCCGCTGCGAAGGTCGAGGGTGAGGATGTAGAAGTCCTCCGGCGTGCCGGTGTATCGCCCGGGCAGCGTCACGGTGTGCGCGACGGCCAGCGTCGCGCCGTCCGGCGACCACGCGACGCTCGTGACGTCGGCGATGTTCGGCAGGTCGAGCCGCTCGGTACAGCTGTACGGATCCGTCACGACGCGCGGCGCCGGCGGAGCCGGCGAAGTGCTGACGACGGCGGGCGCCACCGACGGTGCGGCCAGCACGGCGGCGGTGGGGGATGTGGCGCCGGTCGCGGACGGGCTCGCGCACGCGTTTGCGACGAGCAGGCAAAGCGCGGTCAGGCGCAGAGCGAGCGAACGTGCGCAAGTCAGGCCGCGCATCGACGTAAGGCTATGTCCCACCTTCCGCGTAACGCGCCGGAGCGCCCTGCGTCGCGGCGCGCACCAGAGTCGCCCGTATGCTGCGCCGGCCGATGGAGCGCAGCGCGACCCGGATCCTCACGACGCACGTGGGCAGCCTCGTGCGGCCCTCGGAGATCGTTGCGGCGATGCGCCGAAAAGAGAACGGAGACGCCGTGGACGAGCAGGACCTCGCTCGGTTGGTGAGCGGCGCGGTGCGCGACGTCGTGCGCCGCCAGGCCGAGATCGGCATCGACGTCCCGAGCGACGGCGAGTACTCGAAGTCCAACTTCGCCGGGTACGTGAACGAGCGATTGAGCGGCTTCACGGTGCGCCCGGACGCGCCGATCGTCGGCGTGTCGCCCAGCCGCGGCCGCGATCGCGCGGCGTTCCCCGAGTTCTACGAGGAGTACGACCGCGCGGAACAGGCGCAGCATGGTGGCCGCGCGAACCCCGGCGTCGCCGTGTGCACGGGGCCGATCGCGTATCAGGGCCAGGCACTCCTGCGGCGCGACCTCGAGAATCTTCGCGCGGCGCTCGAGGCCGCCGGCGTCGCGGAGGCATTCATGCCCGCGGTCGCGCCGGGCACGATCGAGGGGCAGCGCCCCAACGAGCACTACCCGACATCGGAGGCCTACCTCTTCGCGATCGCCGACGCCATGCGAAGCGAGTACCAGGCGATCGTCGAGGCCGGGTTCACCCTGCAGGTCGATGACCCGCGCATCGCGGTCATGTACGACATGTGGGATCCGCCGCCGACCCGCGAGCGATACCGCGCTTCCGCCGAGCGGCGCATCGCCGCGCTGAACCGCGCGCTCGCGGGGCTTCCGGAGGAGCGCATCCGGTACCACTTCTGCTGGGGCAGCTGGCACGGTCCGCACTCGACCGATGTCCCGCTCCAGGACATCGTCGATCTCGTGCTGCAGGTGCACGCGGGCGCGTACGCGATCGAGGGCGCGAACCCGAGGCACGCGCACGAATACCACGTGTGGGAGACCACGAAGCTGCCCGCGGACAAGATCCTGATCCCGGGCGTGATCGCTCACACGACGAACGCGGTCGAGCATCCCGAGCTCGTGGCCGAGCGCATCGCGAGCTACGCGCGCTCCGTCGGCCGTGAGAACGTCATCGCCGGCGCGGACTGTGGGTTCGCGCAGGGGGCGCTGTACCGGCGCGTCCATCCATCGATCATGTGGGCGAAGCTGTCCGCGCTCGTCGAGGGCGCGCGCCTCGCTTCCGCGCGCCTGTTTGGCTGACACCAAGGGCCCCCTCAGCCGGCGCCGACGGCGTACTGCGACCCCCACCAGCCGCGTTAGGCCCTGAATGAGACCGCGCATCGCCGCGCTCGCCGCGACCGCCATGCTCGTCGCGAGCGCGCTGATCCTCGCTCCCGCCCCTATGCAGTCCGCCGCCGCGACGTGTAGCGGCGGCGTCGGACCGGGCATCCCGCCGCCCGCCAGCGTGCCCGCGGGCATCCCGGGTTTCCACGCGCAGTGGTACGGCCAGAGCGGCTACCCGACGCTCTGCCCCGGCCAGCGTTCGACCGCGACGGTCGCCTACTTCAACAGTGGCTCCCTCGGATGGGTGAGCGGTCGGATGGGCGAAGCGGCATATCTCGGGACGTGGGGGCCGGAGCCCGGCCAGGATCGAGCGAGCCCGCTCGGCGGCGACGGCGCATTGGGCTCGCCCGACACGGGATGGCCGCGCTACAACCGGATCGCGATGCAACCCGGGCCGTATGTCGGTCCGGGGCAGGTCGCCTGGTTCCAGTTCGCGATCCAGGCGCCGCCGACCTCCGGCACGTATCGCCTTTACCTACGGCCGCTCGTCGAAGGCGCGACGTGGATGGAGGACTTCGGCGTCTTCTGGATGGTGACCGTGCTCAACGCCGACGGCACCGCGCCGCCCCCGCCGCCCGCGGTGCCGAGCCCGACCGGCTCCAGCGTCATCGACGTCCCGACCTCGCGCGGTACGTTCACGGTCCATCTGGTCAAGGAGCGTCTCGCCGACGTCACGGTGCGTACGGTCACGGCGAACACGTCGGATTGCGCGAGCGACTGCCCGGTCAAGCCGCTGGCGCAGTACGTCGCCGAGAACGGCGCGTACGCGGGGATGAACGGCACGTACCTGTGTCCGCCCGACTACCCGAGCTGCGCGGGCAAGGTGAACTCGTACGACTACGCCGTCTACAACAGCATCCTCGGCAAGTGGCTGAACGCCGGCGCGACGAACACGCTGAACGGCATGGCCCTCTTCTCTGGCCACGCCGCGACGTTCTACCGGCGCGGCGCGACGTGGGCGCAGAACCCCGCGCTGCAGACGCCGATCACCGCCGGGATCACGATGATGCCGCTGCTGCTCCAGGGTGGCGCGGTCGTCGACTCGTCATCCGAGCAGACCGCGGCGCAGATGCTGCGCGGCACGAAGGGCTCGATCGGCGTCGATGGCACGTACCTCTACCTCGCGCTCACTTCGAGCGCGACCATCACCGAGTCGGCCTACGTGCTTCAGGCGCTCGGCGTGCGCGACGCGCTCAACCTCGATGGCGGTGGTACCTCGGCGATGTATATCGGCGGCGCTTACCAGGTCGGCCCCGGCCGGCTTCTGCCGAACGCGGTCCTCTTGATGAAGCCCTAGCCGCGACGCCCTGGCGGTATCCGCGCACCGGATCCGGTCGCCGCGCCCGGGGTTCTCGTCACGCTGAAGCTCTTGCCATCCGCGCCGATCGCCGATGGCTGCGCGAGTGGCTGCCCGGCCGCGTCGATCATCGTGACCGGCTTCGCTCCCACGGCACCAAGGCTCACCGACTTGCCGTCCTCGACCGAGCTCGCGGCGCTGAATCGGACCATCCCGAATTCGTCCAGCGGCAGGACGCGGCGCATGCCGCTGGGCGCCTCCTCGATCCACTCGGCGGAGGAGTGCGACGACGCGTAGCGGACCGTCGTCGCGTACGTCTTGCCGCTCGTGTTGTTCGCGATCGTGATCCGCCAAACGTCGGCGGAAGCTTCGGTCAACGTGGTCGTGATCGAGTCGCCAGCCTTCACGGCGAGCGCAATGGGCTCAGAGCCCTGCGGCAGCATCTCGATCCAGGCGTCGTACGACACCGCGCCGGACTCGACCGCGGCCTCGGTCCCGGCCTGGATGAGATCGTGGCCGCTCACGCCGCCGATCCCGACCCATGTCGCGTCGACACCGGTCGACGTCGCGGCGACCTGCGGCACGACCCACGTCCCGGCCACCGTGGTGAACGAGCCGCCGGTCGCGACGTACCCCGACCAGTTCCGCGAGGCGCCGCTGCGCCCGATCGCCGGTGGCTGCACGGGCGGAGGCTGCACCGCCGGCGAAGGGGGCGCGGCGGGCGGCCCACCGCCGCGGGGTCGTGCGAACGGCGGCCGCGGGCCGTTCTGCGCCGCCGGCTCGGGCGTTGCGCTCGGGTCCGGGGCGGTGACGGTGGCTGGTGGCGCATCCACCACGGATCGGCGCGAAAGCGACGATGCCGCGCCACCGATCAAGACGCCGACGATGGCGGCCACGACGAGCAGGGCGACGACCGAGCCGACCACTCTGGCGCTCGGACGGCGCGCCGCCTTCCCGCCAGCTCTGGGTGGCTGGTTCGGCTCGTTCATCGCTCATAGGCGATACCGGCGCTGCCGCTCAGGGTGTCGACGCGAAAGGAAGTCGCGGATAAAGGTTCTGTAAGAAATCGCGGGGCCGCGAGGCAGGCCCAGAATGGGCGCGTGGCAACGTTCGCGTCGCCCTCCGAGACGCAGGAGCTCGTCGAGGTCACCAGCTACGCCGAGGTGGCCGAGGCGCTGCGCGAGTCGAACGCCCTGGCGGTCGACGTGGACGCGCTCAGCATGCCGATCCGCGGCGGCACCGTGCTGCGGATCGACGGCGACGCGCACCGCAAGCGCCGGCGGGTCCTGAACCGGCTCGTCTTCCGCGGTGGCCACGAGCACTTCCGCGAGAGCGTCCTTGGGCCGACCGTCGCGCGCGACCTGCGTGAGATTCTGGATGGCCCCGATGCGGACGGCGCCGCGCGCGCCGACCTCGTCGCGTTCGCGACGCGCGCGCTCACCGAGCTCGTCGCGGCGATGATCGGCCTCGAGCCGGCACGCTCGCGCGAGGCGGCCGAGGAGCTCTTCCGCTTGCAGGCCGATCTCGACGAGTTCCCGCGCTTCAAAACCCAGCTGCGCGGCGCGGCGCCGCTCTCACTCGGCGACGAGGACCGCCTCGCGCGCGCCCACGCCCGCCTGGCGAACGGCAAGCGCGAATTCGTGGAGCGCTTCTTCGGCCCCGCGCTCGCGGAGCGACGACGGCTGTTCGCCCGATACGAGGCGGGCGAGATCCGTGAGGCGGATCTGCCGAACGACTTCCTCACGATCGTCGCGTCGCACGCCGACCCGAGCTTCGACGCCGATCCGGATCTGCCGGTCCGCGAGGCGATCATCGATCTGCTCCACGCCGGCACGGGCACGAGCGTCGGTGCGATCGTCCACACCGTCGACGAGCTGGAGCGCTGGCTCGCCGGTCATCCCGAGGACCGCGAGCGCCGGACCGACCCCGGTTTCCTCGTCGGAGCGGTCAACGAGGTCCTGCGACTCCACGCCGCGAACCCGGCCGAGATCCGCCGCGCGGTGGAGGACGTGACGCTGTCGGGCGGGACAGTGATCCCCAAGGGCCGCTTCGCGGCGCTGCGCATCGGACTGGCCAACAGGGACACGTCGGTGTTCGGTGCCGACGCCGATCGCTTCGATCCGCATCGCATCGTGCCGGCCGGCCTCTACCCGTACGGACTCGCGTTCGGAAGCGGGCCGCACATGTGCTACGGACTCCCACTCGCGCACGGCAACGACGGCGTCGACGGGAACCTCGTGTACGTGACGAAGGCCCTCTACGAGGCTGGGATGCGGCCCGATCCGGCGCATGCTCCTACGTTCCACCCCGGCATCGCGCACGCGGATCTTCGCGGCTTCGAGAGCTACCCGATCGCGTTCGCCCGCACGGGATAGAGTGCGGTCGTGACCGCCGACCCGATGAGCGTCGTCCGGCGCTGCTTCGAGGACATCATCGTGCGCGGCGACATCGCGGTCGCCGACGAGGTGCTCGCGAAGGATGTCCTCTTCACCACGGTCACCGGGGCGGTGCTGCGCGGCCGCCGCGAGTTCCAGCACTTCGCCGAGCAGCTGCGCAACGCCTTCCCGGACATCTCGTTCGAGATGGAGGAAGAGTTCACCGACGGCGAGCACGTATCGACGCGATACGTCATGCGGGGCACGTTCCAGTCGACGCTCATGGGCCTCCTGCCGACGGGCGAGGAGTTCGCCGTGCGCGGGATCGACACATTCCGCGTCCTCGACGGCAAGGTCGTGGAGATCCACGCGTGCTACGACACGCTCGGCCAGCTCCAGCAGCTCGGGGTCGTCCCCAAGATCTGACCCGCTGAGCCGGCGTGAGCCTCAGCGGATCTGGTCGGCGAGCCAGTCCGCCACGAGCGGCCGGTACAGGTGGGGGATGTTGTTGCAGACGTGGTTGCCCTCGTCGTAGAGGACCCACGTCGACTTCGGCGCGCGCTCCACCATCTTGTGCGCGTTATCCGGCGTCGCGATGTTGTCTCGCTTGCCGTGAACGACGAGCAACGGCCGGTCGAGCTTCTGGATGACGCCCTCGAGCGTGGACGCCTTCATGAGCGGCACCGCCTCGGCGACGGTGGGCACATTCCAGTAATGGAGGAAGCGCGGACCGTGCAGCTCGTCGGTGAGGTCACGGTCCTCCTGGTCGAAGCGGCCGCCGATGCCCGCGACCGCCTTGATGCGCGGGTCGAACGCGGCACAGCGCGGCGCGAGATATCCGCCGAGGCTCACGCCGAGCGCGACGATGCGATCGCTATCGAGGTCGGCGCGCGTCCGCACGAAGTCGACGACGGCGCTGCCGGCCTTCTCCCAGTCGACACGGCCGGGCATCTTCTCCCACACCTCGCCCTGGCCGGGGCCGTCGAAGGTCAGCGTCGCCAGCCCGCGCGCGAGCAGGATCGCCTCGAACGTCGCGTGCTCCTCCTTGGTGGAGTCGAGCCCGCTGAAGAACAGCGCGACCGGCGGCCTCGCGGCCCCGCGTGGCTTGCGGAGGTAGGCCGGCATCGTGATGCCCTCGAACGGCATCTCCACGCGCTCGGCCGGCGGATCGAGATACGCGACGACCTGGCGGTACAGCGCGGCCTTGCGCCGCTGCGCGGTCAGCCAGTCGGCCTCGGGATAGACGGTGTTGAAGTGGCCGAAATGGAGGCAGAGCGCAGCGAGAAGTCGGAGGTGCGCCGCGGTCGTGTCGTGGCCCGCCTTGGCGGCCTTGTCCGCGCGCTCGACGTGTCCATCCGCGGTCCGCGTCCACTCGGGCAGCCAGTCGTCGAACTTCTTCACGCGCGCCACGGTCGTCTCATAGTCGAACGGCTCGATCCCGTTCGCGAGGAAGCGCGGTCGCCACGCCTCCTTCTGGCGCTCAAGCACAGTGGGATCGGTGACGCGAAGGGCGGTCGCACTCATCTCCCTAGTCCTTGCAGCCGTTGATCGTGGTCGCGCCGCCGACGAGCGCGAGCGCCTCGTTGCCGAGCGATTCGGCGACGATGTCCTCGTACTTGAGGCGCTGCGCCGGCTCGATGTCCTTGTTGTCCACCGACGACTGGATCGACCACTCGGTGCGCTCGCGGTTGAAGCCCGTGTTGACCGACCAGACGCAGTTCTTCGTCAGGAAGTCCCACGCGTACGCCACCGCGTCGTCGGGTTTCTGCGTCGCCTTCGCCATGATCGGCAGCACCTTGGCCTTGTTCCCGTAGATGAAGCGGTTCGTCTCGATGAGCGCCGCCACGACGTCGCGGTAGAGCGCGCGGTCCTCGGCGATCTTCGATTCGGCGACTCCGTACGCGTTGAAGAAGTAGAGGGGGAGCAGCTGATCGAGGTTCACCAGGATCTTCAGGCCCGGCTTCTCCTTCTGCGCGAGGAAGACGTCCTCGGGGTGCAGCGCGACGCCCTCGATCTGGCCCGCGAGCAGGCCCGGAAGGCGCGCCGCGGTGCCGGTCGAGACGAACTGCGCGTCGTTGACGGTGAGGTTCGCCGTCTTCAGGACCTCACGGCCCATGCGCCAGTTGAACGAGCCGACGCCGCCGCCGGCCGCGGACAGACGCTTGCCCCGCAGATCTGCCGCGGTCTTGATGCTCTCGGCGACCATGTAGACGTGGGGAAGGCGCGGGGCCATGCCCCAGACCTGCCTGCCCTTGAGCCCGGCCTGGATCGCGACCTCGTTCAGCGACGCCATCGCCTTGCCCTGCGCCACCGCGGCGAGGTTGGTCGCCGACAGCCCGCCCTCGAACTCGACGATCTCGGCGTCGATGCAGCGCTTGGCGAAGATGCCGAGCTCTTTGGCGACGTAGGGCGGCGTGTGCACGACGTTCGGCGGAGCGGTGGAGACCCCGAGCGAGACCTTGCGCGGCGTCGTGCAGGGCGTCGTCTGCGCGGCCACGGCGGAGCCGGAGGGCGTGGCGGGCCCGACCGCGCCGCCTCCTGGCCCGCATGCCGTTGCCACCACAGCGAAGCACGCGATGATCGCCGGGAGCGCGCGTCCATAGATGCCCATTGGTCCCCCTCCTGCCGCGGGTCTAGTCGCGATCCTGGGCCGCGGTCCACGGCGCGACGCGCCGCTCGAGCAGTCGCACGAGCGTGGTGAGCGTCACCCCGAGAAGGCCGAGCGTGACGATCGGCACGAACATCCGGTCGACGCGGTACTGGCTCGCGGTCCGCACGATCAGGTAGCCGATTCCCGAGATCGCCGTGTAGAGGTCGGCCAGCACCATCCCGATGAGCGCTCGGCCGACCGCGAGCCGGAGCCCGGTGATGATGAACGGCAGCGCCGCGGGCAGCACGATGTTGACCCACAGCTGACGCTCGGAGCAGCGGAACGCCCGCCCGACCTCCAGGAGCTTGGGGTCCACGTTCTTCACGCCCTGATAGGTGTTGATGACGAGCGGGAAGAACGCGAACAGGAACAGGATCACGATCTTCGCGGTCACGTCGTAGCCGACGGCGAGCACGATGAGCGGCACGAGCGCGACCGTCGGCGTCGAGTACAGGAACGTCACGTACATGTCGAGCGCGACGTCGAGCACCCAGAAGCGCGCGAGCAGGAGCCCCGTGGCGATGCCGGCCACCGCCGCGATGGCGAAGCCCGCCGCGAGCACGACCAGGCTCGGCCAGAGATACGTCCAGAGCTCGCCGCTGGCGATCATCGCCACGCCCGCGGCGGCGACCTTCGCCGGCGTAGTGAAGAGGATCGGATCGATCAGTCCGCCGCCGAGCTGCCACACCCCCAGCGCGATGGCGAGCGACGCGGCCCGTACGCCGATCCGCTGGAGGCGGCGCTTCGAACGTCGCGCGTCCGCCGTCGCCCGGGCGCGGAGCTGTGCCGTGCCGAGATCGCCGAGCGTGGCGGGGTCGGTGATCGCGCTCACGCTTCGACCATCGCCGCCGCCGCGTCGGGCCGCAGCTGGCTCCAGATGTGCTCGCGCAGCTCGGCAAAGCGCGGGTCGGCGCGGATCGCCGTCGTGTCGCGCGGCCACCCGTACGGCACGGCGATGACCTCACGGACGCGTGCCGGGCGGGCGGTCGTGACGATGACGCGGTCGCCGACGAGGATGGCTTCGTCGATCGAGTGCGTGACGAACACGGCGGTCTTGCGCTCGCTCGGTATGGCCATGATCCGGAGGAGCTCCTCCTGCAGCGTCTCGCGCGTCTGCGCGTCGAGCGCGGCGAAGGGCTCGTCCATCAGCAGGACGCGCGGATCCATCGCGAGTGCGCGGACCAGGCCGACGCGCTGCTGCATCCCGCCCGAGAGCTGATACGGATAGCGACCTTCGAATCCCGCGAGCCCGACGAGGTCGAGGTAGTGGGACACGCGCTCTCGGATGCGTGGCTCTGGCGCGTGGGCCATTGCCAGCCCGAACGCGGCGTTGTCCCAGACGGTCTTCCACGGCAGCAGGCCGAAGTGCTGGAAGACCATCGCGACCCCATCGGGAGGGCCGTCCACGGGGAGGCCATCGACCTCGATGGCGCCGTCGGTCAGCTCCGCCAGCCCGGCCATGCAGCGGAGCAGCGTCGTCTTCCCGCAGCCGCTGGGGCCGACGATGCTGACGATCTCGCGATCGCCGACCGAGAGCGACAACCCTCGGAAGGCGACGACCGCGCCGTCCAGGAAGATCTTGCTCGCGTCCTGGAGCCTGATCGCGGCCGACGGCATGGCCGAGGATGCTAGGCCTTCCCGATCCGCATCCGCCATCCGCGCGGGCACCCGTCGATACTCCGCGCATGAGGGCCGAGGGCTGCATCTTCTGCGATGTCGTCGCGGGCGCGACGCCCGCGCATCTCGTCTATCGGGACGAGCGGGTCATCGCCTTCCTGGACCGCGCGCCGTTGCTACGCGGGCACACGCTCGTCCTTCCACTCGACCACTACGAGACGCTCGAGGACCTGCCGGACGATCTCGTCGCGCCGTTCTTCATCCTCGCGCGCCGGCTATCGGTCGCATTCACGACCGCGTTCGCGGCGGACGGATCGTTCCTCGGCGTGAACACGCGCATCAGCCAGAGCGTCCCGCACCTGCACGCGCACGTCGTCCCGCGGCGCAAGGGCGACGGGCTGTTCTCGAGGAGGATGAGCTGGCAGCGGCTGCGCTACGAGGATGGAGAGGCCGAGCGCGTCGCGGCGGACATTCGCGCCGCGCTCGGCCTCGCCCGATGAGTGCTGAGGCTGCGGGTTACTTCTTCTTGACGGAAGGCTTCGATGGAACGGTCGCGTCCTTCGCGACCTTGGCGATGCGGAACTTGAGCACGCGCTTCGCGGGGATCTGGATCTGCTCGCCGGTCGCCGGATTGCGGCCGATGCGCGCCTTGCGGTCCACGATCACGAGCTTGCCGATACCCGGCACGGTGAAGCCGTTGCGGGCTTCCTTGTAGGAAAGGTCCGCGAGCTCGTCGAGCACGCTCGTGACCTGCGCGCGCGACAGGCTGGTCTTCTCGGACAGGCGCTTCAGCGTTTCCGACTTCGAAATGGATGGCACCCTGCTCGTCCTCCACGTGCGTCCCCTGCGGGGCGCGATTTCTGGCGCATTATGGCCGTTCTCCTCTATCTTGCTCACCTTCTCCTGGGAGGTAACCGCCCGTGACCACCGAGACCACGCCCGGCGCCGCCCTCGAGGCCCTGTCCTTCGAGGACCGGACCTTCCCGCCGCCGCCTGACTTTGCCGCGCGCGCCAACGTCGCCGACCAGGCCGTCTACCAAGAGGCCGAGCGTGACTTCGAGGGCTTTTGGGCCAAGCGGGCCGAGGATTTCCACTGGTCGAAGCGCTGGACGAAGATCCTCGAATGGGACGTCCCCTACGCCAAGTGGTTCGTCGGCGGGAAGCTGAACGTCTCCGAGAACTGCCTTGACCGCCACGTGAGGGCGGGGAAGGGTGGCCGGGTCGCCTACCACTGGGAAGGCGAGCCGGGGGACACGCGCTCGGTCACCTACGCCGAGCTGCTGGCCGAGACGCAGCGCTGCGCCAACGCGCTGCGCTCGCTCGGGGTGCGCAAGGGCGATCGCGTCGCGATCTACATGCCGATGATCCCGGAGCTCCCCGTCGCCATGCTGGCCTGCGCCCGGATCGGCGCGCCGTTCACCGTGGTCTTCGGCGGATTCTCGGCCGAAGCGCTCGCCGGCCGGATCAACGATTCGGAAGCCAAGGTCGTCATCACCGCCGACGGTGGCTACCGCAAGGGCAACATCGTGCCGCTCAAGCGCAACACCGACGACGCGGTGGCCCAGGCGAAGTCTGTCGAGAAGGTGCTCGTCGTCCGGCGCACCGCGCAGGAGATCCCCTGGACCGAGGGGCGCGACATCTGGTGGCACGACCTCGTCCCCAAACAGGCCGCCGAGTGCGCCCCCGAGCAGATGGACAGCGAGGACATGCTCTATCTCCTCTACACGTCGGGCACGACGGCCAAGCCGAAGGGCATCGTGCACACGACCGCCGGCTACCTGGTCGGCGTCGGGACGACCCATAAGTGGGTGTTCGACGTGAAGGACGACGACGTTTACTGGTGCGCCGCGGACATCGGCTGGGTCACCGGACACAGCTACATCGTGTTCGGCCCGCTCGCCAACGGCACGACGGGCGTGATGTACGAGGGCGTGCCGGACTTCCCGGAGAAAGACCGCTGGTGGTCGATCATCGAGAAGTACAAGGTCTCGATCCTCTACTGCGCCCCGACCGCGATCCGCACCTTCATGAAGTGGGGCGCCGAGTTCCCGGAGAAGCGCGACATGAGCTCGCTGCGGCTGCTCGGCTCGGTCGGGGAACCGATCAACCCCGAGGCGTGGCTGTGGTACCGCGAGCACATCGGCGGTGGGCGCTGCCCGGTCGTCGACACGTGGTGGATGACCGAGACGGGGATGATCCTCATCACGCCCCTTCCAGGGATCACGACGTGCAAGCCCGGCAGCGCGACTTTCCCGTTCCCCGGAGTGAAGGCAGACGTCGTCGACGAGAACGGCGCGAGCGTGCCGCGTGGCGGCGCCGGGTATCTCGTGCTAGAGCGGCCGTGGCCCGCGATGCTGCGCGGCATCTACAAGGATGACCAGCGCTACCGCGACACGTACTGGAGCCGCTTCCCGGGCCGCTACTTCGCCGGCGACGGCGCGAAGCGCGACAAGGACGGCTATCTCTGGCTGCTCGGCCGCGTCGACGACGTCATGAAGGTGTCGGGCCATCGGATCTCGACGACCGAGGTCGAGTCGGCGCTCGTTTCGCATCCCAAGGTCGCTGAGGCCGCCGTGATCGGCCGCGAGGACCCGATCACGACCCAGGCGATCTTCGCGTTCGTTACGTTACGTAGCGGCAACGAAGGGGACGAGGCGCTCTCCAGCGAGCTGCGCGAGCACGTCGTCGGCAAGATCGGCTCGATCGCCCGGCCGAAGACGATCATGTTCACGCCGGAGCTCCCGAAGACCCGCTCGGGCAAGATCATGCGGCGCCTGCTCCGCGATATCGCGAACGGCGTGGCGCTCGGCGATACGACGACCCTGGCTGACACGACGGTCGTCGAAACGATCCGGACGGCTTCCGCCAGTGGAAAAGAGGACTGAGCCCTGGGCCCCCCTTGACGCCGCGGCGCCCTGCCCCCTATATAGCCGGGTTCACGGACGTCAGAACGAGAGCGCAAGGAGGGCCACTTTGGCGACCACGACGGCACCCTCTCTAGGAGCTGGCGGCTGGCGCACCACCTACGGCCTCCCATTTGTCATCGGTGCGTCCTCGGCGGGCACGATCATCGAGTGGTACGACTTCTACCTGTACGCCACGCTCGCCCCCTTCTTCGCGCCGGTCTTCTTCCCGAACGACAATCCGACCGCGTCGCTGCTGTCGGCATTCGCCACCTACGCCCTGGGCTTCCTCGTCCGTCCCTTCGGTGCGGTCGTGTTCGGCCGGATCGGCGACGTCGTCGGGCGCAAGTACGCGTTCCTGCTGACCATCTCGATCATGGGGCTCGCGACCGTCGGTGTGGGCCTGCTCCCGACGTTCGCGGCCATCGGGCTGCTCGCGCCGATCATCCTCGTGACTCTGCGGCTCGCGCAGGGCCTGGCGCTCGGCGGTGAGTACGGCGGTGCCGCGATCTACGTCGCCGAGCACGCGCCGGACAACAAGCGCGGCTTCTTCACCGCGTGGATCCAGACGACCGCGACGCTGGGCTTCTTCCTCGCGCTTGCTCTCATCCTCGCATTCCGTACGAACATGAGCGATGCGGACTTCCGGGGCACCGCCGACTTCTTCCCGCTCGCCGGTTGGCGCTATCCGTTCCTGATCTCGGCGATCCTCCTCGCATTCGCCATGTACATCCGCATCCGGCTCCAGGAGACGCCGCTCTTCGCGCGCCTCAAGGCCGCGGGAGAGACCACCAAGAACACGGCCTCCTGGGCCAAGGACAGCTTCAGCGGACGCAAGATCGGCACGATCGCGCTCGTGCTGATCGGCCTCACGGCGGGCCAGGGCGTCGTCTGGTACCAGGGCCAGTTCCAAGCGAACTTCTTCATGACGACGTACCTGAAGCTGACGTACACGCAGTCCTACCCGATCATGCTCTGGGCGGTCGGCCTCGGCACGCCGTTCTTCCTGTTCTTCGGCTGGCTCTCCGACAAGATCGGCCGCAAGGTCATCATCCTGTCGGGCTGCCTCATCGCGGCGGTCACGTACCTGCCGATCTACCACGCGATGTATGACGCCGCGCACGTCGTCTACGACCCGGCCACCGGCCTGATCACGAAGGCCAACCCGGACGTTCCGATCCTGATCGCCCTGGTGTGGATCCAGGTCATCTACGTGACCATGGTCTACGGGCCGATCGCGGCGTTCCTGGTGGAGTACTTCCGGGCGAAGGTCCGCTACACCTCGCTCTCGATCCCGTACCACTTCGGGAACGGCTGGTTCGGCGGGCTCCTTCCGCTGCTCTTCACGTATCTGGTCGGCGCGACCTACCCGGTCGGGAGCAAGTCATTCGTGCCGTTCCTCGACAGCTTCTTCGGTCTCCCGATCCACACAACGTGGGATCTGCGTCAGTTCAACACGACGAACGATCCGAACGGCAACATCTATCTCGGCCTGACCTACGTGATCATCGTCGCGCTCATGTCGGTCGTCGTGGGGACTTTGTTCCTCAAGGAGCCGAAGAACGTCAAGATCTGGTCCGAGGTCGAAGGCGAAAAGCCCGGCCTCCTCACCGAGGCGACCCCCGCCGACTGATCCTCGCTCGCGTGTATCGAAGGAGGCGGTGGCGATCGGCCACCGCCTCTATCTTTCTGCGGTGCTCGGATCGCTGCGCGCCGTCCGCGACCTCCGCGGCGCGCTCGCCATCCTCGCCGGCATGTCGTTCATCTCACAGGTCGGCATCGCGATGATGCTCCCGCTCATCCCGCTCTACGCCCTCGAGCTCGGGGCCTCGCGCGCGCAGCTCGGCTACCTCACCAGCGCGTTCTCGGCGGCGAATCTGGTGAGCCAGCTCGGCTCGGGATTCCTCATCGACCGGATCGGCTCGCGCCCGCTGATCCGCGCCGGCATCGGCGCGTATGCCGGCGCGAACGTGCTGATCGCCACCGCGTCGAACGCCGTCTCGGTCATCGCCTACCGCGGCGTCGCGGGACTCGGCGGAGGAGCGAATCTCGTCGCCGACCGCGTCTATCTCTCGCAGACCGCTGCCCCGGAGCGCCTGGCCTTCACGAACGGCGTGCTCTCGGCCGCGGCGTCCTCAGGACAGCTCATCGGCCCGGCGATCGGCGGCGTGCTCGGCCAGTTCTACGGCCTCTCCGCGCCGTTCGTCGTCGTGGCGATCACGAGCGGGCTCGCGTTCATCGGCTCGCTCTTCCTGCCCGTGCCGCCGCGCCGCCCGGCGCCGACCGTCGCGCCCGGGGCGTTCCTGAATCGCGCCATCGTCGTCATCCTCGTCGCGAACCTGCTGCTGCTCACGACGTACGGCGGCTTCATCACGACCTTCGCGGCCTACGCCACGACGCAGCTGGGCTGGCAGACCTTCGAGGTCGGCTTCGTGTTCTCGTTCTTCGCGCTCGGGAGCATCCTCCTCGGGCCGTGGCTGGCCGGGCTCGCCGATCGGACCGGGCGCCGCCGCATGGCGATCATCGGCGCCGCCCTCATCGCGCTCTTCGGCGTGTCGTTCGCGGCCGAGCTCCCGCGCCCGCTGCTGTACGCCGTCGCGGCGCTGTCGGGCGCGGGCATCGCGGTCTTCACGGCGAGCACGTTCGCCCTGCTCACCGCGGCGTCGCCGGAGGCGCGGCGCGGACGGACGTTCGGCTTCGTGAACGCCTTCGCCAGTCTCGGCGTGATCGTCGGTGCGATCGGCGGCACCGCGATCTGGGATCTGCTCGGGCTACGCATGGCCATCCTCGCGGTGAGCGGAGGGGCCGCGCTCGCCGGCGTGGCGCTGCTGGCGTTCCCGCGCGAGCCGGTCCCTTACCGTTCTCCCATCGGGGAGGTGCCCAATGGAACAGCGTGATGAGCGTGGCCCGGCCGACCCAACTCGCAAGCTGCTGAAGGTCTTCGGCGTGAAGGTGACGGACTACGAAGCCAAGACCGTGGAGCTCATCGCGCGCTACAAGGCCGCGAGCGGCGAGGAGCGCGCGTCGATCGCGGCCGAGGTCGCCGAGCTGACGGCCGACCTCGACCACTGGCTGCGGGAGATCAACGCCCACGTGCTGGAGCGACAGGAAGAGGTGCTCGGAAGCCTCAAGGGCTGACCGGCATGGCCGTTGCAACAGGCCCGGCGTGACGATCTCGCGCTTCTTCGCTTCGGCGGGCGTGCGCCGTGGCGAGGTGGCGGTGACGAGGGCCAAGGCGTTCGAAGCGGCTCACGCCTTCCGCGACCCGGCCTTCGGCGTGCACGCGCGCGTGCACGGACACAACTACGTCGTCACCGCGACGATCGCCGGCGCCGTCGACCCGCGCACTGCGATGCTCGTCGACTTCCGCGAGCTCGACCGCGTGCTCGCCGATGCTGTGGCACCCCTCGACCATCGGCGCCTCGATCTCGAATATCCGCCGATCCGGGGCTGCGAGCCCGGCGTCGAGGCACTGGCCCGGGCGCTGCGGGCGGACCTCGAGCCGCGCCTGCGAGCGGCCATCCCGCACGCGCGCCTGGCCGCCGTGCGCGTCGCCGAGACCGAGGACCTCTGGGCGGACGACGAAGGAGGCCGACGCATGGAGCTCACCCGCGCGTACTCGTTCTCGGCCGCGCACCGGCTGGCGGACCCGGCCCGCAGCGATGCGGAGAATCACGCCGTTTACGGCAAGTGCGCGAACCCGCAGCCGCACGGCCACGACTACCGCTTCGAGGTCACCGTCGCGGGCGATCCCGATCCGAGCACGGGCCTCGTCGCCGATCTGGGCGCCCTCGATCGCGCGGTGGAGCGCGAGGTCATCGGACCGTTCGACCACCGCTACCTCAACGCGGAGGTCCCTCCTTTCGACCGCGTCGTGCCGACCGCGGAGCGGATCGCGATGCGGATCTGGGAGCTGCTCGCTCCGAGTGTCGCCGGGCTCGCGCGGATCGTGGTGTACGAGACGCTGCGCTCCGCGTTCAGCTATCGGGGGCCGGTGAGCGCCGCGTGAAAGCTCTCGACGGAAGGCGCGCGTTCGTGACCGGCGGCTCGAGTGGCATCGGCGCCGCGACCGTCACCGCGCTGGCGGACGCGGGGGCTTCGGTCGCGGCGCCGACGCGCGCCCTATGCGACGTGCGCGACGCGGATTCGGTCACGCGGGCGGTCGACGCGGCGGCACGTGACATGGGCGGGCTCGACCTGGTCGTCGCCGCGGCCGGGCTCGGCCGGTTCGCGCCCGCGCATGAGATGTCGGTCGCGGACTTCGACGAGGTCGTCGCGGTGGACCTGCGCGGCACCTACCTCGTGTTCCGCGCCGCCCTGCCGCACGTGCGCCGATCGTGCGGTCATCTGTTCGCGCTGTCGTCCATCGCGGGGCTGCGTCCGTTCGCCGCCAGCGCCGCGTACTGCGCGGCCAAGGCCGGCGTGCGTTCGCTCGCGCAGGTGATCGCCGAGGAGAACCGCCGCGACGGGGTGCGCGTGACGACGCTCGTCATCGGCTCGGTCGACACGCCGTTCTGGGATCGCGCCGGCGGCACGGAACTGGCAAGGGAACGGATGCTGCGGCCCGAGGACGTGGCGCGGGCGATCGTCGAGGCGGCGGCCCGCCCCGCGGGCGTGAGCGTCGACGAGATCTCGCTCCTCCCGGCCGACGGCGTGCTCTAGGAGGCGGCGTGGCGCGGCGATCGCTCGCGGTGCACGAAGGTGGAGCCCATCTCGAGGAGGACGAGCTCGTCCCGCCGAGCCCGCGGGCGCGCCTGGTCGCGAAGCGCGCGCGGGCGCTGCTCCAGTCCCTCGATCTCGACCTCGATGACCCGAACCTCGCGCAGACGCACCTGCGGATGGCGCGCGCGTACGAGGAGCTCTTCAGCGGATCGCGCGACGGAGCCGAGCCCGCGCTGCGCACCTTCCCGAACACCGAGCGCTATTCCGAGATGGTCTCGCTCGTCGGGATCCCCTTCTATTCGATGTGCGCGCACCATCTGCTCCCGTTCTTCGGCACGGCCCACGTGGCGTACCTGCCGCTGGATCGCATCGTGGGGCTGTCGAAGCTTGCGCGCGTCGTCGACTTCTACGCCCGCCGGCCGCAGGTGCAGGAGCGCATGACCGAGCAGGTCCTCGGACTCGTTCGGCGCCGGCTCCGCCCAGCGGGCGCGATGGTCGTCGTGCAGGCAAGGCACCTCTGCATGGAGATGCGCGGGGTGGGCAAGCCCGGAGCCGTCACCACGACGAGCGCGCTCTTCGGGGCGTTCGACGAGGATCGAGTGCGTCAGGAGTTCCTGGCGCTCCTGCACTGAGGATCCTCCTCGTCGCGCCGCTCGTCTCCCCGATCGGCGGAGACGGCGTTCCCCTTGGCGGCGCGCAGACGCTCCTGGCCGATCTCGCCGCGGGACTCGCCGGCCGCGGCCACGACGTGTCGCTCGTCGCGGCGCCGGGCTCCGCTGTGGCCGGCGTGCGCGTGATCGACGCCGGCGTCGACACCGCGCCCCTGCGCGCCGCGCGATTCGACGGAGGCGACCGGACCGACGATGCGGCCCAGCGCACCGCCTTCGCGCGCGTGCGCGCTTGGATCGAAGGTCACGCCGCGCAGTTCGACGTCGTCCACGCGCACGCCTTCGACGCGGGGGCGTTCGACGAGCTCGACGCCGTCGCCATTCCGCTCGTCCACACGCTCCATCTGCCGCCGCTGGACGGCGCCGTCGTCATGGCCGCCGCACGCGCGCACGCGGCGCTCGCGGCGGTGTCGGAGGCGAGCGCGTCGTCGTGGCGCGCCGCGGGAATCCGCATCGACGCGGTGCTGCCGAACGGCGTTGACGTCGGGCGCGTGCCGTTCGGCGCGGTCGGCGACGGCACCCTTCTGTTCGCTGGTCGCATCGCGCCCGAGAAGGGCGTCGCGGACGCGATCCGCGCGGCTCGCGCCGCCGGCCGGCGCCTGGTCATCGCCGGCGCGCCGTACGACCGCGCGTACGCCGATGAGGTCGTCATGCCGCTCCTGGGCGCCGACGTGACCCTGCGCGGCGGGCTTCCGCGCGATGAGGTCCTGCGCCTCATGTCGCGCGCGAGCGCGGTGCTCATGCCCGTCCGCTGGGACGAGCCGTTCGGCCTCGTCGCGTTGGAGGCGCAGGCCGCCGGCGCTCCGGTCGTCGGCTACCGCCGCGGCGGGCTGCCCGAGGTCGTGCGCGACGGTCAGACCGGGATCCTGGTAGAGCCCGGCGACGAGCGCGCGCTCGTCGCGGCGATCGAGCGCGCCGGGAGGATCGACCGCGCCGCTTGCCGCCGCCATGTGGCCGAGTCGTTCCCGCTCGCGCGGATGGTCGCGCTGCACGAGCGGCTGTACGCACACGTCGCGCCGAACGGCCAGGTCACGGGTCAGTCCGCCGGTAGGAACGTCTCCCGGCGCTCGTAGTCGTCGACCTGCCGCCTCGCGTCCTCGTGCAGGTCCGAACGTCCCTCCCGGCGCAGCTGCTCGTCCATGATCTCGAGCTCTTCGGCCGGGCGTACCCGCCAGCCGTGCGCGTACACGAGATCGCCGCCGAGCCAGGCCGCGATACCGAGCGCGCCGATCACCGTGCCGAGTGCCCACAGGCGCCGCGGTCGATCGAATGCCGCGAAGATGCTTGCCGCGAGCACCGAGCTGTTGAGGAGACCGTGGATCGTGGCGGGCCGCTTCGCTGGGTGGCTTCCCGGGATCAGGAGCCAGTCCCACCACCCCACGAGCACGGCCGCCGCGGCGGAGGCGGCGGCCAGACGCGCCGCGGCGTCGGCAGCGGGCCGAGCGCCGCCGACGCCAGCGCGGTCGAGAGCTGCCGCCAAGAGCGCGGTCGGGATCAGCGCGATGGGGAAGTCCGAGAGCATCGCGTGCAGCGGATGGCCTCGCAGGACCGGCTGCTTCAGCTTCACGTGGACGACGCCTCCTGTGGCGCGCCGACCGTGTCGGCGTCGATGATCACGACGAGTCGATCGCCGGCGATGGTGAATGAGCGCTCGTCGAGAGAGCCGAAGACGCGCCCGCGGACCTCGCGCACCGCCGGCTCTCGCGGATCCCACGCGCGCACGCGCGCATGTGCCTCGCTGATGCGCCGGCCATCCCGACGGTACTCGTAGGACGTCTCGAAGACCGATCCGTCGAGCGCGCGCCAGTGTTCGCGCAGCACGAGGCCCTGGCCGAGGGTGCGGTCGCGGAGCAGCCCACCGTCTCCCGCGCGGCGCCGGTCACCCGTGCTCAGCCAGAGCCCGTCGACGATGAGCCGGCCGTGCCCTCGCAGCGCGCCGACCGCCTCCTTCACCGCCGCGAGGCGCTCCTCCTCATCCAGCAGGTGCGTGAAAGGGTCGTTGGCCGCCACGACGAGGTCGAACGACGCCCGGCGGAATGGCAGGGCGCGCATGTCGCCGAGGACGAACGGACCGCCGCGGCCGTCCTCGAGCAAGGCGACGCCGAGATCGACGCCGACGACAGTCGCCTGCGGGAGCTCGTCGCGGATGGCCTCTCCCGCGCGGCCATCGCCGCTGCCGAGGTCGAGGACGCGCGCGGGCCGCAGGCGCCTGGCGACCGCGCGCCACTCTTCCAGGTCCGAGCGCAGTCGCATCTCCCGCTCGTAGAAGGGCGCGACCGCGCGGTAGTACGCGCGGATGTCGGATGTGCTCACATGCGCGTCGATGGGTCGCACGTCCGCTCACCGAAGCACCACGCGTGCCAGCCGGCTGATCGGCCATCACGCCGATCCGATCGGCCACGCGCTGGGCGTCCTGTCAGGCGCGCGGCCGCGCTTCCGCGACGGCTGCTTCGAGTACGTCAGCGACCGCGGCCTGGCGCATCTGGTGCTATCGCGCCGTGGCTACTCGGCCATCACGTTCGGTCACGTGATCGTCTCGTCGCGGCCCCTCGACGCCAGGCTGTGGCGACATGAGAAGCGTCATGTCGCGCAGTACGACCGCATCGGACTCGCGTTCCTGCCGCTGTACCTTCGCCTCTACGCGCGACACGGATACGCCGCGCATCCGCTGGAGCGTGACGCCGCCGGACTCGATACGCTCTTTCCATGACCGACGGGCCATACGACATCGCCATCCTCGGCGGTGGCCCAGGCGGCTACGTCGCGGCACTATACGCAGGGGCTAAGGGCGCGAAGGTCGCGCTGATCGAGCGCGATCGCGTCGGCGGGACCTGCGTGACCGTCGGGTGCATTCCCTCGAAGGCTCTACTCGACTCGAGCCACGCGTATTGGCTCGCGACCCATGGCCAGGAGCACGGCATCGTCTTCGACGGCGCGCGCTTCGATCTCGCGAAGGCGGTCGCGCGCAAGGACGGGGTGGTGAAGCAGCTCGTCTCGGGCGTTGAGCTGCTCCTGAAGGCACGCAAGGTCGATCTCATCACCGGCGAAGGGACTCTGCGCGGACCCGGCCAGATCGCGGTGCGTGCCAAGGACGGCGAGCGGACCGTCGAGGCGAAGTCCGTGATCGTCGCGACCGGCTCGAAGGTCGGCGTTCCGCCGATCAAGGGCCTCGCCGAGGCCAAGCCCCTCGACAACGTCGGCGCGCTGGCGCTCACGGAGTTCCCCAAGCGACTGGTGATCATCGGGGCGGGCGTCATCGGTCTGGAGCTCGGCACCTTCTTCGCTGAGATCGGCTCGCAGGTCACGGTGCTCGAGATGCTTCCGCAGCCGATCGCGACGGAGGACCCCGAGCTCGTGAAGATGCTGGTGCGCTCGCTCGCGACGCGCGGCGTGACCGTGCGGACCGAGGCCAAGGTGACCGAGGTCGCGCGATCGGGGAAGACCGTCACTGTCACCGCCGAGATCGGCGGCAAGTCGGAGCGCTTCGAAGCGGACCAGGTGCTCCTCGGCGCGGGACGCGTTGCGAGCCTGAGCGGTGTCGAACAGGCGGGGCTCGGGACGAGCAAGCGCGGCATCGAGGTCGACGAGCGGATGCGCACGAGCGTGAAGGGCATCTGGGCGATCGGGGACTGTACCGGCCTCGTGCCGCTCGCGCACGTCGCCTCGACGCAGGGCGAGGTCGCGGTGGACGACATCCTCGGCGAGAGCGTACGCATGGACTACGACGCGGTGCCGTACGTCGTGTACACGCACCCCGAGCTGGCGCACGTCGGGCTCTCGGAGCAGCAGGCGAAGGAGAAGCACGGGGACAGCAACGTCGCTCGCTTCTCGTTCAAGGCGTCGGGCCGCGCGCTCGCGCTCGGCGAGAGCGACGGCCTGATGAAGATCGTGACCACGGGCGAGGAGCAGCGGATCGTCGGCGTTCACGTACTGGGCCCACAGGCGTCGGAGCTCGTGGCGACCGCGACGGTGGCGATCCGCCTCGAGGCGACCATCGCGGACATCGTCGCGACGATCTTCGCCCACCCGACGCTCCAGGAGACCTTCCGCGAGGCAGCGCTGGTCGCCGCGGGGACCCCGATTCACATGGCGAAATAGCTGGGGGCCGCGGGCCGTGCGAGACTCGAACTCGCGACCAACGCCTTAGAAGAGCGCTGCTCTATCCAGCTGAGCTAACGGCCCGCGGTCGATTATCTAGTACGAGGGGCGCGGAGCGTTCGTCGACTGGCCGCCGCCGCCACCGCCATATGAGCAGGATGCTGTCACGCCAAGCGCGAGGATGGCCGCGAGAACGATCGTCAGCAGTCTCACAACGACACCTACCTTCAATAGCCGCCGTACTCCAATGCCTTGGAGGAGCGCTGCTCTGTCCAGCGTAACGATGCCCTTGTACGCCGCGTCTACGCTATGGGTTCGCCGTCGGCGGATCAGCCGGCGGCCGGAGGTGCAGACCGTGGACGAGCAACGACATTCGGTGAGCTCGACCTCGAGTGCCCCGGGATCCGCCCCGGTCGCCGAGCAGGTCGAATCGACCATCGCGGATCCCTACGCCGGGCGGCGAGCGTCCGCGTCCAAGATGCGGCAGGGGATATACATCTTCTTCGGATTCATCGAGGCGCTCCTGACGATCCGCTTCATCCTGCGGCTCTTCGCTGCCAATCCGGATGCGGGGTTCGCGCAGCTGATCTACGGAGTGACCGCTCCGCTGGTCGCGCCCTTTACCGGTCTGTTCGGAACGGTCCAGACGGCGGGGAGCGTCTTCGAGTCTCAGTCGGTCGTGGCGATCGTGGTCTACGCGCTCGTCGCGTGGCTCATCGTGAAGGTCGCGTGGCTGATGTTCGGCGAGACGCGCTCGGCGACGGCCACCACGACAAAGAGCACGAAAATAGAGCGTTAGTCAATAGCCGCTGTAGTCGTAGCCGCTCGGAGCCGGCGTCTGCGGGCCACCACCCGCTGGAGCGACTCCGGGCGTCCCGCCACTCGCGGGGACCGTCCGATCGCCACACGCGGCGGCGATCAGCGCCAGCCCCAGCATCCACAACGCAAGCTTGCCCATGCACGTCCTCCTGATAACGTCCATACGCTCGAGGAGAGTCTGCGGATATGGGCATCGTGCTCCTGATCGGTCTGGTCGCGATCCTGGCGGTCGCCGGGATCGTGTTCGCCCTCGCGATCGCCCGTGCCGCGCGGCGACCACGGCCGGCGCTGCCGCTCAACTGCGGCGATTGCGTGTTCATGGTCCCGCGCGCGAAGATCTATCGCCGCGAGACGATCGAGGACGAGGACGGCATCGTTCATTACCTATGCCAGCAACGCTGGATCGAGGTCACGCCGTACTCGCCGAAGTGCTCGCTCGGACGGAGCAAGACCCGGACAACGACCGAACCCGCGTAGTACTAACCTCGGAAGCGTGACCCCGACCTTCGCTGCGTTCGACGCGCACGTCCGCGAGAACACCGGCCGGTACCTCGACGAGCTGAAGGCGCTGATCCGCATCCCGACGGTCTCGGCCCAGGGGCTCGGGATCGAGGACACCGCGAAGGTCGTGCTCGAGCGGGCGAAGCGGGCCGGCGTCGCGGCGACGGTGGAATGGGTGCCCGGCGGCCCGCCGACGATCGTCGGCGAGATCGGCAAGGGCGAACGGACGCTCCTGGTCTACAACCACTACGACGTCCAGCCTCCGGATCCGCTGGATGAATGGACGACGCCGCCGTTCGAGCCTATCGAGCGCGACGGTCATCTCTACGGGCGCGGCACCTCGGACAACAAGGGCAACCTGATGGCCCGCCTGCAGGCGATCGAGGCGTACCGCGCCACCGTCGGCGAGCTGCCGCTGCGCATTCGCGTGCTGTACGAGGGCGAGGAGGAGATCGGCTCGGAGCATCTCGCCGCGTTCGTCGAACGCCACGGCGAGCGGCTCCGGGCGGACGGCTGCATCTGGGAAGCGGGTTACAAGGACGCGGCCGGCCGTCCGGTCATCTCGCTCGGCCTCAAGGGCATCGCGTACTTCGATCTCCGCGTGCGCGGCACGGCGAAGGACGCGCACTCGTCGGTCGGCACGATCGTCCCGAACGCGGCGTGGCGCCTGGTCTGGGCGCTCGCGACGCTCAAGAACGAGCGCGACGAGATCAGCATCGACGGCTTCGCCGAGCACGTGCGCGCGCCCTCGGCCGCCGACCTCGCGGTGCTCGAGGCGCTTCCGTTCGACGAGGACAAGCTGCGCGAGATCCACGGCATCCGCTCGTTCGTGCGAGGCCTGGGCGGACTGGAGCTGAAGCGCAAACACTTCTTCGAGCCAACCTGCACGATCTGCGGCCTGACTTCCGGCTACTCGGGCGCCGGCTCGAAGACCGTCCTTCCGGCGGTCGCGTCGGCGAAGGTCGACTTCCGCCTCGTGCCCGACCTGACGCCCGACGTTGTCGCGAAGCTGCTGCGCGCGCACCTGGACAAGCGCGGGTTCCCCGACGTCGAGATCTCGCAGTCGCACGGCGAGCGCCCGTCGCGCTGGCCGGCCGATTCGCTCGCTGCCCGCGCCGCTGTGGCGGCCTGTCGCGACGCGTACGGCAGCGAGCCCGTCGTGTATCCGCTCATGGTGGGGTCCGGCCCCATGGCTCAGGTCTGTGACGCGCTGGGCATCCCGGCGACGGGGTTCGGCTCCGGCAATGCCGCGTCCGCCAATCACGCGCCCAACGAGAACATCGCGATCGTCGACTACGTCGACCACATCCGCGCGTTCGGCCGCTTCCTGCACGCCTTCTCGGGCCGGCCCCTGGATTGAAGGTCCGCGACCGGCGCGCGATCCTGCCCGTCCTTGGCTTCCTGACCTTCTCCTCGGTCTACACGAACATCGTCATGGCGCCGGTCCTGACGCAGATCGGCATGGATTTCAACGTGTCGACCGGGACCGCCGGGCTCGTCGTCGCCGCGTACGGTCTCCCTGGGATCGCGACGGCGCTGATCGTCGGACCCTATTCGGACCGCTTCGGGCGCAAGCGCTTCCTCGTCGGCGGGTCGCTGCTCATGAGCCTTCTCACGATCGTGGCCGCGTTCAGCTCGAGCTTCGAGCTGCTCCTCGGCGCGCGCGCCCTCGCGGGCATCGGCGGGTCCATGATCCAGCCGAACGTGCAGGCGACCGTCGGGGACGTCTTCCCGTACCGCGAGCGCGGCCGCGCCGTCTCGACGGTGATCGGGCTCAACACGCTCGCGAGCATCGTCGGCATCCCGATCGCGGGCATCGTCGCCGAAGCGACCAGCTGGCGCGTGTCGCTCGGGATCGTCGGGACGCTCGGGCTGCTTGCCTCGCTCGTGATCCTGACCCGCCTGCCGCGCGGCATTCGCGTTCCCGACGCGCGCCGCGCTCGCGCGCTGTACGCGACCATTCTCAAGAATCCTTCAGCGCGAGGCGCGATCGTGGTGAGCTTCCTCGGCGGCCTGTACTGGTTCACGTGGATCACGTATATGGTCGTGTTCTTCCAGCGGACCTTCGATCTGAGCCAGGGCCTCGCCGCGACGTTCGCGCTCACCCAGGGCGTCGGCGTCCTCATCGGCAGCCAGCTCGGGGGCCGCTTCGGCGATCGCGTCGGCCACCGCCGCGTCGTCGCCGGCGCCACGACCATCTCGGCCATTCTGCTGCTCGTCCTCACGAACGTTCCAATCGGCCTCATCGCGGCGTCGGCCGTGAATGTCGGCGTCTCGGCGGCGATCGGCGCGCGCTTCGCGACGAATTCGGTGCTCCTCAGCGAACAGGTGCCCGAGGCGCGCGGGACGATGATGTCGTTCTCGGCCGCGCTGAGCGGCGCGGCGATCGTCACGGGCGCCTCGATCGGCGGTCTGCTCATCGACACAGCCGGCTTCTGGCTCATCGGCGTGTTCTGCGCGAGCGTCGGGCTGCTCTCTGCCGCGATCGTCACGCTCTTCGTGGTCGAGGAGCCCATCGACCTGGAGACGCAGGTCGCCTGACCACGGGCGCCGCGCCGAAAGGCTTCCTCGGGCCCGCGGATGCGTCCTGGGGCTGGCTGGGCCGCCCCACGCCCCAGTTGGCGCACGGTCGCACCGTGTTCGTTGCCCTGCCGTTACACAAACATGCCCGTAAGGCACGGGCTATGCCCCATCCAGTCGGCGTGAACGGCGAAAGGAGCGAGCCCGTGGAGAAGCCAGAGGACGACAAGAAATCCGGTGGCATGACCGTCGCCGAAGCCGGCCGCATGGGCGGCAAGCTCGTGAGCCAGAAGTACGGCTCTGGGTTCTACGAGAGGATCGGCAAGAAGGGCGGCTCCAGCACCGCGGAGAAGTACGGCCCTGAGTTTTTCGGACGGATCGGCCGCAAGGGCGGCAAGGCCGTCACCGAGAAGTACGGCTCGGGTCACTTCGAGCGCATCGGTCGGAAGGGTGGCCAGAAGGTGGCCGACCTGATCGAGCGCGCGAAGAGCGCCGAAGCGGAGCAGGGCCCCAGCTCGTAGCGGATACGCTTCGCCCACATGGGCGGGGCCGCCAAGAACCAGACCGGCGATAGAGCGGAGCGGATCGGGACGCGGGTCGTACGCACGGCCCGCGTCCTTCCTTTTGGCGACGGGACACCGGTCGTCCCCCCGCTCGTGCAGAGCGTCGCGTTCGACTACGGCTCGATGGCCGAGCAGGACCGCGTCTTCGCCAACGAGCGTCCCGGGTACGTCTACGGGCGCTACGGCACGCCGACCACGGCCGCGCTCGAGCAGGCCTTGGCCGAGCTCGACGGCGCCGAGGAGGCGGTCTGTTTCGTCTCCGGCATGTCCGCGATCGCCGCGCTGTTCGCGGTCGTGCACGCGGATCGCGGCCACATCGTCGCCCAGGAGGACACCTACGGCGCGACGCGCGCGATGCTCGAGCGCTCGCGCACCGAGCGCGCCGCCGACGTCGCCTTCGTCGATCCGACCGATCGTGGAGCGGTCGAGCGCGCTCTGGCGGACCACACGACGGCGATCCTGTACGTCGAGGCGATCTCGAATCCACTTCTACGGGTTGTGGACGTTGCCCTGCTGGCTTCGCTCGCGCACGCCGCCGGCGCGACGCTGGTGGTCGACGCGACGTTCGCGTCGCCGGTGCTGGTGCAGCCGATCGCGCTCGGCGCCGATGTGGTGCTGCACTCGCTGACGAAGTACGTCAACGGCCACGGCGACGTGATGGCGGGAAGCGTCGCGGGCCGGAGCGAGATGGTGCGGCGGCTGCGTGAGCGCGTGATGAGCGATGGTGCCTACCTGCCGCCGCACGAGGCGTGGCTCACGATCCGCGGCATGCGCACCCTCGCGCTGCGGATGGAGCGGCAATGCGCCTCGGCGAGCGAGCTCGCGAAGCACCTGGAGGCGCACCAGAAGATCGCTCGCGTCCACTATCCGGGCCTGCCCTCGCATCCCCAGTACGACCTCACGCGGGCGCAGTTCGGCGGCCGCGGCGGAGGAGTCGTGACATTCGCGCTTCGTGACGACGCGCGCGAGCCGGCCTATCGCTTCCTTGACGCGCTCGAGCTCGCCGCGTCGGCCACGACGGTGGGCGACCTCTTCACCGAGGTCCTCCACCCCGCAACGGCGTCGCACCGGCGCGTCGAACCGGCCGAGCGCGTTCGGATGGGGATCACCGATGGCACAGTGCGCGTGTCGGTAGGAATCGAGGACGCGGCCGACATCATCGCCGACATCGACGCCGCGCTGGAGCGCGTCTAGGACTCGAGCGATCGCCCCTGCTGCCTGCGCAGTAGCCGATCAGTGCTCGCGGCGTAAGTAGGCCAGCACCTCCGCCATGACGCGGCAGTCGATCTCGTTGTAGCGGCCGACCTCGCGCATCGCGTCGATGTCCTCGAGCCGCACGCCCGTCCGCTCCGCCTCGTCGGCCGCCGTCCACGCGCCGGCCATGGCGCCGGTGCCGTCCGCGACGCCGTCGGTCCACTCCGTCGCGATGAGCCCGAGCGCGTGCATCGCCCGGCCCACCTTCTTGAGCCCGAACCCGAGCGCGCCGCGGACCACGACCGGCTCCGTGCGGACGACGCGCTCGAGCAGGTCGAACCATCCGAGGCCGGGCCAGTCGCGCTCGGGATGCCGGTGCCGCGCGGAGTCGTAGGCCGTCTCGAGCATGCTCGTCTCGGCGGCGGACCAGTGGAACAGGCGCAGCTCCGCGAGCGGGACGCCGGCTTCGGCGGCGAGCGCGCGCAGATGCGCGATCCAGCGATCGAGCATCTCCGCCTCGGCGGTAACGGTGAGCGAGTGCGCGGTGAACTGCTCGAACCGCCACTCCCCCTCGACCCAGCGGCCACAGCCGATCTGGAAGATGAGCGAGTGGCTGCCCTGTTTCGGGAACGCCACGAAGTCATCGCGCAGGTTCGAGACCGTCTCGAAGTCGATGTAGATCTCGCCTGCTGCCGGGACGCGCCAGGCGGGATCGACGGAAGCGATCCGCGCGGGCCCGACCGGCTCGCCATCGGTCGCGCGGTTGGCCTCGAGCATCGCGGCCAGTGTCGGCCGGTAGCCCTCCGCGACGCCGAGCAGCGCGGGATCCACCCGCGCGTCGTCCCAGCGCGTGAGGCGGGCGGCATGTGCGCGGGCGCGTGCGGCCGCCCCGACGTGCCACAGGAGCGTGAGCTCACTCAGCTGATCGGCGATGTGGCGCTTCGCCTGGTGCCACGGCGCGTCGCTCTCGGCCTTCATGTCCGGCCAGAGCTCGTCCACCGATGGGACCGGGAGCACACGCCAGTCCGCACCGTGCGCGCGAAGCCGGCGAGTCCACGCCGCATACGCGGCGAGCAGATCGGCCAGGGGGACGCCACTGATCGTCCGATCGGCCGGCACGCGGCCGAGGCGATCCCACGCGCTGTCGCTCCGCTCTTCCGCCGCCTTGCTGTCTCGCTGCCAACCCCGCCCGAGGATGTACGCGGCCGGCGGCTCGAAGCCCTGGATGCGCGCCAGCGCGCGGTTGTACGACCAGGCCTGCAGCATGTCGTCGCGGTCCGACGCGGCCAGCGCACCGTCCTTCAGGAGGTGCAGAGTCGAGAACTTGATCTCGATCACCCGGTGATGCGTTCGTGGTCCCTCCGACCAAGGCAGCGGCTCCGGGTCGCCGGCGAGCACGTCCGGCCACTGATCCGCCACGACGTCCGATCGCACCAGGAGATCGACTCGGCCGTACGTGCGCGACTGTGGATCGCGCAGCACGCCGCGCGCGATCGCGGGATCGCCGCGCTCGAGCGCGGCCACGGTCGCCTGCGCGGCCTCGAGCGACCGCGCGCTGTCCCCCGCGATGCGCGTCACCGGGACACGAGCCGCCAGGTGCTCGATGACGCGCTCCTCGAACCGACGCCCGAAGCGCATGAGCGACCGCCCGAAGTCGAAGCGCTCGTCGTACCCGGGCAGGAGGTCGTCGCGGACGAAGCCGTGCGCGTCGCCGAACAGGTCGAGCCAATCGAGCAGCGTTTGCCCGGAGCACCACGTGCGCAGCCGGCTGGGCGACACCCAGTCGCGCCACGCTTCGTCGGTGCGCGGATCCTCGATCGACCCGTCGTCGCGCGTGATGAGCGCGCGTTGCCAGCGCGGTGGGCCGGTGACGCCGGGTGCCGGAGGACCGTCCAGCGGCAGCGCGAGCTGCATGTGGTCGCGGACGGTCAGCCGGCGACCTCGATGAGCGCGCGCAGGTCGGGCTCGACGCGGATGGCGCGGCCGTCCGTCGGTGCGGGCGCGACCCCGCGATTCGCCCAGTAGACGTCCAGGCCGACACGGGTCGCGCCCCCCACGTCGTGAGCCGACCCGGCGACGAAAAGAACGCGCGCGGGATCGACCCCGAGCGCCTCGATCGCGGCTTGGTAGGGTCGCGCGTCGGGCTTGTACGCGCCGGCGCGCTCGGCGGTCATGACGAGCTCGAATTCGCTCTCGAGACGCGCGACGGCTCGCGCCGCGAGGCGGTCCGAGCAGTTCGTCACGATAAAAGGCCGCTTGGCTCGCAGCGCCGCGAGGGCGGCGACGGTATCGGGCCACGGGTCGAACTCGCCCCAGCGGCGGATGAGCTCCTCCGCGCGATCAGGCGTGAGGCCGACCTCCGCGGCCGAGCGCCGCAGGTCGTCCTCGAAGGGGAAGTAATCGCGGCCTCGGAGCATGGCCTGCGATGCCGCGTGCCAGCGCATGCCGAGGTCCCGATCGCCCGCGACGGCGATCCACAGCGTCCAGGTGTGCAGCAGCGCGGTGAGCAGGTCGAACCCGACGGCGTCATAGCGTGACGAGCCTCGCTCGGGTCGGGTCATGCGTCCCTCCGGGAGGATCTTCGGCGCTTTAGGCTAACCCTCGTGGCGCGCTTCATCGTCGAGGGCGGGACGCCGCTGCGCGGCGTGATCTCCCCGGCCGGCAACAAGAACTCCGCGTTGCCGCTCATCGCCGCCAGTCTCCTCACCGACGAGCCCGTCACGCTGCGCAACCTGCCGCGGATCCGCGACGTCGACGTGATGCTCGAGATCGCGAGCGCACTCGGCGCGAGCGTCGAGCGGCTCGACCCGCATGGCGTCCGCATCACGGCCGCGGGCCTGCGCGACGATCGCATCGACCCGAAGCTCGCGAGCGAGGTCCGCGGGTCGCTTCTCTTCGCCGGACCGCTTCTCGCCCGTCGCAAGCGCGTCACGCTCGGCCTCCCTGGCGGGGACGTGATAGGTCGACGAAGGAACGACACGCATTTTCTCGCGCTCGGCGCGCTCGGCGCGCAGCTCGATGCGTCCGCGAACGGCTACGCGCTCGTCGCGAAGGACCTCCAAGGTGCCGAGATCTTGCTGGACGAGGCTTCGGTCACCGCCACCGAGAACGCCTTGCTGTGCGCCGTCCTCGCGACCGGTCGCACGGTCATCCGGAACGCCGCCAGCGAGCCGCACGTGCAGGAGCTCGCGATGACGCTGATGAAGATGGGCGCGCGCATCAACGGGATGGGCACGAACACGATCACGATCGATGGAACGGAAGCGCTGCACGGCGTGGACCACGAGATCTGGAGCGACCACATGGAAGTCGGATCGCTCATCGGACTCGCGGCGATGACGCATGGCGAGATCACCATCCGCGGCTGCGCCCCCGCGCATCTGCGGATGACGCAGCTCGTCTTCCGCCGGCTGGGCGTCGACACCGAGGTGCGCGGGGACGACCTCTTCGTGCCGACGAAGGAGCGCTATTGCATCCAGTCCGACCTCGGCGGCGCCATCCCGAAGGTGCAGTCGCAACCGTGGCCCGGTTTCCCGACGGACCTCACGAGTATCGCCACCGCGATGGCCACGCAGTCCGAGGGCACAGTGCTCATCCACGAGTGGATGCTCTCGGGTCGCATGTACTGGGTCGCCTCGCTCGAGGCGATGGGCGCGCGCCTGGTGCTGTGCGACCCGCATCGCGTCGTTGTCGTCGGGCCGTCTCAGCTCTATGGGGCCGAGCTGCGCAGCCCCGACATCCGTGCCGGCCTCGCCCTTCTCGGCGCAACGTTGTCCGCGAAAGGCACGAGCGTCATCGACAACGTCGTCCAGATCGATCGCGGCTATGAGGCGATCGACGATCGTCTGCGAGCGCTCGGGGCGAAGATCGAACGCGTCAATTGAACGGGTAGCGAAGTGATCGATCCCGCGACGCTCGCGCCGCCACCGAAGTCCTACGTCACGCACCTCGAGTGCGCCCGCTGCGGCGCGACGGCCGATGCAGGAAAGATCGCGAACCTCTGTCCCGTCGATCAGGGGCCGTACCTGGTGCGCTACGACCTCGAGCGGATCAGGAACAGCGTGTCGAAGAACGTCCTCTACGGCCGCAAGGCGTCGCTGTGGCGCTACGCGGAGCTGCTACCCCTCGCCGATCGCGACGATGAGGTCTCGCTCGGCGAGACCAGCACGCCGCTCCTGGAGGTGCCGTCGCTCGGCGAGAAGCTCGGCATGCACCGGCTCACGATCAAGGACGAAGGCCTGCTGCCCACCGGGACCTTCAAGGCGCGCGGTGCCGCTGTCGGCGTTTCGCGCGCGGCGGAGCTCGGCGTGACCACGATCGCGCTGCCGACGGCCGGGAATGCCGGCGCGGCCTGGGCCGCGTACGGCGCGCGCGCGGGCATCGGCGTCGTCGTCGCGATGCCCGCGACGACGCCGGACGTGATCCAGCGCGAGACCGCCGCGTACGGCGCGCGCGTCTACCTCGTGGACGGATCGATCGCCGACGCCGGCGCTGTGGTGAAACGCGCGTGCGCCGAGCACGGCTGGTACGACGCGTCGACGCTGAAGGAGCCGTATCGCATCGAGGGCAAGAAGACGATGGGCTTCGAGCTCGCCGAGCAGCTCGGCTGGGAGCTGCCCGACGTCATCGTCTACCCGACCGGCGGCGGGGTGGGGCTCATCGGGATGTGGAAGGCGTTCGAGGAGCTCCGCGCCATCGGCTGGATCGGTCAGAAGAAGGTGCGCTTCGTGGCGGTGCAGGCGTCGGGTTGCGCCCCGATCGTGAAGGCCTTCCACGAGGACAGGCTGGAATCGGAGCCGTGGCCGGATCCCAAGACGTTCGCCGCGGGCCTTCGCGTGCCGAAGGCGCTCGGCGACTTCCTCGTGCTGCGGATCCTGCGCGAGTCGAGCGGGATCGCCATCGACGTGTCGGATGAACGGATCGCCGACATGATGCGGACGATCGGCACGCATGAGGGGATGCTGGTCTGTCCCGAGGGCGCGGCCGCGGTCGCGGGCGCCTACGCGCTGCGCGAGCAGGGCTTCGTCGGCGAGCATGAGGACGTCGTCGTTTTCAACACCGGCAGCGGGCTCAAGTACGCCGAGTCGCTCCAGGGTATGGAGCCCATCCATCTCGCCAAGGGTGAGGATGTGCCGCGGATGGAGCGGCGCCTCGAGGAGCCCTTCGAGCACGAGCGGCCCATTGCGACGGAGGGTGGTCGGACGCGCATCGCTCCCGACGAGGCGTGACCAGGTGGCTCGTGGCGCGGGCGGATACTACGTGCGAACGTGAGCCAGCAGCCGCAGCTCCAGAACCGCCGCCGTCGCGGCGTGCTCGGCGGACTCGTCCTCATCGCGATCGGCTCCGCGTTCATACTGCCGCCCCTCGGGATCGCGAACGCGTCGTCGTATCTCTTCCTCGCGCTCGGCGTCGCCTTCGCCGTGGCGTACGTCACCAGCCTCAACCCGTACGTGTATCTCGTTCCCGCGGCGACGCTGCTGGGCCTCGGGCTGGGCCTCCTGATCCCGGATTGGTTCCGCCTCAAGGGCGATCTGCCGGCGATCGTCTTCCTCTCGGCGCTCGCGCTCGGCTTCGCCGTGGCCTTCCTCATCCGGCCGCAGCGGCGCTGGCCCCTCGCTCCCGCGGCCCTTCTGGCGGTCGTGGCGCTGGCCGAAGTCTTTGGGATCACGGTCATCCCGCCGAGCGTCCAGCCGTACTACGTGCCGGTCGTGCTCGTCGGCGTCGGTGTGTATCTCATCGTCGGCCCGCGGGTGAATTGACGTGACGATCGCATCGGACGTCCTCGGCCTGGTCGGGAACACGCCGCTCGTGCGGCTCTCGCGGCTTGGGCGCGGCCTGCGGCCGACGCTGGTCGCGAAGCTCGAGATGCTGAATCCCGGCGGGTCGATCAAGGACCGGATCGGTCTCGGGATGATCGCGGACGCCGAGCGGCGCGGGCTCCTGAAGCCCGGGGGCACGATCGTCGAGCCGACCAGCGGCAACACCGGCGTGGGCCTCGCGATGGCGGCTGCGCTCCGCGGCTACCGCCTCATCTGCACGATGCCCGACAAGATGAGCCAGGAGAAGCGCGACCTGCTCCGCGCGTACGGCGCGGAGGTCGTCATCTGCCCGACCGCGGTCGCGCCGGAGTCGCCCGAGTCCTACTACAAGGTCGCCGAGCGGCTCGCGCGCGAGATCCCCGGCGGATTCGAGCCGAACCAGTACTACAACCCCAACAACACCGAAGCGCACTACCGCACCACCGGCCCGGAGATCTGGGCGCAGACCGACGGCCGCATCACGCACCTCGTCATGGGCATCGGCACCGGCGGAACGGTGAGCGGCGCGGGTCGCTACCTGAAGGAGCAGCGACCCGATCTCGTCATTGCGGGCGCCGACCCCGAGGGGTCGATCTACACCGGCGACATCCATCCGTACAAGGTCGAGGGCATCGGGGAGGACTTCTACCCGGGCACGTTCGACAGGAAGATGGTCGATCGCTGGTTCCGCGTGAGCGACCGCGATTCGCTCCTCACCGCTCGCCGCGTGTCGCGCGAGGAGGGAATCCTCGTCGGCATGTCGTCCGGCACCGCCGCGTTCGCCGCTCTGGAGCTGGCGAAGGAGCTCGACGAGAAGGCGTTCATCGTCGTCGTGCTCGCCGACAGTGGCCGCTCGTACCTGTCGAAGGTCTACAACGACGAGTGGATGCGCCAGAACGGCTTCCTCGGCTATCCGATCCCGGCGAAGGTGGGCGACGTGCTACGCGGTCGAGAGACCGGGACGCCGGAGCTCGTCGTCGTCTCGCGCAACACGACCGTGCGCTCGGCCATCGACACGATGCAGCAGTACGGGATCTCGCAGATCCCAGTCGTCTCGGACGGCGCCGCGCGCACCGTGTCGGACATCGTCGGCAGCCTGCAGGAGAAGACGATGCTCGACCGCGTGTTCCGCGAGCCCGCGCTCGTGGATGAGAAGGTCGAGCGGCTGATGGAAGCGCCGTTCCCGGTCGTGCAGGCGAGCGACGACATCGAGCGGCTCTACGCCGAGCTCTCCGGTGGCGCGCCCGCGCTTTTGGCCGTCACCGACGACAGGCCGGTCTCGATCATCACCAAGGCGGATCTCCTGGAGTTCGTGGCGCACCAGCGGCGTCAGAGCCGCTGACGGCCGAGAAGGTGGCTGGACGGAAGCGATCACCGGGGCGAGGCTCCGCGCCCCGGATGCGGAAACAGGGGTTCGAGACTCTGGCCATCCACGCCGGGCAGGAGCCTGACCCCAGCTTCGGTGCGGTCACCGTGCCCATCTTCCAGACCTCGACCTACGCCCAGGAGGCCGTCGGCAAGCACAAGGGCTACGACTACGCTCGTACCGGCAACCCCACCCGCACCGCGCTCGAGACCTGCCTCGCAGCGCTCGAAGGAGGCCGCTGGGGCCTGGCGTTCGCATCGGGCATGGCCGCGGCTGACGCGGTCGCGCACCTGCTCTCCGCGGGCGACCACGTCGTGCTCGTCGACGACGTCTACGGCGGGACGTACCGCCTCTTCGCGAAGGTCTGCGACCGCTCCGGGATCAAGCTCTCCGCCGTCGACATGCGCGACCTGCGGGCCGTCCGTCGCGCGATCACGAGGCGCACGAAGCTGGTCTGGGCGGAATCGCCGACGAACCCGCTGCTCAAGGTCATCGACCTCGCGGCGGTCGCGGCCGAGGCCCACCGCGCCGGCGCGCTCTTCGTCGTCGACAACACCTTCGCCAGCCCCTATCTACAGCAGCCGCTGCTGCTCGGCGCGGACCTGGTGCTCCACTCGACGACGAAGTACATCGGCGGGCACTCGGACGTGGTCGGCGGCGCGCTCATCGGCAACGATCCGGCACTGCGCGAGCGGCTGGCGTTCCTGCAGAACGCCGCGGGCGGCGTTCCCGGCCCATTCGACGCGTGGCTGGTGCTCCGCGGCGCGAAGACGCTCGCGGTGCGCATGGAGCGACATTCCGCGAACGGCCTTGCCATCGCCGAGTGGCTCGCCGAGCACCCCAGGGTCACGCGCGTGAACTACCCCGGCCTGGCCGCGCACCCGCAGCACGACGTCGCGCGCCGGCAGATGCGCTCGTTCGGCGGAATGCTGTCCTTCGAGGTCCGCGGCGGCGAGACGGCCGCGAAGCGGCTCGCGGCGCGCACGCGGATCTTCGCCCTCGCGGAATCGCTCGGTGGCGTCGAATCGCTCATCGAGCTGCCGCTCGCGATGACGCATGGCTCGGTGCGCGGCACGAAGCTCGCACCGCCGGCGGGCCTCGTCCGTCTCTCCGTCGGCATCGAATCGATCGACGACCTCATTGCCGACCTCGCGCAAGCGATCGGCTAGAGGCCGAGGCCCACGAGGAGCGGGGTCGCGCGACGAGCGGGGACATCGTGAGACGATGGATTAGTTCCCAAAAGACGTCCCGATCGCGCGCGGCCGGCATGCTCGAGCGCATACGAGCCATGATGAACCGCAAGCCCAAATCAGCAGCTCGATCGGGTGCCTGGTCCTCTAGTTGGTGACAGCCCTACTTGATAGAGCCGATATGCGAGGCATGATCGAGTTCGTGGTTTGACCGGCCATCCTTCATGTGTTTGTTCTCGCCGGCGTGACCGCATGCGTTGCACCTGGGACCATCCCCACCTTGAAGTGCCGTCCCACGGTCGCGCACATGCGCCCACCGCCCGAGGTGATCGAGTTCGTCGTCTCAGGATCGAGTAATCCGGATCTGACAAGAAAGTCCCTGGAGTCAGCGAATTTCTACGGCAGCGAGTCGATGTGGATCCTCCTTTCACCCAATGGCGAGCTGATCGGACGGCTCGATGACAAGATTCCTCCCTATCGGTTGAAACCGGGCCACGTGGAGTGGTACGCACGACAACTTGATGGCCCAGGGTAGTGGCGAAGCAGCTGTTCGATGGGTACGGAGACATCGGGTTCCAGGCGGGCGCGGTCAAGTTCCCGACCCGCAGGTTGTTGGGAGACCACCTATGCGCTCGACGGTCGCGACGATCTGCGCTTCGCACTGAAGGTCCGATAGCACATCAGATCTGCGCACCGGGCCCCGCGGACCTCGCCCGCGAATGGGGGGTTACGTATTTCGACCGGAGTCCGGACGTTCGACGTGCGTCGTGGCGAGGATGGCCGCATCTGGTTCCGTGCTTGTCAAACCAAAGACCTTGAAATGTTGAGGGCAGGATCGCGGAAGCCGTACGCGTCCCGAAGATCGAGCGGGCGCTCGGGCGCATGAGCTTCGAGTGCTCGAACTCAGCGCGCGGGGAGAGCAACTCGGGTTATCGCCGAGCGCGGACCTGTTGAGGACGGTTTGGAACGTTGAAACGCTAGCGCGAATGGGAACGCGTTCTGCGGAAGTGGAGCCAGCGCAAGGGATGAGTGACGATGGCGCGCCGGGCACGGCGGTTAGTGTGCTGATTCTGCCACGGCGGACATCACGCCTAATGAGATCGTCGTCCTCCGCCAGCGTCAGAGCGGTCACCTCTGTCTCGATGATTTGGTCGTGCCACAACATCAATGACCAAGCGCTTGATCTCCTCGGACGAAAACTCGCCGAGGATGCCGACGCGGCGGATCCACGCTGCAAAGCTCTAAGCACGCGTGCGTCCGGCTCGCCCGAGGCGATGCACCGCGCACGTACCAAGCGCGTACGCGTCAGTCGAGCCCGATCTGCGCTCGGAGCACCCGATAGAGCTGAGCGAGCAGCATCAGTTCAAGGCTGAGCCTATCGATCCGCACGCGAATGTCCGGGGCGCAAATTGGGTACCGCCCATCGGTTGCCGGCGCATAGTCGTCGGCCGCGGTGCAAATCTGGGTGATCGCGGCATAGCCATGCAGGCCCCGGACGACGATGCGTAACTGATCGACAGCTTGCGTCGACCGATCGTCGCCATGGCTGACGAGGGCCACCGCCTTGTACTGAAAGTGAGGAATGGTGAGCAGGTCAAGGATGTTCTTCAGGACCGCCGAGTAGCCGTTGTGGTAGATCGGGGAGCCGAGGACGAAGGCGTCACTGCTCGCTGCAGCGGCCACCAACTCGCGGACGGAGGCACCTGGATGCGACTCCGGTCGCTCGTGGTAGCTCGGGTCCGCCTCCGGCAGCGGGCGGGCGTCGATGTCCCAGTGGTGGCACTGCGCGCCTCGCTCCTCTAGGGAGAGGCGTACCTGCTCCACCAATGAGAAGGTGTGCGAGGGCCGCCGTGTGCTCCCCGCCACCAGTAGGATCTTGACGGGCGACTGAAGGCTCGAGCTCTGGGCGAAGGACATCTATCCGTGCTGTCGCCGCGTCGTCGCGGGGAGCGGATAGGTCGCTCGCGATCTCCGGTACGCGGCCGATCTCGCCATGCCCATGGTTTTCAGGCGGCGGTCGCGCATAGGACTCCGGCGAGACGTCTCACGCCTTCCATGAGGTCGTCCGGCTCAACGGCGAATGAGACACGAAGGCACACGGGCGCACCCACTCCGAAATCGGCACCGGCCGCGACGACGACCCCCGCGTCACGCAGGCAACGCTGTGCGAGAGCGCGCGAGTCGCCTGCGCTGGTCTCGAGCTGCAACCAGAGGAAGACTCCGGCCTGGGGCAAAGCAACCTGGATCCCGGCCTCCGACAAGAAGGCGACCGCCTTGTCCCGATTCCGCATAAGCGTCGCGCGCCGCTGCGCGGACGATCCCTTGAGATCTGCCAAGAGCAGCTGCGCCGCCCGTACCTGTGCCGGCGCGGGCGCGCACATCGCCAGCTGCCAGTGCATCCGTGTGATCCGCTCAGTGAGCTCTGGCGAAGACACCGCGTAGCCGAGTCGATCCCCCGGCATGCCGAAAACTTTCGAGAAACTGCGGATGTGCACCGTGCGAGCCTGTCGATTGGCGGGGATAACAGCGGCCTCAGCGTCGTAGACGAAGTCCGCGTAAACCTCGTCGGAAATCACAATGAGGTCGTGACCTGCAGCGAACTCGGCGATGGCGGCGAGCGTTCCGGCATCGGTAACGTTGCCGAGCGGGTTTCCGGGGAAGTTGATCACGATCGCGCGCGTGTCCGCACGCAGGAGCGCGGTGAGGTCCGCGACCGTCAGCGACGTTGCGCCTGAGCTCACCGGATAGAAGAGTGGCGTCATCCCAAGGATGTCGAGGACGGCGGGGTACGCGGGGAAGTACGGTCGCGGAACCAGCACCGACGCCGGTCGTTGCAGCGAGGCCAGTGTGGCGCTGAGCGCCATCGAGGCGCCCGTTGTGATGGTGACGTGTTCGAGCGGGACTCCGTGACGTGCGCCGATGGCAGTGCGCAGGGCCGTGAAACCTTCGGGTGGCGCGTAGCGTGTGCCGTGCGCTGGCGCCTCCCGGGGCTCGAGCCCGAGGCGGACCTCTCCCAATCCTAGGTCGATGATCGGTTCCACCTCAGCGAACGGCCGTGACAGATAGCCCGCACGCATCCACAGGGAGCGTCCACGGTCCTGCGAGGTCGGCGGACTCGTGAACGAACGCGTCGTACACCGCGAAGGCATCGGCGAAAAAGGGCAGGCAGGCATCGTGCGCGAGTACGAGGCTCCCCGGGCGCAGCACCGGTAGGGCCGCGACGAGCACGTCGCGGTAGCCCATCTTGCGGTCGTCGGCGCTGTCGATGTCGATGTACAGCAGATCGACCGGCTCGCGCAGCTCGCGCAGCACGGCGCAAGCATCTCCGTCGACGAAACGGACGCCATCGCCATGGTTGAGGAGCGTGCAGTTCGCTCGTGCGATGCGGTTTGCATCCGCGTCGACGTCGATCCCGATCGCCTCCACAGCCGGCATGCCGGATCGCGCGTCGGCACGATTGCGCAGCAGCCAGGCGAAGGTGTATCCAACGTAGGTGCCGGCGCCGACGATGGTCCTCGGTTGCAGACATGCCGAGATGGCGAACAGGAGTCGACGCATCATCGGCGTGAACGTCGTGGCGGGTACCTGGAACGATCCGTGCACGAGCCTGGAGAGCTCAGCGAATTCATCCCAATCCAAATGCCCAGGTTCAGAGAGCCCGACGCCGGCCTGCCGCAGGAGCTCCACGCAGTGCTCGGCCACCTCGTGAAAGAGTTTCTGACCCGTGGGCTCCGCGATGCTCACCGTGGCGCTACCACGCGCGTCTCCCGCGACCCATTGAGCACGGACGCGATCACTGCGCCCGCATCGGCCACGACCTGCTGACCGAGCCGGACGAGGTCGAGACCGTCCTGCGTTCCGGCCACGATTGGTGTTCCGACCAGGCGCGCGCCGACTGCCTCGAAGATGCCGCGCGCCTGTTCGGCTCCCGCGATGGCGCTCTGACGATCCGCGCCGATGACGAAGAACCCGACGGGCTTCTCGTGGAAGACCGTCGCAGCGGGCGAGCCGTCGTAGTTGGCCCCACTCATCAGTTCGATGAGGTTCTTGAATGAGCCCGAAACAGCGCGCCAGTACGCCGGAATCGCGAAATATAGCGCGCCGGAGCGCGCGAACGTGTCATGAATCGCTATCACGCTCGGATCGTTGTGCTCCTGAGGGCCTCGTCCATCGAACAGTGGCACCGGGCTCTGGCGGAGATCGACGATCGCGAGGCTCGGATAGATCTTCGCGAGGGTCGCGAACGCGCCGCCGAGCACGGATCGTGTGGCCGACGGCGTGGTCTGGCCTGGGGCCGGCTTCATGCTCGGCGATACGCCGAGGACGAAGTCCGCCGTCAGTCGGTCGAGTGGGATGTCAGCACCGGCAACAGGCTGCCAGACGGTCATACGGTCGGCGGCTCGATCGCGCCGAGTTCGCGCGCGTAGTCGGCGAGCCCATGAACCAAGTCGTACCGCGCTCGAAACCCGAGGATCCCCGCGGCGCGCTGCACGTCGAGGGGACCGGCTTGAGAGTTCAGGTGGTCCGCGAGTTCGTTCACCCCGATCTGCGCGTTCGGGAACACCCCCGTAACGGCGGCGATCACGTCCTGCATGCGGCTCAACTGGCCGGTTCCGACGTTGAAGATCTCCGCACTGCTCGCGGGTGGCGCTTGAACAGCCCGAGCGACCGCAACAGCCACGTCCTTGACGTAGATGTACTCGTCCGAGTCGTCGGTTGCGGACTCAAGCGATGTTTCCAAGCCACGCGCCGCCCGCAAGAGCAGCTGCTCGAAGAGGCGGGCTGAGTGACTGCCGCGTCCGAACTGGATCGGCCCGTACACGCCGGCCGGACGAAGGATCACTGAGGGGAGCGAATTCGCGAGCAAAATGTCCTCGGCCTCGGCGAAGAGCCTCCCGTAGATGGAGGTTGGCGCGCGCGGGTCACTCTCTTTGATTGGCGCTCCGCCGTTGGGCCCGTATACGGCGAAGCTGCTCACGAACACGAGTCGGCGCAGTGCGCAGCGCGCGGCAGCCGCGAGGACGTTCTGCACTCCACCCAAGAGCGTCGCCCGCGCGCGGTCGGGTTCCAGTTGCGTCTGCTGCGCCGGCAATCCAGCGCTCAGGACGATCACGTCGGGTTGCCAGCGCGTCACGAGCTCACTGATCTGGGCGGACTCTCGGATGTCGACCTGCTGCACCGGAGGGCCCTCGCGCGGTCCGAACCGCGCGTAGTGGCCTGGAGCCGGTTCGGCATCGGCCCCGACCACATCGACGCCCGATTCGTGGAGCGCACCGGCTGCGAACGTGCCGATCTGCCCGGCCCCGATTATCAGCGCGCACGTGCGTCGGACGTGCACATCCGACTTCACGCTCCCCGGCCGGTCGCCCTGCGGTTTGAGAGGCCCGGACGGACCGTCCACGGCCCGCTTAGCGCGCACCGGCGAGGACCCGCTCGACTGGCATGGCGGGCGTGGACTCGAGGTCAATCTCGGGGAACTCCGTGGTGAGGCCGGACGACACCTCCGGTGGCTCCACCTGCCCGGGCTCGGCACGTTCTCCGTAGCCGAGGGTCTCCCAGACAGCGGTTTCGTCGGAAGCGAGCCACGCGAGGAGTTCGCGTGCCCGGGTCGAGTTGTCTGTCCTCATGGCGGTCGCAATCAGCCCCCTGGCGTGGCGCGCTGCCTCCCCGGGCATGCGCACGTCGAGGCTTCGCTGGAGACCGGCGGCGAACGCGCGCTCGGCCCCTTGGAAGTCGGATCGCCCGAGGGCCACGGATCCGATCGACGCCAGCGTGCGCAGGCTCCGGAACGGGCAACCGACGCGCTCGATGCTTGTGTGCGCGTTCTCAAGGAGGGCCGCGGCGTCGTCTAGCCGGCCCGCCCGGTAGTGCAGGTAGCCGAGCCGATAGTCCACGGTCGCACGCCATGCGTGCTCCAGGCCCGAGCCATCAGGGAGCATGTTCGAGAACGTCTCCGACCAGGTCTTGATTGCCAAGTCGAACTGGCCTTGGTACTCAAGGAAGAACGACATGTTGCGGAGCAGGTTGAAGCGAAGATAGATGCGGTCCGGCTGAGACCCGTCGCGCACAAGGTCGAAGGCGCGCCGGAGCAACTCGAACGTCTCGCGCGCGACGGTGCCAACGTCGCTGCGGGCAACCCGCGCCGCGAGCAGCCGGTTGAGCGCGAGCCCGTTGAAGATCCAGGCTCGCTCAGTCAGTGGGTCTCCGGGATCCTCAGTTCGGACGGCGTCGAGCTCGTTAAGGCCGACGCTGTACCAACGATCGCTCGTGGCGATGTCGAAGTGCCGCTTCGCGACAACGAGCCCCTGCATGTAGGCGAGGTGAGCACGCAGCGTCGCTGGTGCAGCGGCCTTGTAGGCGCGCCCAAGTAAGCAGAGCGCAGTGTCAATCTGGCCGGTGTTCGCCGCAGCGAGTGCCGTGACCCGCCACAGGTTCACGCCATCGCCCCGATTCGTGCCGTAGTCAGGATGCTGCCCCGCCCAGAGGAAGCAGGCGTCGTAGTTTTGCGCGACGAGCGCTTGGCCCATGTCTTGTATTCCGGCCGGACTCACTGCGACGGTTTGCTCCGCATGCTGCGAGCGGTGGCGGCCGGAGCCGTCGACCACGATCGGATTGAGCAAACCGCGTAACCGCGTCAACAGGGCATCGCGCGTTACGAGCCACATGGCTGCGGGGTCGTCGCTGGTCGTGTGAGCCAGCGTTCCGGGGTCGTACGCAAGGTGCCACTCCCAGGCCACGCCATCGGTGCCAGGCTGGAGCTGGACGCAGCGCGCGAGCACTTTGATTGTGGTCCGATCGATACGATCTACGGCAGGCACGACAACGCGCGTGATGTTCTTGTCGATCAGCGCTTCCAGAATCAGGCGTGCGAGCCGGTCGGTACGTACGACTGTGTCGAGACTTTCGCGGCTCACCCGCCGCAGCGCTGCGAGGTAGGCGGGGTTGGACTCCAGCGGTCTCACGTACTGATCCCGTAGCTCCGCTCTAGCAGCGGCCAAGAGGCCACGGAGCCGCGGGCCCGCCTCTCCCTCGAGTTGAGTGATGATCCGCGAGGTCGACGCGAAAGGATGATGCTCGTCCGGCTTGGTCCTCAGAACGAGGCACCCGGACGCAGCATCAGACCTATCGCGTATCGAGTCCGCAGCCCCCACCAGCCACAGGGGGTGGGCCGTACTCAAGCGCGGAGTCATTCAGATGATCAGCACGCGTCTCGTGCGGACGTGCCTACGCGGCGATTACTTCCACATCACGGCGCGGAGCGCGAGGATCTCCTGGCCTTCCAAGCGGCCGGCCTTGGCGACGTTGATCATCTCTTCCAGTGCGGAGAGCGCGTCTTTGGTCAGCAGGTGTTGCGCCTCCTGAACTTGCTGATCGGTTCGCGCCTGAATGCCGCGCAGCGCCTCGACGTTGATGACCGCGTATTGGGTCTTGCGGGTGATGCGGACGGGCTCAGCCATGCCTGTTTCCTCCCCAACTCGCGCCGTGCTCCCACAGGGGGCCCCTTCGGGCCTTCAGCCTGAGCCGGCGACCGGCACAGTACAGCATCCGTCAAGTAACACATTCCAGCACTATGACAACCCCAGCCGCCACTGGGCGAGGTCGCCGCCCGCTGGCTTCCGCGCAAACAACGTTCGGGTGAGAGGCATCCCGGATGTGAGCAGGACTGGTCATAGCTAATCTGATCGGCCGCCGCCGACGAGGGTCAGACCCCAGGCGGGCCGATCTCGAGCGGGATTCGGATGGCGAGCCCGCCAGACACGCGATAGGCGCGCGGCGAGTGAACGCGCTGGCGGTTGAGACCGACAGGCACGACGACCTGTACGGCTGATCGTCGCGACGCGAACGCGATATCCGCGATGGAGAGAGTAGGTCCTCCGCCGGGGTGCGAATGGTAGATCGCGATGAGCTCCAGGTGTCTCTCCCGGAGAAGCCGCTCGGCGACGAACTGAGCGCGTGGGTCTGCCCAGAAGGCGCCCAGCGGCGCGCGATTCGGGAGTGGGACGTGCATGATCGCGCCGCCGGCGTCATCGCCGCCGAGCACTCCGACCGCTTCCGCCGGGGCCGCATCGCGGCAGGAGGCGAGCATCCGTGCGAATACGTCCGCTGAGATGCGTAAGTGCTCGGTCGCCATCAGCTCGGGACGAACCCGATGTGTGCGGGCTCGGGACGAAAGTGACCGTCGCGCCAGTGCATCAGTTGCGGGGAGACGGCGTGGCAGATCATGTGCGAGAGGTCGCCCGCCTCATAAATGCGCAGCCCGAACTCGGGGGAGAAGGTGCACACGTAGCTCGCGCGCGCATCGCCGATCACGGTCATCGCGATGGGCTCGGTGTAACTCAGGTGCCCTCGGCCCTTGTCGATGTCCGGCTCGAGCGTCCGTGCGTCGAAGCGCATCAATAGCGGCGGCACGTAGCGGATCTGTCCGGGGTCGATGACGCGCTCCGGATACGCGGCCGCGATGTGGCGTGAGAGTAGCCGCGGGCGGAAGCCGGCGAACGTACAAAAGAGGTGCCGGCCTGCGGGCTCGAGGTCGATGTTGATCGGGAGCCATGAGTGTCCCCGCGAGGCCTGGTCGGGGTCGTAGGCCCGTTGGAACCGGCGCACGCTCGTCTGCCCCGCCCGGCGCTCGTATCGGATGACCAGACCAATGTTCAGCGGCTCGACCGTCATTCCCGGATAGTGCTCGGCGATCACCTCCGGGCGCTCGTCGTAGATGTTCGGCCCGTGCGTGTCCTCGGCAACGTCAGCGTGTTTGAAGTTGGCGAAGAGGACGAACCCATCGCGACTTGAGGCATCGATGTCCAGGTGCGAAATGGCGAGCGCGTCGAGCTCACGGATGCCTGGGAGCAGCTGCGCCTGCAGGACCTCGCGCGACGGGTCGAGCGCGACTACCCAGATGGTCGAGGCGGGCATCGGGCAGACAGCGTGGTCAACGGGCTCGGAGTGCGGCGCGAGGTGCTCGAGCAAGGCCCCAGTGCGCAGTAGACCAAGGTGTGGCCGACCGCCTTCCTCAAAGTAGAAGGTCGAATGGAAGTTCGCCGCCGCGAGATCAGCGTCCTCTGGCGGCGGGCGCAGGCGCCAGATCCTCTCCGCTCCTGAGGCCGCGTCCACCTCAATGATTGAGAGTTCGGCCGCGCGCACGGTATCCCCCGGAGTCTCGCACTGCAGCAGAGACTCGTGGAAGTACGCCGTACGGCGGTCGAGTGACCAGGCGAAGTGGGACGTTGCGCTCAAGCGCGGCGCGAGCTCGTTCGGCTCGAGGTACGCGAGCACGCGCCGTACCTCCCAGCGCGACACGTCGACCTCCACAGGCGCGCCGAAGAGCAGGTTGGTCGCCCACAGGGTCTGGCCAGCTACGTTCACGCCGTGGTTCGGCTGCGTCGCGTACCCGCGATGCGTGCGCGCGCCGTACGCACGCACCGCGTGCTCACCTGACCGGTACCGAGCTGGGAGGTCCGCCGCGGTCGAGTCCACCCCGAGCACGTGCACGCGGATGCGGCCAGGTTTCCCGGGCGTGACGTCGAGTCGCATCAGGTCGGTCTGGGAGTCGTGCCAGCGGGAGTACGCGGCGCGATCCTTACTTCGACGGCTGGTCGGCACGATGAGTGCGCCAGCCAGCTCAGGAGGCACCGACCCACGCACGTACAGATCGAATGTGGCCCGGTCTGGCGTCGCCGTGTACTCGAGGCTCACTCCAATTTCGTCTGCGGGCCCTCTGGCGCGACGCCCGGTCCACGGAGTCCGTCCTTCGGTGAGACACCCACGAAGCGCCGCAGGTAGTAGGGGTGGTGATTCAGCGATACTTTGCCCTCTCCGGTCAGCGGCAGGTAGGGATGCGAGACGGTGGTCGGCCGCGGTGTCAGGAGATTCACGATGTGAATCGTTTCGGTAACCATGCCGCCGTAGATCGGCTTTTCCATCCACTCGACGACCGAGGTCGGGAAACTCACTGACAGGCAGGTCGCAGCCATGCTCACCGGCCTTGCAGTGTCCTTCGATCGGATCGCGGGCGTGAAGAGCGCGTTGTGGATGATCTTGCCTGACGCGATCTCCTGCGCGAACTTAGCGAAACCGCTGGGGAAGAGCCCGCCGCCGTGCAGGATGCTCCAGAAGACCAAGTCGCGCAGCTGATAGAAGGCGGTGTGGTTGTAGAACGTGACCTCCTGAGCCCGGGCGAATCGCTCGAAGGCCGGTACGTCGTGCAAACCGCGGCTACCGAGCTGGCGGTTCACCTCGTCGAAAGCATGCGATCCTGTGTCCTTGAAGATTGAGCGTGCGGACTCTGGTCCCATGAGATTGAAGACGGTGCCGGCGCCGAGCATGACCAAGCGACCGATCCGCGTCTGGATCTCGCCATCGTGAATGAGGATGATCTCCTTCGCCGCGACGTCGCAGGTGGCCTGAAGCGCGTACACCTTCGGCGAGGCCTTGAAGTCCCAGTTGTGGCGCTGAAGCAGGTCGGTCGCCTCTTCAGCTTCGCGGACCTTCTCCGCGAAGGCGGGGCCCTCGACCGAGGGCCCATCGCTGTTGTCCATTCAATACTGCCAGCCCCCAGCGATCGGTACGTACTCCTCGCGAAGCCAGCGGGCGTAGTCCTCCTGTGAGGCGAACGCGTGGTCTTTCTGATGGTCCATCTGCACTCCTCCGGGGCCAGTACCCGCGACGCCACCGACTCTGGCTGGGGCCTAGCGTACGTCAACTATCACTATCTTCAACTAGGATCATCCGATACTGGGTTGACTCCGCCTTGGCGCGAGGCCGCTACTGAAAAGCTCCACCGCTCACCTCGCGTCGTCCGGGCCGCCCCAGAACCCGAGTCCGACGGTGACGATTGCCGCGCCGGGAGAGACGACGAGAACGAGCCGGCGCGCGCGCGAACGGGATGTAGACAGCTGGGCGAGCTCTCGTGTTGGAGAGGGAGTCACTCGGGAGCGCCTTCTAGGCGGCATTGGGTCGGCTCCTCGAAAGGATTGACGAGACCCCGTGCGGCCGCGATCGCGGTCGCCTGCGGACGCGTGCGTGCGCCGAGCACACGTCGACACTGCGTGAAGTGGAACCGGACCGTACGGATCTGCAGGTGCAATCGGGCCGCGATCTCCTTGTCGGTGAGCCCGCACGCGGCAAGCAGCAGCACCTGGTGCCGCCGGGGGGACAGTTCCTGCGCGGTCATCGCCTGGTCAGCGCAGCCAGACGGGCCCGCGCGTCGGCGATTATCCGCTGCTCGCGCAGACGTGCCTCTAGCCAGAGCGTGAGGTAGTCCTCGAGGACCTCACGCGCGATTCGCGTGGGCGATCGCCCGGTCAGCGCAGCGGCGTCCAGCAGTCTCCGTAGCAGGTCTGAGCCGCTACCGAAGTTCAGGTTGACCTGGCTGCGGGTCGGTCGGCCGTGCACGTGACCGTCATCGAGTCGCTGGGCTGTCACTAGTACTCACTAGTAATACTAGTTGATCTCGCTAGCGTCGTGGTCCTCGGCCCGTGGACTGACGGCTCCGCCGATAGGAGGGATGACGATGGCGAGGCTTCTGCGCATCCTGCTCGTGACCCTGGCGCTCTCCCTCACGGTTGGCACGGTGATCAGCGCAGCACCCTGCCAACCCGCCGAGCTCAGCGACTGCTAGGACTGCCGCGGCGCCGACCGGCGCAGGCGTCTCCTGAGTTTCGCGCTCGCTGGCGCGCTCGGTGCTAGGTGAGACTCGGTTTCAGGAGATCGAGCGCGGTGCGGGCGTGAGCGAAGGCGTCCTTTGGCTGGTCGCGTCGCGCGAGCGCATCCGCGAAAGCCTGCTGGACCTGTGCGCGCTGGGCGGGCGGCTCGGCCGCGGCCGCCTTGATCGCGGCCTCGAACGCTGCCCTGGCCCTTGCGAGGGGCGCGTTGGTACGCGCGATCGCTTCCGCGCGCGTCAGCGCCGCGGCGGCGCGAAGCTGAACGCTCGACTCAGTTGAGCGGACGAGCCCCTCGGCTAGTTCGGTGGCCTGGCCAAGTTCGCCCTTGGCCAGCGCCAGATCGGCGCGCGTAGAGGTGATCCAGCCAAGCAGGCGGTCGTCGTGACTCTCGTTCGCGAAAGCCTCAGCACGACCGAGGGCTTCGGTGGCCTTGCCGTAGTGGCCTCGCTGGACGTAGAGCCAGCCGAGCGTGTTCCACATCTCGGCGATGGCGTGCTGCTGATCGATCCGCTCGTAGAGCTCGATGCTCTTGCGCGCGTAGCTGATCGCCGTCTCGGTTTCGCCCTGTTCGTGGCGTGTCAGCGCCAGCCCGCTGTAGAGCTTGGCCAGGGCGTCGGGGTCGGAGATGTCGTCCGCGATGGCGAGAGCGCGTTCGGCGCGCACGTCGGCCGCGGCAAAGTCGCGCAGCCGCACGTAGGTGTTCGAGAGCAGTCGCTGTACCTGGAGCTCGAGCGTGCGATCCACGACCTCGCGGGCTTCCAGTGCGCGCTCGCAGGCGAGCAGGTAGTGCAAGGCCTCACCCGGCTGGTCGAGGCGGGCGTGCGCCCGCGCGAGGTCAAAGAGCGTGCGCGCGGCTAGGTCCTTGTGGCCGAGCTGCTCGAACTCGCGACGCGCCTCATTCAGGAGCCGGACGGCCTCTCGGGAGCGCTCGGTCTCGATGAGCGCCCGGGCGCGCACCCGCTTGACCCGCGCCCGCAGGACACCGGTCACCTTGCGCTCTAGGGACGCGGCGGCCTCGCTTGCCACCGCGGGTCGTCCGGCGGCGAGTTCTTGCTCGGCGCGTAACACGAGGAACTCTTGCTCTTGATTGTTCGCACCGCCGCTCGCGCCCACAAGATCCGATGCGGACACTCCCAGGCGGCGCCCGATGATCTCGGCCGCGCGCAAGGAGACCCGCGTCCGTCCGGTCTCGACCAGGCTGATGAACCCTTTTGAGAAGTCTGATCCGGCGATCTGTGCCTGGCTTAGGCCGCGCGCTAGGCGGAGGGCCCGAACGCGCTCTCCAAGAACTGGATCGATTGGACCCTTGGCCTTCTGACGGACGACGCGCTTGGGCGCTCTGGTTGCGGTTGGCATCCTCTACGAACTCCTCAGCAGATCGTCGCGGCGCGGCAGGCCGTCACGAAGCTCGTTGCATCCCATCGAGCCGTCGCGCACGATCCAAGCAGAAGCCACTCGGCGCTCTCTAGTATGACAAGCGCGCTGGTAGAGTGAGCCCGCTGGCGTCCCCAAAGCAGGACTTACCTTCCAACGCCGACGCGCCTTGACGGCGTACCGACCACGAATGAACTCCGGACGCAGCGACGACTGAGAGCTTGCGGGAGGGGGCGCGCTCCGCTTGCAGGTGGTGCTTCGACAAGTCGTAGGACCGAGGCGAAGCTCGCCAACGTTTCTGGCGATGCAGCCGCTCGGACGGCTCTCGTAGCCGGGCGGATTGCGCGGTTCGCCACTTGGGCCTGGTAGCACTTCACATCCCTGCCGACAGCGTCCGCATGACAACTGATAGAACCCTTGTAGCGTGCTCGTCCGAACCCGGCGAAGCGACGCGGCAGACGAAGGCTTGCGTGATACCCGTGGCACAGACCTAACCTTGAGCGCGTGAACATCGCGGTCGCGTTCGGCGCCGGCATCCTCTCGTTCCTTTCGCCATGCGTCCTACCGCTCGTGCCCGCGTTCCTCGTCAGCATCGCGGGCGACGCCGCGCTCGATGGCACCGCGCGCCGCCGAACTTTCGCGCACGCCCTGTCGTTCGTGCTCGGCTTCAGCGCCGTCTTCACGATGCTGTGGCTCGCGATCGCGCTCCTCGGAGGCCTCGCGAGCGAAGTCGTGTACTGGCTGCAGCGCGCTGGCGGCCTGCTGCTCATCGTGCTCGGGATGCACATGGTCGGGCTCATCACGGTGCCGCTGCTGCTGCGACGCTTCGACCTGCGTCTGGAGCGCGATCGCACCGGCCACCCGCGCAGCTTCCTCATCGGCACGGCCTTCGGCGTCGGCTTCACGCCGTGCGTCGGACCGTACCTCGCGGTGATCCTGAACCTGCTCCTCGGCACCGATCTCGGCTCCGGCGCGGTCCTCCTCGTCGCGTACACGCTCGGACTCGGCGTGCCGTTCCTCCTGATCGCCGGCGGCTTCGGCGTCGCGCGAACGGCGACGCGCTGGCTCGGCGCGCACGTGCGGGCGGTGAACGCGGTCGGCGGTACGCTGGTCATCGCCATGGGACTGCTCTTGCTGTCGGGTCAATTCACGCGGCTCGCGCAGCTCTTCACGTTACTACCGCTGCCGGGGTGAGCGTGGCCGCGCCGGGCCTGTCGCGCGACTCACTCGATGAGGGCGGCCGGCCGCACATCCCGCGCGCGATCGCCGCGCTCGTCCTCGGTGTGATCGCCGTCGCCTCGCTCGTCGCACTGCTCTGGCCGGCGCTGCCGTTCTCGCAGGCGCCGCTTGGCCAGGTGCGGGTCAACGTCATCACGCGCCAGATCGAGGCCTCCGGCAGCGGCGGCGTGGTCGGGAAGCCCGCGCCGGACTTCGAGTGGGCCACACCAGACGGCCGGACGCAGCGCTTCTCGGACCTCCGCGGCGCGCCCGTGGTGGTGAACTTCTGGGCCACTTGGTGTGTCCCCTGCCGCGAGGAGATGCCGGCGCTCGAGCGGGTGGCGAAGACCGACACCGCGGCGCGGTTCCTCGCGGTGGACCTCGACGAGGACGGTGAGCGCATCCGCGGATTCTTCGACCGGCTCGGGATCGAGGCCCTCGTGCCGATGCTCGACGTGAACGCGCAGGCCGCGCGGCGCTTCGGCGTCGTCAGCCTGCCGATCACGTTCTTCGTGGACGCGGGTGGGGTCGTGCGCGACCTCGAGGTCGGCGGACCGATGACCGACGCGCGGATCCGCGCCGGCCTGGCGAAGGCGCGATGACCGTTCACTCTCCCGGGACCCCGAACGCTCCCGGAAAGCCGGCGATCCCGCGATCGCGCCTGTACCGCGACGGCAAGATGGTCGACATCGAGCGCACCCCGCCGCCCGAGGGCGCGATCACGCTCATCGTGGACGGCGAGGAGCTCGCGACGATCGCGTGCTCGCCGGTGCGTGTGCTCCCGCTCGCGCTCGGCTTCCTGCGCGTCGAGGACTTCATCCAGTCGAGCGACGACGTCGCGCTCATGGAGGTCTGCGACGAGGAGACGGTCGTCAAGGTCCGGCTTGGACCGACCGCGAGGGCGGTGCCGCCCGACCGCAAGCGGATCCTCACGTCGGGCTGCGGCCGCGGCGTGACCTTCTCGCTGGACGTCGTGCCGGTCGGCGCGGGCATGCGCGTGCGGCCGGAGCGCGTCATGGAGTGGATGGAGTCGCTGCTCGACGGGGCGGTCGGCTACCGCGAGCACGGCGGCACGCACGCGGCCGGCCTCTTCGGCGAGTCGGGTCAAGAGCTACTGGTGGAAGACATCGGCCGGCACAACACGGTCGACCGCATCGCCGGCGAGGCTCTCTTGTCAGACCTCTCGACCAGCGGCAAAGCGATCCTGACCAGCGGACGCATCTCGAGCGAGATGCTGGTGAAGTGCTCGCGCCTCGGTATCGCCATCGCGGGGTCGCGCACGAGCCCGACGGAGCTTGCGGTCTCGCTCGCGCAGGAAGCGGGGATCACGCTGCTGGGCTACGTGCGCCGCGGGCAGTTGCAGGTTTTTTACGATCCAGGACGACTGATCCTCGACTGACCCCGGCGGTGGGGCGGGGCGGGGAATAGCATCCGGCCGAGTGCCGGATCGTGGCCTTCCCCTGCTCATGCGCGCGGCGCAGGAGCTTCTCGTCGCGGAGCGCGAGGAAGACGTTCTCGCCGCGGGCACCCGCCTCCTCGGCACCGGATATGGCTACCGGGCGCGCTACATCGTGCTTCGCGAGGGCGATACCGATCAGCTGAGGATGGGCCGGGCCGAGGGGCCCGGGTGCGAGCGGCCGGAGGTCACCGCCTTCCGCACGACGATCGGCAAGGGCCTCACCGGCACCGCTGCCGACCTGAAGCGGGTGGTCAACGTGCCGGACGTCAGCAGCGATGCCCGGTATCTCGGCCTCATCCCGGGCGCGCGGTCGAAGATCTGCGTGCCGCTGATGGCGCGCGGGAACGTGCTCGGCGTCCTGGCGCTCGAGAGCGACGAGACCTTCGCGTTCTCGGAGCAGGACGAGGAGATCCTCACCGCGTACGCGCAGCTGCTGGCGGGCGCGCTGATGCATGTTCGCGTCGACGCGGCACGGAAGCGCGACATCGCCGAGCTCCAGGCCGTGAACCTGGTCGCCGAGAAGGCCACGCGCTTCGACCTGCAAGCGACCCTCGACGTGGCGATCGACGCGTTCCAAAAAGTCACGACCTCGGACTCGACGGCCGTCTATATGTGGGATCCGATCCGCGCCGACCTGCGCAGCGCGGCGCTCGTCTACGACCCGCAGTACTACCCGGCGGACTACCGCGAGCGCATGCAGCCGGTGAAGCTCGGTGAGGGCATGGTCGGGTGGTCCGCGCTGAATCGTCAGCCGGCGTGGATCGACGACACCGGCAAGGATCCCCGGCCGCGCGCGCTCCCCGGAGTGCCGCTGGAGTCGAAGTCCGCGATCGTCGTGCCGCTCATCGTCGAGGCGAAGCTCTACGGCGTGATCCGCGCGGTGAAGATGGGCGCTGGGAGCTACAACGTCGATCACTTCCGGCTCGCCCAGACGATCGCGAGCCAGGTCGCGCTCGCCATCGCCGCGGTCGAGTCGCATCGGGAGCAGGCCGCGCGCCTGGAAGAGCTGTCGGTACTGCACGACGTCAGCACGCGGCTCGCGGAGGTCGCCACCCTCAACGATGTGCTGGAGTCGGTCCTCGAGGGCGCGCTGCGGATCACCGGCGGCGAGGCCGGCGTCATCTGGCGCCGCCAGGAGGACGGGAAGTTCGTGCTCGCCGCGACGCGCAACATGCACTCGAGCCGGATCGATCCGGCGGTGCCGAACCAGCCCACGAGCCTGTCCTACGAGATGCTCCGCACCGAGAAGCCGGTGTGCATCGACGACCTGGAGGCGATCGGCCTGCGGACGTCATGGGATCCCGAGGCTGAGCACCACCGCTCGATGATCGGCCTGCCGGTCCGCAGCGAGGGCGAGATGCTCGGTTCGCTCTTCATCCTCCATCAGGCGGTCGCCTACTTCAACGACGACCACGTCCGGCGGGTGCAGGTCATCGCCTCGCACGCCGGTGCCGCGCTGTCGCGAGCACGCTCGTTCGAGGAGGCGCAGCGCCTCTCGATCACCGACGAGCTCACCGGATTCTTCAACGCACGCTACCTGCAGGCGCGGCTCGGCGAGGAGGTTCTCCGGGCGCAGCGCTATGGCCACGAGATGTCGATCGTCATGATCGACAGCGACGCGTTGAAGAAAGTGAACGACAAGCTCGGGCACGAGGCGGGGAACAAGCACCTCATCGAGCTCGCCAAGACGATCCGCCAGTACGTGCGGTCCACCGATATCGTCGCCCGCTACGGCGGCGACGAATTCATCGTGCTCCAGCCCGAGGCGGGCGTGGATGCCGCGCGCGCGACGGCCGAGCGCATCCGGGTCGCCGCGGCCTCACAGTCGGGAGACCTCGCGACGAGCGTGTCCATCGGCGTCGCGTCCTTCCCGGCGAACGCGCGCGACGCCCACGCGCTCTTCCGCGCCGTCGACGGCGCACTTCTCGAAGCGAAGAACAAGGGCAAGAACGCCGTGGTCGTCGCCCGCTAGAGGACTTCCTGGCGAAGCTGCTTCAGGTACGTCTCGATCGTGCGCGCCTGCCCGATGAGATAGCGCGAGGCGAACCGGAAGAACGCGTTGTAGATCTCGCCGTCCTCGGTGATGGTGATGCGGCTGCCGTCGCGCACCGGCTCGATCTCGAACGTCCACGATCCGCCGAAGCTCGATTCGCCGACGATCCGCGTCACCAGTCTCCGCGGCGGCTGCGCCTCGACCGTTTCGGACGCGCCGCCCCAGCGGCGCTTGGCGGACGGCGCGATGATCGCCTGCCACAGCTTCTCCGGCGGGACCGCGATCTCGGTGCTGCGTGAGGCGGAGTGCTTCACCGGCAGGCGCGAGCCGAGCCACCATGCGCCCGCGATGACCGCGACGAGGATGATCGCCGCGAGGATGATGCTCATGCCGCCGTCAGATTAGTACCGCCGTACCGGCGCACCCGACCATCGCTCGGCATTCGCCGCAGCGACATCCTCCCGCCAAATCGCGCTTACGGGAGGTCCCATGCGATCGCTTCGCTCATTCGCTCGCGTGACCGACGGACTCGCGACCGTCGAGTACGTCGTCGGCGCTGCTGTCGTGCTCGGCACGCTGGTGACCGGCATGTCGGCTTGGAACAACGGACTTGTCGCTCGGCTCGAGAGCCTGGTCACGCAGCTACAGGGCGTCCGTTGAAGCGCGCGGGCACCGAGGAACGGGGCAGCGTCACCCTGGAAACGACGCTCATGATCATGATCCTCGTCCCGCTCCTCTTCGCGATCATCGGATTCGGCGATGCGTTCCAGCGCTGGCTCGCGCAGGATGCCGCCGCGATCCAGGCTGCCCGGTATGCCGCGGAGCTGGGCGGCGATGCGGCCGAGCTGCGCTCGCTGCTCGCGGACACGCTGAGGGGCAGCGGCCTGGATCCCGACGTCGTCTCGGTGGAGGTCCAGCCGGCACGGGTCTCCTGGCGTCAGCCGATCCGCGTGACGCTGCGGTCGGAAGCACGGATCGCGATCCCGTTCCTCATGACGACGACCCTGCCTTTGAGCTCGACCGCCGTCGCCCGCGGTGAGGTGAACCGATGACGTGGCTGCGCATGGAGGGCGGATCAGCGAGCCTCATGGTCATCGCAGCGCTTCCGCTGCTGAGCATCATCCTCGTTGCGGTCCTCGAGGTGGGTGCGCTGCGAGTGCTCGCCGCGCGGGCTCGCGCGGCCGCCGACCTCGCCGCGATCGTGGCGGTGAACGACCAGGATGATGCCGAGCTCGCGCGCAGCGGCCGCCTTGTGCTTGCTCGAGACGCGGTTGCCGTGGCCCGGGCCTATCTCGCGACGAACCTGGGTTCCCTTGGATCGACCCTCGCCGATGACGCGGACACCGTTGCCGCGGGTGCGGACATCGTCGCGTTCGCGGATGCACCGGCGATCGATCCGCGGACGGGGGAGCGCTACGACCGTCCGACGGTGCGCATCGCCGCGACGATCCCCTTGCGTACGCCGGTTCTCGGTGCCCTCATCGGTCGGCCGACAACGCCGGTCTTCGTGCGCGCCACGAGCTCCGCACGTTGATCCGCCGAGCCATCGCGCTCAGCGTGGTCTCCCTCGGCCTCGTCGTCGGCTCGGCCGCCGCTTGGGATCCCGACGAGGACGGGGAGTGGTGGTGGTGGGAGCCCGAGCCGGTACCGGCGTGGAGCCCGGAACCTGTTGGGAGCTGGGCCCCGGATCCAGACACGTCATGGAGTCCCGATCCCGCGCCAGCATCGAATCCACCCGAACCACCAGCTGCCGAGGCGCCGGCAGGCCTCTACTACGTTACGGAGACCTACGTTGCCGACGTCGTCACGCATGAAGGTCCAGTGACCTCATACAGCACCGCGACGGTCGTCGAGAGCCCGGGGACATATGCCCGCGTGCTGGAGACGGTCGATACCGGAGCGTCCAGCGGTCTCGACGGCTCCGCATTCAACGGACGGGCGCAGATGACCGACGGGCGGAGCGTTGCCGGAACCTACTACGAGAACTTCATCCTGACCGCGGCGGGCTTCGCGTCGGTGAGCATCGTCTTCTTCCAGGATGACAGCGAGACCGCGCGTATCTCCACGTCGCCCGCCTCACCCACGCCCGGGGCGGTCGTACCGCCGGAGCCAGCGGCGCCGACCGCGATCGCGCCGTCCGCGCCGGCGATCACGGTCGCGCCTCCGACCGGCGGCGCGCCCCCGGCCGCCGCTCCGCCCGCCGCAGCTGCGCCGTCACTGCCAGCGCCAACAGTGGGTCGTGGGCCAGAGCGGATCGACGTCGAGACGGGCTCGCGTGCCATGCCGGCGCCCGAGACTGCGCCGATCCCGGCCGGCTCAGGTCCTGTCGCGCCCGGCGGTCCGCCGCGCCTGCCCGTGCTCCGCGGCGGCGTGTCGCCGCAGCCGCAGGGCGACCTCCTGTCAACGATCGACGTACTGCGCGGTCGCAGGATCGTTCTCTGGTCTCGCGCGACGGTCGACGGAGCGCCCGCGCGCGTCCGCGAATGGAACGCGTCCGGCGAGTTCGTCGCCCTCGGTCCCCTGTCCGGGACTGGCGAGGAACCGCTCGTGGCCCGGTGGGACACGCTGGCGCGGCCGGGCGTCGGTTGGCCCGTCCGGCTCGCTCTTGTGGTGGATCTGCCCGGCGGTGGCGCCACGGCGATCGACGTCGTCGTTTCTGTCCTCGTGCGGTCACCCGCACTCGTGCAGTGATCGGACGACGGCCGCTGGTCGCCGTCGCCCTCATCGCTGGCCTTGCCGCCGGCGTGCTCTACCACCTCGGAGCGCAGCGCTCGCCGGTGGTCGTCGCGGCGCGAGACATCGATGGACGGTCGGCGATCGTCGCGGACGACCTGGTCGCCCGGTCCTTCCCGGCTGACGGGATGCCCGCCGGCACGCTCGCCGACGTCGGCGCCGCGGTGGGAAAGCGTCTCCGCGCGCCGCTTCTCGCGGGCCAGCTCGTTCTCATCTCGGGCCTCTCCGACGAAGGCGCGCTCTTTCAGTCCGGCCTTGTACCACCCAGCGGGACGCGCGCGATCGCGGTGCCCGCGGGCCCGGCGCAGGCGCTCGGTGGCGCGATCACACCCGGCGCGCGAGTGGACGTGATCGCCGTGCCGGCGAGCGGTCGCGCTCCGGCAGGTCGTGCGACAGAGATGCTTGCCAGAGACGTACTGGTCCTCGACGTGCGGACGGACGCGGGCGGGCCGCTCACGCGCGTCGGCTCGAAGCCCGCAGTGGGGGCGACCGCCGAGCGTCTCGGCAGCGTGGTACTCGCCATCCCTCTGCGCGATGAGCTCGTGGTCGCCGACAGGATCGCGACGAGCACCTTCGTCCTCGCGCTGTCCGGAGGTAGGTGATGCTGCTGCGGCTGTGGTCGCGTGACGGCGCGATCGACGCGGCCGTCGCTGCCGCACGCTCCGTCCGGCTGATCGCGGCTGGCGACGCGCTCTACGCCGATGTCGCGTCGGTCCGGGCGCCGGCGTTCGTTCGGGCTCTCGCTTACGCGGGTATCGCCGCCGACCCTGTAACCGATGTGCCCGAACCGGACAGAAGCGCTGTCCCGGCGATCGCGGAGCGACTCGACCCGCTGCCGCCCGGCATCGGCGCGCTCGATGTCTTGTGGGTCGAGGCCGTGCCGCTCGCGGTCGCGACGCGGCGTTCGCTCGGACCTCGGATCGTGAGGTGGCTACGGGGCGACGCTCGCCGGTCGAGATGCCGCGAGCTCCTGCGCGGTAACGAGCAGCTCCTGGCGTGGGAGAGGCGCGCTTGGATCTCGCGCGCCGCCATCGGCGATCCGCGCGTGCGACGCGTGATCCGCCCGATCGTCTTCGAGCGTGTCGCGATGGAGCCGCTTCAGCGCTCACATCTCTGCCGCCGGGAGTCCGGCGAGATCTCGCGCTGGCTGGCGGGGTGAACGGGCTGCGCGCCTGGCTTGACCGCACACCCATGGCGACGCTCGCCCTCGCCCTCGCACGCGATGCGACCGGCCGCACCGAGCCGCTCGAGCCACTCCGTCCGATCCGCCCCGCATCGCTGCGGGTCGGGTGCCGCATCGGGTTCTGGTCACTGACGGCCGGAGCGGGCACCTCGACCGCTGCGGCGCTGGTCGCTCACCGTTCGGCGGCCGGAGGCCACGCGCCACTGCTGATCGACCTCGATCGATGGACGCCGTCCCTCGCGCTGCGTGCCAAGCTGGAGATCGCCACGGTCGCCGACGCCCTACTTCGTCCAGGGCGCGAAGCCGAGCTCGTGTCGCGGTGGTGCGAGATCCCGTTCCTCGCGGGCGCACCGGGATTGCACGCGACCTTCGACTCCGAGCGGATCGTCGAGCTGGTCGAACGCTCCGCAGCGGGCCGTGCGGCGGTGCTGGATCTCGGCAGCGGCGCCGACGCGCTCGACGCGCACGTGATCGGAGCCCTCGACCGTCTGTGTGTGGTGACCGGCACGCGCGCCGGCCAGCTGCAGGCGGCCTTCTGCGCCGAGCCGCTGCTTCGCAAGCTCGACGTCCCCATCCGTCTTGTGACCGTTTGCGCGTCGGACGAGGACGCGCGCCGTGTCGCTTCGCGACTCCCGTGGCCGCTCATCGCGGCGATCCCCTTCGACCCGTTCCTCGCGAAGGATGACTTCGCGGTGCGAGCACCGACGACTCGTGCCATCGACGCGCTGATCAGGGCCTGCGCCTGAACGATCCATCCCTGGTGGCCCGGGTCCGCGCGGCCGTCTCGATCGGCCACGATCCCTCGACTCTCCTTGCGGTCTACAGCGACCGTTCCCGGCGGGCCGTGCTTCGCGAGCGCGTCCGCGCCGCGGCAGCGATGTCCCTCGACGATCCCGCGGTCGATGCGCTCTGCGCCGAGCTTTTCGGCTTCGGCCCCCTGCAGCCGTTCCTCGAGGACCCACGGGTAACGGACGTGCTCGTGAATTCCCCGACGGAGATCTACGTCGAGGTCGATGGCCGCCTCGAACGCGCGGATTGCTCCTTTCGAGACCGCGTGGAGCTCGCGGACCTCGCGCACCGTATCGCCGCGAGCGTCGGGCGAGAGCTGACCATCGAGCAACCGTTCGTCGATGCCCGAATGCGCGATGGCAGCAGGGCGAACGCGGTCATCGAGCCGGTCGGCGGACCGTCGCTGTCGATCCGCACCTTCCGAAGGCAGTCGCTTGCGCTGAGCGGGCCCGAGCCATCGTGGACCGCGGCCGGCCTGGCCACCGATGCCGCGGCCCTGCTCGAGCGGGCCGTACTCGGGCGCGCGAACATCGTCGTGAGCGGTGCGACCGGTACCGGTAAGAGCACGCTCCTGCGTTCGCTCGCAGCAATTGTTCCGGCGGATGAGCGACTGATCGTCATCGAGGACACCAACGAGCTCGCCCTGGCGCATCCGCACGCCGTGCATCTGGAGTGTGTTCCGGGGCGTGAAGGTGGCGTCCGTGTCGCGGATCTGGTGGTCAACGCGCTTCGCATGCGGCCTGACCGGATCATCGTCGGTGAAGTCCGTTCGCCGCGCGAGGCCTCGGCGCTCCTCGAGGCGCTCAGCACCGGCCACGCCGGATCGCTCACGACACTGCATGCGCGCTCGGCCGTCGACGCTGTCGGACGCCTCGAGCTTCTGCTGTCACGGGCGGGAGAGCTGGCGTCGGACGCGATCCGGCGGCACATCCGCCGATCGATCGACCTGGTCGTGCATCTCGCGCGCGATCGCGACGGCCGCCGCATCGTGCATGAGATCGTCTCGATCTCGGATACGGCGGACGAGCCGCTGTGGAGCTACGGGCAGGCCGGCGTCAGCTCTGCCGCGACACGACAGGCATGGGCATGACGGCACTGGGCGCGGTGTGCGTGACGATCGCGGTGATGGCTGCGTTCGCCGCGATCCGGCCATCCGCCTTTGCCGGATGGCGCCCCGTGTGGCGCGACCCCGACGAGAGTTGCCTGCGCGAGCTTGGTGCGGCCGTCTCGCCGCGCCGGTGGCTACTCATCCGATCATCCGCCGCGCTCGCCAGCGGCGCCGTCGCCGCGGCGCTTGGCGCTCATCCGGCGCTCGGGATAGCGCTTGGCGCGGCCGCGCCGTCGATCGGGCTGCGCCTGCGGCTCGATGCCGCGCGCCGCCGCGCCCGCCGCTCGAGCACGCAGCTGATGCGCTCGGTGCACGCGGCGCTGACCAGTGGTGCCAGCGTCGCGGACGCGGTGCGTCGGGCACACGCGGGATGCGACGACCGTCTCGCGGCGCGCCCGCTGGAGGAAGCCATGGCGGACTTCTCGATGGGTGCCGCGCTCGATCGCGCGCTCTTCGACGCGAGCGCGTCGGTGAGCGACGCGCGGATCCGCGTCGCCCTCGAGACGCTCGCCCTCGGGATCGGCGAACGCCTTCCGATCGATAGGGTGGCCGCGCTCGCCGGCAGCGTCACGGAGCGTCTCACCTTCGATGAGCGGCTCGACGACGAGGTGCGTGCTCGCGCCAGCGGACTGCGCGCGCAGGTGTGGCTGGTCGCGATGCTGATCCCCGCGCTGGCGATCTACCTCCTGATGACGGTACCCACTCTGGCATCGAGCGTCGGTTCGGGGATCGGGCGGACCGTCCTCCTACCCGCCGCGGCAGGTTTCGAGATCCTCGGCATCGCGTTGAGCCGACGCATCGTCGGTTCCCTGAGGTAGCCGTCGTCGGGGCGATGCTCGCGGCGGTGGCGGTCGCGGCGCTCGTGCTGAGCGTCCGCTCGCCCTCGCACGTCGCGGCGCGGCTCGCGCGGCTCGCGCCCGCGACACCCGTGGATCCTCGCCGTTCGACCGACCGCATCGTGACCGATCTGCGCCACTCAGGCCTCGGGTGGAGCGCGCGCGGTCTCGTCCGCTTGCGCGTCGCGATCGCCGCGGTGCTCCTGGGCGCCGCGTGGATCATCGCCGGACCGGCCGCGGCCGTCCTCGCGGGGTATCTCGGCTTCATCGGACCCTCTCTCGTGGTGGAACGAGTCGCATCCCGTCGGCGGCTCGCCTCCGACTCTGCCTGTAGTGGTCTGCTCGAACGCATCGAGGCCCTCGTCTCCTCAGGCCGTCCGCCCGAGAAGGCGTTCGTCGTCGTTGCGTCTCGGCGTTCCGGCGCCGCCTTGTTGGATCGCGCGCTTGCGCAGGCGATCTCGGCCTACACGCTCGGAGCGCCGCTGTTCCCGTCGCTCGGAGCGGCCGCGCGCGACTGCGGTGTCGCGCGTCTGGCCGCCCTTGCCGATGAGCTCGAGCGCGCGCGCGACCTCGGCCGGGCGTCCTCGCTGGCCATCCGCGATGCGCGGGAGGCGGCCCGCGCCGACGAGCGCGCGCGCGCGCTCGAAGCTGCCGGCCAGGTCGAGAGTCGCCTGATGCTCGTGCTGGTGCTGTGCTACATGCCGGCGCTCATGCTCGCCGTCGTGATCCCGCTGTTCCTCGGGCTTCTCGCGGGCCTGTTCGGCTGAGGGCCCCTCCGGGAGAGTCAACGGGTCCCTCCGGGAGAGTCAAGGGGTCCCTCCGGGAGAGTCAACGGGTCCCTCCGGGAGAGTCAACGGGTCCCTCCGGGAGAGTCACGCCGAACGGCGCTGCATACACTGTCCTTTGAGAGACCGCGCGGCGGCGCCGCGCAGGGGAAGTGATCGATGCCCTTCAATCTCGGCGGTAGCGAGCTTGTCGTCATCCTCGTCATCGTGCTCATCGTGTTCGGCGCCGGAAAGCTGCCCGAGGTCTTCGGCCAGCTCGGCAAGGGCGTCCGGACCTTCCGCGACGAATCGAGCGGAACGGAGACCAAGCCGGCGACCGCGACGACCACGGCGGGAGCGACGGGGGTCCCTCTGGGAGAGTCAAGGAAGTACTGCGCGAAGTGCGGGACCGCGCTCGCTCCCGACGCCAAGTTCTGCCCGAGCTGCGGCACCCCCACGGGCACCGCGTAGCAGCGGGTCCGGCGTGGCACCGGCGACCGTCGCCGTCGTCGGCCGCCATAACAGCGGCAAGACGACCTTCCTCATCGCGCTCCTCCCGCTGCTCGTCGAGCGTGGGCTGCGCGTCGGCTACCTGAAGCACGCGCACGTTTCCTTCGAGATCGACCAGCCCGGCAAGGACAGCTTCCGCGTGCGGCGGACCGGCGTGCTGCAGACAGTGGTCGCCGGCGGGAAGCAGGTCGCGGTCATCGACGACGCCGAGACCGACCCTTCGATGGCATCGGTAATCGCCCGCTACGTGCGCTCCGATCTCGATCTGCTCGTGGTCGAGGGCTTCAAGCACGAGCCGCTGCCGAAGATCGAGGTCGCGCGCGCCGCGCTGGCGGCCGAGCTGGTGTGCGGCGACGACCCGCGGCTCATCGCGGTCGTCGCGGACTTCGCATCGCCGCGCTCCGATCTCCCGGTCTTCGCGCCCTCCGACGCGGCGGGCGTCGCCGCGCTGATCGCCGCGCGGATCTCATGACCTCCGCCTGCGGCTCCGGCTTTCTCGGGCCGCTGCCGCTGCCCGATCAGTGAGCGTTTCCGCCGCGATCATGGCCGGAGGCCGCAGCCGCCGGATGGGGCAGGACAAGGCGTGGCTCGATCTCGGGGATGGGCGGCCGATCGTGCGCCGCGTGATCGACGTGCTGTCCGAGGTCGCCGACGAGGTGCTCATCGTGGCGAACGATCAGCGTTACGCGACGCTCGGCCCGCGCGTCGTCCCGGACCGCTTTCCCGACGGCGGCGCGCTCGGCGGGATCGCGACGGGTGTGGGCGCGGCATCGCACCCGACGGTGCTCGTGGCCGCGTGCGACATGCCTTTCCTGCGCGCGGATCTGTGGCGCCTTCTCCTCGCGCATGCCGGCGACGCCGACGTGGTGATCCCGCGCGTGGCCGGGGAGTACGAGACGCTGCACGCGGTGTACGCCCAGGCTTGCGTCCCGGCGATGGAGCGCGCGCTCGCCGAGGGCCGGATGCGCGTGATCTCGTTCTTCGGCGACGTCCGCGTTCGCGCGGTCGACGAGGCCGAGCTGCGCGCCGTCGATCCGGACCTCGCGTCGCTCACGAACCTCAACACCCCCGCAGAGCTTGAGGCGGCGCTCCAGGCCGTGCGGCGGCGCGCCGGATGAATCAGGCCTTCGGCGATACGGTCGACGCGTACGTCGCGGAGCGCTTCGCGCTCGAGCCGGTGGCCGCCACGATCGCCGGCCTCCACGAGCATGACGACCGTCTCGGCGACTTCAGCGCGGACGGCTTCGCCGCGCGCGAGAAGCTGGGCGACGACTGGCTCGCGCGCTTCGAAGCCTCGCCCGGCGACGGGCTGACGGGAGGGGAGCGGACGGACCGCGACCTCCTGCTGGCGGAGCTGCGTGGCGAGCGTGCGCTGCGCAGCTTCCAGCGGTGGCGGCGCCAGCCGTCGCTGTACTCGGACGCGATCACGCGTGGCGCGTACTACTCGCTGCTGCGCGAGCACGGCACGCTCGACGAGCGGCTCGAGAAGCTCGCGACGCGCCTCGAGCAGGCGCCCGCAGCGCTCGATGCGGCGATCGCCAACCTCGATCCCGAGCGCGTGCCGCCGGTGTGGGTCGTGATCGCGGGCGAGACCGCGACCGCCGGCGCGACGTTCGTCCGCGCGGTGCTGCCGACGCTCGCGCCCGACGCGAGCCCCGCGAAGAGCGCGCTCATGGGTGCGGGCAAGCGGGCCGGCGACGCGCTGGACGCGTATGCGAGCTGGCTGCGCGACGATCTCATGCGCCGCGCGCGCGGCAGCTTCGCCATCGGGCGCGACGCGTTCGAGACGCTGCTGCGCGACAAGGAGCTGCTGCCGTACGACGCCGCGTCGCTACGCCTCTTCGGCGAGGAGCTGTACCGTGAGACCGAGTCACGTCTGGCGGATGCGGCGCGTGCTCTGGGGGACGCCGACTGGCGCGATTCGGTCAAGCGCCTGCGCGACGATCACCCCGCCGAGGACGACCTCGTCGCGACGTATCGGCGGGAGATGGAGCGGTCGCGCGAGGCCACGGTCGCTGCCGACCTCGCCGCCATCCCGGCGGGCGCGGATCTGGTCGTGGAAGAGATGCCGGTCTTCCAGCGCTCCACCTATCCCTATGCCGCGTACGTCAGCCCGGGCGCGTTCGAGCGCTCGCGGGGCGGCCGCTTCTGGGTGACGCTGCCGCTGCCCGGCGATCCGGAAGGCGTGCGCCGCGAACGGCTGCAGGGCCATCCGCGCGCGGGCATCGCGGTCATCGCGTGCCACGAGGGCTACCCCGGCCATCACCTCCAGCTCGCGACCGCGGCCGATCATCCCTCGGCCGCGCGCAAGGCCGCTCGCTCGAACGTGTTCGTCGAGGGCTGGGGCCTGTACGTCGAGGAGCTCATGACCGAGCTCGGCTACCTCGACTCGCCTGAGACGCGCCTGCTGCGGCTCAAGGATCTGCTGTGGCGCGCGGCGCGCGTCGTCGTCGACGTGGGGCTGTCCTGCGGCGAGATGAGCTTCGAGCAGGCGATCGCGTTCATGACCGACGGTCCGAAGCTGGAGCGTCCGAACGCGGTGGGTGAGGTGCGCCGCTACACGCTCAACCCGCTGCAGCCCTCGTCGTACGCGCTCGGGCGCGACGCGATCCTGGCCCTGCGCTCGAAGGCAAAGAGGCGCGGGTGGGGCATGCGGCGCTTCCACGATGCGCTGCTCGGCGCCGGGTCCCTGCCACCGAAGCTGCTGGCGGCCGAGGTCGGGATCGGCTGACGCTACCTGGCGAGGCGGGGCAGCTTCGGTTGAGCTGACGTCGCGGCGCTGAAGTTGATGGTGACCTGGCCGTTCTGCGTGTCGACCGTCTTCGCGACGATCTGGCCCCCGTTGATCTGCGCCTGGCCGGTGATCTGGAACTTGGCGTTGGGCACGTAGATCGTCCCTGTGCTCGTCAGGCTGAACGCCGTACCGTTGAAGACCGCGTCGTTCGTGCACACCGGGTCCTGATAGAAGAGGAGTCCGGCGTAAGTTCCCGTCGTCATCGCGTTCATGACGATGTCGTGGTTGCCGCTGGCCGAGAACGCTCCGCAGAGGCCACCCGAGCTCGGGTAGTTCGCGTTGGTGTTGAAGAGGAACACCTTGCCGTCGCAGGGCGCGGTCGTGTCGATGTCGATGCCGCCGCCCATCCCCGCTTTCAGGATGTACGTGCCCGTGCAGAGGCTCGTGTTGGATAGCTGCGCGGTGTAGATCCCGGAAACACTCGTGGTGCCTCCGTGGATCGTCGGCGGGTTCACGGAGAGGCCGGCCGTCGACGGCTTGGGGTATCCGGCGAACGGATCCGGCTGCTGCGGCTGCCCGGTCCGGAGGCCCGAGCCCGTGGTCGGCCAAGTTCCCGCGGCGGTGCCCGACACGTCCGTTCCGTATGGATCGGCGATCGTGAACGCCGGGGGGGCAGGGGGCGCGGGGTTGATTATGTTGTTCGTCGCCGCGGGGCCGCCGGTCGAGTTCACCAGGATCCCGCCGCCCGTTAGATGGATCGTACCGGTCGGACCGTTCATGAAGGCGTTGATCGTGTTGCCTCGGTCGAGCGCCATGATCGCGTAGCCGTTGTTCAGCGGCTCCGCCCCCGCGATGCCGCTCACGGTCACCTTCGTCAGACCCGACTGCTGCGGGATCAGGCTCGTTCGCACGGACTGCGTGATGATCACCTCGACGTAGCTCGCGTTGTTGAACGGCGCGTCCGCCGGCTGGCGGATCGTGATCTGCGTGGGGTCGCTGAAGCCGTTCAGCGAGGCGTCGTTCGCCGCGGCGCTGAACGCCAGCAACTGGGTCCCGCCCGGCTGGTAGAGCACGACCGCGCCGGCGTACGCCGCCGCGTCGGCGGCCTCCTGCATGGCCCGGTGCGCGAAGTAGAGCTGCCCGCTGTCGATGGCCAGCCCGACCGACATCAATAGGGCCGTGAGCACGATCGCGACCATGACCAGCGCCTGACCGCTCTCCCCCTGGATCGCGCGTCTCACCGTTGGATCACGAGTGAGGAGCCGCCGCGGAGCGTGATCGTAAAGACCCCGCCGAGCAGGTACTGCGAGGGCAACGGGACGAAGGGCGCCTTCGCGTCGACCTGCACGCGGCAGCCGCGGTCGTAGCAGGAGCTGTCGGGCCACGCCGGCGTCACCGTGACGTTGGCGACGCCGATGGCGGCCGACCGCACCGTGTCGATGACCGGCTGGGTGTTGCTGGGGTAGACGGCGTCGGCGCCAGCCCCGGAACCGTGCACGATCGCGTAGCGCGTGCCCTCGCGCGCGGCGTAGGCGAGCGTGTTCTCCTGCCACACGGCGCGTGCGACGTCGAAGAGGCCCGTGACCAGGAGCAGGAAGATCGGGAGCATGAGCGCGAACTCGACCAGGGATTGGCCGCGCTCGCCTCGCCGCAGCCGCCTCATGGCTGCAGCGCTCCGCCCTTGATGGTGCGCATGGTCGTCTGGCGATCGAAGTTCGCGCTGTTCGGGACGAGCGGCCACGGCGTGACCGTGTTGAACGTGTAGCGGACGCGCACGGTGGCGAAGCACGGCGTGCCCGGCGTCGGCGGGTCGATGCAGTCCGTCGTGCCGTCGGACTGCTTCAGCGTCATGGTCACCGTCGCGTTGCCCGAGTTCATCCCCGGAGTGCGGTCCATCTCGTCGCGGGCCCGGGCGATCGTCTCGGTCTGCGTCGGCGTGGAGTCGATAGCCGCGGCCTCGGCTCCGGCCCGCGCGCCATTCTGCACCGCGAGCTCGAGTGCGTAGGCGCGCGCGAGGTCCGCCGCGCCCAGGAGTGCGAAGACCAGGATGGGGAGCGTCAGCGCGTACTCGACGAGCGACTGTCCGCCCTCACCCCTCATCACGAGGCCAACACTGGGGCCGACCGTCCGCCGACGCGAGAGGCCCAGGAGTTCCAGCGTTATGGGCCACTCGTACCGGAAGTACGGGGGACTCCTCGGCCAGGACCCTCCCGCGGGCCGTCGCCGCGCCACTGCCGCGGCAGCGGACCGCGGGACCGCCAGGTCCGAGGACTACTCGGTGAGAGCGGGGACCGTCGGCTGGGCGGTGGTGGCGGTGCTGTAGGTGATGGTGAAGTCGGCGTTCTGCGTGTCGAACTTCTTCGCGACGATCTGGCTCACGCTGACGACAGCGTTGTTCCCGTTGCCGCTGATCGTCTGCGTCGGGGCGTAGATGGTGCCCGTGCTGCTGATGTTCCCGTTTCCGCCGATCGCGATGGACATGCTCGGGCAGTTTGAGTCGAACATCATGAGCATGCCCGCGTAGGTGCCCGTGAGAGGCGGCGATAGCGTCGTGGCGTTGTTCCCTTCGAGCTTCATCTGCGAGCAGGTGCCGCCGGTCGCGGTATAGGTGCTCGAGGTGAAGAACAGGAACACGCCGCCCGCGGCGGTGGGCGTGCCGCAGGTCACCCCTGTGCACAGCGACGAGTTGCCCTGCAGGTTGATCCCGCCGCCCTTGAAGATGTAGTTCCCCGGCGCAAGGACGTAGTCGCAGTTGCTACCGAAGACGGCGGTGTAGATGCCGGGCTGGTTGATCGTCGGCGGGCAGGCGGGTGTGTAGGTGGTGAGTCCCGTCGTCGAAGGCTTGGCGTAGCCGGCGAACGGATCGGGCTGGACGACCCTGCCGGTGCGCAGGTCGGGCCACGTGCCGCTCACGTTGCCGACGACGTCGACGTTGTAGGTGCCGGCCGGAGTCAGCGAGACCGTGCCCGAGTTGGTGCCCGCGGTCGTGCTACAGGAGTTGATCATGATGCCGCCGCCCGTGATCAGCATCGAGCCGTTCGAGCTGAGCGCCGCCGCGCCCGACGTGCACGCCTGGTCGATCGCCATGACGGCGTAGCCGAGATTCAGCGGCGCGTTGCCCGCGACGCCTCGTGCGGTCACGTTCGTCGTACCCGGGAGCAGTGAGGTACGGATCGGGGCGGTGATCGTGACCTGGACATAGGCGATGTTCCCGGAGAAGCTGCCCGACGCCGGCGGGTTGCTCACCGTGACGGTGACGCCGTTCACGCCGTTCGTGTAGCCGTTGAGGGTCGCGTCGTCCTTCGCGGCGGCGACCGCGGTACCGAGCGTCCCGGTGGTGCCGCCCTGGTAGAGAACGACCGCGCCCGCGAACGCCGCGGCGTCGGCCGCCTCCTGCTGCGAACGTCTGGCGATGAAGAGCTGGCCGGTGTCGATCGCCAAACCGACGATCATGACCATCGCCGACATGAAGACGGCGATCAGGATGATGGCCTGGCCCCGTTGGTCCCTCATCGTTCGATGATCAGCTCGGAGCCGCCGCGCAGCGTGATGCTGAACAGGCTGCCGAGCAGGTACTGCGACGGCAGCGGGACGAACGGCGCGGTGACATCGACGGAGACGTGGCTGTTGCGGTCGTTGTTCCCGTCCGGCCAGGCGGTCGTGACGGTGATGTTCGGCACGCCGATCGCGGCGCCGCGCACGACGGCGGCTATGGTGGGATCGCTCGTGTTCGTCGGGCCGACCGGCGATGTGCTGGCCGAACCGTGCACGATCGCGTAGCGCGTTCCCTCGCGGGCCGCGTAGGCGAGCGTGTTCTCTTCGAAGACGGCCCGCGCGAGGTCGAACAGCCCGGTCACGACGAGAAGCAGGATCGGCAGGATGAACGCGAGCTCGACGAGCGACTGCGCTCCGTCCTCGCGGCGGAGGCGCATCACGAATATCGCCTGACGCGCGTCTGGCGATCGAACGTGAACGTGTTCGGTACGAGTGGCCACGGCGTGATCGTCTTGAACGTGTATTGCACGCGGACGTTCGCGTAGCACGGCGTCGCGATCGACGGCGTGCCGGCGGTCGAGGTATCCGGCGCGCCGGTGCACACGGTCACGCCGTCGGCCTGTGTAAAGGTCAGGGTGATCGTCGCCAGCGTCGCGTCCATCCCAGGGGTGCGATTCATCTCCTGCTGGACGTGCGTCACCGCCTCGGCCGACGTCGGCGTGACATCCAGGGCCGTGGCTTCGGCGCCGGCGCGCGCTCCATTCTGTACGGCGATCTGGAGCGCGTAGGCGCGGGCCATGTCGGCGGCTCCGAGCAGCCCGAACACCAGGATCGGGAGTGTCAGGGCGAACTCGGGCAGGGACTGCCCGGCGACCCCCCGGAGCCACCGCCTCATCATGCCGCCGAGGATAGCCAGCCCCCGCAGGCGCGGGGTGTCAGCGTGACGGCATTCACACGAACTGGGAAGCGTGGGCGAGGGGGTTATTCGGAGAGGCGGGGCAGGATCGGCTGGGCCGAGTTGGTCGCGCTGAAGTTGATGGTCACGTTGGCGTCCTGGACGTCGAACGTCTTGGTCACGATCTGGCCTCCCGTGATCGTCATGTTGTTCCCGTCGAGCACCAGCGCGGCTGTCGGCGCGTAGATCGTCCCGGTGAGCGTGACCGACAGGCTCGAGCCGTTCAGGTTGATGGACAGCGTGCACGCGCGGTCCTGCCAGATGACCATGTTCGCGTAGGTGCCGGTGGTCAGCGCCGCGAGGTCGATGTCGTGGTTGCCGCCCGGATCGATCGCCGCGCAGGTGCCGCCGGGATTCGGATAGTTGGACAGCGTGTTGTAGATCATGACCTTGCCGTCGCACAGCAGGCCGGTGCTCGGATCGATGTCGGTCGTGTCGCGGCTGATGTCGCCGCCCATCCCTGCCTTGAGGATGTAGATGCCGTGGCAGACCTTGGTGCCGGACAGGCGCGCCGTGTAGACGCCGGAGTAGGAGACCGCGCCGACGCTCGAGTAGCTCGTCATCCCCGATGTCGAGGGAGCGGGCCGCCACGAGGCGAATGGATCGGGTTGCTGCGCCTGTCCCGTCTGCACCTTCGTCGTGCCGAAGGCATCCAGCGGCCACATGGCGGGATTCCATGACGTCGGGCTGCCCGCCAGCCCGGCCACGTCCACGCCATACGGATCCGCGATCGTGAACCGGCTGTGCGTGTTCTGGTCGCTCGATCCGGCGGGATCGGGGCTGCACGACATGGTGCACGTCGAGTTGACGAGGATCCCGCCGCCGGTCAGGTGCACGTCGCCGTTCGAGCCGACCCGGAACGCGTCGGGGGTGTTCCCGCGGTCCAACGCCATGATCGCGTAGAGGTTGTTGAGCGGCTCGGAGCCAGCGACGCCGCGGACGCCGACCATCGTCAGCCCTGACTCCTTGGGCACGAGTGTCGTCCTCACCTGAGTGGTGATGACAACCTCGACGTAGCGGTGATTCCCGGCGTTGGGGCCCGACGTCGGCGGGAGGCTCACCGTCACCGAGTCACGTCCTCCGTTGGCGCCGTCGGTGAAGCCGTTCAGCGTCGCGTCGGTGATGGCCGCGTTCCGCGCCGCGACCTCATCCAGCGGCAGCGACTGCGTCGACTGCTGGTACAGGACGACCGCACCCGCGTAGGCGGCGGAGTCCGCGGCCTCCTGCGCGGTCCGCCTCGCGACGAACAGCTGGCCGCTGTCGATGGCGAGGCCGATGGCGAAGAGCATGGTCATCATCGTGATCGCGACCATGACGACGGCCTGAGCCCGATCGTCGTCGGCGAAGGGCGGTCTCGGTCCGTGCATCATCACCGCTGGATGACGAGCGCCGAACCGCCGCGGAGCGTGATCTTGAACGCTCCGCCGAGCAGGTACTGCGACGGCAGCGGCACGAACGGCGCCGACGCGTCGACAGTCACGCCGCAGCCGCGGTCGTAGCAAGCGGTCGGGCCGTTCATCTCGGGCCAGCTCACGGCCACGGTGACTCCCGGCACGCCGATCGCGGACTGCTGGACCTTGTCGACCACGGGCTGCAGGTGACCCGGAAAGACCGCGTCGTCACCGGCGGCCGAGCCGTGGACGATCGCGTATCGCGTCCCCTCGCGAGCCGCGTAGGCGAGCGTGTTCTCCTGCCAGACCGCGCGGGCGAGATCGAACAGGCCCGTGACGAGCAGCAGGAAGATCGGAAGGATGAGCGCGAGCTCGATGAGCGACTGGCCGCGCGCGTCGCGGGCGAACGGCCGGGTCACGGTTGCAGCGCTCCGCCGGTGATCGTGCGCATCGTCGTCTGCCGGTCGAAGGTGGCCGTGTTCGGGACGAGCGGCCATGGCGTGACCGTGCGGAACGTGTACTGAACGCGGACGCTCGCGTAGCAGGGGATCGTCGGCGTCGGCGGGTCGAAGCAGTCCGCCAGGCCGTCGAGCTGCTTCAGTGTGACCGTCACGGTGGCCGCGGTCGCATCCATCCCGGGCGTCCGGTTCATCTCGTCCCGCGCTCTACTCGTGATCTGGCTCTGGGTCGGGTACTTGCCGATCGCGGCGGCCTCGGCACCGGCGCGGGCGCCGTTCTGGACGGCGAGCTGAAGGGCGTAGGCGCGTGCGAGGTCCGCGCCCCCGACGAGTCCAAAGACCAGCAACGGGAGCGTGAGCGCGAGCTCGACCAGCGACTGCCCGGAAGCCTCCGCGAGCCGGCGGCGTACGGACAGCGGAGCCGAGCGGGCTGGCGAGCAGCGGCCCATTCCGGTGGTTAGAACGCCGGGCCGACCTCGCCGCTATCGGGCTCGAAGGTACTGGTCGTTAGCCCCCCGGTCGCACGGGACCGAACCATTCCGTTAGCCTCGACGTATCGAAGGTATCGCCCGTTACATTTCGGGCCAAGGGGGTTGGAACAGGATGCGCCGACTCGTCGCCGTCGCCAGCGCGGTCACGCTCGTTGCCCTCGCCTGCACGTCGGGGACGCCTCCGGCCGGTGCGAGCCCCGCGGGCTCCGCCGCCGACACGCCGATCCCGGGCGGCCGGCTCGTGGTCGGCTCCACCGGTGACCCGAAGACCTTCAACCCGGTGATCGCGAGCGACAGCACGTCCTCCGACGCCTATGGCCAGGTCTACATCGGCCTGCTGCGGCGCGACGTGAAGACCGGCAACCTCACCGGCGGCCTCGCCGAGACGTACGAGCTGAGCAAGGACGGGCTCACGCTCAGCTACACGCTCCGCGACAACCTCTTCTGGAGCGACGGACAGCCCTTCACCATGGAGGACTACAAGTACACCGCGGAGGCGGTCATGCGCAGCAAGAAGACCGTCCGCCAGAGCACGTTCGACAACGTGCTGGGAGCCGCGGACTACAAGGCCGGCAAGACCGACGGTATCGCCGGGATCACCGTGAGCAACGCCGGCAAGACGGTGACGATCAAATTCGACAAGGTGTACTGCCCGGCCGTCGAGGACCTGAGCAGCGCGGGAACCGGCGCGCTCATCCCGAGCAGCTACTTCAAGAAGGTCTGGGACAACAAGACCACCGACATCACCAAGAACATCGACGACAACGACCTGAACATGAACCCGCCAGCGTCGATGGGGCCCTGGATCTTCAAGGAGTTCAAGCCCGGAAACCAGATCACCTACGTCAAGAACCCGAAGTTCTACCGCGGCGCGATCCTGCTCGACGAGCTCGTGATCAAGAACTACGCGGATTCCACCGCGATCAAAGCCGCGCTCGTGACGGGCGAGGTCACCTACGCCGGCGTGCAGGCGAAGGACTTCGACGAGGTCAAGGCGATCGAGACGCTGAAGGGCTTCGAGTACCCCAGCTATAACTGGGACTACATCGGCTGGAACGCCGAAGCCGCTAAGGCGCCGTGGCTGGCGAACAAGCTCGTGCGCCAGGCATTCATGTACGGCCTCAACCGTCAGGCGATCCTGGACAAGATCCTCTTCGGCCACGGCAAGCTCGTGAACGCATCGCAGCCTCCGGCGAACGGCGCGTACAACGACAGCGACCTCCAGAAGTACCCGTTCGACGTGGCCAAGGCCAAGAGCCTTCTGGAGCAGGCCGGCGCCAAGATGGGCTCCGACGGCGTCTACAGATGGACCGACGGCTCACCCATGAAGATGCGCATCGAGACGAACCAGGGCAACAACACGCGCGAGACGATCCTCCAGTTCTCGCAGGAGCAGTACAAGGCGATCGGGGTCCAGATCGACCCGCTGCTCGAATCGTTCAACGCGCTGCTGGACCGCACCAAGTGCTGCGGCACCGACTACGAGGGCTTCATCCTCGGCTGGACGGGCCTCGGCCCGGATCCCGACCACAAGGACCTGTGGCACACCTCCGCGGTCGCACCGAACCAGTTCAACCGACCGCGCTACAAGAACCCGGCCGCCGACAAGGCGCTCGACGCGGGCCGCGACGGACCGGACTGCAGCGACGCCGCGCGGAACGCGCAGGCGCACATCGTGGACAAGCTGCTGAATGAGGATGTCCCGGTCGCCTTCCTCTATTCGCCGACCATCATTCGCTTCGCGACCAAGAAGCTGCAGAATTTCGAGCCGAACCAGTACTCGGTCACCTGGAACATCGAGAAGTGGTGGTTCAAGCCCTAGTCGCGATCACGCTCTGACGTACGGTCCGGGCGGGCCCCGCACCGGGGGCCCGCCCGGGCTTTGATTGGAGGCCGATGGGCCGCTTCGTCATCCGGCGGTTGATCCAAGCGGTGCCGACGCTGCTCGGCATCCTCGTGATCACGTTCGCGCTCACGCGGCTCTCGCCGGCCGATCCGGTGACGCTGATCGTCGGTGACACGTTCGGCATCACCAGGGCCGACCGCGACCGCCTCGCCGAGGCCTACGGGCTGAACGACCCGATCCCGGTGCAGTTCGTGAAGTACCTCGGCAAGGTCGCGGTCCTGGACTTCGGCAACTCCTTCTACTACCACCGTCCGGTCATGGGGCTCATCGCCGAGCGGATCCCGAACAGCCTGCAGCTGTCGCTCGCCGCACTGTTCGTCGGCCTGCTCGTCGGAGTGCCGCTCGGGATCTTCTCGGCGCTGGTGCGCGGCCGCCTTCCCGACCACGCCATCCGTCTGGTCTCGGTGATCGGGCACGCCGTCCCGACCTTCTGGTTCGGGCTGCTGTTCGTCCTGGTGCTCGGCGTCCAGCTGCGCTGGTTCCCGATCGGCAGCATGAACGCGATCGGCAAGGACGGCGACCTCACCGACCGGCTGTGGCACATGGTCGGGCCCGTGCTCACGCTGTCGCTCGGCGCTATCTCGTTCTATCCCCGCGTCCTGCGCACGGAAGTCCTCGAGGTTCTCGGCCAGGACTACGTCCGGACGGCGCGGAGCAAGGGACTGCGCGAGCAGATCGTTGTGAGCGTCCACGTGCTGCGGAACGCGCTCATCCCGGTAGTGACCTCGCTCGGCGGCATCCTCACGATCCTCATCGGCGGATCCGTGATCATCGAGCAGATCTACAACTGGCCCGGGCTCGGCCGGCTGCTCTTCGAGGGTCTGATCAACAAGGACTTTCCGCTGATCCAAGCGAGCGTCATCATCGGGAGCTCGCTGCTCGTCCTGTCTTACATCCTGCGCGACATCCTCTACGCGCTCGTCGACCCGCGGATCAAGACGCGCTGATGGCCGCCACCGCGCAGGCCGAGATCCTCGTCCGCCCGGCGGAAGCGCGCCGCGCGAGCGCGGGTCTCTGGTCCGACGCAGTCTGGCGACTGCGGCACGATCCGACGACGGTCGCGGCGATCGCCGTCCTCACCGTCCTCGTCTGCCTCGCGCTTGGCGCGGACCTTCTCGCGGCGAACTTCTTCCACTTCAGCTTCTCGCAGCAGGACATCCTCAACGGCTACGCGAAGCCTGACGGGAACGATCCCGCGATGTGGCTCGGTACCGATCAGCTCGGCCGCAGCCAGATCGTGCGGCTGCTGTACGGCGGACGCGTCTCACTGTTCATCGGCGTGTTCGGCGCGATCGTGTCGCTCTCGATCGGCCTCAGCATCGGCGTGTCGGCGGGCTACTTCCGCGGACGGTGGGACGACGTCGTGGTCTGGCTGGTGACGACCCTCAACTCGATCCCCACGCTCTTCCTCCTACTCATCGTCGGCTTCCTCTTCCGGCTCGATCCGGTGAGCCTCGCCATCCTCATCGGGACCCTCGGCTGGACCGGCATCACGAACTTCGCGCGCGGCCAGACGTTCGCGCTCCGCGAGCGCGAGTTCGTGCTCGCAGCGCGCACTGTGGGTGCCTCGCCCCGGCGGATCATGCTGCGGCACATCCTGCCGAACATCCTGCCGCTCATGATCGTGCTCGCCGCGGTGGACGTCGGCGGGATCATCCTCGCGGAGTCCGCGCTGTCCTATCTCGGCTTCGGCATCCAGCCGCCGGTGCCGTCCTGGGGGAACATGCTCACGGCCGCGAGCCAGTTCTTCACCAAGGGGCCGTGGCTCGTGTACCCGCCGGGATTCATGATCGCGACGACGGTGCTGTGTCTTTACCTCATCGGCGACGGGCTGCGCGATGCGCTCGACCCGCGCCTGCGCGGAGCCAAATAGGGAGGAATCGATGCGGCGCTTCGCCTCACTCATCGGAGTCACTCTGCTCGCGGTCACGGCCTGCGCGCCGTCGCAGCCGCCAGCCGCCGCGACGCCGGCCGCGACCGAGAAGCCCGTCGCCGGTGGTCGGCTCGTCGTCGGCGTCACCGGCGAGCCCAAGACGTTCCAGCCGGTCATCAGCACCGACACCACGTCACGCACCGCGTACGAGTGGGTCTATCAAGGGCTCACGCGCACCAACAAGGACAACGGTGACACCGAGGGTCAGCTCGCCGTCGCCGCGCCGACGATATCGTCGGACGGGCTCACGCTGACCTACACCCTGAAGGACAATCTCGTCTGGAGCGACGGTGTCCCATTCACCGGCGACGACTACAAGTACACCGCAGAGGCAGTCGCACGGAGCAAGAAGACCGTCCGCAAGAGCACGCTCCAGGACATCGTCGGTTGGAAGGACTACGTCGACGGCAAGGCCGACACGGTGACCGGCATCGAGGTGAGCGGCGGCGGGAAGACGATCACCGTCAAGCTCACCAAGGTGTTCTGCCCCGGTGTCGCGGCGCTCGGGGGCGCCGGTGCCGGCGCGATCATCCCCAAGCACAGCTTCCTGCAGTACTGGGACAACAAGTCGACGGACATCACGAAGAACATCGACGACAACCCCCTGAACAGCGCCCCGCCCGCCTCGATGGGCCCCTTCATCTGGGTCAAGACCGATCCCGGGCAACAGGTCACGTACAAGAGGAACGACAAGTACCACCGCGGCGCGCCGTACATCGAGGAGCTCGTCATCAAGCAGTACTCGAACAGCGACGCGCTGAAGGCCGCGCTCCTCACGGGCGAGGTCTCCTACGGGACGGTGGGCGCGCTCGACTACGAGGAGGTCTCCAAGTCGGAGATCCTCAAGGGCTACCGCTTCCCCGGCTACGGGTACAGCTACATCGGCTGGAACGCGGCGGGGGCGAAGGCGCCGTGGCTCCGCAGCGTGCAGGTCCGTCAGGCGCTCTGGTACGGCCTCAACGTCGACGCGATCATGGACAAGATCATCTTCGGCCTGGGCGCGCGCCAGCTCGGCCATCTGCCGACGCCGTCGTGGGCTTACGACCCGAGCATCTACAACAAGTATCCGTACGACGTGAGCAAGGCGAAGCAGCTGCTCGAGCAGGCCGGCGCCAAGATGGGGACCGACGGCGTGTACCGGTGGACCGACGGCAAACCTATGCAGATGCGCATCGAGACGAGCTCCGCGAGCAAGACGAACACGACGATCCTCGAGGTCGCGGTGGAGCAGTACAAGCAGATCGGCATCAAGATCGACCCGCTCCTCGAGGCGTTCAACGTGCTGCTCGACCGGACCGACCCGGGCACGGACTTCGAGGGCTTCATCATCGGGTGGAGCCTGGGGACGGACCCTGATTCGTACTCGATCTGGCACTCGAGCCAGCGCGGCAAGAGCCAGTTCAACGACGTCGACTACGTGAACCCGGCTGTCGACGCGGCGCTCGAGGCCGGCCGGAACGGGCCCGATTGCAGCAAGGACGCGCGGAAGAAGCAGTACCAGATCATCGAGAAGAACCTGAACAACGACGCCCCGTACACGTTCCTCTACAACGGCGATTCGCTGCTGTTCATGAACAAGAAGATCCAGGGTGTCGCACCGACGGCCATCAGCACGATCCACAACGTCGAGCAGTGGTGGCTCAAGCAATGACCCTCCGCTCCGCTCCGGGCTTTCTGGAGCGGCTGCCGCCGCTCCATCAGTAACCTTGTGAAGTAGATAGGGCTCGGCGCGAGGCGCGCCGAGCCCCGGAGCGAGGGGAAGGGCGATGGGCCGGTTCATCGCGCGGCGGTTGGTTCAGGCGGTCCCGACGTTGTTCGGGATCATGCTCATCACGTTCCTCATCACGCGGCTCTCACCCTCGGACCCGGTGCAGCTCATGGTCGCCGGCAACTTCGACATCACCGCCGAGGACAAGGCGCTGCTACGGCACAACCTCGGTCTCGATGACCCGCTGCCGGTCCAGTTCGCGCACTGGCTGTTCGACGCTGCCCGGTTGAACTTCGGGAACTCGTTCTACTACCACCGTCCGGTCGTCGAGCTCATCGCGGAGCGCATCCCGAACACGCTGCAGTACACGATCCCCAGCCTCATCCTGGCGCTCGTCGTGGGCGCGCCGCTGGGTTTCCTCGCGGCGCGGCGGCGTGGCCGTCCGGCCGACCACACCATCCGCCTCCTGTCGGTCGTGCTCCACGCGACGCCGGAATTCTTCGTCGGGCTGCTGTTCGTGCTCGTCCTCGGCGTGCAGCTGCGCTGGTTCCCGATCGGCAGCATGAACACGGTGGGGAGCGACTGCCTCGCCTGCCCCGACCGCCTTCTGCACCTCGTCGGCCCGGTCGTGATCGGAGCCCTCGGCGGGATCGCCTTCTATCCGCGGCTGATGCGCACGGAGGTCCTCGAGATCCTCGGTCAGGACTACGTGCGCACCGCGCGTAGCAAGGGCCTGCGCGAGGTCGCGGTGCTCTCGGTCCACGTGCTGCGTAACGCGCTCATCCCGGTCGTCACGATCTTCGGCGGGATCCTCGGGATCGTGCTCTCCGCCTCGCTCATCATCGAACAGATCTTCAACTGGCCCGGGCTGGGCCGGCTCCTGTTCGAAGGCGCGGTCAACAAGGACTACCCGATGGTGCAGGCGGTCGTCGTCGCGGGCAGCGTGCTGCTGCTGCTGTCGTACATCCTGCGCGACATCGCCTACGCCCTGGTCGACCCGCGGATCAAGGTGCGCTGATGACCCAGGCCGCCGTCGCGGTGGAGGCCTTCGCCCGGGACGTCACCATCACTCGGCGCGCGACCGCGGGTTTCTGGTCCGACGCCGCGTGGCGCGTGCGCCACGACCCGACGACGATCGCGGCGCTCGGCGTGCTGGCCGCGATGGTCGTGCTCGCCCTGGGCGCCGACCTCCTGGCCGACAACTTCTTCCATTGGAGCTTCGCCAAGCAGGACCTGCTGAACTCGTACCGGAAGCCGACGCTCGACGACCCCGCGTTCTGGCTCGGCGGCGACAACATCGGTCGCAGCCAGCTGGTACGGCTGCTGTACGGCGCGCGCGTGTCTCTGTTCATCGGAACGTTCGGCATGCTCGTGACCCTCGGGCTGGGGCTGCTCATCGGGATCACCGCCGGCTTCTTCCGCGGCTGGTGGGACGATGTCGTCGTGTGGATGGTGAGCACGCTCCGCTCCATCCCGACCCTGTATCTGCTCCTCATCGTCGGCCTGCTGTTCCGGCTCGACCCGCTGAGCCTGGCGCTCTTCCTCGGCGTCCTCGGCTGGACCGGCATCTGCAATCTCGCGCGCGGTCAGACGTTCGCGTTGCGCGAGCGGGACTTCGTCATTTCGGCGCGCACGGTCGGTGCGACGAATGCGCGGATCATGCTCCGTCACATCCTGCCGAATGTGCTGCCGCTGATGATCGTGCTCGCGGCGATCGACGTGGCCGGGATCATCCTCGCGGAGTCCGCGATCTCCTACATCGGGTTCGGCATCCAGCCTCCGGTGCCGTCCTGGGGCAACATGCTGACGAACGCGGCGTCCTTCCTGTCGAAGGGGCCGCATCTCATCTACGGGCCGGGCGTCGCGATCACGCTCACCGTGCTCTGCCTCTATCTCATCGGCGACGGGCTCCGCGACGCGCTCGACCCGCGCCTGCGCGGCGCGAAATGATGCTGCTCTAATCCGCCGCGGCCACCGGCGTGCGCGCCTCGGCCAGCACGGCGGACGCGATCTCCAGAGCGCGATCGATGTCGGCGGTCGATACCCCCCGGTGCGTGACCGCGCGAAGCCGCGGCGAGTTCCCGAGGTAGCGCGACAGCCGTAGTCCGCGCTCCGAGCAGGCCTTCTGGAACGCGCCCGCGTCCATCCACGCGGGATCGAGCTCGAACGACACGATGTTCGTCACGACTCGCGCGGCGTCGATCCGCACTCCGCTGATCGACGCCAGCCCGTCGGCGAGGCGCCGCGCGTTCACGTGATCCTCGACGAGCCGCTCGCGCATCGTCTCCAGACCGACGAGCGCCGCGGCGGCGATGACACCGGCCTGTCGCATCGCGCCGCCCAGCAGCTTGCGGACCTTCCGCGCCCGCGCCACGGTGTCGCGGTCGCCGCAGAGGATCGAGCCGACCGGAGCCGACAACCCCTTGGAGAAACAGAACTGCACCGTGTCGGCCGGCGCGGCCAGCTCGCGCGCCTCCACGCCGAGGGCGGCGGCGGCGTTGAAGATGCGCGCGCCGTCGAGATGGACCTTGGCGCCGTGGCGGTGCGCGACGTCGGCGATCGCTCGCGTATCCGCCGCGGTGATGACCGCCCCGCCGCAGTTGTTGTGGCTGTTCTCGAGGCACACCAGAGCGGTCCGCGGCAGATTGCCGGCGGGCGGCCTGATCGCGGCTTCGATGTCGGCGAGAGCGGGGAGGCCGTCGCCGTTAGGGACGAGCCGGCTGTGGAGGCCGCCGAGGACGGTGAAGGCGCCCATCTCGTTCTGGTAGATGTGCGCCATGTCGCCGAGGACGACTTCCTCGCCGCGCTGAGCCTGCGAGAGAACACCGCAGAGATTGCCGAGCATCCCGCTCGCGACGTACAGGCCGGCTTCCTTGCCGACGATCTCCGCGGCGCGCGCCTCCAGTCGATTCACGGTGGGGTCCTCGCCGTACTGGTCGTCGCCGACCTCCGCATCGGCCATCGCGCGGCGCATCTCGGGCGTCGGCAGGGTGAAAGTGTCGCTGCGCAGCTCGATTACGTTCATGGCTTCCCTAGTATGCCCAGTCGGTATGACGCGCATCGTCGTGGCCACGCGCTTCGCCTCGCGGGCCGGCGACATCGCCCGCGCGCTTCCGGACGACGAGGTCATCGAGGTGAACGACGGCACCGAGATGGCGATCCTCGCGGATGCCGAGATCGCGGTCGGGACCAACGAACCCGACCGCGCGCGCCGGATCATCTCCGCGCTGCCGCGCCTTCGCTGGTACCACACGGTCGGTGCGGGCGTCGATCGACTGCTCGTCCCGGAGATCGTCGCCCGGGATGATCTGGTGCTCACCAACAACAGCGGCGCCTACGACGTGCCGATCGCGGAGCACGTGCTGGCCACGATCTTCGCCGCCGCCAAGAACCTGCCCCGGCTGCAGGCGGCGCAGCAGCGACGCGAGTGGGTGGGGGACCCCCACGATCGCGAGGTGGCCGGCAAGACGCTCGTCATCCTGGGCATGGGGAGCATCGGCGGCGAGCTCGCGAAGCTGGCCGCGGGCGTGGGCATGCGCGTGGTCGGGATCCGTCGCACCGCTCGCGACGGCGCGCTCACGCCCGATCGCCTGGCGGACGCCGCGGCGGAGGCCGACTACCTCGCGGTGTGCGCGCCGCTGACGCCCGAGACGCGCGGGATCGTGAGCGCGGACGTAATCGCGCGGCTTCCCGCGCATTCGTGGGTGATCAACATCGCGCGCGGGCCGATCGTCGACGAGCCGGCGCTCCTACGCGCCTGCTTCGACGGGAAGATCGGCGGCGCGGCGATCGACGCGTGGTGGCAGGAGCCGCTGCCCGCCGACAGCGAGTGGTGGACGTTGCCCAACGTCATCGTAACGCCGCACGTCTCGTTCTCGTCGGAGCGCGTTCGCGAGCGCACGGTCAACTTCTTCGTCGAGAACGTGCGCCGCTTTGAGCGCGGCGAGCCGCTGCTGAACGTCGTCGACAAGCGGCGAGGGTACTAAGGATGGCCGTGACCAAGAGCCACCTCGCGCGTCGCACCGAGGGCTTCACCGAATCGGTGATCCGCGAGATGACGCGGCTCAACGCGGTACACGGCGGCATCAACCTCGCCCAGGGCTTCCCGGACTTCGCCGCGCCGACCGAGCTCAAGGAGGCGGCGAAACGCGCGATCGATGCCGACGTCAACCAGTACGCGATCACCTGGGGAGCGCCGTCGCTGCGGAACGCACTCGCGCGCACCTACCGCGAGCTCTACGGAATGGAGGTCGACCCGGAGACGATGATCACCGTCACCTGCGGCTCGACCGAGGCGATGGTGTCGTCCTTGCTGGCGATCGTCGACCCTGGCGAGGAAGTCGTCGTGCTGGAGCCGTTCTACGAGAACTACGGCCCCGATGCTGCGATCTGCGGCGCGACGCCGGTGTACGTGCCCCTGCGCGCACCCGAGTTCACGTTCGACCGCGACGAGCTCGCCGCCGCGTTCGGCCCGCGCACGAAGGCGATCATCGTCAACACGCCGAACAACCCCACAGGGCGCGTCTTCACGCGCGACGAGCTCGGGTTCATCGCCGACCTCTGCCGGCGGAACGACGCGATCGCGGTCACCGACGAGATCTACGAGCACATCCGGTATGAAGGCGACCACGTTCCGATCGCGACGCTCGAAGGCATGGCCGAGCGCACGATCACGATCTCCGGCGCGAGCAAGACGTTCTCGGTCACCGGGTGGCGCGTCGGTTGGATCATCGCGCCGCCGCGGCTGGCCAGCGGCATCCGCAAGGTCCACGACTTCGTGACGGTGGGCGCGCCCGCGCCGCTGCAGGAGGCGGTCGCCGCGGCGCTCGCGCTCGGCAGGCCGTACGAGCGCAAGCTCTCCGCCGACTACCGCGCGCGCCGGGACGCGCTCTACGCATCGTTGGGGTCGGCGGGGTTCCGGCCGCTGCTCCCCGAGGGCGCCTACTACATCCTGTGCGACATCAGCGGGTTCGGCTTCGACGACGACGTCTCGTTCGCGCGATGGCTCGTGAGCGAGATCGGTGTCGCGGGCGTCCCGGGGTCGTCGTTCTTTCACTCTCCCGGAGGGACCCCGTCCCGGCCGGGGCAGGGGCGCGGGACGATCCGGTTCACGTTCTGCAAGACGGAGGAGCTGCTCAAGCGTGCCGGCGAACGGCTCGCTGAAGCGGGGGAGAAGGCGAAGCGGCGCTAACGCGTGAGGCGGACGGCGTCGTACGGCAGGGCCTGGAACGCCGCGAAGCGCGCGCGCTGCTCGAAGAGCGAGACCGCCACACGGTCGGGCTCGGCGGCGACGGTGGACGGCACCGGTGTGATCGACTGGAGCTTCCCCTGCCACGTATCGGCGTCCTGTAGTCGGCCGAGCGCACGCAGTGCCTGCGGGAGGCTCGAGCGCAGCGTGAACACGCCGGTCGCCGAACCGAGCTTCATGCCGCGATCGAACGCGGCGACGGCCTCGGCGAACATCCCGAACTGGTACGACGCCTCGCCGTACGCGAGCCACGAGGCCGAGTCGTCGCGGGCGAGCGCCTCGGTCCTGGTGCGCAGGTAGAAGTTCTCGCGCATCTTCGTGTCGGACCAGTCGTCTCCGACGATGGCGCGGAGCTTCGCCTCGTCCTCGGGCCGGTAGATGACCATGTAGCGGTAGCTGAACGCCTGCCAGTTGTCCGAGAACCATTGGTAGCCGAGCTGCACGCCGTTGCCGAGCATCGAGTCGTTCACGTAGAAGACGCCGGCATCGTCGTCGTAACCGCGGACGGCGCGCCAGTGGGCGATCCGCGAGATTCTCGGATCCTGCATCCACTGCGTGACCATCGGCGCGAATCCGTTCGAGATGAGCCTCTTGATGAGGGCGTTGGTGCCGTTGTTCCGCCACATCGCGGTCAGTCCCCATTGCGAAACGAACGCCGGAACGCCCTGCGGTCCCATGCCGCGGAGCACGCTCTCGCCGCGGAGGGGGACGCGAGCGGTCTCCTGATCGACGTCGACGCCGAGCGTCGAGAGGCCCATGACGACCGCCGCCGGGCCGCAGTTGTTCAGCGACTGCCACACGTGCTTCATCGAGCCGAAGTACCCCGTCGCTTGCGCATCGCGTACGTCGACGACCGGATCGGGCTCGGCGGCTTTCGGAAGCGGCGCGAGTGGCGCGACGAAGGCGGAAGCGATCGGCGCCGCCCCGCGATCGACCGTCGCCTCGATCTCGGGAGCGATCACCGGCGTTTCGCGCGAGAGCGCCGCGCTCGGGGCGAGCACGATCGCGCACAAAACCGCACCGAGAAGGACCCGCGAGCGCGCCCTCATGCCGCCTCGAATGCTAGCGCGAAGGAAACTGGACGGACACCACCGCTGGAGTGAGGGCGCCCGTACCATCCGGCGCGATGGGACTGCGTGAGGCCGGCGATGCGAACCAGGCGACCCTGGCCATGGGGCGGATCGCGCGGCATCCGGTCTGGTCCCGCGCCCTGGGACGCCCGGAGGTGGCCGCGCGGCTGGTGCTCCCGGTCATCGTTTCGGGCGCGGTCGAGGATCGCGAGCGCGTCGACGGAACCGCGGGTCTGGAGCGCCTCTCGATCACCGAGCTCGTGCGCGAAGCTCGAGGCGCCGCATCCGCCGGACTCGCCGGTCTGCTCATCTTCGGCGCGAGCGATCGCAAGGACGAGCTGGCCCTCCTCGCGAGCCAGCGCGACCACGTCGTTCCGCGCGCCGTCCGCGCGGTGAAGGAGGCGGTGCCGGAGCTGGCCGTCGTGACGGACGTCTGTGTCTGCGCGTACGTGTCGCACGGCCAGTGCGTGCTCTTCGGTGCGGGCGGAGCGGATGTCGCGGGCACGCTCGAACGGCTCGCCGAGATCGCGCAGGTCCACGCCGATGCGGGAGCGGATCTGCTGATCCCCTCCGGGATGCTCGACGGTGCCGCTGCCGCGGTCCGTGCCGCGCTTGGACCGGACCACGACGACCTTCCCATCGCGGCGATGGCCGAGATCGAGAGCTCGCTCGACGCGACGCATCGCCTCGTGGTGGGCGCCGTGCCGATATCGGAGCGCGCGGTACCGCTGCTGAGCGCGGACGATCAAGTGGCCGTGGGCATGCGCGCGCGCCGCGAGCTCGAGGGCGGCGCGGATGCCATCGTCATCAGGCCAGGCGCCCCCGCGCTCGACCTCGTCCAAGTGGTCGCCAGCCGCACCGACCGGCCCGTGTTCGCGTTCCACACCGCGGATGAGCACGCCGCCTTCGCCATGTCGGAGCTGATCGACGGCGCGCGCGCCGAGCGGGAGATCGTCGCGGCGTCGCGCCGGGCCGGCGCCGCGTTCGTGATCACGTACGCCGCCCGCGGCATCGCGGAGGCCTGAAAGGTCATCGGCGCGCTCGAACGCGTCACGCTCGGCTGCCTCCTCGCGATCTTGGTCGTCGCGAGCTTCACCGTGTCGCCGTCGCCTCGCGCCGTCGTCGAGTCAGCGGACGTCGCGCGTGCTGAGCCGATCGCGCGCGCGATGAAGTACGGCCCGGAGCTGTCGGAGGGCCCGGCCACTCCGGCGGCACGGTTCGGACCTTCTGCTCCCGCCGAGACCACTGTCTCGCTGCCTGAGGCCTCAAGTGCCGCTGTCGTGGCCGGGCCCTCCGACGCACCACCGCCGGCGGAGGCACCTACCGAGCCGCCCGCCCCGGCCGTGGTCGCGCCGCCTCCGGCCCCGGTCATCGCGGCGCCTCCGGCCCCGGTCGTCGTGGCCGCTCCACGCCCCGTCGTCGTGCCGCCGGCGCCGCCGGTCACGACGACGAGCACCGCGGCGGTCGAGGCGCGCACGCTCGTGCTGATGAACGCGTCGCGTGCGCAGGGCGGTCTCGTCGCCCTTGGCTTGGATACGGGAGTGTCGAGCGTCGCGCGAGCGCACAGCGCGGTCGAGGCGCGTGTTCGCGACCTGTGGCATGACGGGATCGATGGCACCGCGCGCGCTCGCGATGGCGGGGCGTGCGGGACCGGCTGGTACGGCGAGAACACCGGACGCATCTGGAACGGCAACGCGGACGCGCTGAACGCGGAGTTCATGGCGGAGCCATGGGCTCCGATCAACCACCGCACGAACATCATGGATCCCAATTTCCGCCGCGCCGGGATCGGTGCCGTGCAGGGGCCCGACGCCATCTACGCCACGATCGTCTTCTGCCGCTGATCGGCTGAACTGCTAGCGTTCGACCGCCGTGCAATACGAGCGCGCGACGCTGCCGAACGGGATCCGCGTCCTCGTTTCCGAGATGCCCGAGACGCGATCCGTGTCCCTCGCCGTGTACGTGGGGGTCGGGTCGCGCGCTGAGACGCTGGCGAACGCCGGCACGAGCCACTTCCTCGAGCACATGGTCTTCAAGGGCACGGCGAAGCGCCCGACTGCTCCGGAGATCAGTCAGGCCGTCGAGAGCCTCGGCGGCGCCGTGAACGCGTCGACGGACAAGGAGGTCACGCTCTTCTGGTCACGCGTGCCCGCGCGGCACTACCTGGTGGCCCTGGATGTCGTCGCCGACATGCTCCGCGCGCCGATGCTGCGGGAGACCGATGTTCAGTCGGAGCGCAGCGTCGTCATCGAAGAGATCCGCATGTATCGCGACCAGCCGCAGGACCGGGTCCACACGCTCATGGACGAGCTCCTCTACCCGCGGCACCCGCTCGGTTGGGAGGTCGCCGGCCGCGAGAAGGTCGTGCTCGGACTCACCGGCGAGGACCTCCGTCGCTTCATGCACCTCGGCTATGCACCGGATCGGATCGTCGTCGCGCTTGCGGGTCGCCTCTCCGCGACCGAGGCCATCGCCGCGGTCACCGCGCAGCTCGGCGACATCGCGCCCCGGCCGGCGCTGGCCATCGCGCCCGCGCCGGCGCCGAGCGGCGTCCGCACCAAGGTCCTGGCCAAGCGCGGCGAGCAGGCGCACCTGTGCATCGGCTGGCGCTCGGTGCCCACGGCCCATCCCGACAGGTTCATCCTCGACATGCTGAATGCGGTCCTGGGCGAGGGCATGTCGAGCCGGTTGTTCGCGGAGCTCCGCGAGCGGCGCGCCCTGGCCTACGACGTCCACTCGTACGAATCGACCTACGTCGACGCGGGGCACCTGGTCATCTACGCGGGAGTCGCGCCATCGCGCGCGAGCGAGGCTCTGGCCGCGGCGCTGGCCGAGGTCGCCCGTCTTCGCGACGAGCTCGTGCCGGACGCCGAGCTCGAGCGCGTGCGTGACTTCCAAAAGGGCCGGATCGAGCTGCGGCTCGAGGACACGCGTGGCGTGTCGGCGTGGCTCGCCGGGCAGGAGCTTTTCCACGGTCGCGTCCGCAGCGTCGAGGAGATCTGCGCCATCATCGACGGCGTGAGTGCCGAGGACATCAGGCGCGCCGCTCGACAGTATCTGCGGACGGAGCTGTGCTTCGTCGCGGCAGTCGGGCCGCGCGCCACGATCGCCTCTCTCGGCGCGCCCGGCGCGCCGGAGAACGTCCCGATGGAGATCGCCTCATGACACAAGCTACAGGGGGCTCTGCCCTCCCGCCCCGAACAATCGAGGGGACCCTCATCGTCCTCAAGCCCGACGCGGTCCAGCGCGGCATCTCGGCCGAGATCCTCGCGCGCTTCGAGCGGCGTGGCCTGCGGATCGCCGCGCTCCGGCTGGTCAAGGTCGAGCGGTCGTTCGCCGAACGCCACTACGCGATCCACAAGGGCAAGTTCTTCTACGACGACCTGGTGCGTACGATCGGCGCCTCGCCGGTGGTCGCCGCGGTACTCGAAGGGCCGAACGCGATCGCGGTGGTGCGCGCCATGGTCGGTGCGACGAGGCCACACGAAGCAGCACCGGGAACGATCCGCGGCGACTACGCGCTCGTGGGGTTGCGCAATCTCGTGCACGCGAGCGACGCGCCGGAGACCGCGGCCGCGGAGATCGCGCTGTGGTTCCCGGAGGGCGTGGTGGAATACAAGAGAGACATCGAGAAGTGGATGACCGACGAGGGCGCGCCCACCTAGTGCACGCGGATCCGGTACTCCTCGAGTTCCACGATTACTTCCTCGCGCTGACAAGCGCCTGCGCGGCGCTGCTAGGGCTGCTGTTCGTCGCGCTGTCCATCCACCTGCGGACGCTGAGCGTCATTGAGAACACCGAGCTCCGCGCCGTCGCGCAGGCGACCTTCATACAGTACGGCGACACGCTCGCGATGTCGGCGATCGGGTTGCTGCCGATCACGATCCAGGCTTACGGCGCCGCGTCGCTCGCGATCAATCTGGGTCTGATGGTCGTCGGCTCGCTCGGGGTGCTGCGTCCGGGGCTTCGGGGCACCGGTGTCGGCTACAGCCGGAACGCGTTCACCGTGCGGATGGCGATCGGCTACGGCGGAGCGATCCCGAGCTTCGCCGGGATGGTCCTGCTCATCCTCGGCCAGGAATGGGCCCTGTACGTCGTCGCTGCCGCACTGCTCTTCTATGTGCTGTCGTCGACGTACCAGGCTTGGGAGTTGGTATTCAAGGCGGCGGATACCGCCGCCGCCCGCTAACTGCGAGCCGTGGCCGAGGATCCGTTCGCGTCAGCGATCAAAGAGGATTCAGCGCCTTCAGGAACTCGTCGGCGAACGCGGCGATCGGGCGCAGCAGCACGTCGGGGAGCAGCCCTCCGAGCAGCAGCGCGCTGAAGATGATCGCGCCGATCACGCCGGCCACGGGCCGCGGCTCGATACGGAACGTCTCGATCCCGCCGAAGAGCGCGATGCCCGCGCGCAGCTGCGCGACCAGCAGCAGCAGCGACGCGACGACGAGCGCGCTGCCGATCGGGCCGCTCAGGGCGTACGCGATGAGCTCGACGAAGAAGTGTCCCGGAAAGCCGACGAGCGGAGGGATCCCGATCATGCCGGCGCCACCGATGACGAACGCGCCCGCGGCGAGAGGCGCGTAGCGCGCGCTGGGCTTGTCCGGCGCCGCCGCTCGCTCCAGCGCGCCGGCCGCGAGCAGCTGCTGCGTCGCGCACACACCGGTCACGAGCGCGATCGAGATCGCGCCGACGATACCGGGGCCTGAGAACGTGGCGATCCCGACGAGCGACGCGCCGAGGTTCGAGATGACCGCGTACACGACGAGCCGCCGCAGGTCTCCCGCGCCGCTCGCGAGCAGGGCCCCGCCGATCGCCGAGAGGAGCCCGATGCCGACGAGCGCGTCCTGGACCTTCGCGACCTGCACGATCGCCGGGAGCAGGCCTGACAGCGTCAGGATCGAGGGAAGCGCGAGGAACGTCGTCGGGACGAGCACGCCGAAGTACAGCGCCAGCGCGGCGACCGGCGCCTCGGACGCGAGCAGGGCCGCGTGCGTGTGGAAGGGGATCGCCGCGAGCTTCAGGGCGAACGCGATGACAAGCACGACCGCGAGGAGCACGAACGTGGTCGTGGGCTGGTCCTTCGGAAGATTCGCCGCGAGCGCGAGCGACGCGAGCCCGAGCGAACCGCCGAGCCCGACGAACGCGAAGTGCCTCACCGCGGCATCGACGCTGTGGTTGCGATGCACCTGGAAGGTGAACACGCCGACGGGAAGGAGGAGCCCGACCACGAGCGTCGCGTAAATGGCCAGGGGCACCGCGAGCGAAAGGACCGCGACGACACACGCGCCGACGCCGAGCGCGGTCGGAAAGAAGTTGTACGCCGGCTCGGCGATCCAGACGTCTATCACGAGCAGACCGATCGTTGCCAGCAGGATCAGGCTCGCGAAGCGTGCCAGAGCCGAGACCCGGAGTGGTATCTCCAGCAGCGTCGTGGAGCTGTCGTTCGGAGCGACCGCCAACAGCGCCATCGCGGCGCTGATAGCGGCCAGCGACAGCGGCGCGGCCAGCCACAATCGCTTTCTCACGCCGAACGCGGCGATCGCGGCAAGGGCGAGCGTGACGATCGCGAGGGCGGCGTTCAGGCTTCGGCCGCGGCGCGCTCGTTCACGATCAGGAATGCGCCCGCCAGTGCGATCACGACCTCGAGCCAGGCAAACAGCAGCGTGAGCGCGAGCGTCGGGCCCGCGACGAGACGCACGAACAGCTGCACGCCGGTCGCCATGAAGAGCGCGCCCAGGGACATCCGCACCGCGCTGCGCGCCGTGAGCAGGACGGCGAGTCCGGACGCCAGCAGCCAGAAGGCCGCCACCTGCACCGTCACGCCCGAGGCCTCCCCGCCGAAGAGCGGGAGCTGCGGGACGTCGGAGCTCGCCGTGCGGAACGCGGAGAACGCGACCGGGGTCGCCACCGCGGCGAAGACCGTCGCGAGCCAGACGCGCCAGCCCGGCTCCTCGCCGTACGCGGCGTCACCCGCCGCGACGTAAAGAAGCGCGGCGGCCACGAGCCCGGCACACCCCGACACCGCCAGCTGCGGCGCGGGCGCGGCGCTCGAGGCGATCCATGTCGCCGTCAGAGCCACGGCGAGGAACGCGACGGCGATGAAGCGCAGCTGTCGCGCACCGTTGGCCGCGAGGGTGGCGAACGCGATGAACCCGAGCAGGACCACTACGAGCGCGTCGCCCAGAGGAGGAGGGCGACGATGAGCAGCGTCGCGAGCCACACCCCGGCCCGGCGTTCGAAGAGCGCGATGGCGGCGCTCGAACCGGTCGCAGCGCGTTCGACGTACCCGAACGCGGTCATCCCGGCGGGGACCGGGTCGGCTGCCGATACGACCATCCGCAGGCGTGAGCCGATCGGCTCGAGGTCCGGTAGGAACGGCCGCACCGAACGGGCGACGAGTACGAGCACGGTCGAGCTCATAACGAGGGCGGCGACGACCAGGGGCGCCGACGTATCCGCGAGCAGGGGGAGACCGATCTCGGAAAGGGCCGCGGAGAGCGGAAGTGCGAGGAGCATCGCGCCGAGGAGGCTGAGCAGGAACGCGCTCGCGGCGGCGGTCACGTCGAGCTCCGGCGGAGCGAAGGCGACGGAGAGCCGCCGACCGATGTGGATGAGCTCCAGCGCGAGGAGGGCGACCAGCGCGATGGCCGCGAGCGCCTGCGCGACGAGGTCGGGCGCCGACAGCACTCCGGTACCGACCGCGAGCGCCGCGGCGACGAACATCGACGACGTCACGACCGCGCCGATCTGCGCGATGTGGGGCGGCGTCCACGTGTTCTCGGCGAGCGCCGTGAGCGCCTCGGCCACCAGGAGCACGAGCCCTCCGGCGATCGCGAGCGGTGTTCCGACCGCGATCGCGATCCAGAAGCCGGCGAGGGCGACGTCGTAGCGGACGACGTCCCACTCATCGGGCCGCGCGAGCGAGACGGCCGCCGCATACAGGACCGTGAGCAGCGCCGCGGCGAGGACGATGTGGCTCCAGTGGATGCTCGGATACGCCACCGTCGCGGCGATACCCAGGGCGCCCAGCGCCAACGCCGAGCGCGCGACTTTCTCGCGCCGGCGGCGTGCCGCGATCGCGAGGGCCGCGATGATCGCGGCGGCGACCGCGATCCGCAGCGCGGGATCCGCTCCCGGCAACCGCAGCTCGACGAGGTCGCCGCGCGTGGCGCCAAGCACGCGCAGCAGGACCAGCGACGCGCCGATGCCGGCCGGCATGGCGAGAAGGCCGCGCAGTGGCTCGCGTTCCGCCGCGTTGGCGCGCGCCCGCTCGAAACGCCACGGCACGAACGGGTAGAGGCCGGCGAAGAGCGCCGCGCCAAGGGAGGCCGCGAGGATGACGCCGGGGCTGATCCAGGTCGGGCGGATCTCGCTGTAGCTGAAGGAGGCGCCGCCGAAACGGGAGATCAGCAATGCCGAGACGACGAATGCCTGGACCCCGATGGCGAGGAACGCCGCGAGCCGAGCGCTCGCCGGAGGTGGTGCGACCAGCAGCGTGATGAACGCCGTGATCGCGCCGATCGCGCCGAGCACCACGATCGCGGCGACAAGGTCCTCCGTGACATGCAGGGCGATCGAGACGAGCCCCAGGGCCAGCACGAGACTGGGCAGGAGCGGCCGGCCGACGGACGCCCGGGCGATGGCGAGCAGCCCGGCCGCGCCGTACGCGACCGTCAGCAAGACGCCGATCGCCGCGATCCCGTCGAATCGGTACGACGCTTGTATGGTCGGTCCACCGACCGCCGACCATTCCCACAGAGCGCGGCTGGTCCCGACCGTGCCCTGCCGCGCGGCGAAGATGGCCGCCGGCGCGATCAGTCCAACGATCGCGATGACGAAGCCGAACGCGCGCCGCCGCGTGACGTCCGGGTATGGGAACGCGAGAACGAGGGCGACGAGTGCGAGCGCGATCGCCGAAACGACGAGCGGAAGCTCCGCCGTCAGTGTCATGGTGGGGTAAGGTAGCCGACGTGGACCTCAGACTTCTGCCACAACAGCAGCTAAAGGTCACACCGAAGCAGATCGCGGCGAACTACATCCTTCAGCTGAGCTCGATGGAGCTGCAGGATGTCATCAACCAGGAGCTCGACGAGAACCCCGCGCTCGATCTCGAAGAGGTCCAGGTCTGTCCCCTGTGCGGCAATCCGCTTCCGGGGCGCGTGTGCCTCACCTGCTTCGGCACCGGAAAGCTGACCGGCGCGCAGCAGTACCAGGACTCCGAGCCGCTCGAGGGCTCGAACCTCATGCAGCGCGACGACGAGGACGAGGAATTCGACCCGATCGTGCGGGCCGAGGCCGAGCAGACGCTCGCCGAATACCTCAGCTGGAACGTCCACGCCATCCTGCCGTCGCGGCTGCACGCAATCGCGGAGTACCTCATCGGGAATCTGAACGACCACGGATTGCTCGACATCCCGCTCGATGAGGCCGCGCGCGCCATGAACGTCACGCTCGAGGACGCGGAGGAGGCGCTGCGCGCCATCCAGTCCATCGAGCCATGGGGTCTGGGCGCACGCGACGCGCGCGAGTGCCTGCTCATCCAGATGGACCGTCTGGCCGAGGTGGGGGAGACGGTGGCGCCGAACGCCCGCGACATCGTTGCCGAGCACTTCCGCGAGCTCGGTGAACATAAGTTCAGCGACATCGCCCAGGCTCTCCACATCAGCCGCGACGACGTCCAGGCCGCCTGGGACTACATCAAGGAGAGCCTCAACCCGGCGCCGGCGAACGCCTTCGCCGCGGGCCCCGACGGACTGAGCATCGGCGGCCGCCAGGTGGCGCTACGCCCGGACGTGCTCATCGTTCGGACCGAGCAGGACGATTTCGACGTCGAGGTCATCGAGTCACGCCGGTTCTCGCTTCGCGTGAATCCGGTCTACCGCCAGCTCGTCGGCGAGCTTCAGGCGGCGCGCACCGCGGGCGGCGAACGGCCGGCGATGACCGATCAGGAACGGCAGCACATCCGCGAGTACGTCACGAGGGCGAAGTTCTTCATCGACAACATCAACCAGCGGCGCCAGACGATGTCTCGCATCACGCAGGTGATCGTCGAATGCCAGGACGATTTCCTTCGGCGCGGTGTGCAATCCCTGCGACCGCTCACGCGCGCGGAGGTAGGCGAGCGCATCGGCATGCACGAGTCGACCGTGAGCCGCGCGACCGCGGGCAAGTTCGCCATGCTGCCGAGCGGCCAGGTCGTCCCGTTCGCGATGTTCTTCACCGCCTCGCTCGGAACGAAGGATGTGATCCGGAACATCATCGAGGCCGAGGACCTCTCTCAGCCGTTGTCAGATCAGGAGATCGTCGAGAAGCTGCGCGAGGATCATGGGATCATCCTGGCGCGACGCACCGTCGCGAAGTACCGGGAAGAGCTCAAGATCTTGCCCGCTCGGCTGCGGAAGCGCGTCTAGCGGGGCTTAGCTCGAGCGAGTGAGCCGCGTGGCGTTCGCTTTCGGCGGCGCCGTCCCGAGGGTCTTGGCGATCTCGTCGACCGCGGAGCTCTCGATGCGGTACCCGAAAGACGTCCGCCGCACCCCGGCCAGTTCCTTGCCGCGCAGCGCGTCGCGCAGCGCGTGCTCCCGCCAGCCGATCTTCGTCGCGAGCTCGCCTGTCGTCAGCCAGTCGCGGTCCTTGCTCTTGGCCTTCTCGGACGCGTCGGCCTTGGGCGCGCTTTTCGAAGCTTTCTGCGGTGGCATCTGGTCCGGACTCTACCCCCGTTTGCCCTGTTCGGGCCGTTTGACTAAACTATGCGTCAGCGCTGCGGCCCCCTCCGTCGGGGCGGGCGCTCTCTTTTTGACCCTTTGACGAAACGACAAACTGTGGAGGGCCAGCGCCGTTGGACGCGTTCGCAGCGAACCCACTCCTCTGGGTCGTTCCCATCTCCGGCGTTGTCGCCCTCGCGGTCGCCGCGTACTTCGCCTACGACGTCCTGAGCTCCGACACCGGCACCCCCGAGATGCAGCAGGTCGCCGGCGCGATCTACGAAGCGGCCGTCGCGTTCATCAGCCGCCAGTACCGCACCATCGCGCTCCTCGCGCTGGGCGGCACCGTGCTCATCGCCGCGGTCATCTACTTCTTCGAGACCGCACCCGGCGTGTCCCGCGAGGAGCTGGCCGTCAAGACCGCGATCGCGTTCCTCGTCGGCGCGATCTGCTCGATGGCCTCCGGGATCATCGGCATGTTCGTCGCGGTGAAGTCGAATCTGCGCACGGCCGCGGCCGCACAGCACAGCGTCGCCGACGCGCTCCGCATTTCGCTGCGCGGCGGCGCCGTCTCCGGGATTCTCGTGGTCGCGCTTTCTCTGATCGGCGTGTTCGTCATGTTCGTCGCCTACGGCGGCTTCTCCGCACCCGAGCAGGCCCCCTTCACGATCGTCGGCTTCGGCTTCGGAGCGTCGTTCGTCGCGCTGTTCGCCCAGCTCGGCGGCGGTATCTACACCAAGGCGGCCGACCTGGGCGCCGACCTCGTCGGCAAGGTCGAGGCCGGGATCCCGGAGGACGATCCGCGCAACGCCGCGGTCATCGCGGATCTCGTGGGCGACAACGTGGGCGACTGCGCCGGTCGTGGCGCCGACCTGTTCGAGTCGACCGCGGCCGAGAACATCGGCGCGATGATCCTGGGCGTCGCCATTTTCGCGGTCACGAAGGACGTCGCGTGGATCCTCTTCCCGCTCGTCGTGCGTGGCTTCGGTCTGATCGCCAGCGTCATCGGCATCTTCACCGTGCGCGGGAGCGACACCAAGAGCCCGATGTCGTCTCTGAACCTCGGCTACTACATCACCGTCGCCCTCTCCATCGCGGGCATGTTCCTGGTGACCAACACGATGCTGAACGCGAAGGGCGCCGGCATCTGGTTCTTCTACGCGGGCGTCGTCGGGATCCTGACCAGCCTCGCGTTCGTCTTCATCACGCAGTACTACACCGCGGGCGCCTGGCGTCCGGTGAAGGAGATCGCCGAGGCCGCCAAGACGGGCCCGGCGACGACGATCATCTCCGGGATCGCGGTCGGTTTCGAGACGACGGCCTCATCCGCCATCGCCATCGCCATCGCGCTGTTCCTGTCGCACTACTTCGGCGAGCGCTGGGGCGCGGCGACGGGCCTGCCTCACGGTGGCATCTACGGCACCGCCGTCGCCACGATGGGCATGCTGATGAGCGCCGCTTTCATCCTCGCTGAGGACACGTTCGGGCCGATCACCGACAACGCCGGCGGCGTCGCGTCGATGTCGCGCGCGTCCGAGGAGACGCGCGAGCGCACCGATCGCCTCGACGCGGTCGGCAACACGACGAAGGCGCTCACCAAGGGTTACGCCGTCGCATCTGCCGCCCTTGCCGCGTTCCTGCTGTTCAGCGCGTACCTCGACAAGGTCGCGCAGCTCACCGGAAAGCCATTCGACACGGTCGACCTCGCGAAGGTCAACGTCTTCCTCGGCGGCTTCCTCGGCGCGATGCTCGTGTACTTCTTCTCGTCGCTGGCGATCCGCGCCGTCGGCAAGTCCGGCAGCGCGATCATCGAAGAGGTGCGTCGCCAGTTCCGCGAGCACCCCGGGATCATGGATTACACCGAGAAGCCGGACTACGCCCGCGTGGTCGACATCACGACCGCGTCCGCGCTCCGCAACATGATCCCACCGGGTCTCCTGGCGATCGGCGCCCCGATCGTCGTCGGCGTGCTGCTCAAGGCTGAGGCCGAGGCGGCGATGCTCATGGTCGGCACGATGGCCGGCGTCATCCTCGCGACCGTGCTCAACAACGGCGGCGGCGCGTGGGACAACGCCAAGAAGTACATCGAGTCGGGCGAGCTCAAGGACGACAAGGGCAACGTGCTCGGCAAGGGCACGCCAGCGCATGCCGCGGCCGTTGTCGGCGACACGGTCGGAGACCCGTTCAAGGACACGGCCGGCCCGAGCCTCCATGTGCTGATCAAGCTGCTGGCGACGATCACGCTCGTCCTCGCACCCTTGTTCGTCTGATTCCCGGCGCGTGGGCGAAGCTCGGGCGGGCACGTTGCCTCGGGTCGGTCCGTCTCGCCCGCGGCGGCTCGCCCACATTTCCGTCATCACGGCCGTCGAGCCCGCCGCGTACGAGACGGCCTCCCCTCGACCTGCCCGCCCTCGCTTCGCCCGGCGCCGCTATACGCGCTAGTTTCTCGCCATGCGGAGCATCGACCTGAACAGTGACCTGGGCGAGGGCGCGGGCACCGACGAGGTGCTCATCCCGCTGATTACGTCGGCCAACGTCGCGTGCGGGGCGCATGCCGGGGACGAGAAGACGATGAGCGAGACGATCGCGCTAGCGATGAGGCACGGAGTGGCGATCGGCGCGCATCCGGGCTATCGCGATCCGGAGAACTTCGGCCGGCTGCCGCTCGACATCCCCGACGCCGAGCTGCGCGATGACCTGCGTGCGCAGATCGAGACGCTGCGGCGGATCGCCTCCGAGCTCGGGGCGCGCGTAACGCACGTGAAGGCGCATGGCGCGCTGTACAACCAGGCCGATCGCGACGAGCGACTCGCGCGCGCGATCGCCGAGACGGTCGCGGGCGTCGACCGGACGCTCGTGCTGTTCGCCATGCCGCGCTCCATGATGGAGAAGGTGGGACGCGAGCTGGGGCTGCGCGTCGCCCGCGAGGGGTTCGCCGATCGCGCCTACGAGAAGGACGGCGCGCTCCGGTCGCGCAAGCTCCCCGGCGCGCTCAATGAAGATCCCGCGGTCGCCGCGGCCCAGGCCGTATCGATCGCGCGCGACGCTCGCGTCGCGACGTACGGCGGCGGATCGCTGGATCTGGAGGTCGAGACGATCTGCCTGCATGGCGACACGCCGGGCGCGCCGCGGATCGCCGTGGCCGTGCGCGACGCGCTCGCCGCGGCCGGCGTGACGCTGGGCCCGCTGCGGGCATGAAGCTGCTCCCCTTCGGGGAGGGCGCGCTCTTCGTCGAGCTCGAGCAGCGCATCGCCCCCGAGATCGCCGCGCGCGCCGCCGCGATCGCCGATTCATGGGAAGGGCGTGGCGCCGGGACTGCCATCTCGGCATACGCGAGCGTCGTCCTGCGGTTCGATCCGCTCCTGCTCGAAGCAGGCGAGGCCGAGCGACTGGCGCGCGCCGCCATCGCCGACGCGGATGCCGTGACGAAGAGCGCGACCCCGCGAGACGTGCGGATCCCGACCACCTACGACGGTCCGGATCTGACCGAGGTCGCGGAGCTGTCCTCGCTCAGCGTCGATGAGGTCGTCGCCATCCACGCCGCGGGCCGATATCGCGCCTACTTCCTCGGGTTCATGCCCGGGTGGGCCTATCTCGGCCCGCTGGATCCACGCCTGCACGCGCCGCGCCGCCCCGTGCCGCGTGCACGCGTGCCGGCGGGCTCGGTCGCGGTGATCGATGGCCAGACCGGCATCTATCCGTACGACTCACCCGGCGGCTGGCGGCTGATCGGTCACACCGACGTCAAGCTCTTCGATGCGGCCGCGGACCGGCCGTCGCTCATCAATCCAGGCGACACCGTGCGCTTCGTGCCGACGTGAGCCTCCACGTCCTGGCCGCGGGGTTCCGCTCGACGGTGCAGGATCTCGGGCGGCCCCGCTACGCGCGGCTCGGCGTTCCGGAGTCGGGGCCGGCCGACCCGTTCGCGCAGCGCGCCGCGAACGCGCTCGTCGGCAACGACCCCGACGCCTGCGCGATCGAGATCGTGGGCCTTCCCTTCACCGTGCGCACCGACGACGCGCGCGTCTTCGCCGTGACCGGGCCGGACGTATGGGCCGTCGGCGTGCGCCGTCTGCCGGGATGGACCGCGCTGTTCGTGCGCGCGGGCGAGGAGCTCACCGTGCGCGGCTCTGAGCGGACGCGCTACGCCTATCTGGCGGTGTCCGGCGGGATCGACCTCCCTCCCGTGCTCGGCTCCCGCGCGAGCCTGCCGGCGGCTTCGCTCGGGCCGATCCCGCGAGCGCTCGTCGCGGGAGACAAGCTGCCGCTGGGACCCGCGCGCGGAGCGAGACCGGGCCTACGCATCGAGGCGCCGGCGTACGACGGCACCGTCGCGGTGATCGCGGGCCCGCATCGGGATCGCTTCGCGGCGAGCGTCGTGCGTGCGCTGAGCGAGGCCGCGTTCGATGTCCTGCCCGACAGCGATCGCATGGGAGTCCGCCTGGAAGGTCCACCGCTCGAGAGCGCGGCGGGCGAGATCCTCACCTGCGGTCTGGTCGGCGGAGCCGTGCAGGTCCCGCGCGGCGGCGCGCCGATCGTCCTGCTGGCCGATCGAGGCACGACGGGGGGCTACCCGGTGATCGCGACGGTGATCCGTGCGCATCTCGGTCGCGTCGCGCAGGCCGTGCCCGGACAGCCGCTCCGCTTCTACTGGGTCGAGCGCGAGCGCGCGGTCGAGGCGCTGCGGCTCGAGCGCCGCGCGCTCGTTCCGCGCAGCGACTGACGGAGGGCCACGAGCTCGAGCGCCGCGTCCACGGCCTCCGCTCCCTTGTTGCCCTGCCGCCCGCCAGCTCGTGCCCGCGCCTGGGCAGCGGTATCGCAGGTGAGGACGCCGAACGGGATCGCCACCGGGTAGGTGATCGCAAGCTCGGACAGCGCGCGCGCGACGGCGTGCGCGAGCACGTCGAAGTGCGGCGTCTCGCCGCGGATCAGGCAGCCCAGCGGGATGACGGCGTCGTACGTCCCGGTCTCGGCGAGGAGCGCGACCGCGGGCGGAAGCTCGAACGATCCGGCGACGGTGAAGAGGTCGGCGCGAGCGCCCGCGGCGGCCGCGGCCTTGACCGCGCCCTCCTCGAGCTTTCGGGTGATGTCTTCGTTCCACCGCGCTCGCACGATCGCGATACGCGCTGCGATCTTCATCTTCGCATCTCGGCCCTTCGGCCTTCGCTTCAGGACCTCGATGCCGCGCTCAGGGCTGGTGGACGAGCCGTCTCGGGCGGAGCCCTCGCCGACTCGACTTTTACCCGCTCTTGTCGCCATCCACCACCGAGAGGAGATGTCCCATCTTTGTCCGCTTCGTCGCCAGGTAGCGGCGGCTCGTTGCGGTCGGCGGGATCTCGATCGGCAGGCGCTCGGTGATCTCGAAGCCGTACAGCGACACCGATGCCTTCTGTGGGTTGTTCGTGAGGATGCGCGCGCGCGTCACGCCCAGGTCCATCAGGATCTGCACGCCGATCCCGTACTCGCGGTGGTCAGCTTTGAAGCCCAGCCGCTCGTTCGCTTCGACAGTGTCGAGTCCCTGGTCCTGGAGCGCGTACGCGCGCAGCTTGTTCATCAGACCGATGCCGCGGCCTTCCTGTCGGAGGTACACGAAGACGCCGCGGCCCTCCTGCGCGATCATCGCGAGTGCCGCGTCCTTCTGCTCCTCGCAGTCGCAGCGCTGCGAGCCGAACACGTGCCCGGTGAGGCACTCCGAGTCGACGCGCACGAGAACCGGCTCGCCGCTGGCGACGTCGCCCATCGTCAAGGCGACGTGCTCCGCCTCGGTACTGCCGAAGCGCGCACGGTATCCGTGAACGGTGAACTCGCCGAACCTGGTGGGGAGCTTCGCCGACGCGACGCGCTCGACGAGCTTCTCGCCGGCCATGCGATGGGCGATGAGGTCCTTGACCGTGATTATGCGGAGCCCGTGGCGCTTCGCGAAGCGCCGCAGCTCGGGCAGCCGTGCCATCGAGCCATCGGGATTCGTGATCTCGCAGATCACGCCGACCGGCTGCATCCCCGCGAGCCGGCACAGGTCCACCGCGGCCTCGGTCTGGCCCGCGCGCACGAGCACGCCGCCCTCGCGGGCGCGGAGCGGGAAGATGTGCCCGGGCTTCACCAGGTCGTCTGCCGTGCTCGCCGGATCGGCCAGCACGCGGACCGTCGCGGCGCGGTCGGCCGCGCTGATGCCTGTCGTGATGCCCTCGCGCGCGTCGACGCTGACGGTGAACGCGGTCCCGAGCCGCGCCTCGTTGCGCATCACCATTTGCGGGATGTCGAGCTCCTCGAGCCGCTCGGGCGTCATGGGAACGCAGATCACTCCGCTGGCGTACCGGCGGATGAACGCCAGGTCCTCGGGCGTCACGGACTCGGCGGCCATCACCAGGTCGCCCTCGTTCTCGCGATCCTCGTCGTCCAGCACAATGACCATCCGGCCACGCGCGATCTGGTCGATCACCTCGGGGACGGTGCTGAACGGCGTAGCCGGCTTCACCACGCGTGGCCGGCTCTTGTTGGTCGCGATGGGACTCACCTCGCGCCGAGCAAGCGCTCGACGTACTTGCCAATGATATCGGTCTCGATATTCGCGGAGGTCCCCTCGCGCAGCGCGCCCAGTGTCGTGCGCGACGCGGAGTGGGGGATGAGCGCGATCGCGAACGAGTCGCGATCGACCGCCGCGATCGTCAGGCTGACGCCGTCGACCGTGACGAAGCCCTTCTGGACGACGTAGCGCGCGAGCTCCTTGGGCAGCGCGAACCGGAGCATCGCGCCGTCGCCCTCCGCGTGGCGCGAGCGCAGCTGCACGGTCCCGTCGACGTGCCCTTGGACGAGGTGGCCGCCGAGCGCGGTCGTCGGCGTGGCGGCGCGCTCGAGATTGACGTGCGTGCCGCGCGCCGCTCGACCGAGGGTCGTGCGCGACAGGGTCTCGGGAACGACGTCGACGGCGAAGCCGCGGTCATCGCGGGCGACAACGGTCAGGCACGCACCGGCGACGTTGATGCTGTCGTCGACGGCCAGGCGGTCGAGGACGCGCTCGCACGCGATCTCAAGTCGCGCGCCAGACGGCGTCTGAGCCACGTGGCGGACGGTGCCGATCTCCTCGATGATCCCGGTGAACATCTAGTGAAGATAGCCCTCGATCGCGACGTCCTCGCCGAGGCGCCGCGAGCGAGGGTCGCGCAGGTCGAGCGCCGTCGGGAGCCCGGCAAGGGCCACGGGACCTTCTCCGCCGACGATCGGTGCGATGAGGAACAGCACGCGATCCGCGTATCCCGCGCGCACGAGCGAGGCGGCGACGCGCGGCCCCGCCTCCGATAGGAGGGTGTTCACGCCGTGCTCGCCCAGCCAGCGAAGCGCCGCGCCCAGATCGAGGCCGCCGCTGGGGTCGCGCGGCATCGTGGCGAGGAGCACGCCCGACTCCCGAAGCCGGTTCACGCGTCGCGCGTCGGCGTCGCGCGCGACGAGCACCATCGTGCGCCGCGGATCGCGCGCGCGCACGACCTTCGCGGCGGGCGGGGTGCGCGCATCGCTGTCGACGATCACGCGCAGCGGATCGCGGCCCTTGACCTCGCGAACGGTCAGCGCCGGATTGTCGGCGACGACCGTGCCAACGCCAACGAGCACCGCGTCGTAGCGGTCGCGCAGGCGGTGCACCTCGCGCAGCGCTCGCTTGCCGACGAGGTAGCGCCGGCCGGCGACCGCGACCCGCCCGTCGACGGTCGTCGCGAGCTTCAGGAGCACGAACGGCCTGCCTTCGCGGATGCGTGTGAGGAAGCCCTCGTTGAGGCGCGCCGCCTCGTCCGCGAGCAGCCCTTGCTCGACGGCGATGCCCGCGTCGCGGAGCGCGCGGAACCCCCGGCCGTCCACCTTCGGATACGGGTCGCGCAGCGCGGCGACCACCCGAGCGATGCCGGCCGCGCGGATCGCGTCGACGCACGGGGGTGTCTGGCCGTGATGCGCGCATGGCTCCAGCGTCACGTACATCGTCGCGCCGCGAGCCCGTTCTCCTGCCGCGCGGATCGCCTCTACCTCCGCGTGGGCCTCGCCGGCGGCGTGGTGATAGCCCTCGCCGACGATCGCGCCGTCGCGCGCGATGACCGCGCCGACGAGCGGGTTCGGGCTGGTGCGTCCCGCGGCCCGCGCGGCGAGCGCGAGCGCGCGCTGCATGAGCTTTCGATCGGCGTTCTCCACGAGCGGCGATGCTAGTCTGCGGCCCCGTGACAGACGTGACGCTTGGCATGCCGCAGACCGCGAATCCCGGATCCGAGCTCCTCGCGTCCGCTCGCGCTCAGCTCGACGGTGCGGCGAAAGCCCTCGGGCTCGACCCCGGCGTGCATCGCTACCTCGCCGCGGCTGAGCGCACGCTCATCGTCACGCTCCCGGTGTATCGAGACGACGGCAGCCTCGAGGTCTTCAGCGGCTACCGCGTGCAGCACTCCACCGCTCGCGGTCCGGGCAAGGGCGGGATCCGCTTTCACCAGGCGGTCACGCTGGACGAGGTCCAGGGGCTGGCCATGCTCATGTCGTGGAAGTGCGCCGTCACCGACCTTCCTCTGGGCGGCGCGAAGGGCGGCGTCGCGTTCGATCCCCGCGAGTACTCCGAGAAGGAGATCCAGCGCCTGACGAAGCGCTACACCGCCGCGATCCTGCCGATCATCGGTCCGGAGCGCGACATCCCGGCGCCCGACGTGAACACCGACGCCCGCCATATGGCGTGGATCGTCGACACGGTCACGATGATGACCGGGTCTCACTCGCCGGAGGTCGTCACCGGGAAGCCGATCGAGCTCGGCGGCTCGCGCGGGCGCACCGAGGCCACCGGGCGCGGCGTCGCGTTCGTCACCCTCGAAGTGCTGCGCCGCATGGGACGTTCGCCGGAGCAGGCGCGCGTCGCGGTCCAGGGGTTCGGCAACGTCGGCAGCTTCGCCGCGCTCGCGCTTGCCGAGGCCGGCGCGAAGATCGTCGCGCTGTCCGATATCAGCGGTGGCTATGCGTCGGCCAAGGGCTTCGACATCCCCCAGGCGATCGAGCACGCGAGGCGCGACCCGAAGCGCACGCTGGAAGGGCTTGCCGGCGCGTCGCGCATCTCGAACGCCGAACTGCTCGCGAGCGACGTCGACGTCCTGATCCCGGCCGCGCTCGAGGGCCAGATCACCGGAGCCAACGCGCGCGAGATCCGCGCGCCGATCATCGTCGAGGGTGCGAACGGCCCGATCACCGCCGACGCCGACCGCATGCTCGCGGATCGCGGCGTGACGATCGTTCCCGACATCCTCGCGAACGCGGGGGGCGTGGTGGTGTCGTACTTCGAGTGGGTGCAGAGCCGCGCGCAGTTCTACTGGGAGCTCGACGAGGTCGAACGGCGCCTCGAGATCTACATGCGCCGCGCGATCGATCTCGTGCTCGCGAAAGCGAAGGTCTACGACTGCACGCCGCGCGAGGCGGCGTTCATCGTCGCGGTGGAGCGCGTCGCGAGCGCGCTCGACAAACGAGGGATATTCCCATAGCGATTGCATAAATATCCAGAAATAACGCATAATTCGCGGATGCCCACCAAGGTCGCGATCGTTGGCGTCACCGGCTATGCCGGCGGGGAGCTCGCGCGTCTGCTGCTGCGCCATCCCGGCGTCACACTCGTCGCGCCGGTGTCGCGCTCGCGTCACGGCGAGCCGCTTCGGAACGTGCTCCCGCACCTGCACGACGCTCCGAGCTCTCTCGTCGTGCGATCCGACGTCGGCGACGCCGAGGTCGTCTTCACCGCGCTGCCGGCCGGCGAGGCGGCGAAGGCCGCGCCGGCGTGGCTAGCCGAGGGCCGCACCGTCATCGACGTCGGCAGCGACTTCCGCCTCGAGGACGCGGACGCCTACCGGCGCTGGTACGGCTACGAGCACCCGTCGCCGGAGCTGCTCGGCCGAGCGGTCTACGGCATCACCGAGCTGAATCGCGAGCGCCTGCGCGGCGCGCGCCTGGTCGCGAATCCCGGGTGCTACCCGTACGCGGCGCTGCTCGCGCTGGCGCCGGCGGTACGCGCCGGCCTGATCAGCGGCGACGTGATCGTCGACGCCAAGTCCGGCGTTTCGGGCGCCGGTCACACCGTGGACGACGCGTACCTCTACGGCGCGATCGACGAGAGCGTCCGCGCTTACGGCGTGCCGAAGCATCGGCACACTCCGGAGATCGCGCGGCAGCTGCGTGTGCTGGGCGCCGAGCCACGGCTGACGTTCACGCCGCACCTCATCCCGATGACGAGAGGTCTGCTCGCGACGTGTTACGCACCGCTTCGCGATGGCGCGACCGCCGAACAGGTCGCCGCGGCCTACGCGGACGCGTACGCGCGGGAGCCGTTCGTTCGCGTGACCTCCACGCTTCCGCCGACGAAGGCCACGCTCGGAAGCAACTGGTGCCTCGTGCACGCGCTGGTCGACGAGGAGACGCGCCGTCTTGTGGCCGTGGCCGTCCTCGACAACCTCGTGAAGGGTGCCGCGGGCTCGGCGATCCAGAACCTGAACGTCGTCTGCGGCCTGCCCGAGAGCATGGGCCTCGAGGCGCTGCCGCTGTGGCCCTGAGCCCCTCATGAGCGAGGTCCTTGGCTTCCGCGTGGGCGCGGCGGCGGCCGGCGTGAAGGACGGCACGCCGAGCCGCCTCGACGTCGCGCTCATCGTCTCCGACCGGCCGTGCGCGGCGGCGGGCGTCTTCACAACGAACCAGGTCATCGCCGCGCCCTGCGTTCTCACGCGGGCGAACCTCGAGGGCGGCTACCTGCGGGCGATCGTCGCGAACTCGGGGAACGCGAACGCGTGCACCGGCGAGCAGGGAGAGCGCGATGCGGCCGCGATGGCCGCCGCCGCGGCCGAGGTGGTCGGCTGTTCGCCGGACAAGATCGCGGTCGCGAGCACAGGGGTCATCGGCGTGCCGCTGCCCGCCGAGCGCATCGCAAAAGCGGTGCGGTCGATCGAACTCGGCCCCAGCGCGTGGCCGGATGTCGCGCAGGCGATCATGACCACGGACACGAAGCCGAAGCTGTTCAGCGCGGAGGTCGCGCTCGCGGCCGGAACGGTCCATCTCCGCGGCGTCGCCAAGGGCGCCGGGATGATCCACCCGAACATGGCGACGCTGCTCGCGTTCGTGCTCACCGACGCGGCGGTGGAGGTCGACGACCTCCGCGGCATCGTCCGCGACGCCGCCGCCGCAAGCTTCAACGCGATCAGCATCGACGGTGACACCAGCACGAACGACACTCTCCTCGTGCTCGCGAACGGCGCGTCGGGCATGCGGGTGCGCGACGGCGCGGATCTGAAGGCTTTCGCCGATGGGGTACGCGCACTGTGCGAGCGGCTCGCTCGCGCGATCCTGGCCGATGGCGAGGGCGTGACCAAGGTCTTCGAGGTGCGCGTCCGCGGTGCCGAGTCCGTCGCCGACGCTCTGCGGGCCGCGCGCACGATCACGACCTCCAACCTGGTGAAGACGGCGATCCACGGCGCCGATCCGAACTGGGGACGCATCCTCGCGGCGGCGGGCCGCTCGGGCGCGCGCGTCGATCAGTCGCGGGCCAGCGTTCGTATCGGCGGCGTCGCCGTGTTCGATCGCGGCGCGCCGCGCCCACTGGACGGAGACACCGTTCGTCGTGTGTTCCAGCGCTCCGAGATCGCCATCGACATCGACCTCGGGCTGGGCGACGGTATCGCGAAGGCGTGGGGGACCGATCTCTCCGCCGAGTACGTGCGGATCAATGCCGAATACACAACGTGAGCCGGGTGGCGCGGCGATCGTGCTCAAGATCGGCGGATCGGTCACCGGCGACGCGGATGCGTCGCTCGACCTCGTCGCGTCGCTGGCCGACGCGGGCCGGCCGCTCATCGTCGTTCATGGTGGCGGCCCGCTCGTGGGCGAGTGGTCGCAGCGCCTCGGACTCGAGACGCGGTTCGAGCGCGGTCTGCGTGTGACCGACGAGCGCACGCGGGACGTCGCGCTCGCGGTGCTCGCGGGCCTGGCGAACGCACGGCTCGTCGCCGCGCTCATACGGCGGGGCGTCGCTGCGGTCGGACTATCGGGTGTCGACGGAGGCGTCCTGCGCGCGGAGCGCGAGGACGGCGCGCTCGGGCTCGTCGGGCGGGTCACACTCGTCGACAGCTCACTCGTCGAGGAGCTCCTCGAGAACGGACGGGTCCCGGTCGTGGCCCCGGCCGCGATCGACGCCAACGATGGCGAGATCCTCAACGTGAACGGCGACAGCGCCGCAGGCGCGATCGCGGCCAGCGTGGGCGCGCGGCTTCTGGCCTTCGTCACCGATGTCCCGGGTGTGCGCGACCGCGACGGCAAGCTCATCGCGTCGCTCGATCGCGATCGCGCCAAGGCGCTCGTCGACGACGGCACGATCGAGGGTGGGATGATCCCCAAGGTCGAGGCCTGCCTGGTCGCGGCGGCCGCCGGATGCCGCGCCGCGATTGTCGGCGCGGGCGGCGATGCGGTCGAGCGCCTGCTCTTCGGCGAGCTGGTCGGCACGACCTTCGAGCCGGTCGTGGCAGCTTGAGCGAGGCGCTCGCGCGCAAGCACGATCGCCAACAGGCTTTGCTGCGCCTCGTCGGCGAGAAGACGTTGGCGACGCAGGCCGATCTGGCGCGCGCGCTCCATCGCGCCGGCTTCCGCGCGACGCAGGCGACGATCTCACGCGACATCGTCGAGCTCGGCTTGGTTAAGGTCACGCGCGACGGCGCGCACGTGTACGCCGCGCCGTCAGCGATGGGCGCGGGCGACGGGCTTGGACGCCTGCGTCGCTTCTGCGAGGACAACGCGGTCGAGGCGACACAGGCGGATTCACTTGTCGTCCTGCGCTCGCCGCCTGGGACCGCGAACGCGCTCGCCGTGGGGCTCGATGCCGCGAGGCTGGCCGGCGTAGTGGGCACCGTCGCCGGCGACGACACGGTGTTCGTCGCGACGGGCGGGGGACGCGAGGCGGCCCGATTGCTGGAGCGCCTGCGCGAGTTCGGCATCCGCGGCAACGGAAAGGTGAAGAGATAGTGGCCAAGAAAGAGACGTGCGTGCTCGCGTACTCCGGCGGCCTCGACACGTCGGTCGCGGTGGCCTGGCTGCGCGAGACCTACGGGTTCGAGATCGTGACCGTCACCGGCGATCTCGGATCGGTGGCGAACCTCGACGAGGTGCGCGAGAAGGCGCTGAAGAGCGGCGCCCGCAAGGCCGTCGTGCAGGACGCCCGCAACACGTTCGTCCGCTTCTTCGTGTGGCCCGCGCTCGCGGCTGGCGCGCTCTACGAGGGCCGCTATCCGCTCGCGACCGCGCTCGGCCGTCCGTTGCTCGCGAAGCTGCTCGTGGACGCCGCGCGCGAGGAGAACGCGGCCTACGTCGCGCACGGTTGCACCGGCAAGGGCAACGACCAGGTGCGGTTCGACCTCGCGGTCGGCGCGCTCGCGCCGGATCTCAAGGTGATCGCGCCGATGCGCGGCGGAATGAACATGACGCGCGACGAGGAGATCGACTACGCGAAGGCACGCGGGATCCCGGTGCCGGTGACGAAGAAGAGCCCGTACAGCGTCGACGAGAACCTGTGGGGCCGCTCGATCGAGGCGGGCGTGCTCGAGGATCCGTGGGGGGCACCGCCGCGCGACGTGTATCAATGGACCGTCGATCCGGACGAGGCGCCGGCGAAGGCGCGCGAGCTGGTCATCGGTTTCCGCGAGGGCGTGCCGGTCGCGCTCGACGGCGAGAGCACAGATGGCGTAACGCTCATCGAGAAGCTGAACGTGATCGCGGGCAAGCACGGCGTCGGCCGGATCGACCAGATCGAGAACCGCCTCGTCGGGATCAAATCGCGCGAGATCTACGAGGCTCCGGCGGCCGTGGTGCTCCACCTGGCGCACCGCGCGCTCGAGGACATGGTGCTGTCGAAGGAAGCGCTGCGCTTCAAGGAGCGCGTGGCCGCCGAGTACGCGGATCTCGTCTACAACGGTCTTTGGTTCAGCGCCCATCATCAGGACCTCGCCGCGTACGTGCGCAACACGCAGCGGTTCGTCAGCGGCGAAATCCGCGTGAGGCTGCATCGCGGCACCGCGACCGTGGTCGGGCGGCGCTCCGAGCACTCGCTCTATTCGATCTCGCTCGCGACCTACGGCAAGGGCGATGCGTTCGACCACAAAGCCGCCGAGGGATTCATCGGCGTGTTCGGGCTTCCGCTTCGCAATCAGGCGCGAACGCAGGCGCTGTGGAGTGGGGACCAGCCTCTGGCGCTCGGATCGTCGGCCCCCGACCGAAACCCTCTCAACGCGTCGGGGTCCCCCCGGAGCTCATCGCTCCGGCGCCCCGCCGCGCGGGGTCCCTCGGTCGGGGGCCGACGAACTCGCGGAAAGGGCAAGCGTTGAGCGACCTCTGGTCGGGTCGGTTCGGTGCCACCCAGCTCGATCCGCGCATCCGCGCGTTCACCAGCGCGCTCGAGCTCGACCACCGCATCGCGCGGCACGACGTGCGCGGCAGCATCGCCCACGCACGCATGCTCGGGCGCCAGAAGATCCTGAGCGAGGCCGACAGCAAGACCCTCGTGGCCGGGCTCGAGACGATCGACGGCGAGCTCGCCGGAGGCACGTTCCCCTGGCCGGATGACGCCGAGGACGTGCACTCGGCGGTGGAGCGGGTGCTCGCCACGCGCATCGGCGAGGTCGCGGGACGGCTGCACACCGCGCGCAGCCGCAACGACCAGGTCGCCCTCGACCTGCGGCTCTTCACGCTCGACGTGCTCGCCGAGCTCGACCGTGCTCTGGTCGAGCTCGCGACCGCGCTGCTCGAGCGCGCGGAGGCCGAGGTCGAGACCGTCATGCCCGGCTACACGCACCTGCGGCGCGCCCAGCCGGTCTCGCTCGCCCATCACCTGCTGGCGCACGTCGAGGCCGCGCGCCGGGATCGCCAGCGCGTCTCCGATGCGCGCCGCAGGACGGCGGTCTCGCCGCTCGGCGCCGCCGCGCTCGCGGGCTCCCCGTACGACGTCGACCCGGCCTCCGTCGCGAAGGAGCTCGGCCTCGATGCCGTCTTCCGGAACAGCATCGACGCGGTCTCCGACCGTGACTTCGTGGCGGAGCTCGTGTTCGTCGCGGCGCTCGCCGCCGTGCACGGCTCGCGTCTCGCGGAGGAGATCGTGCTCTGGACGAGCACGGAGTTCGGATTCGCGGAGATGTCCGACGAGCACGCGACCGGGTCGAGCATCATGCCGCAGAAGAAGAACGCCGACGTCGCGGAGCTCGCGCGCGGGCGCGCGTCGCGGATCATCGGCGATCTCGTCGCCGTCCTGACCGCGCTGAAGGGCCTGCCGCTCGCATACGACGGCGATCTGCAGGAGCAGCGCGTGCCGCTCTACGATGCCGCCGCCGCGGCGCCGGCGCTCGCCGCGCTCGCGATGGTCATCCGCGGCCTGCGCATCGATCGCGACGCGATGCGCCGCGCGACCGAGCGCGGGCTGCTCACCGCGACCGATCTGGCGGATCATCTGGCGCGCCGGGGCGTGCCGTTCCGCGAGGCCCACGAGATCGTCGGCCGCATCGTGCGCGACCGGCTGTCGAAGGACGCCGCGCTCGGGTCGCTCACGCTGGACGAGCTGCGCGCGTTCGACGTGCGCTTCGAGGCACCGGCACTCGAGGAGCTGACGGTGGCGCGATCGGTCGCGGCGCGGCGATCGCCGGGCGGCACCGCCCCGGAGCGCGTGCGCGCGGCGCTGGCGGAGGCACGCAAGGCATTCGAGCATTGAGCCTCGCGATCCGTCCGGCCCGCGTCGAGGACGTCGAACCGATGCTGGCGTGCATCAACGGCTATGCCAGAGAGGACCGCATGCTCGAGCGGACGCGCGAGTTCCTCCTCGAGCATCTCCGCGACTTCGTCGTGGCCGACGCCGGTCGGTTCCTGGGCTGCTGCGCGCTCGCCGTCCTGACCGCGGACCTCGCCGAGATCCGCTCTCTGGCTGTCGTTCCCGACGCTGGCGGCCAGGGCATCGGGAAGGCGCTCGTCGAACGCTGCGTCGCCGAGGCGCGGCGCCTGGGCCTGCGCCGCGTGTTCGCGCTCACGCTCGTGCCGCGGTTCTTCGAGCGCTGCGGCTTCACCATGACGAGCCTCGGCCGGCTCCCCGAGAAGAGCGCCGAGGAATGTCCGGTGTGCCCCAAGCGGTTCGCCTGCGACGAGCACGCGCTCATCCTTCATCTCGACGGCACCAAGCCGATCCCGCTGCGGCCCGACGAGCCGGTCGGCTACACGCGGCTGTTCCTCGAGCGTCCTCGATAATCACTTCGTGACGACCCGTCCGACCGTCCGCGCCTCGAACGGCATGGTCGCGGCGGGTCACCACCTCGCGACGAGCGCGGGCCTCGCGATCCTGCGCGAGGGCGGCAGCGCGGTCGATGCCGCGGTCGCCGCGTCGGCGGTCTGCACCGTCGTCCTGCCGAGCGCGTGCTCGATCGGTGGCGACTTGTTCGCGATCATCTACGACGCCTCCTCGCGAGAGGTCAGCGCCTACAACGGCTCGGGCGCCGCTCCCGCCGCGCTGGACATCGCGCGATTTGGCGCCGAGTTCCCGCAGAGCGGCCCGCTGCTCGCCACCGTGCCCGGGGTCGTGGCGGCGTGGGGCGATCTCGTAGCGGACCACGGGCGCCTCGGTCTCGACCGCGACCTCGCGTCAGCGATCGGGTACGCGGAAGACGGATTCCCGGTGAGCGACGCGCTGGCGCGCGCCTTCCGGGAGCTGTGGCCGAAGCTGGAGCGCGACGTCGAATGCCTGCGGGTGTACGCGCCGCGTGGCGACCGGCCTGACGCCGGCGCGGTGCTCCGGCAGCCCGAGCTCGCCGCCTCTCTGCGCGCGGTGGCGGCCGGCGGCGCGTCCGCGTTCTACCGGGGCCAGCTCGCTGAAGGCATCGCCGCGGGCATCGCCGCGATCGGCGGGGTCATGACCGCCGACGATCTCGCCGCGCACCGGACCGATCGCCTGCGTCCGCTCGAGACCGCCTACGGCGGCCTGCGGGTCTTCGGCCAGCCACCGGTCTCGCAGGGCCACGTGCTCCTCGAGGAGCTGGCCATCGCGGCGGGGCTCGATCTCGGATCGTTCCCTCCGGGTGGCGCCGATCTCGTCCACCGAATGGTCGAGATCAAGAAGCTCGCGTTCGCGGACCGCGATGCCTTCGCCGGAGATCCGCGTGCGGTGGACTTCGATGCCTGGCGCCTGCTCGAGCCCGACTTCGTCGCGGCTCGCCGCGAAGCCATCGGCGCGCGCGCCAGCGAGCATGCCGAGGTGGGCCTCTTCCCGGTCCCCGCCAACACGACCTACCTGGCGGTGGTGGATCGCGATGGCAACGCTGCGTCGGTGATCCTCAGCGTCATGCACGGGTTCGGCGCGGGCGTGATCGTCCCGGGTACGGGGATCCTGCTGAACGATCGCGCGAGCGGCTTCTCGCTGCGCGCCGGATCGCCGAACTCGCTCGCCGGCGGCAAGCGCCCGGTGCACACCCTCAACGCGGTGATCGCGCTCGACGGCGCGACGCCGCGGCTTGTCTTCGGAACGCCCGGGCTGCACGCGCAGGTCCAGACGAACTTCCAGCTCGCCGTCTCGCTCATCGAGCACGGCCTCGCACCTCAGGAGGCCATCGAGCTGCCGCGCTGGTACCACGAGTCCGGTCGCGCGCTCCAGATGGAGGCACGGTTCCCGGCGGAGACACAGCGCGCGCTCGCGGCGCTGGGGCACGAGATCGTCGCTTTGGACGAGTGGTCCGGCCGCACCGGCGGCGCGCACGTCATCGCGATCGACCGCAGCGGCGTGCTCAGCGGCGGCGCGGATCCCAGGCGTGAAGGTCAGGCGGCCGGGTATTAGACCGGCGCGCATCGGGGTGGCCGCGCTCTTCGCGGTCGCGTCCGTCGCGGCCGCGTGCCAGGAGCCCGGACCTCCGCCGGCGGAGCCGATCGCGCGCGAATACGCGGCCGCGTGGCAGCGCTCGGACTTCGCGGCGATGTGGGCGCTGCTGACGGACGAGTCTCGCGCGCGGGTCGGCGAGGATGGCTTCGTCAAGCGCCTTCCGCGCATTGCCGAGGAGATGACGCTCGCGTCGCTCGAGGCGAAGACCGGGCCGGCAACCGTCGCGAAGCTGCCGACGGGCTCGCCGGATCCGCAGCACGCGACCGTGCCACTCTCCGTCACCTTCCACACGGTGCGCGTCGGCGACTTCGCGCGCGAGACGTCGCTCAAGCTCGTTCTGGCCGGGGAGAAGGACAAGGCCGCGTGGAAGATCGAGTGGAGCCCCGAGGCCATTCTGCCGCGGCTTGTGACCGGCCGGCTGGTCCGCATGACCCGCGTACCCACGAGCCGCGGCCGCATCATCGCGCGCGACGGCACCGAGCTCGCGACCTTCGTCGACGCAGCGGTCGTCGGCGTCGTGACCGGCGACATGAAGAACGAGGCCGGACTTCTGGCGAGCCTCGGTCCGATCGTCGGGCTCACGGCGGATCAGATCAAGGCGAAGTACACCCAGTCGTGGGTGAAGCCGGACACCTTCGTGCCGATCAAGACGCTCGCGCCCGATGCGGCCGCCGCGGCGAAGGGCAGGCTGGCCGTGATCGAGGGCGTTCAGACCCGGCCGCAGCGCGTGCGCAGCTATCCGAGCGGCCTTGCCGCCCAGACCATCGGCTACGTCGGCGAGGCGAACGAGGCCGACGCGCAGCGGAAGGCCAAGCGCGGCGTCGAGGCGGGTGACTCGGTCGGCAAGACCGGCCTCGAGGCCGCGCTTGACGATCTCATCGGCGGCACCTACGGCTGGCGGCTCTCGATCGTCGAGCCGAACGAGCAGAGCGTCGAGTTGCTTGCCGAGACCCAGCCTCTCCCTGGCCCCGACGCGGTGCTCGCGCTGGACGCGGCGATGCAGCGCGCCGCCGAGGCCGCGCTCGGGGACCAGAAGGGCGCGATCGTGGCCGAGGATCCGTGGACCGGCGAGATCCGCGCGATCGCGAGCCGCCCGTCATTCGACCTCAACACATTCGTCTCGGGCGATGCCGCTTCCATCGCGCGCTCGAACGCGGATCCGAAGAAGCCCGTCTTCAATCGCGCGACGTTCGGCCAGTACCCGACCGGGTCGTCGTTCAAGCCGGTCACCGCGGCCGCCGCGTTGCGCAGCGGCGCGTATCGGCCCGGCGAGCGGATCGACTGCCCGGCGGCGTGGAACGGCTACGGCATCGTGCAGCTCAACCACGAGACCGGGAATCTCGGGCCGATCGATCTGCGGACCGCGCTCGCGCGCTCGTGCAATACCTTCTTCTACGAGCTCGGGAAGCGTCTCAACGACGCGAACCCAGACCTCCTGCCGAACGAGGCGCTCAGCTTCGGTCTCGGGAAGGCGACGGACGTCGACTTCGTCCTCGAGGGCGACGGGATCGTGCCCAGCCCGACCTGGAAGAAGCAGACGTTCACCAAGCCGGAGGACAAGGTCTGGAATCCCGGTGACGCGACGAACCTCGCGATCGGGCAGGGCTATCTGCTAGCGACGCCGCTGCAGATGGCGAACTTCGCCTCGGCGCTGGCGAACGACGGCATCGTGTGGAAGCCTCGCCTCGTGATCGCGCTGCAGGACCGCGCGGGCAAGCTGCTGAAGTCCTATGACAAGACGCAGGTCGGGACGGCCACCACGACGCCGACCGACCTGTCGCTCATCCGCGACGGCATGCGCGCCGTCGTCACCGACCCGAACGGCACCGTCTACCACCCGTTCCGCACCTTCCAGGTCGCGGTGGCCGGCAAGAGCGGCACGGCGGAGACGACCGGCGCGGGCCCCGATGCGTGGTTCATCGGCTTCGCGCCCTTCGACGCGCCACAGATCGCGTTCGCCACTGTCTACGAGGAGCTGCCGGGCCTGCTCGGATCGCAAGACGCCGCGACCGCGACAAGGAAGATGCTGGCGGCCAAGTTCGGCACGCCGTAGCGCGGACCGCCGCGCGAAGAGGTGTGTCCCGCGACCGATTAGCCTCCGGTCGACGTGCAGGGAGTTCGCCGGCTCGAAGCCTTCAGCGACGGGGTGTTCGCGATCGCGATCACCCTGCTCGTCCTCGAGATCAAAGTTCCCGCACGCGACGCCGACTTCCTGCCCGCCCTTGGAGCTCTGTGGCCCTCCTTCGCCGCATACTTCGTGAGCTTCATCTACGTCGGGCTCTGGTGGATCGCCACGCACAGCGTGACGGCGATGTTCGCGCGCGTCGACGGGTCGCTGCTGTTGCTCTACCTCATCTTCCTGATGACGATCGCGTTCGTCCCGTTCCCGACCGCCGCGCTCGCGGACCGTCTGGAGAGCGGACACCAGACGGGCCTCGCAGCGGCGTTCTATGGCGCAACCATGCTCCTGCCGACGCTCGGCGGAAACGGAATGCTCTTCTACCTGAAGTTCCACCCGCGGGTGGTCGGTCGTCCCGAGCTGCTGCGCGCCTGGTTCGGGTGGAACGCATTCATCTCGATCCCGATCTATGCCGCAGCGATGGTGGTTTCGCTCGTCGCGACGCCGATCGGGCTCGTCATGTACGCCCTGGCCCCGGCGTTCTACGCGTTGACGTATGTCAGCGGGCGCATCCCTCTCTCGGACGAGTGACCGTCCGCATTCGCTAGCATCGAACCATCCCCGCACCGACGGACACCCCTGTCTCGCGCCGCCTCGACAACGGCCTGGCGCTCTACGCGCTCGAGGCGCGGCATGGACGCGTCATCTCGATGTGGGT
>Ga0207684_10000089_pt1 | contig 172593 bp, 141 predicted proteins | sample KBSK5501metaG_FD_184342 | JGI IMG/M metagenome (GOLD analysis project Ga0207684, IMG submission 184342) | Corn, switchgrass and miscanthus rhizosphere microbial communities from Kellogg Biological Station, Michigan, USA - KBS K5-50-1 metaG... | ecosystem: Host-associated > Plants > Roots >... | reverse complement strand
CAGAGGACACTTTGACTAACATTGGAAGATCTCGAAAATACTGCACGGCTACCGTTACCTCGCGCCATTTGTTATCGGACGTTTCCTCTTGTTCCTTCGCGTTGTTCAAACTGGGGTATTCGAGTACGGCGCGGGCATGAGACAAGATATTCTCCCATCCAGCAGTTGGCTTTCGCTGGATAGCCATAAAGTCTTCGACACGGAAGACACTGCTGACCCCTGGGATGGCCAGGATCTTTTCGATGTAGGCCGGACAATCTCCTCTATTTTCGTGTGTATATGTAATCGCGACCCCTTTGGCAAGCGTCTCATCCAAATTCAATTTCATGCTGTTTGGATTTGGTGTGGTTTCAATGGATAGTAACTTCACTTCTGCTCTCCTGGCTCTACCCGCGCCGGTGTGTGAAATCTGTCGTCATTTTACCACTCGGCTCCAGTTATCCCTCGTCCAGCAAGCCCTTCGGCAAACCTGTGAACCTGCAGAACTATAATCCCCATCTAAGTCATTGGTGTTTGAGCAGTTGGCAGGGAACTTGCGCTCAGTACGAGTGGAGAGCTTGAACATCCGTCCGCTGGCTCCTGGAGATCGTGCGCGTTTCGTAGAGTCGTGGCGCAGGATTCAGGCTCGGTTCGTTGACGGCCCCGGAGGAGCGGTGACAGAAGCCGACCAACTACTAGGCGATGTGATGTCCACACGCGGCTATCCGGTAAGTGACTTTGAACAGCGGGCGGCAGACATTTCAGTACACCATCCACTGGTTCTTGAAAATTACAGGAAGGCTCACGAAATCGCGGTTCGTCAAACGCAGGGCCAGGCCAATACAGAAGACTTGCGCCAGTCAATGATTCAATACCGGTCGCTTTTTGAGGAATTGGTTGGCGAGCCAGAGCTGGCTCGTGCGAAGGCTGCGTCCTGAACTCGACAACCCCACCGAACCCCTCTTCGTGATTACCTACTTGAAATCCGACACGGGGCCGAAGGACTATTCCTGAGCAATTCGATATTCATGACACTTCGAATAGACTGATTAGGTAAACGCGCAGATGCGTGATAAGGTACGCGGCGAATCGAGTTCAAGCTTACTCTCTTCTCAGCTCCTCTGGAATCACCCAGATCACCTGAAGTCCATAGCCATACAACCTAAAGGAGCTAACTATGTTTACACGCCATGTCATAATGGAACTGAAGCCGAACGCCACCACCGAGTTTACGAACGTTGTTGAGAGCAAGATTTTGCCACTCCTGCGTAAACAAAAGGGATTCCGCGATGTGATCACTTTCGTCGCCCCAGACCGCTCGGAAGCTATAGCTATCAGCTTCTGGGACACTAAAGAGGAGGCGGAGGCCTACAATGTTTCAGGATATCCTGAGGTATTGAAGACCCTCACAAGCCTGGTCGAGGGAACGCCCAGAGTTGGGGTAGCTGAGCTTGCCACTTCAACGCTTCACAAGCTCGCAGCTGCGAAAACAGCGTAAACCAGACGTGATTTCTAATCAGAGGAGGGCGGCCATCCGCCCTCTGTTTCTTCGTCTGACAGAATTGATCAAGCATCGCATATACGGCTGCTGCTCGCTATTTTTCACTTTCGCGTTCGTTGCGCTCCTCAAAGCAATCCCTTCACCGTTGGGTGACACATCTCAGGGTCTGGGATGCAGTTCCATTTGTTGATCTATTCGCGCCTCGACAACAGACTCAACCTTCTATGTGGGTTAGCACACAGACGGATCTCCCCAGGCGATGTAAACATTCATGGTCTGAGGCCAAACCAAATTCGTCGAACAAAACAACATAGCCTATTGAGAGTCCCGATCAGTCATCGCTTATATTTGCAAGCGCCAGCCGATGAACGACCCCTACGTCAGCAGTGAAGGTGCCGTCTCGATTCTCATGCTTCAACGAGACTAGAGTTCCCGATGTCATCATCAACGAGAGTCTTGCAGGTTAAGAACAGTGATTCAAATGTTTGTGAAGGACGATGAGTCACCCCCCTGCGACCAGAAGCAATCACGACTGCGTATTTCAGAACTCCGCTACCGGCGTCTCTTCGAAGCTGCACGCGACGGAATACTCATTCTCGATGCGGTCACTCTAAAAATCACCGACGTGAATCCATTCATGACTGAGTTGTTGGGCTACTCACACGCCGAGTTCTTAGGAAAGGAGCTTTGGGAGATCGGTCTCTTCAGTGATAAGGAGGCGAGCCAGGAGGCCTTCAAAGAGTTGCAGAGAAGAGGCTATCTCCGCTACGAAGACTTGCCGCTTCAAGCCACAAACGGAAAGCTCAGGGATGTGGAGTTTGTCAGCAACGTGTACGAGGAAGATAGTCATCAAGTTATACAGTGCAACATCCGCGACATCACTGATCGAAAGCGAGCGGAGAAAGAACGGACGCTACTCTTGGCGGCGGCACAATCAGCACGCGCGGAAGCTGATTCGGCTAACGGCATCAAGGATGAGTTTCTTGCTAGCTTGTCGCATGAATTGCGGACTCCTCTTACCTCGATCCTCGGCTGGTCACATCTGCTCACCGACGGGAAGCTCGATAAACAGCAGACTGCTCGTGCGATCGAAACCATCGCTCGCAACGCTCGAGCTCAAGGGCGACTCATCGATGAATTGCTCGACATCTCGCGCATCATGACCGGCAAACTCTGCCTCGACCTACGCGCCGTCAAACTCGCACCGTTGATTCAGGCTGTCGTTGACGACGAACGTCTAGCGGCAGAAGCCAAAAGCATTAATCTGAGGGCTGTACTCAACTCTGACATCGGGCCCTTCCTGGGCGACGCCGATCGTCTTCAGCAAATTGTCCGGAACCTATTAGCCAACGCGATAAAGTTCACACCTGACCGGGGTGACGTCCAGGTACTCCTGAAGAGAAATGACTCGCACATTGCGATCACCGTTAACGACACCGGGCAAGGCATCGCCCCCGAGCTGCTGCCGCACGTCTTCGAACGCTTTCGCCAAGCCGATTCCTCGAACACACGCAGCAAGGGTGGGCTCGGACTAGGGCTCGCAATTGTGCGTCAATTGGTTGAACTTCATCGAGGAACGGTAACGGCTGAAAGTCCCGGTGAAAATGCGGGTACCACTTTCAGAGTCATGCTTCCGCTACCGAATCTCCATGAAGTCACCAACGCGGCAGAAAAAACAGACCCGAAGAATGAACGGAATAGTCCGACCACAGCGCAACACTCGCTCAGTGGTCTGCTCGTCCTCGTCGTCGATGATGAACGGGACACTCGTGAGCTTGTCGGCACGGTGCTGATGACGTGCGGAGCCGAAGTGGTCTCAGTAGGTTCTGCCGCTGAAGCTCTGGATCAAATGGAGCGACAACGATTCGATCTGCTGATTTCAGACATCGGAATGCCGGAGATGAACGGTTATGATCTGATCAGCAGAATACGTCAGATCGGCGAAGAGCATGGCGGAAGAACTCCTGCTGTGGCATTAACGGCCTATGCTGGAATCGACGACCGAAAGCGCGCGCTGGCCGCTGGATACGAAATGCACATTCCGAAGCCGTTCGTTGCCGCCCAGTTAATCAGCGCTGCGATTTTTCTTAGCGAACGACACAGCGGCTTAGCATGAGCCTTTTATATGAAGAATCACCTGCCAGATTTTGTGAAGAAGCGATTTAAGGTCAGCCTTGATGACCTTCCTGAAGTTGAACATCGGGTTGTTCAGCATCTCGGCGAACGCCGGCCTATCAGTCGCGACATCAACTTAGAGTTTGAGAAGAAGCTAACACTTGGCCAACGACTCGCCGACAGGGTTGCTGCTTTTGGAGGCTCGTGGACCTTCATCATTATCTTCGCCGCCATTTTGCTTTCCTGGGTGCTGCTCAACACTCTCATTCTCGCGCGCTATAGCGCTTCATTTGATCCTTACCCCTACATTTTGCTGAACCTCTTTCTTTCCATGCTCGCTGCCGTCCAAGCGCCGGTAATTTTGATGTCGCAGAATCGTCAGGGCGTAAAAGACCGGCTAGATGCGGCTCACGATTATGAGGTGAATTTGAAGGCGGAGCTTGAGATTCTGAGCCTGCATGAAAAGCTAGACGAATTGCGCGAGATGAAATGGTCCGAACTGATCACTATGCAGCAAGAGCAGCTTCGATTGTTGACGCAGTTAATGAAAGAGCATCTATCCGCAGACGGCAATCATCCAGCGACTGGCAGCTAGGCTGAATGAGAATGCATCAGCAGTTGAGGCATACGGATTCCTTTCCTGTTCGGCTTAAGATTTCAATGTCATAAGAGAACCAAGCTCTCACACGGAACTGTGTGCGCTATGCCACATACCTGCTATACTTTTCTCCAAGTTATTGGATTGTGCTTGCTCTGAGGCCTCACGGGTTTGAGTTTTCGTTTAGGGCAACGCGTGGAGATCACCTAATGGCTACACTCACTCTACCAAGTGAGCCAGTTGAAAACCGGCTGCTCGCCGCACTTCCGCATGACGAGTATGACCGCCTGCTGCCACAACTGCAGCAGCTCTCGTTGGGCGCTTTCGATCGCGTCTTTTTCATCCCGGGCAGTGTCACGCGAAACCCGTCGGCCTTCAACAGCTTCTCAATGCCGTCGCGGGTCTCGTTGACATCTTCCACTACCAGGATGATCGAGCTGGTATCGCTCTCATTATTCATTGAACTGTTTCCCGTTCGACGTTTGGGCCCATCGTCGTCCATCATGCCAAAACCCGCTGCAACTTTCGAAAAGGGAAGCACTTAGGTTTTTGCCGGTCGTCTAATTCGCAATGCGGAGGTCAGGGGTTCGATCCCCCTCTGCTCCACCAATAACTCACGTAATTCCAATAACTCATAGTCACCATACTCAACTTGGTCCAATTCCCAACTGGCCAGTACGTGGCCAAAAATAATGAGACGCCCCATCAAAGAACAGCATTCGATGGCAATGCATGTCAAACTGTCTCTTGGGGTTTCTGCCAACCGGCAAACTGTCGGCGTCTAATCCGTGCACTGTCGTTTTCTGGTGCGTGGAGTTTGACATCGATTAGCGACTGAGGGGACCCACAACCTGGCCGCTGTACGTACCGCCGTTAAATAGTGGTTGCCCGACTGTATCCGTGATAGCATCCGCGTATCGCTCCAGCCATACCAAACGTAGTCTAGGCGGCAATGCTAGAGTCCCCGCAAATGCGTGCCCCTTTAAAACGCTGGTTAGCATTAGCAGGCGTCGTTATCGCATCCACCACAGCACTTGCCTGGAGTGTTTCACGCCTTCATCACACCAGGAAAATTGAAGAGGTTTCCGCCCCGTTAAACCGAGGGTCGGGGGTCGTGAGCCCGGAATCCAACTCGCCCTCTCGTAATGGGAGTGAACTGATCGATTCGGATAACGACGGATTACCGGATGCGATTGAGTTGCGCACCTTTCAGGATCGCGACAGCTTTCGTCGCTGGTTCACGGCGATTGCCGAAATGCAGTTCTATCAACTGAGCGATCAATGGAATGCCGAACAGCGCGACTGTGCCGGACTGACGCGATTCGCAATGCGAGAGGCCCTGCGGCATCACGATCGTATCTGGTTTCAAAAAATGGGACCGGCATACCAAACCGTCGCGCCGGACGTTAAGAGTTTTGACTTGGACAGCAACCCGTTCGGCGAAAAGATCTTTCGCACGGATTTCGGATCATTTGCTGAAAACGACATTAACAATGGCCGGTTTTCGGAATTCGCCGACGCGCGAACGCTGAAGAATTTCAACGTCGTGTTCATCAGTCGCGACCGGCGCGAAGCTCAGCCCGGCGATCTTCTCTTCTACTACCAACCGTGGGTCCAGAAGTTTCCGTATCACGTGATGGTATTTCTGGGCCCGGCGCGTATTGCATCCAATGGCGCGCAGGATTGGGTTGTTTATCACACCGGTTCATCGCCAGTCGACAAAGGAACGGTAAAGAAGGTCGAGCTTTCAGTGCTCGATCGGCATCCCGATCCGCGCTGGCGGCCAGTTGAGCGTAACAAGAATTTTCTCGGGTTCTATCGCTTGAAGATCTTGCAGTGAGTGGTACGACGAGACGATTTTTCTTCTCCTGTTGGGAGGATTACTAACGTGGCTAACACTAAAATTCGTCGCTACCTTGCGACCGGTATCATCTACCTTGCGCTCGTCGGTTCAGTCTTTGGCTTCAACATCCTCCGCGCGCGCACTACGCCGCCAGCACCGCAGCCCGCAGCGGCGGAGGCTCCGACCGCCTCAAGCGCCAAGTCATACTTTTCGCTGACGACTAATCGTTCTTACTCACCGAACGAATCGGCGCGGTTGTGGGCCAGCTACCAAAACCTCGATTATCTGGATTTCCGCGTCTATCGGATTAAAGACCCTAACAAGTTTTTCAAGCAGCTAGACGATCCGCACGAGATGGGTGAGCAAGAGAAGGAGCAAGTCTCCCAGGGTTACGGTGGGCGTCCGTCTCTCCTTGATCGTACGCACCGGTTAAAGACCTCGCTTTTCGGAGTGGTCAAGGATTATGTCCGCACTCACCTACTGAAGCAGCATCGCGAAACTTTCAATCAAAAATTTCGCAAAGAGCCACCGGCTGAACGCACTCCGCTGAACGTAGCAGACTATGCACGGGTGCCTTTGCTGAATCCGGATCAAAAAGTGAAAGACTGGCGCGAAAAGTTACCCGCACCGGAAAACGAATACGACAGCCGCATGATTCCGCTGGGCAAGTTGGATTCAGGCGTATACCTGATCGAAGGCGTCAGCGGCGGCATGCGTGCTTATTCGATCGTGATCGTGACTAACCTCACGATGATCGAAAAGACGAACCGTCACGGTCAGGTCATGGTTTACATCGTCGACCGCAAGTCAGGCACGCCACACGAAGGCGTCTCGGTCGAAGTCACAAACGCGAAAAACACCCTGGCCACTGGTAAGACTGACAAATTCGGTATCTTCAAAACAGACGTGAAGGTCCCTGAAAAACCGCCGGCCCCGGAGGAGGACGTCAACCCGGATGAACCGCAAAAGAATCCGTTTCTCATCATGGCTCGCGAACGCGACAACTTCGTCATCTCCGACGTCGACTCGTTTTACTTCGGCGGCTCCGGTGGCGAAGACGACGTGCTCACCGGCGAGGATGTGACCAGCTATATTTACACCGACCGTCCAATCTACCGCCCTGCGCAGTCAGTCTTCTTTAAAGGGATTCTGCGCCAATGGACCTCGGCCGGTTACAAATTGATCGAGAGTAAAACCGTCAACGTTACGATCGAAGATCCAAACAACGGCAAGGTTTTTGAAAAAGAACTGCCTCTTTCGGACCGCGGCACTTTTAGCGGGCAATTGGACATGGGCGAGGAGGCGCCGCTCGGCAATTACAACATCACCGCGTCAATTGGCGAAGTCCGCGCGAGTGGCTATTTTGAGGTTCAGGAATACAAGAAACCCGAGTTCAAAGTCACCGTCAAGGTGCCCCAACAATTCGTAGCCGTTGGCGAGAAGGTTCGTTTTACGATCAACGCGAATTACTTTTTCGGCGCGCCGGTCACAAATGCCGAGGTGCACTACTACGTCTACAAACAACGTTATTACCACTGGTGGTGGGACAACGATTCGGACGAATTCGACGACGCGGCTGGCCCAGGCAATGAAGGTGACGACGAAGAGGAATCTGGCTACTACGGCACCGATCTGGTAACCGAAGGCGACGCCACGCTGAATGCCAGCGGCGATGCGTATGTCGACTTCGAAGTGCCTGCGCCTGATCCGAAAGAAGAATGGGACTATTCGTATCGGCTGGAAGCTCAGGTCACCGACGCTTCACGCCGAGAGATGCAGGGCGCCGCTTCATTCATCGGCACGCGCGGCAAGACTGTCGCCGATGCTTATCCCGAACGCTATCTCTATTACCAGGGCGACGCCGCCAGGATTCGGGTGAAGACCGCGGATTACGCGGGTAAACCTATCTCGGAAAAAGTCACGCTGAAGTTCATCGAACAGAAGTGGGTAAAGCAAAGCAAGTGGGAAGAGAATAACGGCTACAAGTATGAGCAGATCGATTACATCCTTCACGAACGCGAGTTAGCGACGGGCGAAGTGAACACCGACAGTGAGGGCAACGCAACGTATGATTTCACAGTGCCCTCGCCCGGCAGCATCTACGTCAAAACAATCGTTACCGAAAATGGCAAAGAGGTCGTGAATCGCTGCGGATCGTTTTGGGCCCCCGACAAGAAGGGCCAGTGGTCGGATTTTTCATATCAGGATTACGACGAGAAATCGATCAAGCTTGTTCCTGACAAAAAGTCATACAAGCCGGGCGAAACCGCGCACGTGCTGGCAATGCTGCCGACGGATCAAGCGCACTTGCTGGTGACTACGGAATTGTCAGAAGTCCTCAGCGTACGGGAAATTGATGCCGCCGGCCGCAGCATCGTGATTGACGTGCCAATAGAAAAGAAGTACGCGCCGAACGTGTATCTCGACGTGTCGTTCGTCAAGAACAACGACATGTACAACCAGAGCCAAATTATTGGGGTGCCTGCGCGCGACAAGATGCTGAAACTCGACATAGTTCCGAACAAGACCGAGTTTAAGCCCCGCGATGTCGCGTCCTACACAATCGTGGCCCGCAACGACGATGGTTCACCAGCCGCGAACACGGAAGTCAGCCTGGGAATTGTAGACGAAGCAATCTACAGCATTGCACCCGAAGCGGCCGGCAACATCAAGCGTGAGTTCTATGGCCGCCGCTACAACGAAGTGCAAACGAGTCTTGCGATTCATTACACGTTCACGGGGTACGGCGGAGAAAAGCCCGCGGACTTAGCGAAGAACAAGTCTGCATACCAGCTTGCTGATTTCAAAAACGAGAGTTCTTACGCCGAGCCTATAGTGCGGAAAGAATTCAAAGACACCGCGTTTTGGCAACCCGATGTCGTGACGGGCGGCGATGGCAAAGCCACTGTGAGTTTCAAACTGCCAGACAACCTTACGACCTGGCGGGCGACGGCGCGTGGAGTGACTGCGGACACGCGTGTCGGCTCAAGCGTCCAGAAAACGATTGCTCGCAAGGACGTGATCATGCGTTTGGAGATGCCACGCTTTTTGACCGAGGGCGACACGGTCACGATCTCAGGCGTGGTCCACAACTTCCTGAAGAGTGATAAATCCACAAAGATTTCACTGGAATTGAACGGCGCGCAGTTGCTGGACTCGTCTTCCTCGACCGTAACCATTAGTCCGAACGCCGAGCATCGCGTTGACTGGCGCGTACAGGCAAACACGGTCGGCCAACTAACGCTGCTCGCGAAAGCGCTGACTGACACGGAATCCGATGCAGTCGAGATGACGATGGAAATCGTGCCACATGGTCTGAAACAGGCAACCGGCAACACAACCACCGTTACGCAGAACGATGCGGATCAAACTTTTAATCTGGATGTGCCCGGCCGCGCGGATACGCAGGCCCGGTCTCTACGGCTCGAAGTATCGCCGTCGATCGCTGGCGCATTGTTCGGCGCGCTTGATTACCTCACGAGTTATCCGTACGGATGCACTGAGCAAACGATGTCGGGTTTCCTGCCAAACATCGTCGTCGCCCAGACACTGAAGGACGTTCCGACAGCGAAGATTCGCGCGTCGAACGATCTCGATAACAAAGTCCGAAGAGGACTGGATCGGTTGTATGCATATCAGCACGGGGACGGTGGTTGGGGTTGGTGGAAAGACGACAAGAGTGATCCGTTCATGACGGCTTACGTTGTTGATGGCCTGACGATGGCAAGCCGCGCCGGCTATCAGGTTGACGACTGGCGGCACGCACAGGGGCGGCAAAAGTTGTCATCGCTGCTCAACGCGGGCAAGAACGATAACGGGAATCCAATTGATGATGAAACGCGCGCCTACATGATCTATGCGTTCACGGAAAGCGGCGATGGCGATGCTCACTTTCTTGACGAGTTGTACGGCAAGCGCAACAACCTCGGACCCTATGGGCGAGCGCTGCTGGCGCTGGCTTTGCAGGAGCGCAAAGATGGGCGCGCGCTTGAAGTCGCGAAGCTGATCGAAGGCTCAGTGCAACAGGACGAGTTCTTAGCGCACTGGCAAACGGCCCGGGTGAACGATTACGGCCGAGATGTTTATCTTGACGCTGAAGCGACATCGCTTTCACTGAAGGCGTTGTCGCAGATCAACCCCGGCTCGTATCTGCTGCCGAAAGCCGCACGCTGGCTAGTGAAGAATCGACGCAACGGCTACTACTGGCTATCGACCAAGGAAACGGCGTTTGCGATCTACGGGCTGACTGATTACCTGAAAGTCAGCAAGGAATTGTCGCCTGACTACACGTTTGAAGTTTATTTGAACGGCGTAAAGGTTGCGGGACAACACGTCGGCGCCGGCGATGCCACCGAGGCACAGACTGTGACGGTTTGGAAGAAAGGCGGGGAAATTGGTCCATCAAACCAAATCCGAATCGTGAAGCACGGTAAAGGCGCTTTGTATCTTTCGAGCGCACTTGAATACTTCACCGCCGAGGAAAACGTGGCCGCGCAATCGGCGGGCGGATTGAAGATCGCGCGTGAGTATCTGCGGCTGCGCGTCTCTGAAGACGAGAACGGCAAGGCGAGCTGGAAGGTTGAAGCACTAACCGGCGAGCTGCGTTCAGGCGACATGATTGTCGTACGGCTGCGGCTGACTGGCCCGCGCGCGCAGTATGTGATGATCGAAGATCCAATCCCGGCGGGCGCAGAACAAGTCGCGCGCGTGAGTGGGATCTATCTTAATTACTCGCTTGGCCAATGGTGCGACTGGTACAGCAATCGTGAGTTCCGCGACAACCGCACGGCGATCTTCATGAATTACTTTGACGGTGACGCGACGCTGCAATACGCGATGCGCGTCGAGGTGCCGGGCGAATTCAAGATTGCACCCGCCCGCGCGGAGCTCATGTATCAGCCGACCGTTCAGGCGAATACAGCAAATGACCGGTTGAGGATTTTGGATAAGAAGTGAAGTCGATCTGAATCGGTGAGGCGATTATGACTACAACACTGAAACTTTGGTTCAGCACAGTCGCGACAACGTTCGCAAATGTCGGTGCGCTACTCGCCTTTGCGATCCTCTACGCGTTGCTCCTCATCGCGTCTTACATCTTTATCTCGATACAGGAAGCGACGATCTGGCAAGTGTTCGTCACCTACGCGCTTATGGTTTTTATTCCCCTCGGCTTTTTCATTCTGCAAGCTTCGATAATCAATCGTGAATTGGACCAGAAGTTACGCTGGCGTGTGATCCTGATCGATGCACTGAAGTTCCTGGTGGTGACTATTTTGGTCCTGTTGGTTGTATGGCTACTCTATTACCTCCTGAACAAAATCTCGGCTCGTTATCCAGCTCCCGTCGTGGAAGTGGTCGCAGCCAAACCGACGCCAAAAGCAACGCCAACTCCGCAGCCAACGCCACCGCTTCATTGGCCAAGTCTGATTTTCGCCACGCTGCGTTTTGTGCTGTTAGGTATAGTGTTTCCGCTTACGGCAATTCATCTATGGATAACTGTAGCTGGCGGTGGATTCCGAACTTTGTTCAGAGATGGTGTGAAATACTTTTTCAAACGAATAGGCTCAACGCTCGTGCGCGCCTTTTCTCCAGATTCTGTTTTGATTTACGGACTCGGGCTGATCGTTTTCTTTGTATTGCCTTACGTCGCTCTGGTACCCACGTTCAAGCTTAACGGGAACAAAACCGAGTTAGCATTTTTTGTTCTGCGATTGCTGCTGTCTTTGCTGTTCAGCCTGGTTGGCTGGGTAATCACGCTGACCGCCCTCGCTAGAACTGTACCCGGTGTGCCTCCCGCCGTTTCAGCCCCGGCCGTTGCTCAACCGACGGAGCCGGCGGCGTGAGCGACCATCCGGCATTCAGGAAAGCGCAGAGCCTCGTCAAGCCCATGAGATTTGTTGCCTTAAGAATTCGGCAGGTTAACCGAATGACTCGCGAGCACGCACTGCTCCTTTTGTTTGCGAGCGTGGCGATTCTATTTCTTACTCTCCGTTCGTCGCACCTTAAACCACTTGCCATCAACTGGCCTGGCAACACTTCTGATAGAAACGAAGCAGCAATCGATGCCGCGCTTCAAGATGCCGCCACGGCTGCGCTCGCGAATCGCGACGGGACAATCATAGTCATGGATGCGCAAACGGGCCGCGTCCGTGCGATCGTCAATCCACAACAGGCCTATGCGCAGGCGTTAATGCCAGGCTCGGCGATTAAGCCTTTCACGGCGCTAGCTGCCCTGCGCGCGGAATTGATCGATGAAAACTCGCGAACTGTCTGTCCTGGTCGTTTCACAGGATTGAGTTTTTCGCTGGCCTGCGTCCACTCGGATCACCTGCCGCCGCTTTCGCTCTCACAGGCGATCGCCTACTCATGCAACTACTACTTCGCGTCCGCCGGCCAGCGACTCGGCAGAGACAAGTTAGTGGCGACTCTCCGCGAGTTCGATTTTGGTCAGGCCACGGGAATCTCCGAAGAAGAAGCTAGCGGCGTCGTGCGTCCGTGTGAGATCGGAAACAGCGCGCGTGTGCGCACATCAGAATCAATCATCGCCGCCGACCAGGCGGATTGCCGCGAGCGCTTAGCTGTCGGCGAGAGCGATCACATCCAGGTCACGCCCATTCAATTGTTGACAGCCTACGCCGCGCTGGTAAATGGCGGGCATTTGTTTGAACCGCGAGTGGCAACAAGCGATCATTTTCGAGCGGTCGCGCGGTCCAACATCAATATCGCGTCACAACATCGTGCCATCATAGTCGATGGCATGCGCGGAGCGATCCGCTACGGAACTGCGCGCGCAGCTAAACTCGATTCGTTACCATTAACCATCATTGGCAAAACCGGGACGGCGATGCCGGCAAAAGGTTTTCGCAGCAACGGCTGGTTTGTTGGATTCGGGGCCGCTTTTCAGAGCCGCGGCGAATTAGACCCATCGCAAATCGATCTGGCAGTGCTGGTCCTTTTGTCGCGCGCGCACGGATCGGAAGCCGCCGAGCTCGCGCGTCCGATTTTCGAGACGTACGCGAACGAGGCTAACCACCAGGGCGCAGTAGCCCAGAGAATTTCAAAAAGCGATGCCCACCCAAGTGATGAAAAGCTCGGCGTGACTCCACGTTCCCCAAACGCGGCGTCACCGATCAAAGTTCATCTCGTACGCGACAACGTAACTCAAACGCTTTCACTTGAAGATTACGTCCTCGGAGTGATGCGCGCTGAAGGCACAGTTGAATCTGAGCCGGAAGCATTGAAGGCCCTTGCCATTGCGATTCGGACGTACGCGCTGAAGAACAGCGGCCGTCATGCAACAGATGGCTATGACTTTTGTTCGACAACACACTGTCAGAGGTTTGTTGGCAGCGACCCGACCGTAATGAATGGTTTAAATGCAACGACCAGTATTGTGCTCGACAGTCGACTTTCTGCCGCAGTTCGCGCCACCGAAGGTCAGGTACTGCTGGACGACCGTGGTCAACTGATCGATGCATACTTCGGCGCATCCTGTGGTGGCGAAACTGCCAACATCCGAGACCTCTGGGGAGTGACTCCGGCTTTCTATCTTCGCGGCGTGCGCGATGAATACTGCGATGCCGGCCCTCACGCGAAGTGGACTGATACCATTAGCCGTGCCGATCTCCTGCGGGCCCTACAAAGCGATTCGCGAACCGATGTCGGCAGCCGACTGGACCAAGTTCTAATCAGCAAGCGCGACGAAACCGGTCGTGCAGAATTCATCGCGCTCGAGGGCGAACACCGCAAGACTATTCGCGGCTGGGATTTCAAGATCATCATCGGGCGGGCCCTCGGCTGGAATGTTTTGAAGAGTTCACGATTCGAGGTTAGTCATTCAGGATCGAACTTCATTTTCCGAGGCAGTGGGTTTGGTCATGGGCTCGGCCTCTGTCAGGAAGGCGCGCATGTAATGGCAACGCGCGGAGCAAGTTATCAGAAGATTCTTGAGAAATATTTTCCAGGGACAGTCGTGAAAAGAGACGTGACGAAGCGAGGACGCGGTGACACCGCGAAAATCAATGTTACTGGCGAATCGAAGGCGGACATTTTGCTAAGCCCGTTGCGCTATAGATATCCCCTTGCCGCGGGACTCACCACTAATTCCCGATTTCTAACCATCTCCTCCGAGAACTTTCGCCTCGCTTATCCCGCCGATGTCGATCGGCGCACCGTTAACCAGATTCTGAATATGCTGGAATTGACCCGCAACGATTATCTGCGCCGCGTTTCAAACGCATCTACCACGGTGAATATCCCGCGACTCGAAATTCGACTAAATGAAAGCACCGGTGACTTCACATCACGCACGGGCCAGCCGTGGTGGGCCGCTGCCGCGACCCAGGACAGTCGGATTGAATTGCAACCCGTGGGCATCCTGAAGCAGCGGGGGGTTCTCTTCACTACGCTGCGTCATGAATTGGCGCACATCATGATCGATTCGGTCAGCAACAAACGCGCACCACGCTGGTTGGAAGAAGGTTTTGCGCTTTACCTGGCGGGTGAGGGCCAAACGATTTCGCGTTACGTTACGCAAAGCCGGCTTCCAGAAAACGAACTGGAGGAGCGCCTACAGCGCCCGCGGACGCAAGTTGAAATGCGCATGCTTTACGCTGAAGCGTATCTCATGGTTGCCGAGATGATTCGTCGTCAAGGTGAACCGAGTATTTGGAACAGGCTCTCACGTTATAAACGACTGAACCACGGCTCAACAGCCATTCGTCGAACGGCTTTTACTTCGTTGGAGACCAAGGACCACTAAACGTGGCGCGTCCATCACGAGTGGCGTAAACTGGCCTCGACCCTGCAAATAATTGTTTGGACTGTGAGCATTTCCCTACGGAGGACTTATGACAAAGTTGGGTTGTACAAAGACGAGTTGTTTTCTCATTGTTGGCGTGCTGGTTCTTGCGGCCACCTCCTGCTCACACAAGAGCCCGCCGGTTTCCGAACAAAGTGCCCGGCCCCAAGGCCCCACTATCGAACAGATTGCCAAAACCTATGGACTTGATTCTTTCGGGCAGGTTGAAGCGATCCGTTATACGTGGAACGCACAGTTCCCTGGAGTGAATCTCTCTCGTTCCTGGGTTTGGGCACCTAAAACCGACCAGGTTTCATATGAGGGAAAAGATAAGGACGGCAAACCGGTAAAGGCCACCTATCTCCGCTCTCAACTAAACAGCCAACCTGCCAATGTGAAGGACATCGACGCGGCTTTCGTCAACGATAACTATTGGCTGCTGTTTCCATTCCATGCTTACTGGGACAAAAGCGCGACCGTGACCGATCAAGGTACGAAACAGTTGCCTATAGGCACCGGGTCGGCTGAGCTGGTCGCGGTGAAGTATCCCTCGGACGGCGGTTACACGCCCGGCGACACGTGGGATCTCTACGTCGGCAAAGACAACCGGGTGGAGCAATTCGTCTACCATCGCGGCGGACCTAAGAAGCCGAGCACCGTCGCGGCAACGTGGGAGGCCTACAAGAAAGCTGGCCCTCTACTTATCTCGACGGACCACAACGGTACGGCGGACGGAGCACCCGTGCGGATTTTTATTTCCGATGTGGCGGTTAAAGTGACGGGATCACAAAACTGGATTAACGCGCAGTGAACATCGAAACTGTTCGTTCGGGTTTCACGAATCGATGAAGGCTGATATCGATCTCGATATTAGGCGCAAGACGTTCGCGTCCGGGCTCTTGCCGGAGTTGATCGCTGTGCTTCAGCGCAGGCGGCCGGGTGATCTCGTCGCAGTGACCGGTGACGAAGAGAGCATTGGACCGGAGTTGGAAACGTGGTGTCGATTCACCGGAAATCCACTGCTGGAGACTACGGTTGAAAAAGGCCGGATGCGGTGGGTGTTCCGTTGTGGGACTCTTGCTGTGTCCGCTGAAGACAATCGGCCGCTAGCCTCGCGGCTTTGGCTCTACACGAATTTCGACTGTAACCTGCGTTGCGATTACTGCTGTGTGCGTTCCTCGCCGACCGCGCCAAGACGAGAACTAGGTCTCGAGCGTGTAGAGCGGATCACCCGAGAGGCGGCACAGCTTGGGGTGAAGCAGATCTTCGTTACCGGCGGCGAGCCATTTCTGCTGGAAGACATCGGCGAGATTTTGATCTCTTGCGCTACAGCCGCTCCGACCACGGTGCTCACCAACGGAATGTTATTTACCGGGCGCCGCGCGGAAACCTTGCGAGTGTTGCCCCGCGATCGAATTGTTCTGCAAATCAGCTTAGACAGCGCGACACCAGACAGGCACGACCTCCATCGTGGAGCCGGAACATGGGTGCGAACACGCGAAGGTATTCAGCTTGCTCATGAGCAGGGGTTTCGGGTGCGACTGGCAGCGACTGTTTCCACCGATGCCGAGGAGGAGGAGTTCCGTCAATTCCTCGACGAGGAGAAGATTGCGGAAGAAGACCGGGTCATACGCCGAATCGCTTTGCGCGGTGCGGCAAGCCAGGGTGTGGCTCTTACTCGGACCGATCTAGTGCCGGAAGTCACGATTACCGCTGAGGGTGTCTACTGGCATCCTGTTGGGGCGGAAGATGAGGATCTCCTTGTTACGCGCGACATTTTTCCTCTCTCCGAGTCCTTCGCTGCGGTCCGTCGTGCCTTCGACCGCGAACGCGAACACACGAATAAGCTGGCAAGAATCTTTAACTGCGCGTGAAGAATCCCTGTTGGGCCGCCGCTTGTCGCAAAGCAGCGTAACCATCGAGGTGGGGCGATAGCCAACGCTGCAACCCTTCGGCGTCGAGTATGGAGCGATGATTCGGGTTGTCGTAGCTCATGGCTGAAAGCGCTTCGGCAAACCGGTTTTCTTGTTCGAGGTCGAGGTCAGGTCTGGCTGTGAACATGCAATGGTTGTAAGTTGGAGATGACCATATCTCACGAAGGCCGCCTTCGGGCACGAGGCGTTCGTTGCGCACAGTGTTCCAGAAGGGGCTGCCGACAGCGCCGGCGTCGGCTCGTCCATCGAGGACAGCACGCACTACCTCTACTTCGCTAGTCCCGGTATCACCATGTTTACCGACATCGCTGTCGAAGCGCAGCGTACGGTAGTCTCTTCCCTCACGCATGCCTTGCTGCTCCAAAAAGTAAACGGGAAGAATCGCGGCGTGTCCGCTGTCTCGGCTGCCAAGCGCGAGAGTCCGATCTTTTAGATCCGTAACTTTGGAAATTGGACCACCAGTAACCGCAACGATCTTCGTCATCCAACCGAGATCGGTATCACGCATGGCGATCGCACGACAGGCGTTGCCGCTCCACTCCTCCGCCTGGAGGTACGCCAGGTTTGTGTTCCACGCGATATCGATACGCGGCATGGTGTCGCCGGGTTGGGCGAGAAGTGCGAGCACCTGTGACTCGTAACTCTGAAACAACACGACCTCAACCGGAAGGTGCGCTTCTTCGTGAAAATAGCGCCGCATCCCCTCCCAAATCGTGACCACTTTCGGATCGTATGCAACGGCTCCCACCCAGATCGCTTTGCTCATAGACCTCCGCGGTTCGCCTCAGCGGCGCATCACAAACACACTCAGAAGAGTGGCAATCCCAACAACGACTTCCCGATGAACTCGCGCAGAACATCACCGGTTGGCGCCATGACAGCGCCCGCGTGCGCATCGCGGAACAGGCGTTCGATGCTCAAATGTTTTGAGAATGCCGCACCGCCACAAACGCGCATTGCTGTTGAGGTAACGCTGATTGCGATCTCGCCGGCAGCGGCTTTAGTCTCAAGCACGCGCAGCATTGTGGTCTCGCGCGGGTTTTCAAGATGATCGATCAAATCGTCAATGCGTGCCGACAGACCGTCGGTCTCGATCTGCATCGTTGCGAGTTGCGCGCGAAGAGTAGGCAGGCTCTCGCCGAGGCTCTGGCCGAGATGCTCGAACTTCGCGTTCTTGAGGTGCGACGTCGTTCCGGAAACTGCCGCTCGACACAATCCCAGGGCGACTGCTGCCGTCCCCAGATTAAACAGGGGGAGCACCACGTTCAGCATCACCGGAAAGCCGCCGCCGTCGTCAGTAAGCTGAAAATCGGATGGAACCTGGCAGTCGTCAAGCACAATCGGCGCAGAGGCATTGGCGCGAAGTCCCAAACCGTCCCATGGCCCCGCAACTGACAAACCGTGTGTCTCCGCTACCAGAAGATAGAGCGTCGAATCAGTGGGTCCTACTCCGTCAGGGGCAAGTGCAGAAACGACATAGCTCTGCGCCTCACCGGCGCTCGTAACCCAGGATTTCTTCGCGCTTATGTGGACGCCGTCACCATTCCGATGTGCACGCGAGATCGGCGCCCAGAAATGACTGCGCGACCCGGCTTCACTGAAAGCGAGAGTTGATAAGTGACGGCCCGCAGCAATCTCCTGCAGTATGGGCCTCATTGCTCCAGCCGCGCTTTGGCGCGCTGCCGAGATACTCGCGGTGCCGAGGATGTGCATAACATAGACCATGGCGACAGAAGCGTCAGCCTCGGCGAGCGTCGCCGTGACAACGGCAAACGTGCGGGGACCTAACCCTGCACCTCCAAGATCCACAGGTAGCAATAGCCCAAGCAGTCCAGACTCACCAAGCGATTGAACAGCTTCGGTAGAAAATCGACCCGCAGTATCGTTTTGCCCCGCGGATGGCGCGAGCACGCTACTGGCGATCTCGCGGGCTTTCAAAGCGGCCGCATCATGATTCATGATCGCACCTCTCAGGTAGTGATGCAGTTTGATTTTGGAATAACTACGCCGAAGGCGTTCGCTAATTTCAGCCCAGGGTTGGGAGCTTGCGACAACCCTGGGAGCCAATTAGAAAATAAGAGCAGAACGCTGAAAGCGTTCGCCAATAGCTGAACCCTTGCAGGGTTCAAAAAAATCTTTGACATTGTAATCCCAGGGTTGTCGCTGCGCTCCAGCCCTGGGCTGCAATTAGCCCACGCCTTCGGCGTTAGTTGCTCCTAATTCAAACTGCATCACTACGCCAAAAGGGTAATGCCGCTGCAAGCAATTACAGCCCTGCTATGAGAATGAGTACTGATACTCAAACTAATTTTCGGACTTATATGAGTGATCACTACACCAATTGAGCGCATCTTTTTATCCCACCACACTGATAACTCTTTTAGAACAGTCTGATTCACGGTTTCAGGAGGGTGGTATGCACCTTGCCATCTCTAACACCCGAGGAGAGAAGAACAAATGAGAACAATCGGAAACAAAATCGGGGGAGCAATCTTAGCTTTATCATTAGTGTTTGGAATTGGGATGATTGCCAGTACAACTGCACAAGCGCAGGATCGCAATAACGGTCGATGGCGTCGTGATGATCGCAATCGTCGTGACCAGCAGGATCGAGATTGGCGACGGAATCGCAACGACGACCCGTATCGCGGTCGCCGTGATGATCGGTACGATCGTAATGACCGCTACGATCGCAATGGTGGTTACGGGAACTATGGTGGCTACAACAACGGCGCTCAGATTGAGTTGAACCAGGGATACCAGGCCGGCTTGAGCACTGGGTCGAGTGATGCTCGTCGCGGCCAGAGCTATAACCCGCAGCGTTCGCACTATTACCAGGATGCTCGCTCACAGCAATTTAGAAGTGGATTTCTGCGGGGCTATGCAGAAGGGTTTCGCCAGTATGGTGGTTACAACAATAACGGCGACTACCGCAGAAATAATGGTGGCTTCGGCAACATTCTTGGCGATATCTTTGGCCGACCTTAAGTCTGGCTAATCAGAAGTAAAAACCTCTAACTGAATGAAATGCCGCGATTGATCGTCGCGGCATTTCTTTTGGTCACGCGCGGCAGAGGGACAGCCGACACCCACGATATCTCTTTTATCCTCGCCTTTAATCTTCTATTAAGGTACGCCTGCTTATACTCCGGACCATCACGGGCGGAGTATGTCAAAACAAGTGAGACCCAGGGCAATCCCCCTTGCGGTACTTTTTGCATTAGTGTGCCTGCCCGCAACCTCCCGCGCGCAGACACCTTCATCCTCTTCAACGCCGCTAATCTCAAGCACAAATCTCGAATCCCATTTCGCTCGCCGAGGCATAGCCTCTGAGAATTTAGAACAGGAGCTTACGATGAACTACTTCTTGAAAACACTGATGACAGTCTTAGTCATCGGATTCGCATTTTCAGCAGCTCAAGCCCAGGAGAAAAAGATCAAGAGAGGACAACTTCCGCCTGCGGTCGAGACAACGGTGACCAAAGAAAGCGAAGGCGCAACGATCAAAGGCTTTGCTTCCGAGATCGAACATGGACAAAAGTTCTATGAAGTATCTTTAAGCGTTAACGGCCACAACAAAGACATCCTGATTGACAAAAATGGCAATGTCGTTGAGGTCGAGGAAGAAGTGTCACTCGAGTCGCTTCCTGCGCCAGTGCAGGATGCCCTGAAGAAAGCAGCGGGCGCAGGAACCATCGAGAATATTGAATCATTGACGAAGAACGGGACGCTGGTCGCTTATGAAGCCCACATCAAGCGCGGTAAGAAACGATCGGAGATTCAGGTCGGTCCAAACGGCGAAAAGCTAAAGCGGCCCGTATAACTCAAACAGTGCGGCCGAATACATTGAGACGCCGGCGACAACACCCAGTTTGATCAGATTCTGAATAGAAGTCAGGCGACAAAATGAAAAAGGGCCGGAAGTCTTACCGGCCCTTTCCCTAACGCGTCAAGTGGGAATTTAATGATTCGCGGTTGCAGACACGGTGGAAGTGGCTTTTCTCGCTTGCGACATCTGCCAGTAGTCCTGAACGAAATCAAGCTGTTTTCCGTGTCCGTTGCTGGTGTAGAAGTCGTATTGCTTCATCTCCGCGTAGACTTGGTCATAGTTCCAATGATCGTGATTGAAACGATATAACGCAGCCATCACTCCTGTGCGATGACGTCCGCCCGCGCAGTGTACGTAAAACTTGCCCGTAGCGGGATCGTTAGCGATCTTCAAAAACTCGTCTACCTGTGCCGCGCTTGGGTTCTTTTTATCGACGATGGGAATGTTAACGTAGCGCATGCCGGCAGCTTCGACGGCTGGTTGTTCCTTCTGCCTGGAGTTATCGGTTAAATCAATCACCGTACGAATCCCAAGTGCCGCCAGACCTCTTAAGTCGTCTGCGTTGGGCCTGCCGCCGCGATAAAAGCGCTCATCCATTTGGCCAAAGTTACTGATCTTTATGTTGGGGAAATTGCTCTTATTTGTCTTGGCAAATGAGCTGGCTGAAAAAGAGAAAATAACGGCCAGCATTGCTATAACACTGAGGGAAGACTTTCTCACAAAATTCATCTTAAAAACTCCTTCAAGCAAAGTAGATAGGTTTTACTGGTCGGGTGGCTGAGTTCGTCAAACGAAAGCCGCTGTATTCGTGTCAAACTCGAACATAAGATTCACGGAATGTTGACGCAGTTGCACAAAATCATGTGCCCCTTTTGCGTTATGAACTGCCGATTTGGTGAGTGTCTTTAACCGGGTCGGGCATCTCGGCCGTTAGCCTGGCGTGATTACGTTATTCTCGCAACGTTGATAGTATCGCTCGTGGGCCTGTTGCTAGCGTGGAATGGGAATTCGCCACCGATCAGCAAGCCGAGTGGAAAGCGCAAGACGCCATCAGCCTTAACATGGGCAAACGGAAAAAGGTAGCAGAGACGGTTAAGAAAGCCGGCACAAACGTGGCGAAGGAAATCTCGCCCCGCCGTGTCCGCGGTTTCTTTGCAGAATTGGGGCCGGGTCTGATTACCGGCGCGGCTGACGACGATCCGTCGGGAATCTCCACCTACTCAGTAACCGGCGCGTCGTTTGGATATGCGCCACTGTGGACGGCTCTTTTTTCGTTTCCTCTGATGTCGGCGGTCCAACTGATGTGCGCCCGCCTTGGAATGGTAACGGGTCGAGGTCTTGCTGGAGTCTTACGTCGCAATTATCCACGCTGGACCTTGTGGAGTGCCTGCTTTCTTCTAATCGTCGCAAATGTCTTCAATATAGGTGCCGACCTCGGCGGCATGGCTGACGTGACAAGGATGATGACGGGAGTCAGCTCACTGATCTGGACACCGGTCTATGCAACCATAATCATCTCGTTGTTATTCTGGACTTCCTATCATGTGATTGTGAGGGTGTTCAAATGGATGACCTTGGTACTCTTCGCCTATGTCATCGCCGCCTTCCTCGCGCATCCCGATTGGAAAGCGGTTTGGTATTCAACGTTCGTCCCTCACGTTGAGTGGTCAGGTAAATATCTGGCAACCTTCGTTGGAATCCTGGGCACGACGATCTCGCCTTACCTTTTTTTCTGGCAAGCTTCGGAAGAGGTTGAAGAAGAACGAAAGATAGGCAGAAAGTCCGTGGGACAAAGGAAAGGCGCAACACTGGAGGAATTGCGGAAATCACGCACGGACGTCCTCACCGGAATGTTCTTTTCGAATCTCGTAATGTATTTCATCATGCTAACGACTGCCGCTACTCTGCATGCTCACGGACAAACTGAAATACAAACCGCGCAACAGGCAGCTGAAGCTTTGCGTCCACTTGCAGGCAACGGCGCATACTTGCTTTTCTCATTGGGACTCATTGGAACGGGAATGCTTGGAGTACCGGTACTTGCTGGTGCGGCAGCCTATGCGGTAGCCGAAGCCAACGCGTGGCGTGGCAGTTTGGAAGATCGTCCGCCATTAGCGCGGAAGTTCTATGCTGTAATAGCAGCGGCGATGTTGCTCGGCTTGGGGCTGAACTACTTTGGAATCAATGCTGTCAGAATGTTGTTCTGGTCAGCGGTTCTAAATGGAGTTCTCGCTCCGCCGCTCATCGTCTTAGTAGTGCTAATCACAAGTAACAAGAAGATAATGGGCGAACGAATAAACTCACCGGTCCTCAAATGGCTTGGCTGGGCCACCGCTGTGATTATGTCTGTGGCCGCGTTGGCAATGTTTGTGACAATGTAGATAGATAAAATCAGAATGACAGCAAACCGTCTCAGAATTCTCTCAACGATCTGTGTGAGCATTCTCGTAGCTAATGCCATCTTTGCCCAGACCGGGCGAAAAATCTCTGGAATCGAGACTGAAGGCCTTCAAACTTTGACCACCGAAACGGTCATCGCCACCAGCGGCTTGAAGATTGGTGAGACCTTTTCGGTTGAAGCAACTGACGCGGCGGCTGAGCGGTTGGTGAGCAGCGGTCTATTCAAAAGAGTTGCATATCGCACACGAACCGCGGGTACCAACGTGACGATTACGTTTCAGCTTGAAGAAGTCAAAGGTCAATCGTCACCAGTCGTCTTCGATAACTTCATTTGGTTTTCCGACGAAGAACTGGCCGCCGCGATCATACGCGAGGTTCCCTCTTTCAACGGTTCGGCGCCTGACATTGGCAACACCAACGAAGCTATCAGGAAAGCGCTTCAGAACTTGCTCACAGAACGCAAGCTGCCGGGACAAGTGGAATACAACCTCACCGAACATGAACACTTGTTTAGGGTCGCGGGAGTACCGATGAAGATTTGCACGCTTCACTTTCCAGGCGCGCAGAGTGTATCGGAACAAAAACTGATTCAAGCCACGCGCAGTTCTATGGACCTCGAATACTCTCGCCAATCGGCGAAGACCTTTCCGAAATATGGTCTCTATCCAATCTACAGGGAACTAGGTCACCTGCGCGCATCATTCGAACCGCCGGTTGCCAAGCCTGATACGACCGCGGGTTGTGAAGGAGTTGACTTAACCATACCGGTCAATGAAGGCGCGATTTATTCGTGGGCAAAGGCTGAGTGGTCTGGAAACCAGGTGTTATCGGCCAAAGAGCTTGACGATGCGTTGAGCATGAAGCCAGGCGAAGTTGCCAACGGAAAGAAGTTCGATAAGGGCTTGATAGAGGTCCAGAAGGCTTACGGGAAGCACGGCCACATTCAGGCACACATGAACCCCACACCTGAATTTGACGACGGGGCATCGAGAGTGACTTTCAAGATCGCGGTCAACGAAGGCCCGCAATATCGCATGGGCACCGTCGAGTTTAAAGGGTTTGCATCCGACGATGCTGCCATGCTCGGCCAAAAGTGGGATCTGAAAAGCGGCGAGGTTTACGATCAGAGTTATGCTGGTCGATTTTTTCGTAACGGCGCGGTTGAAATACTGTCGCGAATCGCGAAAGAACGGCAGTCGCAGGGAAAACCATTGCCAAATATCGGCACCTTTGAAAAACCAAATCGTCAGAGTTTGATTGTGAATCTGATGATTGAGCTTAAAGACTGACGCTTACCGCAAGAGAATCTGCCTTGACAGAATTACTGCGTGAGCAATAGAGTCTCCGTCCAGCACAGAACATTCACCTTCATGAAAACGTTTTCGTTTTCCTTTTCTTGAATCGACGGCAGCCCCGCACCCGAACGACATCGCGAAAAGGCCAGCGAGCCAACAGAAGGATGAAGTCTATTCGTTGGCTTTACTTAGTTGTGCTGGGGACACTTCAACGGTGGGTTCAAGTCGGGTTTTAGACTCGCTAAACAATCTTCATCATTGCTAGTTCTACCTCAACAACCCGGTAAATTACAAAGTTACAAAACCACACGAGGATGAGATCGTTACTAGAAGTCAGCTTATGGAGCGAGTCAAATCGAGAATTTTCTGGATCGCTGGGACTATTACGACGCCTGTTGGAATTATTGTGACGCCAACTTCCCGAAACCGTGAGTACGAGTTTGAAGTCGGTTCACAGACGTTTAGGGCCTTGTTAACGCAAGGCCCTCTTCGTTAAAGTCTGATACTGTTCGCTTGTTGTTTGTGAACGTCTCAGGCAGTTCCCAAACCTACAAGTTTGAAAGACGCGGCGAAGTACTGCCACCCAATGCGGGTTGCAGATCTGGCGTGAAGTCCTCTCCGGGATTGATGAATTGATTACGTTCGAAGTTGTACTGCTTATCATAAAGTTGCCGATAGCGGCCGTCAGCTGCCAGCAAATCTTCATGCGACCCGCGCTCGACGATCTTGCCGTCTTCAAGTACCAGGATCTGGTCGGCGCTGCGAATTGTTGAGAGCCGGTGCGCGATCACGAAGGTGGTTCGCCCCCGCCTTAACGAACGTAGCCCATCCTGAATCATCGCTTCACTTTCACTGTCCAGACTCGAAGTGGCTTCATCCAGAATCAGCAATTTTGGATCGGCCAAAACTGCCCGCGCAATCGCTATGCGTTGACGCTGACCACCCGATAGCTTTACTCCGCGCTCACCTACAATCGTGTCATACTTCAGCTCAAACTTTTCGATGAACTCTTCACAATGAGCAATTCGGCTCACTTCCCTGATTTTGTCGATCGTTGCATGCGGATTGGAAAAGGAAATGTTTTCGGCAATGGTCCCATCGAATAGGAAGTTATCCTGCATCACCACGCCGAGGTAAGAACGAAAATCGCGCAGCCGCAAAGTCTGTAAGTTCTTGCCATCAATTCTGATCGTCCCTGAAAGCGGTTGATTGAAATTCATCGCGAGACTGATGAGCGTGCTTTTGCCGGAACCACTGGAACCAACCAGCGCGGTAGTCGAACCGGCCGGCGCTGTGAAAGAAACATTCTTCAGCACAGGGACTCCGGAGTTGTACTCAAAAGACACGTTCTCGAATTCCACTTCGCCCAGAACTTCAGGCAAAGGCGCGCGGGAAGAATCTTCTTCATCCTCTGTCCGCATGTTCATCACTTCGCGGATGCGATCGAGTCCGGCGAACGCTTCGGTGATCTGTGTGCCGATCGCCGCGAATTGAATCAGCGGCATGGCCATCATGCCGGTGAACATTACATACATGAAGAGGTCGCCAACGGTCATTTGCCCAACGGCAATCGAACGGCCGCCGACCAGGATGATTACGACTCCTACAGCGCCGATAACCAGGGATGACAAAGCCTGAGTCGCTGACACGCCTGTCATTGATTTTGCGATGTTACGAAAAAGTTTGTGAGCTCCACGCGCGAAGGTGAGCGCCTCGCGTTTCTCCGCCGTATATGCTTTGACTATACGTATGCCCCCCAATGATTCTGCCAGGCGACCCGTGAGCGCTGCATTAATCTCGCCTCGTTCGCGGAATAGCGGACGTAAACGGGTGAAGGCGTAGGCAAGTGCGCCGCCAAATCCTCCGAGCACGAGAATCGTGATCGAAGTCAGACGCCAATTAAGCCAAAACAAAATAGCCAGTGCGACTGCGGCCGTGATGAAGCTGCCGGCGAGTTGCACCAATCCCGTACCGACCAGATTACGAATACCCTCGGCGTCGTTCATGATCCGCGAAATCAATTTGCCCGTCTGAGTGGAATCGAAATAGTTAATCGGCAGTCGGGAAATGTGCGCCTGGACCTTCTTGCGCATGTCGGTAATCGCACGTTGGGCCGCGACACCCAATACTTGTGAGAGGCTGAAAGAGGTGAAAGCTTGAATGATTGTCGCGCCGCCCGCTGCTAGCGCAATCTTCCAGAGTAAGTCCGTCCGGCTTTTCGCGATTACCACGTCGATCAAATACTTGGTCGAAGCGGGCAACACAAGGCCCATCGCCTGGTTAATGATCATGAGGCAAGCGCCCAGTAGCAGGCGGCGACGATGCGCCCACACCAGTTCCCGCGCATCGGTCCAGGCGGAGGACAAGCGTATTTTTCTTTTAGCTTCAGACATCAGGTCTCATTTAAGCATTTAAGCAGGCTTTGCCCGAAAAGCCTCTTGCTGAACCTCTTCTCTGTGCCTCTGTGTCTCTGTGGTTCGTTTTTCTGAGCAATAGTTAACCACAGAGACACAGAGGCACAGAGAAGAAGCGCCTTGAACCACTTTTCGGGCAAAGCTATTTAAGCATTTAAGCACATTAACATCGAACTGTTTCGTAGCGTTCGTTTCAGAGCTAGTGTATCTGAATCCGTGTCAAGGTCGTGAAAATCCTATGGAATTGTCGTTAAATAAGGTAACGTCTGCGAACATTCCTCTCGTGGACGAGGATACGGTTATGCATCGCCGCAAATGAGTCTCGTTTGTGTTGAGACCATCGTTTGCCCGCCGTACACAACTGATGTTTGTTCGGATCAAATAAAGTCGGATCAAGTATATGCGACCTCTAATCGCGAGCTTCGTACTGACGCTTCTCTTCGTAATTCCGACAGCCGGTCAGGATCGCAAAACTTTTACTGTCGGAACCGCAACCGCCGCGCGCGGGCAGAAAGTCACCGGCACGATCGAAGTCCCACCCGGTGTCGACGCCGGCCTCAGCATTCCCGTCGCAGTCATTCATGGCGCGAAGCCAGGACCGGTGCTGGCGCTCGTCGCCGGTTCGCACGGCACGGAGTACACTTCAATCATCGCGCTCGAGAAACTGATCGCGATGCTGAATCCAGCCGAAATATCCGGCACCGTAATCATCGTGCCGCTGATTAATATTCAATCGTTCGAGCAAAAGGTGCCGCACGTCAACCCGGTGGATAAGAAAAGCATGAACCGCTTCTATCCGGGCAAGATGGACGCCAGTCAAACTGAGCGCGCTTCTTATCTGATCACCAAACAAGTTGTGGAGCAATGCGATCACTTGATCGACCTTCACGGTGGCGATTTGGACGAAAGCTTGCGCCCTTACAGTTATTGGACGAAGACCGGAAATGAGAAGCAAGATCAAATTTCACGCGACATGGTACTCGCCTTTGGTCTCGACCACATCATTATTTCCACGGAACGGCCGAAAGACCCGCAGGCTTCGCGCTATCTTGAAAACACGGCCACTACGCGCGGCAAACCCTCGATTACCGCGGAGGCAGGATATGCGGGCACAGTAGAAACGGACGATCTCAACGCACTGATCGACGGCTGTTTGAATGTGATGCGTTATCTAAAGATGTTGCCGGGGCAACCGACGATGATCGAACATCCCGTCTGGCTGGAAAAGGTGGTGACGTTGGCTAGTGAGCAAACGGGAATCTTTTATCCGGTGGTCAGACGTGGAACGTACGTCGAACAGGGAATGAAAGTTGGTTACGTCACCGATTACGTCGGCAAAGTGATTTTTGAAGCCCGGGCACCCGTCGGCGGCGTTGTGCTTTACATCTGCGCAGTACCGTCGATGACCAAAGGCGCAACGATCGCCAACATTGGCGTGGTAGCTCGGTAAAACCGATTCACATTCGCATTGCTTTCAGACTAATCGACGCGCATGCACGTTCATCTTCGACGACCAACTGCACCACGTCTAAGTTCACATATTTCTTTTCGCTCATTTCTAGCCTTTATCATGGTCGTAATGAATGACCACTATGCCACACGCGAATGGAGTCGCCTTTTTCAATACAAACCGCCGTTGCTCGTGCAAACCCGCGAAGATACTCAGGCCCCTCCCGATAGCGGCCGGATTTACGAACAGGTGGTACTCGTCGATTAGTTCTTCCTCTATAAGTGATGAAACCAATGTTGCGCCACCGTAAACGATAATGTCCGTTCCGTCTTGCTGTTTTTTAAGCTTATTGATTTCAGCCGAAAGACTTCCCGTCGCAAGCACCGTATTCTTCCAGGATGATTCCGGCAGCGTCCTGGTGAACACTACTTTTGGCGTTTCCACCATCTTCTTTGCAAACGCGAATTGCGGGTCGTCGGGCTTGGCCATCAAACTTTCCCAATGTGAGATGAAGCCGTCAGCAATTTTTCTTCCGAGGAGAATGGTGCCGACTGGGCTGGTCAAGTCGTTTACATGCGCCTTTAGTTGGTCATCCCAATTCCACTCCATCCAGTCCATTTCTCCGTTTGGACCCGCAACATATCCATCGATTGAAACCTGGACCTGAAGTTTGAGTTTCCTCATCATCTATCCTTTCACGTTGATTGACATCGCGCTTTCGCGCGGACGGGTAAACGCCTCGTTGATCACATTTGAAGCACGAAGCCGTTGTCGACAGGTTGAAACAGGAAGCCACTGTGATGGCTTTGCTCGAAGACTTCCGATGCACCCAGCGGTTGCTGATCAGTGCTAAACGTTGCTTCAGGTGCAGACTTAATTGAATCGATGACTTCCCGTAAACAAGTAACGGCCGCGGCGATTTCAGTGAGGTCCGTACCGCCGAACCCTAGCAGCAACCCCTGCCGACGCGATTTTCCCAGGTAACAGGGCGAGAGTGGTCTAACCCAGACGTTCCTTTCCGACGCAAGCTTCGCAACTTCTACATCGCTTATCCCGCGAGGCAGTGTCATCGCCAAATGAAGCCCGGACTTTCCACCAAACATTTCGACCGATGAACCGAATGCCGCAGACAAAGCTTCAACCAGCGCTTCACGCCGCAGTGCGTAAAGCTCACGTGTTCTTCTTACGTAACGCGAATAATGTCCTTCCTGAATAAATTCGTTTACGACGGTCTGGAACAAATCAGATGGGAAAACATCCATCGTTTGCCGCACAGCTACAAAGCGGTCCACGAGATCCGGTGGTATGACGACGTACCCCAGTCGCAAAGAAGGATAAAGAGTCTTGCTAAATGTTCCGAGGTAAATGACTCGAGAATTTGAATCAAGTCCCTGCAACGAGGCGATGGGCATTTCCCGATACAGGTACTCACTATCGTAATCATCTTCGATGATCCATGCGCCGGCACTGTTGGCCCAATCGAGCAACTCAAACCTACGCGAGAGGGTCATCGTATGTCCGAGTGGGAATTGATGTGAAGGTGTGACATATGCAGCCCGCGCCTCGTTACAGATTCCGACACCCGTTTGTACATCGAGGCCTTCTTCATCTACCGGCACAGGTACCGAATGGCATTCAGCCAGCTCGATGATCTTTCTCGTCAAATAGTGTCCGGGTTCTTCGAGCCACACTGAATCTCCCCGATCGAAAAGGACATGAGCAGTTAACGCCAAACCTTGTTGCGATCCACTAACTACCATGATTTGCTCGGCATCACAGACCACCGCGCGTGACGTTCTCAAGTACTCTGCAACAGTCCGGCGAAACATGAGAGAGCCCATCGGATCGCCATACTGCAACGAGTTCGTGCTTACCTTGCGATAATTTCGCGCCACCAGACGCGACCAGATGTGAAACGGAAAATGGTCAAATGCCACTTGCCCGATACTCAACGCACCACTGCCATACAGCCATGGATCAACCTTGAAGCGAGAAAGATTCGCTAACCGATTGGCCATGCGTCTGGGTCCCGAAGCGGACTTACGAGCCCCTGCTGCCTGGGCCTTACGCAACTCGAAGGGTTCACGCAACGACGTGGAAACAAAAGTTCCGAAGCCGGCGCGGCTCTCGAAATAACCGTCCGCCACCAACTGGTCGTAGGCGTTTAGTACCGGCGTGCGAGATAGTCCTAACTCATTGGCAAGGGTTCGGCTTGAAGGGACTCGCTGTCCTGGACGCAAATTTTTGTTAGCTATAGCGGCGCGAAACGTCTCGTAGATTTGCCTATGCAGAGGTTTTGAGGACTTCCGATCAGCGGAAATGATCGGCAACAGCCCGTTTGCTACTTTGCGCATGCCGTTTCGAAAAATGATCGCCGTTATCGAAACAATCGTAACGCACGTTTAATCGAACTCGCGATGCTCAAACAGCCTAAGTTTTTATTCGATCGTCCTGATATACTCGCGAGCATAGGAAAAGTGGCTCACAACTGAAATCAATGTCGTTCGGAACTGATCCTGCTGGCTGCTGAGGTTTTCAACGTGAAAATCGATTACGGGAACGAAGTCTCTGACGTGTTGACAGCTGTGCTCAACACGCTGCGCTTCAACGGAAAAGTTTTTTGCTACGGCAGATTCACGGCGCCCTGGGCCATACGCTTGAAGCGCAAGCAATACGCTCACTTTCATTTTTTTGAGCGTGGTCAGGGCTGGATTGAACTAACCGAGACGGGCGAAAAGATTGCGCTCGTTAGCGGTGACCTGGTGTTCTTGCCGCACGGCGTGCCACACGTCTTGCGAAGTAATTCCAGAACCAGAGCAGTGGATGTCGAGCAATTACTCGCGTGCCGCGACGCTCTCACATTGCGACACGGTGGTGGCGGGTCAGAAGCCACAACCGTGTGCGGCGCGTTCACCTTCGACAACGAGATCGGTAATCCAATTTTTGCTTTGCTGCCCGATCTGATTCACGTGCAACGAGAAAAAATACATAGCGTCGTTTGGTTAGAACCGATGCTGCGACTGCTCGCACACGAAGCTCAAAACCCACGCGAAGGATCGGGCTCAATCATTGGACATTTGACCGCCATCATCTTCGTCCAAGCCGTGCGGGCCTGGATCGAAGAACAGCCCCAGGGTCAGGGCGGCTGGCTGGGCGCCTTGCGCGACAAGCAGATCAGTTCAGCTTTGACACTAATGCACGAGCGGCCACATGAAGCATGGACCATTGCAAAACTTGCCACAGAGGTTGGTATGTCACGCACACCTTTTGCAACGAAATTCACTTCGCTCGTCGGTGAACCGCCGTTGGCCTACTTAACGAAGTGGCGAATGAATCTTGCCGCAGGTTATCTCAAGGATGAGCAGTTGAGAATCCGCGAAGTCGCGGAGCGCGTTGGCTACCAGTCGCAGGCTTCCTTTACTAACGCCTTCAAGCGCAGTTTTGGAGTTTCACCTACCGAGTACAGAGAGAAACGTCCTCAGTTATCCGCCTTACCACGAACGACCGCCTAAGGTTGTATTTCCGACCATTTTCCGCCAATTAGTTGCCACAACGAAACGATGTGCAGTGCAAAAGCCAACGGCACCAGAAACGTCGGCACGAGCGCAAGCGGGAAGTCTGTGACAAGCTCGGATGTTGGTAACGTATGAAAGAAGTGAAATCGGCCAGGGTTGGTCATGACTCCAAGTCCGACAGCGATAATTAGATCGAGTAATCCAAAGAGATTGAAGATGATCGCACGTCGCCTGCCACTGGGCGTAACTGTGTCCCTTGCTACCCAGGGCGCCGACACACCAACAATGACGTCGCCGATGCCGGCCGGCAATGCCCACAGTGCCGGCATTTGTCCTTGCGCCATCAGCAAAAGAAAGACAAGACCTTCAAGTCGCCACACATTCAGCCAGATCAAATACCGCTGATTCGTCAGCAAGCTGCGTAACGTGCGAGAAACAATCAGACACAGCGCCATCGCAACGAAAGCGACGGCGATGATTAGGCCCACCGGCGGAGCACTCTCTGCATTAGCGGGGCGAAGGTATCCGTGGTAGGCGAGTAAGCCCGCCGCGATGGCCCAACCCAACAGCACGAATCCAGCAATCACCGCGACTAATGACTGGCGCGTTGTTCGGGATTCACGCCAAAGGACGAGGAACAACGCGACTATTACAAGTGCGGCAGGGACGACGACGAGCACCACGAGTAGTGTTGTTGACATTCAAATAATTGAGCTACAACCGGCCTTCAGCACAAAGCGAATAATTACAACCGCAGCGTTCCGAGCGTCAATAGCCACTTCCGCGTTGCTGTGGATAGCCAGTTCTCTGCGTACCTCCGCGGTCCTCTGCGGTAAGAGCCGAATAACCGCAGACAGTTTCTTCAATCCAATTTGAAGTGGCTATCACAGCACCGAGAAAAGTGGTCATTGCTTTTCTAGCTTCTGCCTCTGACACTAGTACTTCTTGATGAACCGTAACGAAGACACGAAGAAGGGGCTTAAAACAATCGCGTGCTGACTCTTGGTATTGGACTAATCCGGACTGGCTGGCGTTCATGAATCGAAGATCAACATTGCTAATTGTTGCCCCGTGGCACTTGCTGATTCTTCTCTGTGCCCTCGCGACTATTTGTTTGTTCATTCGCATCAATACACACGGCGCTACACCGCTGAAGCAGGATGCTGATCGCGCTAAAGCTATCAAGGCGTTCAACGCGGCTTATTCCGTGTTCATGCATCCGCGTTGCGTCAACTGTCATCCGGCGGGTAACGCGCCGCTGCGGGGTGAAGATAGCCAGCCTCATGCCGGTCTTCGACTGCGTCGCGGAATTGATGGGCAAGGCGTCTCAGTACTCAAGTGCACCAATTGCCACCAGTCTGAGAACCAGCCCGGAGATCACCTGCCGCCGGGCGCACCCAATATACGACGCGACGGATCGCTGGAGCTTACGACGCCGCGTTGGCATTTGCCGCCGGCAAACACGCCAATGATATTTCAGGGGAGAACGCCGTCGCAGCTATGTCGTCAACTTAAAGATCCGAAACAGAATGGAGGCCTTACTGGCGACCAATTGGTCCACCACGTGGCGAACGATCCGCTGGTCCTATGGGGCTGGAATCCAGGTCAGGGTCGAACAACGCCGCCACTCAATCACGATCAATTTGTGACCAGCGTCAAAGAATGGTTGGAGAACGGCGGCGCTTGCCCAGACTAGTTTCCCTCGAGATAAACACGATACCGGCTTCGCGTTAAGGAAAGTTTATGAAATCGATTGCCTTCAATCTAAACGGTGCGGGAGTAACGATAGAAGTGGAACCGGACAAACCGTTGCTGTGGGTGTTGCGCGATGACCTCGGTCTCACTGGCACGAAATATGGCTGCGGAATGGCGATCTGCGGATGCTGCACTGTCCATGTTGAAGGCGATGCAATCCGCTCATGCGTGACGCCCATCGCAAGGGTAACCGGCAAGCGAGTGATAACGATCGAGGGACTATCCAACGACCTGAGACATCCCGTGCAACGGGCCTGGGTGGATCTCCAGGTGCCGCAGTGCGGTTATTGTCAACCAGGGCAAATGATGTCGGCGGCTTGTCTCTTAGCGCAGAACCCGAATCCGACGGATACGGACATTGACGACGCGATGAGTGGAAATCTATGCCGGTGCGGAACCTATCAGCGGATACGCAAAGCGATTCATCGCGCCGCAGAGATGACGGCAAAGCAGGGAGCGCGAGAATGAGTGGCAATGAAGTTTCGAGGCGTTTCTTTCTCACGGCTTCGCTGGCCGCCGGTGGGGGCTTACTGCTCGGCTGTGCGCTTTCGCCGGTAGCAGAGTTGGTTCAGGGTGCCGGATTGCTTTCAGTACAGGACAACTCCTCGCGGCTTAACGACATTACATTGAACACCTGGATCCGCATTAGCCCAGGCGACGAAGTAACTCTCATCTCTTCGCAGTCAGAAATGGGTCAGGGTGTCATGACCACTCTCCCGGCAATCCTCGCTGAAGAGCTCTGTGTCGACTGGAACCGGGTGAAAATTGAAGTTTCAGCAGTGGCACCTGCCTATCGCAATCCGCGGATTAACTGGCAATTTACCGGGAACAGCGAAAGCACGACCGGTTTCTTCGATCTGTTGCGCACTATGGGCGCATCAGCTCGCGAGATGCTGATCAAGGCGGCAGCCAATCGTTGGGGCGTGCGCGACGAAGAGTGCTATGCCGAGAGTGGTCGTGTCGTTCACGGAGGAACACGCCGTGTCTTGAAGTTTGGCGATGTAGCCGAAGACGCTGCCAAACTCACGCCGCCTAAAACTCCGCGGCTTAAATCCGAGCGCGATTGGAAGTTGCTAGGCAGATCGCTTCCCCGCGTAGAGCTTTCGTCGAAACTGAACGGCAGCGCTGTGTTTGGTCTCGACTTTAGTGTGCCGGGTATGGTCTACGCTGCGGTCATGCAAAGTCCTGTTCATGGCGGTGTGGTCTCCAGTTTTGATAAGCAGTCAGTGTTGAACCATCCCGGAGTCATCGACGTCGTGCAGATTCCAAATGGAATTGCCGTCGTTGCACAACAGTATTGGTACGCCCGTCAGGCGCTCAAGCAGCTCAAGGTTGAGTTTGAAAACAAAGGTAAGTCGGAAATTAGAAGCGCTACTTTGGATCAACAATATCGCGACAGTCTGAACGGGCAGTCGTGGAAAACTGTAAAAACCGAAGGCGCTGCGCTTCGTAGCGATGCGATGGCCGGAAAGTTTCAACAGGTGCTCTCACACGAATACGAATCTCAGTTCCTTGCACACGCGACTATGGAGCCAATGAACTGCACTGCCTCGGTAACAGATGAGTCGTGTACGGTGTGGGGTCCGCTGCAAGGGCCGGAATTAGCCAAGCTAACCTTGAGCGGCATGTTCAAGCTCCCGCCAGAAAGAGTCTTTATTAATAGGACGCTGCTGGGCGGTGGGTTCGGTCGCAGGCTGCTCGTTGATTTCGTCGTCCAGGCAGCAGTTGTTTCGAAAGCAGTTGGTAAGCCGGTGAAGGTTGTGTGGTCGCGCGAAGAAGACATGCAACACGACGTCTATCGTCCGGCAACGTTAAATCAGATCTCGGCGGGACTCGATGAAACTGGGCAGCCGGCGGCAATAGCCCACAAAGTTGTCTCACCTTCGATTCTTCAATTCGTTTACCCGGCCGCTGTCACCGAAGACAACGATCCAAGCTGCCTGGAAGGATTGATGGAAACCCATTACCAGATTCCCAGCCAGCGAGTTGACTTCAAATTATTGAAGATTGGCATTCCTACGTCCGTGCTGCGCACGACTGGTTATGGACCAAACATTTTTGCGCTTGAATCATTCATTGATGAGCTCGCCTTCGAAGCAAAAAAGGATCCTTACGAGTTCAGACGAGCTCTCTTAAAAGACGAACGCTCACTCAACGTTCTGAATACGGTTGTTGCGAAATCAGATTGGAGAAAGAAACGATCTAAGGGCGTTGCTCGTGGTTTAGCCTATGCTGAAGCTTTTCGCACGCACATTGCTCACGTAGTTGAGCTTTCAGTCAAAAACAATCTCGTAAACATTCATCGAATCACTTGCGTCGTCGATTGTGGCTTCGCTCTTGATCCTGAGATCACCAGGAACTCAATCGAGGGTGGAACTGTATGGGGTCTGAGTGCGGCATTCAAATCGGCCATAACCTTCCACAACGGACGCACAGTCGAGTCAAACTTCCACAACTATCAGATCGCACAGATGGATGAGACACCACCGATTGATGTGCATATCGTGAATAGCAGCACAAAGGTATTGGGAGGAACGGGTGAGGTAGGCCCCGTCACGCTGGTGCCTGCTGTTACCAATGCGATATTCGCCGCTACAGGTCAACGCTATCGATCATTACCACTCAGCCGCCACGGATTGAGGTTGGCGTCGATCGTTTGATGGTCCGCGAAAAGTTTAGAGCATGGGTAGGACGGGCGCGATATACATGCCGCCTCGCATTTTTCCTGCTTTCGTTTGTACGGCTTTGTGCTCAGTCACCATCGCCATCTCCAACACCTGCACTCTATCAACCGCAACGTTACGATGAAGACTGGAGCTATCTAAGTGATTCTACGCGACGTACCGATTGGTTCGATCGACTCAAATACATCCGGTTGAATGATCGAGGCTGGTACCTGTCGTTGGGTGGAGAGGGCCGTATTCGCTACGAATACTTCAGCGAGTTTGCGTTCGGCGCTGGTCCGCAGGACAGCAACGGCTATTGGCTGCAGAGATACCTGTTGCATACCGATTGGCACCTCGGAAAAAGAGTCCGCGTCTTCACACAACTCCAAAGCGGGATTGAGAATGGTCGCAAAGGCGGACCACGTTTGACTGATGATGATCGCCTGGAACTTCATCAGGCGTTTGTGGACCTGAAATTTGGCGACGAAGACAATTCAATCGTCGTTCGCATGGGGCGGCATGAAATGGATCTTGGCGCCGGTCGCTTGATTTCTTCAGGAGAAGGCTTGAACGTCAAAAGAAGCCTTGACGGGGCGCGCCTGATCTGGAGAACACATAGGTGGATCACAAATGCACAGGTTAACAAGCTGACCTCGGTGAAGCTCGGATTATTCAACGATGCGCCTGGACCATCATTGACACTCTGGGGAGTTGGAACTACTCGTTCTAGACCAAAGCGGCACGGTGGTGAATCAGTTTTCTATATCGGCCTCGACCGGAAGCAAGGCATCTTCGACCAGGGTGCCGGTAGAGAAATTCGTCACACTCTTGGCCTTCGCGGTTTCGGACAATTCCCTTCCTTTGACTACAACTTCGATGCGTTCCTACAACTGGGCCGCTTCAATACGCCAACCAACGCCGACAGCATCCGCGCCTGGGCCTTCTCGTCTGACTTTGGCTACGTGGTCAGCCCAGCGAAATTCAAACCGCGTCTTGGTTTAAGAGCCAACATCACGAGCGGCGATCGCAATCCAAAGGATCACGTGCTGCAAACATTCAATCCACTGCTGCCAGGAACAACTTACTCCGACACGATTGGGTTGATCGGGGCACCGAACTCAATAGCCGTTTTTCCCAATGCGAGAATGCTTCCCAGGGAAAACATAACCATGACTCTGGGCCCAGCATTCTTTTGGCGCCAAAGCAAGCGTGACGGAATTTACAGTATCAACGTCTTACCATTAAGAACCGGACAGCTAAGCGACTCTCGGTTGGTTGGGGTACAACCTTCATTTCGGTTGGATTGGTCCATCCAGCGTCACTGGTCCTACAGCGCAATCGCATCCGGATTTCAGACGGCCGATTTTCTGAAGGAAACGCCACCTGGAAAGACTACCACTTACTTTACTTCATGGGTCACGTTTAGGTTTTGAGAGCTAAACCGGAGGACGCAGATGAAGCCGCCCGAAGTTCAAAGGAGCTTACTTAAAAGGCGTATTGCGCCTGGTATCTCAGATGCTCGCGTGTTCCCAAAACCCAAAACCAATCCCTGGCGCGGACTGTCGCTCAGGTACGAAAGTGATAAAGGGGAAAGCCAAAGTTTCCTTTCAGCAGCTTTCGCAGCGATTTCGCTATCCTGAATCCCGTCGTGGATCAATATGGTCAGGTGCATGCCAGCTCCCCCTCCCACGATTTTGCAAGAGGGATAGAGTTCACGCTCGATCTCCTGGACTAGCACACTCCGTCGCTCTGCATAAATCTGCCGCATCTTCCGGATGTGCCGGGCAAAGTGTCCCTCGCGAATGAATTCTGTAAGTACGGCCTGATTAATCGGTGATGGACACAGATCCATCGTTTGACGGACGGCGGCGAAACGATCCAGAAGATCGCGTGGAATTACGATGTATCCCAAACGCAGCGAGGGAAACAAAACTTTGCTGAACGTTCCGATGTAAATTACGCGAGCGTTGGTATCGAGACCCTGCAGAGATGAAATCGGCAGGCTTTGATAACGATATTCGCTGTCGTAGTCATCTTCGATGATCCAAGAACCTGCATTCTGTGCCCACTCCAGGAGTTGAAATCGGCGAGTAGCACTCATAATGACCCCGAGGGGGAATTGATGCGACGGAGCAACGAAGGCAGCACGGGCATTAGGGCTTAGTTGGACACCCGCGACAACATCAAGTCCTTCCGAGTCGACAGGAACAGATACTTGGCGGCATCCGGCCAGCCTCAGAACGTGGTGTACCAGCCAATAGCCGGGTTCTTCGACCCAAACTGAGTCGTCCGCATTCAGTAACACCCGAGTGGTAATGTCCAGTGCCTGTTGAGACCCACTCACGATCATAATCTGATCAGCTTCGCACACCACTGCCCTCGAAGTGCGCAGGTACAAGGCGATGGCCTCTCGCAGAGACTTCAAACCCAGTGCGTCTCCGTATTGAAGTTCCTTGAACCGCATATTACGAGAGTGGCGCGTAACGAGCTTCGACCACACTTGGAGCGGAAACTCTTGCAGTTCTGGTTGACCCACTTGAAAGGGTCCGAGCAATTCAGTCCAGAAAGGTCTTACATACCGAGGCAGAGCCGAAGCGTTGGCGGCGATCGTTCGCAATGCTGGTGCGAGATTCACTGCGGTTTTGCGATTCCGGTGATCGGGTTCTCCAGGCAACGAACTCGCGATGAATGTTCCCGCACCTATGCGGCTTTCAAAATATCCTTCAGCCAGAAGCTGGGCGTAAGCATTCAGGACCGGAAAACGGGAAACGCGCAACTCACGTGCGAGTTGCCGAGAGGAGGGGACGAGTTCGCCTGGGCGTAGTTCTCTGCTGACAATTCTCTTTCTGAACGCGTCGTAGATCTGCCTGTAGATCGGCTGCTGCGCTTGCCGGTCGATCGAGATTAGGGTGGCGACTCGGCTCAATGATGAAAAGGAAGTGGTCATGTCAAAATACCCAAGATCGGTTATTGCGCCCTAACCGCCTTCACATATATATCAAAGTCATAAGCGTGCGACCAGACCACGCATGAATTGGGAGAACTGAAGAACGAATGGATCGAACTACTCGGTACCGTCACAGTTTCGAAGGTCTGGAACGGCCGGGCCAATCTCGAGGAAATTGAAGCCGGCGGTCCCACGGGTCAACTCGAAGGGTTGACTTTGCGCCTCTACAATCCTGAATCCGGCCAATGGTATTTGCACTGGTCCAACAGCAAAGACGGCGTGCTCGGGCAACCAATGGTTGGTGAGTTCAAGAACGGTCGTGGTGAGTTTTACGACCAGGAGCGTTTCAACGGCAGAGTAATTCTGGTTCGACAGGTCTATTCGGACATTACTTCGAACTCGTATCACTTCGAGCAATCGTTTTCGGTTGACGGTGGCGAGACATGGGAAGCCAACTGGATGGCAACGCTGACACGAGAACCGGAAACGAAAAGACTCGCCGAAATAAGGACGGAAAAGAATCGACAGCGCGACTTTGATTTTAACTTTGGCCGCTGGAAGACGCGTGTGTCCCGCCTTCAACATCCATTGACCGCATCCACAACATGGGTGGAGTACGAAGGTACTTCTGTTGTTCGACCGGTATGGAATGGGCGCGCCAGCTTGTTGGAACTCGAGGTGGACGGACCGGCAGGTACCGTTCAAGGCGTTGGCCTGCGTCTCTACAATCCCCAAAGTCGCCAGTGGAGTCTCAATTGGGCCAACAGCAGCGACGGAAGGATGAACCAACCAATGATCGGGGAGTTCAAAAGGGGGCGCGGTGAGTTTTTCAGTCGCGAACCATTTAAGGGCCGAGTGATCTTTGTGCGAAATAGTTTCCTGGACATTGGTAAAGATTCAAGTCGTTTTGAACAGGCCTTCTCAGATGACGGCGGCAAGTCCTGGGAAACGAATTGGGTAATGACGTTTACAAGCATGAAGGCTGAAAGTGTTAAGGCTGGTGGAGAATAGGGCAACGAATTCGGGAGAACTAATGATGAAACAAATCGGCAGTTATCTGTTGCTGTGCAGCTTGGTGTTTTGTTTGCGGCCCGTTCAAGGGTTCGCCCAGCAGAATTCAGACGCAGCGAGGAAAGAATCTGAACAAGCTAATAAGCGACGGGATGGGCAACACGATTTTGACTGGGAGATTGGCACTTGGAAGATTCACATAAAGCGCCTCCAGCATCCACTCGCGGGCTCGACCACATGGAGCGAATTGGACGGCACTGTCGTCGTTCGAAAGATTTGGGATGGCCGCGCTAATCTGGCAGAGATCGTGGCGGATGGCCCAGGAGGACATCTCGAATTCTTGTCCCTTCGCCTCTACAATCCCATTTCGCACCAGTGGAGCCTCAATTTTGCCAGCAGTAACAGCGGCAGCCTGAGCGTGCCGATGGTCGGCGAGTTCAGGGACGGGCGTGGCGAGTTTTTCGATCAGGAAGAATTCAGTGGTCGAACAATTCTGGTTCGCTTTACCTTCTCGGCGATATCAGCGAATTCGGGTCGCTCTGAACAGGCGTTCTCCGATGATGGCGGCAAGACCTGGGAAGTGAACTGGATCAACACATATACACGAGTCAAGAGCGACGCGGACAGGCCTATTCGTATCTCAGAGCAATTAATGGATCAACCTTCGCTGCGCGACGCGCCGGGATGTAGCACGCCAGCAATGCAACGACAGTAATTAACCCAATTACACTTACATAGGTCAGCGGGTCAGTCGCCGTTATTTCGAACAGCAGCGTGCGCATTAGTCTCGTCAGCGCAAATGCGCCTGCTAATCCAATGACCGTGCCGATGAGCAACATGCCCAGGCTTTGTGAGAAGATGAGTCGCAACACGTGAAGCGGTCGCGCCCCCAGTGCCATTCGCACTCCTATCTCTTGCGTGCGCTGCGCCACCGAATAAGCCATCACGCCGTAAATTCCAATGGCCGCCAGGAACAGGGCGATACCGGAGAACGTAGCCAGCAGTAGTGCGAGAAAGCGTGGTTGGACCATCGACTTCGACACCACTTCATTCATGGACCAAAGATTGTAGACCGGCAGGCTCGGATCCAATTCACGAACGGCATTTCGTATCGAGCTTTCGAGCGGCGTCGAATCGTTCGCGGTGCGCACGACGAAATTCACGTTCCCACCGAGGAACTGCTTCGCGATTTGTGGTGCCTCAAAGTAGAGCTCAGGACCGGCGGGCTTATCCATGCCGGCATTCTTGGTGTCTTCGACTACGCCGACGATCGTGAACCAGACTTTGGGATCCGAAAACCCCGGATTCACACGACGGCCAACCGGACTGCCGGTCCAAAACCTTTTCGCGAGGGCTTGGTTGACAACCACCACCGGCATCGAGTTGGGGTTCTCGTCCTGCGACTCAAAGGTGCGACCCTCCAACAACCGGATCTTCATGGTCTTGAAGTAGTCGGTACCGACAACATTCCAGTAGTCGACGTTCTGGGCCGGGCTATCGGGTGTTTGCTGGTAGCCTTCTATCTCCGTGTCGTTAGCATTGATGCGGCGTAGCGGAGGTAGTCCGCTTGCCAGGGAGACTCCGGTCACGCCGGGAATAGCACTGAGTCTCTGCTCGAGCGCGTTTACAAACTGGAGCAGTTCGGGGTTCTTGTATTTAGCTGCGGGCAGATTCAAGCTGAAGCTGACAACGCCTGCCGGATCAAAGCCGGTGTTGACTTGTTGCAACTTCCAGAAGGCGCGAATCATCAGGCCCGAGCCGATGACCAGGATCACCGCGAGGGCAATCTCTGCGATTACGAGGCCCTTGCGAAGCGCCTGACCCCCTCCTCGAATTGCGCGTTGGCCGGCGCCGCGAATCCAGTTAGCCAGGTTACGTTCACTGATTTGCGCCAGCGGCGCGAGACCAAAGAGAAAGACAGCGACGACCGCAACCGCGATGGTAAACGCGAGTACCGGAAGACCAACGCTAATCTCGTCAGTGCGCGGCACGCTATCAGGCGCAAACAGTAGCAGGATCTTCAACCCCACGAATGCGAGCGCTACTCCGAGAATTGACGCGATTAAAACCAGTACGAAACCTTCAGCGACGAATTGCCGGACCATTCGTTTTAGACCGGCGCCCAGTGCGAGGCGGACTGCGAACTCACGATGACGTGATTCCGCGCGAGCCAGCAACAGGTTTGCAACGTTCACACACGCGATGAGTAGAACAAAAGCAACCGCAGCCATGAGCAGCCACACGGCTTTGCGAGCTGAGCCGACCACGTCTTCGTGAAGACCAAGCATTATCACGGGGTGGCGTTCAGGGTTGAGTAGATGCTGCGCGCGACTCTCACTCTTCCAACCGGCCATCAAGCTCGTCATTTCGCTCTGCGCTTGCCCAATAGTCACACCGGGTTTCAACCTGCCGATCACTGAAAGAAAGTGGGAACCACGACTACCGGGGTTGGCGGGATCGAATTGGAAAGGCACGAGGAGCTCAACCTGATCGTTACTTCCCGGAGGGAATGCAAAGCTGGCGGGCATCACACCAACAACGGTGGTTGTTGCCGAGTTGACCTGAATCTGTTTGCCAATGATGTCACTTGCTCCGCCGAAACCCTTTTGCCAGAGACCATGCGAAATGATGGCGACTCTTGGTCCACCATTGCGGTCTTCCTCTTCAGTGAAGTTGCGACCACGTTCCGGTTGCACTCCCAGCACATCAATGAGGCTGCGCGTAATAGCGGCAGAGGTGACTCGAAGTGGCTCACTCTCAGTTCCGACGTTCTGACCGCCCGGCGCCCAGGCGCCAATTGCCTCCCAGGATTTTGCCTCGCGCTGAATGTCGAGCAACTCGGGAGGTGAGAGCCAGAACTTCTGAAGCTGCATCGTAGGAAACTCGCTGTAGACGCGGACGAGTTGACCGGGGTTCCGGTACGGCAACGGCCGTAACAGGACTGAGTTCACGACGCTGAAGATGGCCGAATTGGCGCCTATGCCCACCGCGAGCGTCAGAATCGCTACGGCGGTAAAGGCTGGATTCTTTTTCAGCATACGCAGCGCGTATTTCAAGTCCTGCAGGAACGTTTGCATCGTCGCGGTCCTCCGGAGGGTCTTTACGTACTTGGTCCTGGCTTGGTTCACCAAATGAAAGTGGTTCTATTGCTTAACACCGCCGCGGTGGGAATGTTGGCAAAGAAAATCAGGAATGCAGGCAGGACGAGAGTCAGAGTTTATCTCTCACGCGGCCACCTCAATTAATACTTCGGGATGGCGTTCGGCGATCTTCAAGAGCTGCTTGGCAGCACCAGATGGTTCGCGACGTCCTTGCTCCCACTGTTCCAAGGTGCGCTTGGAAACTCCCAATGCCGCGGCAAATTGTGCCTGCGATAATCCACTCCTGAGCCGCACGCGAACAATATGCGATTTCGCCTCAACTTTTCTTCGCCTTCCCCCACCAGCTTTGATCTCGCGTACACCATCCAGGACTTCTTGCCACACGTCGCGCTCGGCCTCAAACTTAGCGAGCGCCTTTCCAGTAAGTTTATTAGCCATCTCGAAACACCTCTAACAATTGCCGCAGAATATGAGCAGGGATGTTCTCACGCTTCGCCTTCGCATAGAGTGTCAGCATCCAGAACTCATTGGGTTCATAACGCCCATAGTAGATGATGCGGAGCCCGCCTCGCTTTCCCATCCCAGCTCGTGTCCAGCGCGCCTTGCGAACGCCACCTGAGCCAGGGATAAGTTCCCCGACCTCGGGATTCTGCATCAAGAACTGCTGTAGTTCTGAGTACTCATCGTCGTCCAGATAAGCGGGACGAAAGCCGATGGACCAACACACACGCGCCTACCAGTAATCGTAATCAACCAATCCGCAGCGCAATTTTTCCGAGATGATGTTCTTCAAGCGCCGCTTGTGCGGCAGCCGCCTGCTCAAGTGGAAAAATGCGGTGGACATGCACTTCGAATGGGCCCGCCTCGATCAGTTGATTTAATCTGTCAATTGCCTCGCGGCCACCTTCGCCATCGTATGCGTCGATGCTTACTCGTGCGGGCGCCTTCGGTTCCGGCATTACGCCGTTTGGATAAGCAATCCGGCCACCAGTTCGGATTGCAGAAAGCGCTCGATCAGTCGCTTCACCTCCGACGGTAACGAGCGCGGTATCGAACCCACCCGGTGCAAATTCGCGGGCGACGTCCAGCACTTTGTCGCTACGACCGTCGACTACTGCATCCGCGCCGAGACGTTTGACAAAGCTCACTCCGTCTTCGCCTGAAGCAACCGCAAATACGCGAGCTCCCAATCGCTTTGCAAGTTGTACCGCAAGGTGTCCGATGCCTCCGCTGGCGCCGAAGATCATTACCGACTCGCCGGGTTGGAGACGGAGCACGTCTTCGAGGCCCTTCAGTGCAGTCAGCCCGTCACTTGGCAACACTGCCGCCTGCTCCATACTGAGACCGCTCGGTATAACCGAGGCGTTGTCTGCCTTGACGACCGCATACTCGGCATAAAAACCTCCTTTCGGGTTCCCCAGTTCCGCGGCGTACACACGGTCACCTTCCTTAAGCTCTTTCACTTTTTCGCCCACCGCGGCAACTGTGCCTGCTCCGTCGGTTCCCAACACATAAGGAAACTTAGGTGCACGGCCCAGTATCTCCACGAACCCGCCTTCGCGTTCGAATGGATCCCATGCGCCGACACCGGCGCTTTCGACGTGAATCAGGATCTCGTCCGCACCTGCTTCAGGGATCTGTACAGTTTGCACCCGTAGTGTTTCGGGGCCGCCAAAGCGATCGAGCGCGACCGCACGCATCGTTTTTTCTTTAGCCTTTTTCGTCTGCGTCATACGTTTACTCCTTGATTAGTTCTCAGGATAATGGAGGTTATAGAGCCGCGAGTTCAGCAGGGTCACAGAAGCTTCCTTTTTTTGTGTGACATGCATTGGCGGCTTTCAGCGCGCCGAGAGGACGATCGCCTCAATCGCCACAAACATTACGGTTACTCCCAACGGAACCAAAAGATTCACCGCCTCGAAGGCATGATCGTACCATCCGCGAGTGCCGGCGGTCCGCGTAGCTGTCCCGTTTTGAGGATGTCTTTCTCTTTTTACAGCTTCAAGTTCTTCTACTGTTACAGGTGGGAGAAAGGCCTCGCGCATCATCCAAAACACACAAAGGCTGAGCACAAACACATCCAATGCAATAAAGAAAGACCAGTAACTTGACTGTACTGCTAACGCAAAGGACCAGAGGAGCGGCAAGACTAACAAGCCCACGATCACGTACACACGGCCGCGCGTTTCAAATGAGGCAAGATCGGCGTGCTTTGATAACGCGGCCATTGCCTGCGCTAAACTCATTTTCGCCGTTCCGACATTCGTTTCCAGCGACCGCATCTGCGATGCATTAAGACGCACAATACTCTCCGCGCCGCAGTAGAGACATCGAACCAGAATATCGTCTGCTTCAACAGTGAGCGGTGCGCCGCATTGGCGACAGTTTAACCCGCCGCTCTCGGACGCCGATGGTATCGCGGCAAACGCAACGCCAATACGCGCAGCGCCATTCACAAGCAGGTTTCTCATGCCTACGCGGGACGCCAACAACGCAGCAGGCACAAGTGGAAGCCAAACGAAAATTGCGACGAGCCGAGCAAGGTTTGTGCTGTTGACCGTTTTCAGCATCACAAGAGTCAGAAGAATCGCGAGACCGCCCGCGATAAGCAGAAACGGAATGCTAGCGGCACCTACAAACCACCAGCGTGGAACTTTAATATGGTCGAGGCGCGCCCACTCTGCTATCGCACGGCGTGTCGTTTGATTGAGATCGCGTGCCAGCCGAAGCTCTTCGCGGTACGCCGCCGGCACCTCGTTCACAGCACCACAGTAGCGGCATACGACGGTTGGAGCGTCAACTACAACAAGAGAGGCATTACAGCGAGTGCACTGGAAGGGATCGATCATTCGAAATTAGCGGCGTCTGGAAACGAATCTGTGCATGGGCCGACTTGTGATGGACGCAAGTTTTGATTGTAATCCTCGTGGCAGGTCACGTCACGGAATTACATGCCACAAAGAGGCACAAAAAACACAAGAAAAGCATTGAAGACGATTCTACATTGACGATAGGCAGGAATGGCGACACACTACACGATGCCTGTCCGCCGCCGGCAAGACTTCGCAACCTCCTACACGAAAGGCTCTAGTAATGAGTAACAAACTCCCGGTTGTCATGTTTTTGACGATTTGTTTGACGGCTGCCGGTTCGGTGGTCGGCCAGAAACAGCTTAAGCCCTGGAAAGAATGGTCAAAGACGGATGCTCAGAAGATCCTGAACGATTCACCTTGGGCTCACCTGCAAGTTGATCAGAATTTTGTAGAGCCAACTCCGCTCACACGTCCTAGAGATCCGAGTATCGATGCTCGTCTGAAGCAAAATGAAGGCATGACGTATGGCATACGGTTCTTTTCGGCGCGACCGGTTCGTCAGGCTTTCGTCCGGATGATTCAATTCCAAAAGAAGGATCTTGCACCTGACATCGTGTCGCGCCTGAACACCTTCGCAGAAATAGCTTCTGAAGATTCCATCATTATCGCGGTCACTGTCGAGAACCCGGATGCAAATATGCTCGGCAAAGCTATGCAGATCGTCCGGAATGCTACGACGGCCCTGCTTAAGAACTCTACCTATCTGGAACGCAGCGACGGCAAACGGGTTTTCCTCGAGCAATATGTGCCGCCGGGTAGCGACGGATTTGGCGCCCGTTTTATCTTTCCGCGGATGCTGGATGGAAAACCTTTCCTCAGTCCTGAGTTCACTATCGTACGTTTTGTTTCCGACCTCGACAGTTCAATAAAATTTCACATGACGTACAAGGTCAAGGATATGATGCTCGACGGCAAACTCGAATATTGAAATCCCGTCTTAACTTCGCGTCAATCGGATATTGCCCGACACGCTTGAGATCGTGATGGGCGTGCCTCCTGCGCCGATGCGGGCTCGGACGTTGGACGACTTCGCTTCACTATCCCGAGTGACGTTAGGCATGTCGAGGTAAACTTGACCACTGACATGTTCGGCAGTGAAGTCTGCGTTGACATCGCTCTTGAATCCAATCTCGATGGAGCCACTCACGCTCTGGATGTGAATGCCCTGCGGGTGCAGGCTGACAAGCGTGGCGTTCAGGCCACCACTCACGCTCGACACGTCAAGCGAGCCGTTCACCTGCCCAAGGCGGAGGTTGCCACTGATGCTGGTCACTCTCGCCTCTGCACCCACGTTCCCCACTTCGAGACTTCCACTGACGCTGCTCACTTGTAGTTTGTTACCGACGTCACCGATATTGGCTGAGCCGCTAATACTACTCACATGCACCTGGCCGTCTACGTCGCCGACTTTGAGCCGGCCACTGACACTGTGGACTGAGAGATCGATGCGTCGAGGCAGCTTGAGTATTACGTGGTGGTTTACTTGAACATTCTGCCGCTGGCGCTCTTCAGACTCTTGTACACCACGCACGACAAGGGTGTTACCCGTCTGTTGAACTTCGATCTTATGATACTCGAGGTCAGCACGGGTGCGTGCTGTACGAATAATTTGCACCTCCGCCTTTGCGGTATCCGCATTGACGATTTCGACGGGGCCACGAATGCTCGAGACCTCTACGCGTGCTCCCGGCGCCAGTTGGTACGTCTGGTTAATTTCGTCGCGCTCCCGAAAGTCTCCCCTCTGCGCTGTTTCGGTAGTGAACCCTGCCCGCGGCGTTCCGCAGGCCAACATGATCATGCTCGTAAGCAGTGCCGTAATCATCATGGCCTTCACCTCTCTAATCATTTCTACTTGTGGTTTGCGGCTCATAGTTTACGTCAACTCCACGTACTACAGAAGGAGTAGAATAATCCCGGGTCCGTCAATTGTTGACGAGTTTGCCAAAGAATCATATACACAAACAACTGTTTGATCGCTACTGACCAGGCCTATGAAGACTTACAAGTTCGTCACTATCTGGCGTGTTAAAGCTCCGATTGAAAGTGTCTGGAACGAAATTTATCACTCCAAGGATTGGCCTACGTGGTGGAAGGGCGTAGAGAGTGTGCTTGAAGTGCGCAAAGGAGATGAAAGGGGCTTGGGAAGTATTCATCGATACACCTGGAAAAGTAAGCTTCCCTACAGGCTGAGCTTCGACATGAAAACGATTCGCATTGAGCCACCGTTGTTGCTCGAGGGAATCGCGATAGGTGAATTACAAGGCCGAGGACTTTGGCAACTATCGACTGAGGGTAGCGAAACGATTGTCAGATATGATTGGAACGTAGAAACGACAAAGCGATGGATGAATCTCCTGGCTCCCATTGCTCGTCCGTTATTTGAGTGGAATCACAACGTAGTAATGAGCTGGGGAGCAAAGGGTTTGGGGGAAAGGCTCGGAGCAAGCGTCGTTGCTCAGTAGCCCACAACGCTGGGGTCGAGAATTTCCGCTGAATCTATTGAGCCTTAACTTCCGGTAGCTTTTTGAAGCCTTTCTCCAATGCCTTCCGCAGCCGATCAACCGCTGTGGTCGGATCCCCGGTGAAAACCGGATCTGTATACAACAGCACTTCACCGTTTCTCGCATCCACTATACCGATCTGTAATCGTAGATAAGCCGGAGTTCCGCCAACCAGCAATTTAAAAGCAGTTTTGCCGCTCGTCAGTTTTTTCCCCTCGCCACGAATGAAGACGACCGCGTCTGCACCTTTCTCTACATTCAGGTTCAGCACCTCATCACCCATCGAGAAGCGACCTTTCTTAACGTCGCTGCGCTTCTTCATGATTTTAGGTAACAGATCGTCAAACTTAGTTTGAAAGTCAGCGACATTGAACTTCTGCTGAGGGTCGCCCTCGGTGGATGCCGCCGTAGTCGACAGAGTTGTGACGTGTTTCTGTTTCGACAAGACTTCAGCGACCATTGTTTCTACGCGCGCGCTCAACTCGTCAGATTCAGCGGCCATACCTTCTGGGCCTTTCATGCTATCGCGGACGACATTCACTTTCGCCGGCAAAACAACGACGCGACGAATTGTGGTTTCTTTCGACTTGATCTTCGGGTGAAGAAATTGGGCATGGACCTGATGCGAGCCGGATAAGGTAAGCAATACCAGCAGCGCAAACATGGTTGTTTGCATCTTCAGCACTATAGATCGAGCACTCAATTCAGCTTCTCCTTTAACGCTACAATGCGTCTTTGAATTCGTTCGCGATCGATCGCGGAAGGCGACAACTCAAGGTACTTCTCATATTCGGCGGCGGCATCGGTTCCTCGTCCGAGCTTCTCGTAAAGCATGCCCAGTCCCCGATGGGCCACCGGCGCCGGATTCTCAGCATTCAATGCGCGCCGGTACAACTCCTCGGCCATTTGTTGATGTCTTTGCCAGTTGTCCTTACCCGCCGCTGTCGCAAGCAGTTCGCGCTCCTCTTCTTCCACTGTGCGCTTCTCGCGTTTCTTCGCGGCATCTTTCTTCGCGCTGTTCGTCAATTCTTTTTCGGTTAGCTGTGGAGCACGAGGCCCAAGCGCGCGATAACTTTCCGCTAACCAAAACAGATTTTCCGAATCGTCATGAAAATCTACCAGACGCTGCGCGAGATAAACGGCTGAACGAAAGCGTCCAGCATTGATGGCCAACTGAAGATCCTGGCGCATTACCGATTCCATGTTCCGAAAGTACGCCGCGCGCTCTCGATTCAGCTCCATCTGATGCGTCACCTTGTCGGCGCGCGCACCGAGATAACTACTCAGATACTTAATTCGCTCATCCAGCGACGGATGGTCGTTATAGAACAGTCTGACGTTCTCGCCTTCGATGTCTTTATCCAGCAGCTTCATCACGTTGACCATTTCCTCAGGCGGGTATTCAGCGCTGATCATCATGTCAATGCCTTTGAGATCAGCCTCGCGTTCCAAGTCGCGGCTGTAACCATAGATCGTTGCAATCATGATGAATGGAGCTACTGTTGTGACAGCAGTTATGACCGCTCCAACAACGCCTCCGGGCGCATACGCGCCGATCGCTGACATCACGTTCATTGTGAGAAATTTTTTGCGGTTGCTGCGATTATGCACATACGTATGTCGCCGCATTACGTGTGTCAGCTCATGTGCGATGATCGCTGCCAACTGTGATTCGTTATCGACGAGAGTTATCAATCCAGTGCTGACGTAGACTGAGCCGTTCGGGAGGGCGAAGGCGTTCGGCTGCGGGTCGCGGAGTGCGCGAAATCTCCACGACACTCTTTCGAGCTCGAGCCCACGGGGAATCAGCGATTGTCCGACGCGACGCAAATAAGCATTCGCCGACTCGTCGGCGAGCACGAGGCCATCGCGCTCAAGCCGAAGGTCAAGCAGATCCGCCTGTTCAAGCACCTCCAAATCGACTTGGCCGAACTTGAATTCTTCCCTGACGGGCGGAGGCGTGGCTTCGACGGGCGCAGTCTTCTTTTGCGCGAGCGCGACAGGACCAGGTGAGCTGAATACGATGCAGAAGTAAAGCGCTGCAACGATCAAATTTGTGAGCTTGCGGGGGAACATATTTTCCAGAGCCAAGGAAGCGCCGACGATGGTGACTTTCGTCAAAAGGCGTCCTAAACCATACAAGATGGCCCTTCAGATGTAAATTGTAATCTCTAACCGAAGGAGTAGATTTCAACGTCCCTCAGGGTTTTCGGGCATTGAGCCTCTTCGTCACGGGAACTAGCCCCTTTATCCCTGTTAGTCAGGCGCTTTGCTACGAATATGGTTAAATCACGCTGATCGCAATACCGAAATGCCGGCCAACCGCTAGTCAAGCTAAATCTAAATTCGAACGGAGCGGATCGTGAAAAAACTAATTCTTGTTGCCATTTCAATCTCCGTCTTTGCATTTTCGTCGACCGCCCAAAACCAGCAATCGGAAACGACCAATCTCGAAGAAACGCTCTCAAATCTCGAGAAGCAATCATGGGAGGCCTGGCAGAAACGCGACGGCAAGTTTTTCCAGGAGTTTCTTTCAGACGACCACGTTGAGGTGGGTATGGGAGGACCGGCGACGAAATCCCAAATCGTCACATTTGTTGGGAGCCCAATGTGTGTCGTCAAGAGCTACAGAGTCGATAAGTTCCACTTAACCAAGTTCAGCAACGACACTGCGCTCCTAACGTACTGGGCCGAACAGGATACAACTTGCAACGGCAATCGCGTGCCGAGTCCTGCTTGGGTAAGTTCGCTTTATGTGAGGCGTGGGAACCGTTGGCTTAACGCCTTGTACCAACAAACGATGATTGCCAAAAATGAATGAGAACTGAGTTTTTCTTAACGTGTGAATTTCGGAGATGTTAATAGCGCCGTGAGGAAATACTTCATAACTCCCACGCCTCAAGGCTTAGGCGAGGCCATTCGTAGCAGTATCTGAGTGCCGGCTTCCAATTTAATCTCTTTGTTGCTATTGAAGACGCTTACCGCTGGAGGCTTATCCAAACGCCATGACAACGAGAGTCCCGGAAAACCAATCGCGCCCTGCGAGTCGGCGTTAAGTAGCAGACCGTTTCGCATGCCGCCGTTTATCCGTGCAGTGCTGAGGGTTGCTGTTGAATCAACTTTGCTTGAAGGCGGCAGATCTCCCGAACGCGTGGCGCCACTGGGACCCGTGCCAACCATTTTGGGTTCATTGGAGTGCATCATTCCGTAAGTTGGATCAGAAGTAAGAGAGCCGTCCTGAGGTGCTGCCACGGCAGCGATAATTGCCTCGAGAGGAATCTGCCTTTCGCTTTGCAACATGGCTTTGTCAATTACGATCGCAAGTATCGATTGCTGACTTCCTTTTCCCTTGGCTGCAACTTCAACTACATGTCCAACTACTCTTGAGCCGCTGGGAATCACAATAATTCCGTCAACTATGACATCATTGATTGTTCGCAGAGTTAACTCTTGATTGAGACTGGCAGTCTTGGTATCCAGTCGTTTTACAACGATCGCAAATACGGTGGTGACTGCCGGCTGGTTAGCCGCTGCTTCAAATTGAGTGGACGTGATCAAGAGCACAAGGACGCTCAAAACACATCCAATGGCTTGCAGCACTCTATTCAAATTCATGTCCGTATATGCGAAGCTGAAGAGATGGCAACGAGCCGAGAACGGCCGAAGATTATTCCCGTCGTGATGAAAAAGTCAACGGCTCGAAGTTCTTATTGACATCAACGCGGAGCTTCTATCTAATACGCCCCACCTCGCGCTCTAGCAAAACCGAATTTCCCAGAATTCGAAACTGTAACCCGAACCTCCCAACTGAGCTTCCGCGAGTTCTGGAATCCTCTTCACAGTGGCACGGATCTTGAGAAAGAGATCAATGGAAGGTGGTATCACTTTACCGTTAACAAACCGTGGTTTGGCGATCTCTACATCACGGAACATTTTGAAATCTCCCAACCGAGCACGTCTGACCACAGAAGCAACTTCTGGAAAAGCTGGGTCAGACCTTCGCCCGAGGAGTGTGAGGCTCGAAGGCTTGGAAACGTGACCCCGGAAGCGAAACCAAAGCCGAAGCAACCACACAAACCAAAAGGAAAGGGCAGACCGCACAGGAGAAGAAGACCTCGATGAAATCGAAGATAGCGGCTTTCTGGTTGGCGTTGATTTTGTCGGTATATGGGTTGAGTGCGTGCGAGAGATCAGCGCAAATCGTGGTGACCACGGATAATCCTCCGACAATAAAACTCTCCGGAGACGCACTTTTCGATTGGCTGGAAGTTCGTGGCCCACTTCCTGAAAGGATGGATGACGAGGGACCTGCGATTATCTGGAAACTCGTTCCTCCATCCTCACCGCCGCAACTGAACAGTCTACCTGCAATCACCTATGGGACAGTTCCACCTCAACTTATCCAGACCGAGCCTAAGACTGGAAGACCTCCCGTGCTGATGGAGGGAAAGATTTACAGCATAGGAGTTACTACTCGAGGCTCGAATCACCCTCACAAGACTATTGTGATTCGCTCCGGCAAAGCCGAGGAGTTTAGCGAGGAAGACTATAAAGTAGACAACACTAATCTCTCTTCGTTCCTTCCGACAGATGTGCGCAATCTTCACGGTGCTGGACGCGTTTACTTTGTGCCGGTGATGAACTACGCCGCTCCCACCCTGGAGCGCCTCGCCGAGTATGAGAAGAAAAAATATGAAGTGCCGATAGAAATAAAACCCAACCTACCGACGAGCCTTTCAGATACTTATGACCAACAGACCGGACAGCATATAGCCGAAAAGATCATCGAGAGCCTCAAGCAACAGTATCCGCCGAATGCCTCCGAAGAGCGCGCAATCTACATCGGCTTTCTGCCTCAGGATATGTACATCAAAGGACAAAAATCGCGCTTCGCCTACGTTTATCACGATGATGGGTACGCGGTGATTTCCGACGCTCGGCTGGCGATATTTGCGAATGACTCGCAGCAGACCGCAAGGCTGAGAAAGCTCGTTAACAGCATTATTGGGACTCTCTACTACAATTTGCCGTCGAGCGAAGACAGGCGTAGCGTGTTATTCAAAGATCTGCGCGGACCTGACGACCTCGATAGAATGAGTGAAGATTTCTAATCCCCTTCAGTCGGTGTCGATGTATGAAGACAGCGCCTCCGGCGTCAGGAGGATGGGGATGCGCCTAAAAAAGTTCGGGGGTCCGGAGACCCCCGAGGAAAGAACATTCGCCGATGTGAGTAAGTTAGAAGATGAACTTCACGGCTAACTGCACATTGCGGCGTTCGATGTTTCCATTTGGCGTTACACCTCTGTTAGCCCCGACGAAATTGCTTCCCGCCACGTCAAATGTTCCCGGTACGAGGTAAAGGTTCGCGTGGTTTAGGACGTTGAAGAGCTCGCCACGAAACTGCAGGCTGTAACGCTCACTTAACTTAACCGTGCGATAGATACCTCCATCGAGATTCCATATTCCAGGCGCTCGGAATTGATTCCGTTTCGTCATGTTGGCCGGATATGGACCAAAATCCGAACAACCGCACAGCGGATTTGCAAACGCGCCCACTGGTTGACCAGTCAGATCAATGTAGCGGAAGAAGTTCGCTCCCGCGTCTTGCAAATTGACGGTTAGTGGCCCGTTCGGCACCAGCCGCGGAGCATTGAGGTTTGAATTTGCGCTGTCAAAAATCGTGAATGGATTTCCAGTGCGAGCTGTGTAGATCCCCGTCACTGTCCATCCATCCAACAGTGCTTTGGCAAATCCGTTCATGTTTTTAGCGTACGGTATTTGCCAGATGAGACTGCCCACAAAACGGTGACGCACGTCATAATCAGCATATCCGTAGTCCAGGTTTCTCGGGCCAAACGGATTTGTCACACCGAGGTTATTGTTGAAGGCACCTTCGCTGAATGTCGTACTCAGGTTATCTTTCGCCACTGAGTAAGTGTAATGCGCTGTGAACTGTACGCCGGTGTGACGGAAGTTCGAGCCGTCGAGTCCTACAACCAGCGCGTTGTACCGGGAGAAACCCAGATTGCCGCGACCGTTGATGTTCGCGTACTGCGTGTTCAAACGCTTGTTTGGATCCGGATCGCCCAGGAACACTGCGGCCGCACCCTGGACGTTCAGCGGGTCAATTGAATAGAGTTTCTCGCCACGCGATCCTGAGTACTCGACTGACAGAATGTTGCTGTTGCCCAGTTCTCGCTGGAATCCCGCACTGAAGAAGTGAGCGTAGGCATTCACTATGTCTTCACGAACGTACCTGAGACTGCCGACAGGTATTTGTTTCGTCGGCGGCGTGGTACCTGCAAGTGGGCCCAGGTTCTGTGTGGTTATTTGCAGATTTGGCACGTCGACGTTATTAAACAGCGACAAGACCAAATACGCTGGTGGATTCTGAATAAGGTTAAATGTGACGTTCCCAAAATTCCTCTCGTAAGCCAAACCGTATCCGGCGCGGATGCTGGTCTTGCCGTCACCGAACAGGTCGTAAGCCAAACCAACTCTGGGCGCAAAGTTGTTCTTGTCGGGCGCCCACAAACCTCCGACAGGACTGTTCGCGGCGAGTTGCGCACTCCCATTCTTGATTCGTTCCTGAATCGTATTTCCAGGTCCGAAATAGAAATTTGAATCAAGGTTCCGATTTTTGTTGTGCTGCACGCCGTAGTACTCGTAGCGCAATCCGAGATTGAGGACCAATCGCGGAGACCAGCGGAACGAGTCATTCACATAGGCCGCCCATTCGTTGTACCGGTTGCTGCGAGTGAAGTCAGGCTGGTTGACAGGGAGGTTCACGCTGCCGCCGGGGAATTTTCCCTGCGGGTCAATTGCAGCTTGAAACTGGTTGATGTTGCCAGTGACAAAGTTTGCAAGCGCCTGAGCATAGTTGCCCTGTACACCCAGACTCTCTACCGCAGTTTGAAATGCTCCAAACAAGTGGTTGTCCTGAATGTAGAATACCGAGCCTCCGAACTTCCACTGATGACGACCCCTGGTGAAAGTCATATTCTCGTAGACCTGACCAACATTCTGCGGACCACCAAAACCGACTGGCGAGTTTGCAGCGTTGAACGGCCAATAACCAGGGAAGGTAATGACATTGCCACGAACAACTCCGGTAGCGCCTGGAAACATGAACAGGCCCGGTTCGATCGGAGCGGCTCCGTAAGGCGCATCATTTCGCCACTTGTTATAGGAAAGCTTTGTTTCCGACACCAGATTCGGGGAGAACGTATGCGCCAGTGTCAGCAGGTAATTGTCTCCGCGGACGAGCGACGCAGTATCGAACCCGGTATACGGACTAAAGCCTGTGCTTCCAAGTGGGAAGTCCTTATTCTCGCGCGCCCATCTACCATACAGCAGCGTTTTGTTACTGAGGTTGTAGTCGACGCGCAATACAGTTGAGTACGTGTTTTGCGGCAGCCCACCACCCAGATTGGTAGGCTCTGTATATGTCACCTGCTGAAATGCCGGAAGACTCGCGGGAAGAGCCGCAAAGGCGTTGCCCGCCCGGCTGGCCGCGGGAATGTTATCGTTAACCACATCGCCGACCGTGTAGATAGTTCCGGTAGGCGTCGCCTGAATCGCACGACCTCCGAAGAAGTTTCGCGTACTTAATGCTGAGGCAGCGATCAACTGCTGAGTAGGAATCACGGCGAGGAGGGGGCCGCTACTGCGCACGCGTGTGAATTCTGTGCTGTTGAAGAAGAACAACTTGTTCGTCTTGATTGGCCCACCGATGGTATAGCCAAACTGGTTTCTCGTGAACACGCCACGAGGTACACCATTGGCGTTGTTATTGAATCCATTTGATGCCAGCTTCGAAATTCTGTTGAACTCGTAACCTGAACCATGAAAATCATTGGAACCAGAGAGAACAGCGACATTCACGATGCCGCCTGAGGCCCGTCCATACTCCGCCGAAAAGTTACTCGTTACAACTCTGAATTCCGCTACTGCCTCGAGCGGCACGTTCTGCGCGAGCGAGCCATAGAACACACTATTATTGTCGACGCCATCGAGCAGCACGTTCGTGCTGGACGCGCGTAGGCCGTTGATGCTGAAACCTGCGCCACGTCCGGTTAAACCCACACCCGGAACTGCTGGTCCAGGATCGTCGTTGTTAATGTTGCCACCGAGACCGATGAGGTCGTAAGGATTTCTCGTCAATGTTGGCAATTGCCGAATCTGAGTTCCCGTGACGATATTCGAGACTTCCGGGGTTTGAGTATTGACGGTAAGACCTTCGCTTGCCACTACGTTAACGGTCCCACCAGAAACCTCGGTGAGTGCCATTTTCGTTTCCAAGGTCACATTCGAACCGACGGTGATTTGGACGCGCTGCGTGTTGGGTTGAAAACTGCCGCCCTCGACAGTTACGTCATAGAAGCCGGGCAGCAACCCGACCACGGTATAGACACCTTCATTGTCCGAAGTCGTCGTCATCTCCCGTCCTGTAGCGACCGATTTGACTCGAACGGTGGCTCCGGTTATGACTGCGCCGTTTGGATCTACAATCTTACCGACAAGCCGGCCGGTGTCTGTCTGTGCTGCCGTCAAAGCAGCAGTCATTAATAGAAGGAGAGCTGCTATCGCTCCTCGATAAGGTTTTAAGTTAACAGTGCTCATACCTCTTCCTTTCTACTTTCTAATTGACACGTGCCGCAGTGTTCCGGATATGGAACGGGAGGACGCTGGTCCTATGCTCAAAGCGCAATGACTATGCCGAGGACGCCACTCGGTCTCGATTGCAGGAGGTAGTGCTTGATAGTCGAGCGAAAACTACTGGCCAATATCTTGCTGGATTGATGTCCTGAATATCGGCGAAAGGACTCTTGTGGATTTTGGAAAAATTTGCGGGTATAGGATTTTCTTGACGTGACTATTGTTCCGAAATCCGTACAAAGTTCGAAAGGTGCGAGGGTGACTGAGGATGTGAACTGTCAGACGTTCTGTCACATTTCAGAGGTTCGATTCGTCCATTACTACGATGAGGGAGTAATTGAATCAATGAAAGAAGCCACCAAACGTTCGATTTTTCGCTGGATTCACGTCATTATTAGCATTCCGATAATCGGCTATATCTATAGTCCGTTTGAAGAGATTCCAAATTACGCGCCCGCTGTTCGGTTTGTCTTCCTTCCGACAATGGTCCTTACGGGATTTTGGATGTGGAAAGGCCATGTCATTCGAAGACTTGTTTGGAGAATCGGAAAACTCACATGGAGACCTCACATGAAAATCTGAACCGGTCACAATTTGTGACCGGTTCACAGAAGCATCGAGATCAGCGCTTCCCACCGTACGTCTTTACCGAGCAAGGCGTAGCGATGTTGTCTAGCGTGTTGCAGTGACGATCAATCTTCACCGCGTGGCGAAGTCGTCACCAGTCCACACTCGTTCAGCCCGAACCCCAAACAGACCTGACTTAACAATTCAGAGCAAACGTGGCATAACTATTAATCATTCCGATTACCCGTTCGCCCCCTGAACAGAATGCAATGGAGTAGGAGCCTTAATAATGAATGGAAATCGTCTGATACGAATGCTATTGGTTCTACTATTGATGCTCTCTTTCGCGTTGTCGGTTCCTGTTGCGGGCAGTCAACGCAGGCGTCATCGAAACCCTGAAGCCGGAAAACGCAAGGCCGCGAAGCGCATAGGCGTCGGTACAGCCATAGGGGCGGGAGCTGGGGCGTTGATCGGCGGCAGGAAAGGTGCGCTCATCGGCGCGGGCGCTGGAGCAGGTGCCGGCACGGTTTATCACTACCATAAGAAGCGGCAATACCGGCGCCGACATCGAAGACCGTAAAGAGATCGAAACCGAAATTATCGGAGAGCCCTGGATGGTAAACCAGGGCTCCTTTGCAAAGCGGAGCGAGGTGAAGATGGTTCCGCCGCAAACTCTTCTTGGATTAACAAGACGACCTGCGGAGTTCCATTCAACGGTGAATGGGACGTGATAATTAGCAATTGGGATCTCTGCAATGACGATTCGGATCGACGAAAAACCATCTGGGTTTAGGCAAGTCCTACACCGGATCCGGCGGATCCAATTAAGGCTTCGACTAAGAGCAAAACGAGATCGGTGAAATCCGACATAGGACTTCCGAGATCCGATGTCGGATTTAGGAAAGCGCAGTTGGGTGCAACTCAAATCCCAGATAGGATCTGACAGATCCCACATAGGATCTGAGAAATCCAAGACAGGATCTCGCAGATCCTAGATGTGACGTTTGCGCGCCTTTAGGGCCACTCCTCCCAAGCCTAAGCCGAGTAAGATCATTGTGGCGGGCTCGGGGACTGGAGTGAAAGTGACGTTATCCACCAGTTCGGTAGAGCAGCAAGCGGGATTCGAGGCTAATGCCACACTGAAGGTTGCGCTATTAAACACCGTGCCCGAGAAGGAGATTGTTTGATCCATGAGACCATTTTGATTCGCCAGCATTACGGTCTGTCCGACCTGGACGCCATCCAGGAACAGAGTCAGAGTGGCAGTCGTCTGCGGGTCATTAGGGAGGTCGAAGCCGAAGTCAAGACTGAGTGAGTTCACTAAGGTTGAAAACTCGATGATAAGCACATCGCTGGCGGGCCCTGGAACAAACAGCGCGTTGGTATTATTCGAGGCTGCTCCAAAATTAATGACGAACAACGACGACAAGTTACTGCTTGTACTAAATCTTGCGAGGCTGGAGTCAACGCTCTGGAAGGGCTGGGGCTGAGTGCCCGGCGTGTCATTGTTGAAGGTAATTACATCCGCCCTGACACTAGCAGCAGTAAGGGTTAATAACATTGAAGCCAGTAATGAAGGCAGAAATCGACGTAGACAAGGCATGCCAAATCTCCTTAGTGGAACAGATTGAGGACCCCAGACGATTAAGTAATAATGCTAAAGCCCGCACGATTCCACGAACTGTCGTAAGGCTTCTTTCACACCGATTGGGAGTGGCATTTATAGATTGAGATTAGCGGTAAGTCAACGTGCTTTTGTGCATTCACGAATGCTTTCGAACGATGGCTAACAGAGCCCACGCCTTTGAGCGCCGCCATCACATACCGCGGGTTTGACAACCAGCCACGTTGTAACTGCGCCTGCTGCGACGCCACCTAGAATTAACCAGGTCTTTGTAGAGATGCCACTACCGGCCTTACTAATGCTGTCGACCTCGGAATAGGCGATGGACTGTGCCGTTCCGGTTTTTGCATCCCTTAGAGTAAAGGATACCGGTTCCACGGAGTCAATATAGCCCTTAAGCTTCGTTCGATCGCGGAACTTGACTTCAACTTGCGAGTCTTTGCTCGTTGAGAGTGTTTGAACTTTCGCGCGGATCTTATCAATCTCGGTAGTCGATTGTGCTGTCGCGGTCACGGGTAGACCAAAACTCAACGCGGTTATGATTAGTGAAAGTGCTATCGCTAAATGTGTCTTAATCACAAAAGATCTCCTCACTCGAATTTGGCGTGCTTTTAGCAAGGGTTGTTCCCCAACGGGTCTTCGCCAACAGGATCAAAAACCTGCAGAAAAGTGGACTGCTTTGCGAAGTGTGTCAGATCTATGAAAGTAGCGTGGTGGAAGCTAATGCAGGAAAATTCCGTCAGGTGACGTGTGTAGTGCGAACTGTGTTCGCGTAGTGATGCAATTTGAATTAAGAACTAACGCCGAAGGCGTTGGCTAATTTCAGCCCAGGGCTGGAGCGCAGCGACAACCCTGGGATTACAAGTCGATAGTTTTATTCAACCCTGCAAGGGTTCGGCTATTGGCGAACGCTTTCAGCGTTTTGCTGTGATTTCTAATTGGCTCCCAGGGTTGTCGCTGCGCTCCAGCCCTGGGCTGAAATTAGCCAACGCCTTCGGCGTAGTTATTCCAAAACCAAACTGCATCACTACCCTGTGTTCGAGTTCTGTTGACTACCAACATGAGATGATTTTATACTCCTGTTGATTATCAACAGGAGACCGCGTTTCAATGGGAGAGAGTAAGCACGAGGTTCTGCCGGGAACCCTGAACCTATTGGTCCTCAAAACGCTCGCGACCATGGGCCCGTTGCATGGTTATGGAATTGCGCGGCGAATCGAACAGGTCAGTGGCGATCTTCTCGAACTCAACCAGGGAACCATTTATCCCGCTTTGCTGAAGCTCGAGCAACTAGGCTGGATCCGCGCCAAGTGGAGCGTGTCTGAAAATAACCGGCGCGCCAAATTCTACTCGCTCACACGCGCCGGCCAAAAACAACTGCTTGAGGAAGAGGACGAGTGGAACCGGACGTCCGCCATCGTGACTCGCTTCCTCACACCCGCGGAGAAAAAACCATGAGCAGATTGAGAATCTTTCTCTTGAGACTGTGCGGTTTGTTTCTTAAAAGAAATCTCGAGCAGGAATTGGCGGATGAGATCCAATCGCATCTCGAGATGCAGATTGAGGACAATCAGCGTCAGGGCATGAGTCCCCACGAAGCCTGTTATGCAGCCCTGCGAAAATTCGGTGGCGTGGACCAAATGAAGGAGATCTACCGTGACCGGCGTGGTTTGCCCTTCGTGGAAACGTTTCTGCGCGACTTAAGTTACGGCGGTCGCATGCTGAGGCGCAGCCCGATCATCACCACGGTTGCAATACTTTCACTGGCGCTTGGCGTTGGTGCGAACACAGCTTTATTCAGTGTAGTGGACGCCGTACTCCTGAAGACTTTGCCGGTCGAAGCGCCGGACCGCTTGATCATCTTCGAGTGGCAAGCGGGGCGCGCTTTCAGAACGTCTGGAATGAGCGGCACGTCTAATGTGGACGTGCCCCCGGGCATGCGAGGACTATCGCTCTTCCGCTACGAGGTATTCAAAAGAATGCAACAGGCACCGGTCGCTGCGGGATCAGAAAGCCCGCTCAGCGATCTCTTTGCCTTTGGTCCAATCAGTGAACTGACCGCGAAGCTTGGCGATCAGGCGGAGATCATCAAGGGTCAAGCCGTGTCTGGCAATTATTTTGCCGGGCTGAAAGTGCAACCGAGCCTGGGCCGCGCGATCACGGATAACGATGACCGGTCAGGCGCAGTTCCCGTCGTTGTGCTCAGCGATCAGTTTTGGCAAGAACGGTTCGGAGCGAATCCCAAAGTTATCGGCCAACAGCTCATACTTAACAGGCAATCCTTTACTATCATCGGCGTTAGTCCTCCCGCGTTCGCCGGAACCTCGCAAGTGAACTATCAACCCGCCGTTACTATTCCCTTAGCCGTCGAACCGTTGGTGCTGGGTGAGAAAAGCAATCTCGGTTCGGGAAATGAACCTGGCGTCTGGTGGCTGAATTTGATGGGACGACTCAAACACGGCGCGACAGACGAGCAGGCCCGCGGAAGTTTGGATGGTGCTTTTCAAAGCGCGGCGTTAGAACTGATGCCAAGTCCCAGGAAAGCCAGTCAACTGGCGGCGGCGCAACTCGATCCCAAAGATTATCCCCGACTGCTGTCGGAATCCGGCAGCCGCGGAATGTTGGACGTGCGCAAAAGGTATGCGCCCTCTATTTATGTACTGTTCATCGTGGTGGCGTTGGTGTTGCTGATCGCCTGCGCTAACGTCGCCAACTTGCTGCTGGCACGCGCAGCGCAGCGCGGTCCGGAAATCAGCGTGCGACTCGCGGTTGGAGCCGGACGCTGGTGCCTGATCCGGCAATTACTTACTGAGAGCTTGTTGCTCGCAGCACTCGGGGGCACCGTTGGAGTGCTCTTCGCTTACTGGGGCAAGAGTATGCTCCTGGTTCTAACCAGCAAAGACACCGGACTCTTCCCAAGCGATGTTGATCTCAGTCTCAATTGGCGCGTGCTCCTATTTACTCTGGTGATTTCGTTATTGACCGGTCTTCTTTTTGGATTGATCCCGGCGTGGCGCGCGACGAGTCTGGATTTGACCACAGCGCTCAAACACAGCCGCGGAACAACAGCCACTGTTTCGCGCTTAAGCAAAGCGCTGCTGGTCCTGCAATTGGCGCTCTCATTCTTGTTATTGATAAGTGCAGGATTGTTCATTCGCACGCTTTACAATCTGCAGCGAGTCGATCTTGGCTTCAATGAAGAAAATCTTCTGGTCTTCAGGTTACAGCCGGAGGACGGTGGTTACAAAGACGAACGGTTGTTGCAGTTCTATCAGCAACTCTTTTCCAGTTTGGACCACTTGCCAGGTGTGAGTGCGGCAACATTTGACCGCGTCCCCCTGATCGCGAATAGCAATTGGTTTAATGACTTTCTGCTGCCGGGCGAGACTGAAAACACTGCGGCTGAGCGCGACACCATGCGTCAAGTCGTGCGCGAAAACTATTTTGAGACGATGGAAATTCCCTTCCTTAGTGGGCGCGAATTTACGGCCCACGATGACCAGCATTCGCCGAGCGTAGCGATCGTCAATCAAACCTTCGTTCGCAATTTTTTCGCCGGCCAGGACGTGCTCGGCAAGAGGGTCACGTTCCCTGGCGGCAAGGGTGAGGTCGAAATCGTTGGAGTGGTGGGTGACACTAAATACGAAAGTCAGCGCGAGGATACGAAGCCGTTGGTCTATACGCCCTGGCAACAGGAAGGCGCCGAGATCGGCGAGATGCATTTTGTTATTCGCACGGTGGGCGAACCAACGACCTTGGCCGGCCCGGTCCGTCAGGTCATGCACGAACTGGACAGTAATCTGCCGGTTACCGAAATGGGCACGCAATCGGCGCGCTCACAGGCTACCCTGGGACAGCACCGGCTTTATGCGCGCTTGTTGAGTTTCTTCGGCGCAGTGGCGCTCGTGCTCGCGGCTATCGGACTCTTCGGAGTAATGGCGTATTCCGTTAGCCAACGCACGAAGGAGATCGGCATTCGGATGGCATTCGGTGCTCAAATGAGCAGCGTACTGAGATTGGTGATCTGGCAAGGGATGAAATTAGTGTTGTTGGGGCTCGCAATCGGAGTGCTGATCTGGTATGCGTTGAATCGCCTGGTGCAGAGTCAGTATTTTGGACCGAAAAGCTGGCAGCAGGGAATGATCGAACAACTTTACGGCATCAAGCCGACCGATCCGTTGACGTTGATCGTCATTGGCTCCGTGCTGATACTGGTCGCCCTTATTGCCTGTTGGTTGCCGGCGCGCCGCGCTGCGAAAGTGGATCCACTGGTTGCTCTTCGATACGAGTAGAGTGACGACTTTCAAAACTGGGATTTTCAAGTCCCACAACCGAAACTGATCACTCCATTTCTATGGACATGGTGGATACCTCAATCATTTTTTTCGATCAGCAAGTCCTCAGCAAGCTAATAACTACGCCGAAAGCGTTGGCTAATTTCAGCCCAGAGTTGGAGCTTGCGACAACCCTGGGACTCCAATTAGAAATAAGAGCAAACGCTGAAAGCGTTCGCCAATAGCTGAACCCTTGCAGGGTTTAATAAAACTATTGACTTGTAATCCCAAGGTTGTCGCAAGCTCCAGCCTTGGGCTGAAATTAGCCAACGCCTTCGGCGTTTGTTGCTCTGAATTCAAACTGCATCACGATGCAATTGTCTCCAAGTTACCTCGTTGGGCCAATTGGCACATTCTTTGACTCCATCTTACATCGTCAATTGGATAGTGTTCGAAAACTTAGATAAATGCACAGCGTTTTCGCATATGGCTCGAAGAGGTGATCCCGGGTGGACGAATCGGGGAGGCGCGCGAGTGGCAGATTGTCGGCGTGTTTCAGAATGTGCGCGGTGCAGGAATGCGCGAGGAGTATCCGGAGATCAACGTGCCGTTCTGGCAGAGTCCCTGGCCGCAAGTCTCAATGGTGGTACGAACGGAAGGAGATCCCAAGAGAGTAATAACGAGTGTTGCGAGCGCCATTAATTCAGTCGATCCAGACTTGCCGCTTGCAGGTGTGAAGACAGTCGACGAGATTGTGAACGAATCTTTAGCCATCGATCGCTTCACGATGGTTTTGTTCTCGAGCTTTGGACTGTTGGGGTTAGTGCTTGCCGGCGTAGGGATTTACGGTGTGATGGCATTTGGTGTGGCCCAACGCACTCAGGAATTCGGAGTGCGCATGGCGCTCGGCGCACAGCGCTCGCAGGTTGTGAGGTTAGTATTGAGAGAGGGAGCGATTGTGGCCGTTGTGGGAGCTTTTATTGGACTCGGTGGCGCTTACCTCGTTGGGCGCGCGATGCAATCAACTTTATATGGCGTCGGTGCGATGGATGGAGTTGCTGTCGGAGGGACCGCTGGTCTGTTGCTCGTTGTGGCGTTGTTGGCCTGTTTGGTCCCTGCGTTAAGAGCGAGCCGAGTACAACCGATGGTGGCGTTGAGGGATGAATAAGGTTCTTTCGCGAAGACATGCTAGTCAGACTGTCCGCGTAGTTGCGATCTTGCTCTTATCAATTACGTGCTCGGCAGCGCAGCCTTCCTCTATTGATACCAAACTGGCCACACAATATTTTCAACGGCTCAAGCAGACTTCTGATCGTGACGGCGGCAAGACCTGGGGCCTTACGCTGTATGGTCCAATCATGTTTGTCGATCCCCGCACTGGCAATATCGTCGCCAATCAAGCAGATCTCGAACATAAGCTAGTGGCGCAAGACGGTGTCTTTGTTGGCAAACTTCCCAACGAGATCAATCCGGCGAATACCGCAATTGACTGGGCAGGTGTCCATTGGACCATGGTGATGTGGCCGGTTTCGGAGTTCCGTCAGGCTCGAGAACGCTTGTTGCTACACGAGTGTTTCCATCGCCTACAGCAGAAACTCGGAATACCCGCACGGGATGCGGTGAATGCTCACCTCGACACACTTGATGGTCGTATCTGGCTACAGATGGAGTGGCGAGCACTGGAGCGCGCATTACGCCAGACCGGGTATGCGAGAAAAGCCGCCATCGCTGATGCCCTGCTCTTCCGGTCCTATCGCCGCTCGCTGTTTCCGGATTCCCCACAGAATGAAAATGCGCTGGAACTGAACGAAGGCTTGGCCGAGTATACCGGCGTGAAATTGAGTTCTTCAGACCTGCAAGAGGCCGTCGTGCGCGCAGACCTCGTTCTTCGTCAGGCGCGCAATAATCCTACGTTTGCCCGCTCGTTTGCGTACGTTTCAGGACCAGCGTACGGTGTTTTACTCGATCTCAGTGGTCGCCCATGGCGCGTCAGTGTGAAGCCTTCTACTGATCTCGGACTAGTACTGCAACAGCAATACGGAATTAGAACTCGCGTGTCGGAAGCTGCGGCACGTGCCGCTCTATCGCGTTACGAAGGCGAAGAGATTGTTAACCTTGAGACTCAACAGGACCGCAGACGGAAGCAGCAAATTACAGAGACAAGGAAGAAGTTTTTTGACGAACCTGTATTGATACTCTCCTTATCTGAAGATGTGAACTACAGCTACGACCCTAATAATGTGATCGGGATCGACGCAAGCAATACCGTTTATCCAACGCTGCGATTGGTGGATGCCTGGGGCGTTCTAACTGTGAGTAACGGAGCCTGGCTTGAACGCGATGCGACTGGGCACGTCGTCCGCGCCCGCGTGCCCGCGCCACAAGATCTCTCCGCCCGTCCATTGAAAGGGGATGGTTGGTCTTTGGAACTAAGCAACGGATGGGAAGTGATTCCCGGCGAGCGAACGGGGGACGTAGCGATTAGAAAGACGTTGCGCCGTGATTGAACTATTGAAGCTAAGGGTGATCTTTAGTTGCCTCTAATTGCTGTACATCAGCAAGGTCTTGCAGACGCGCGGCGGTTTTCTTATTCCTAATGAGGTGGTGAAGAGAAATTACAAAGGCCGGCACACCTCCGAACAAGGTCTCTAAACGATCCGGCCACGCTTCTGCAAACTCAACGCCGTCAATGTCGGTAATTACGTCAACGCGTAATGGCGGCAGCCCAATCTGAAAGATCGTTTCCTTTCTACTCAAATCATCAACCGTTAGATCCCTCAGCGGTGCACCAAATTCTGAAAGAGCTCGTAATACTCTTTGAGCGTTTGATTTCTCAGGTCGCACCCAAAGATCCAAGTCTTTGGTCGCACGCACGTGACCGTGCGCTGCCAGAGCATGAGCGCCAACTACCAAGTATTCAACGTCGTGCGCGTTGAACGCGAGTAACAGTTCTTTGAAGTCTGGGTTCACTTGGTGAAAGTTTGTTCCAAGCCAAACAAAGCTCGGTCAGCGTCCACACGGCTTCAATCCGCTCTTCAGGAGAAGCCATGGACCAGTCATTGTCCGGCGGCTCCGGCATCCCGTCGCGAATGACTCTGACAGTGATTTGTTCTTTTGGCGAATCCTCGGACATGTGCGGAAATTATACCATGCGCGATTTGTTAGACCCCTGTGAATGGTCAGCCCGTCACTCTAAATGCTAGCGAGTCTTTGGACCGTGTCTGGATAATGCTTGACGAGATTAATCAATAGCGCAGCTTGGGCGTTGGGCTTCGCGCGGCCCTGCTCCCAGTTTTCCAGAGTGCGCACGTTTGTCCGCAAATAGACTGCAAAAAGTCCGCGCGAGAGTTTCAGGTTCTTGCGAAGACGAATGAGCTCTCGCGGAGTGACGGTGGGCGCGGGCTTGAATTCCATTGAGTGAGTTCGAAGCGTTCGCTTGCCGAGTCGTGCATCAACAACAGCATTCATGCCTTCGGTCAGTTCCGCAAACAGCTCACGCTTGGCGCGCTTGCGGGTGGGTTTAACCGCACGCTTCATTGTTTCCTCCTTGAGTCTAGTTCACTCTTGATCATTTGCTTTAGTGTGTCGCGTTGGGCCTTGGTCAGATCCGACAGCTCATCTTTGTCGTAAATTGTAAATAGCCAAAACTGCAGGCCTGCGTTCCACCAGTAATAAATCACTCGCAACCCGCCGCGCTTGCCTTGCCCACGTCGTTGGTCAGCAAAGCGCAACTTCCGCAACCCACCGGTACCGGAGATCAAAGCACCAGCTTCCGGATTAAGCATCAGCAACCGCTGAAGTCGTATGAAAGCGTCGTCATCAAGATAATCGGCCCTATAGCGCTCGAACGGAGGTAGCTCGACGAAAACAGCCTTCACGCTCACATACTACTTACATCTGCATTCATACGCAAATCGCGTATAGGAATGCTATTTGTTGATGACAACCGAAAATCGAACGCGTATAGTGCTGTCACGCCTCCAAAATGAAGCGGGCCGACTTGTGCGCGAACACGAAGCCGACCCTCGACCATCAACCTTCTCAAGAAAGGATGACGATCATGACCACTCATAGTAGCGCAAGCGTGCGCCAAGAAACACCTCACGTAACCGACACAACGACGACAATCACAATCGGCGATGCTCTCAGACGTCGCTCTCAGTCAGTCATAAACGACAGATCGATCGATCCACAGTGGCGAGCGATCATTCGCTACGCTTTGGAAACGAACGATCCATGGCTCGCTGACCTTGTGCGGCGTGCCGACGCAGGCGAAACGATTATCAACACGATTGACCTCTCGCAAACACCCGAAACCAACGACGATGATTCAAACGAGGAAAAGCTCGAAGCACTGGCGGAAATAATCTGCCGGGCCGGCGACGAACCTGCGGCCGCCCTATTCGTGCTCATGGGAACACTTGAGCACTCCCCTCAGCCTAAGCTAATCGCGAACATGGCGAAGCATTTTGCTTTTACATGCTGTGGTGAGTCGAACCTGTATGGAATGGTTGACGCTCAGATCGCGGTACTTGAAGGCGAATTGCTGACGCGCAACACGCTTAGCGATTGATCGCTTGGAAGGTACAACTGTAGGGGCGGCACTCCGTGGCCGCCCCTTCTTGCGACAAATGCATTGCTTCGACCGACGACCAGCCACATAGGGTCGCCTTACAGGTTCTCCGCGATCACCACTCTATACGATTGAACGCGATACTTTCTGCGATCAATCTCCTTGGTTCCGATCTCTTTATTTATGCTTTCGCAATTCCTCGGTAAACCCGGACGCGAGAATACCCGCAGGTAAAGCAAACAAACCAATGCCAAGAAATGCAATCACACCACCTATTACCTTCCCTGCCGGCGTCACTGGATACACATCACCGTAACCAATCGTTGTGAGAGTAACGACGCCCCACCAGAGCGTTTCTGGAATGTTAGGAAATTTATCCGGCTGTGCCTCATTCTCTACGGCATACATAGCACTTGACGCAAAAACCAGGAGAATAAAAATCATAAGAGCCGTGATCAGTAACTCTTCTTTCTTGGCGGCGAAGACTCGATGAAACCTACGCAACGATTCGACATATCTAGTCATTTTGAAGAGCCGGAACAGTCTGAACAGACGTAGGAGTCGCAGCACACGCAGATCGACCGTAACGGCGAGTGGCAGATAAAACGGCAGTATAGCGGCGAGATCGATTAAGGCCATCGGTGACACCATGTATCGTAATCGGCCCTTGATAGGATTTCTATACTTTGGATCAAGCGTTGCCACCCACAGCCTTAGTAAGTACTCAACTGAAAAGATTCCGACAGAGAAAATTTCAAACCCGTAAAAGATAGCGGAGTATCGTTGTTCCAAGAACTTGACAGTTTCAAGCATCACCGCTACGCCATTCGCTACGATCAAGATCATCAAAGCAATGGCGAGACGACGCTCTAGAGTCTTATCGACCTCGACATCAACCAAGACGTCATAAATTGTGAGTCTTATGCGGTGAAGCATACGTTGGGTGTTGAACTCCGGCTGTCTAGCCTGCCACGGTCTGCCAGCTTATCACCGAGCACCGTAAAAGGAATCATTTAAATAACTGGCAGTCAGATGGCCTGAAGATGGCATTCCAAGGGTCGTGTTCTTGGAGAGTCTCGCGTATCTCCCGCTGTATCCTCTTCTGCATTGACTTTCATTCGGTCCAGTCATATGTTTGGTGAGTTCTTAACGACTTCCACCGTCTGCTCTCTAACCTCGTGGCAGACGTTGTTAAGGTCAGTCATCGCACGTTGGAGCGACTCTTGTCATGCCCTACTGTGCTCGTTGCGGGACGAACATCCATCCATTTAGCTTCCGAAGTTTCAGCAAAGTTACCCGACGCTGCAATAAATGTGACTCCGAAATCGAACGAGCAGTAATCCGTTTCATCGACGTTTTTAGAGAGTTTGCTGGTGATGGGGTACTTACTAGAGCGGAATGGAGGCAACTCGAGGAATTAGCTGCGAGCGAGAACCTCGATCTCGGCGAAGCACTTCAGTATGCGTCTCCTGACGTCACCGAATTAGTTCGAAAAGGTATTGAGATAGCTACCAAAGACAATGTAATCACAGAGCACGAAGAGAAGTATTTCGATTTCCTGCTAGCTATCCTCGCTGTACCCGAACCTGTTGTTAACGAAGTCCGGACGACCATTACAGAATACAAAACTGCACAGGAAATCAGGAAAGGCAACCTTCCCACAGTACAGTCCTCATTCAATTTCTGGCCTGGAGAGATCTGCTATTTAGAATTGCCGGCGATTTACATCAATACTGATACAAAGACGTACCCAAGGCGGTCAGGTCGTCTGTGGGCAACAAATACACGTCTTCTGTTTATCTCGCCCGAACGTGATTTTGAGTTGGAGTGGAAAAAGGTGAATAGCATCGCGAGGGATGGCAATACTCTCATAATTGAGATGAGTATCAAGAAAGGCAATGGTCTCTACATCGTAGATCGTCCCGTCATGGCCGAAGCCGTTATTAGTATGCTTATTCAGATTTCCTTTGAGTCCCAGTCCAAGCACGTTCCTCCTAAAGAGAAATCGCGAAACCAACAAACACGCAGTAATACTAATGCTCCTGATTCTTTCAATCAGCAGCAGGACCGGACTCCTTACGATGTCTTGGATCTGCCTCCCAATGCTGACGTCGAAAGCATAAAACTCGCGTATCGAAGAATGGCAAAGCTTTATCATCCGGACAAGGTTGCGACTCTAGCGCCCGAATTCCAAGAGCTAGCTGAACGCAGAATGAAAGAGATCAACTCTGCATTCCAGCAACTTATGAGGTAGCGGACATGGCTTGGTTTTTCAAAAGGAGCGTTAAGTTCGGACCGTTTCGATTGAACCTTTCGAAGTCTGGGATAGGAGTATCAGCTGGAATAAGAGGAGCTCGAGTCTCAACTGGGCCTAGAGGGACCTATATCAATGTTGGATCCAAAGGACTTTATTACCGGCAAAAAATCGGCCAAAGCCCTGCAACTTCTACCGCCGGAGGAATACCATCCACCAATCCGATTCCTTACCAGGGCATATCAATACCTCCGATTCTCCGCTACCCAGCATTTCCCAAACATGGACCCCCGCGAATCGTCACGACGTTGGGGCTTCTGAGTATACCTGCTCTAGTTGTCCTGGTCTGGATCTGGGTCCTCGTTGTGGTGGGAAGCAGTTCCAGCAGTGGATCGAGACAGCACGATAACTCGTCTATGGTCAAAAAAGTCGTCGACACGCCCCTGCAGACGAATAGAGAACGAGGATTTCGTGCTGGCTTTGATTACGCCATTAGCACCCAAGCTGCCACACGTGACAAGAAGCTTTATCAACTTCGGCCGAAGCAATTAGCAGCGCAAATGGCAGCGAAGGAACAAGAAGGTCAGGATTGGCAGCAAGGATGGATTGAAGGTTACGCGAGAGGATCAGATAAATCGATCGGTTCCAATACCAACGACAATAGAGATCCACTCGATCAACCTGCGCCACGAGCAACACCACCCACCGCAATCCAACAGTTTCGAACGGCAAGCAATGGTTACATCCGTGGTCCACGTGGGGGGTGTTACTATCTCAGCGCATCGGGCCGAAAGGTGTATGTTGATCGAGGACTCTGTAACTGATGGGCGAAGCACAAAAATAAACGTGCTTGCGTCAACAGAATTAGTCGCGTTCCAGTGATGAGTTGCGCTGGTGGGCCAACACACCAATGATCTCTCCCCATTGAGCTCCAGGCGTACGCACGCGAAACAGGATCCGTTTGTCCACCGCTGACTTGTTTGGAAATGCTTTGCCGCGAAACTTGCTAGGATCGTTTTGAGCTTCAGCTCCACCTGCTTGCGTTCAGTAACATCGCGAATAATGCCGGTGAAGTATCGGGCGCCCTTCCTGGTCCAAAGAGAGCGTTAATAACGTCGTTAGACATTCTCACTGCACGGAGGCGGCTGCGCAGTTTTCTATTGAAGGCGACCGCCTGGCGCTTCAGGTCAAAGACAATGGACGGGGTTTGAACCAGCAGCTCTGAACGAGCCGATTAGCGGTAACGGTTTACCCTGCATGTGTAAGCAAGCGACTGAACTTGGTGGTGAATTCAAGGTTACGAGTGGACGGGGTCAAGGAACGGCCATTTGGCTTAGTGTTCCGCTCGCAGGACTCAGCGAAAAGCCGAGCTGAAGTTTAAGCACTTCCTTGGAGTGCGGTGCCTTGGCACCGCTTTGACATTTAGTTAAAAGAGAGATACCAAAGCGGTGCCAAGGCACCGCACTCCAAGGATTAGGAGTTGCGCAGATGGACGGATCGGTCATCAGAACGGCAATCGTCGAAGACCAGCTTCAGTTCTGCGAAGGTTTGGCAACTCTTATCAACCGCACTAACGGTTACCGATGTACCGGTGCTTTTCGAACGATCGAAGAGGCACTTGAAGGCATCAAGCGCGAGGTACCCGATATTGCTCTCTGCGATCTGGTCTGCCCGGGATGAGCGGCATCGAGGGCATACGCATATTGAAGGACCGCTATCCTCAATTACAGCTCCTGGTACTTACTGTTTATGACGACGATGATCGGATCTTTGATGCTCTGTGCGCAGGCGCGTGCGGTTATCTGCTGAAGAGGACCTCGTCCGCGAAGTTGCTGGAAAGTCTTCGTGAAGCAGCGACTGGTGACGCTCCGATGTCACCGGAAGTTGCGAAACGTGTCGTTAAATTGTTCCGCGACATTCGCCCCCCGGAAAAGTCAGCTTATGAACTAACGCCTCACGAGAATCGACTGCTGAAGCTTCTTGTGGAAGGACATAACTACACCACAGCGGCGGAGGAACTCGGCGTCAGCTATAACACCGTGAAGTTTCACATGAGACATGTCTACGGGAAACTGCAAGTACACTCGAAGTCGGAAGCGGTCGCCAAGGCGCTGAAGGATCGTCTCATAAAGTAAGCGCTACTCGACGCCTTATCGCGCGTCGCTAATGACGTGCAACAACACGCCGGTGGCAATAGTGTACGTTCCCCAGTGGCTCAGCGGCGTGTGCAGACCAGTCAGATTTGGTTCGTAGAAGAAAGCAATCAGAAATAAGAATGAGGCGGCGACGATGAGTAGTGAGCCAAGCAATTGCATTGTCCGCCGCCACGTTTCACTTCGATAAGTGAAATATGCACCGATTCCAAGATTGAGCAACCCTGCCAACAAGATAAAGATGTGTCTGGTTCGGTACAGCAGTCGTGGACCGTCGGGCATGCCGGCCAGATGGTTGTGGTATTTGTCCATGTACTGGCCCGTCAACAGGAAAGCCAGCACGACACAAGCTCCGAATATCAGATGAATTTTTTTCATTCACATCCTGCCAGTCTCTGAACATATACAACATCAGGCCACGCAGAAACCATCGATGACTCCGCGAGCACTGAGTGATACACTCTCTCTCCATTTTCCTCTTATCCGGCGGCGCTCATTCTGGTCGCTCATCGACGAAAGGACTCGAAACAATGTTCACCTCGACGTTACGCTCATGCTGTTTCTCACTTACCGCAACCCTTCTTTGGCTGTTTATCAGCGGCGCGATAACCATCACACACGCACAAGCACGCGCGTACGTGGCAGAGTCTTGTAACAACACGGTCGACGTAATCGACACGCGTACTAACACGGTGATCGTCAAGATCCCGGTCGGCGCGTTCCCTCACTTTCTGGCTGTGACGCCCGACGCAACCCGAGTGTATGTGTCTAATCGGCAAAGCAACTCGGTTTCCGTCATCGATACGGCAACGAATACTGTGATCAGCACGATCCCGATTCACTTCCCTTCCGGGATAGCCATCAGTCCGGATAGTTCGCGGGTCTACGTGACGACCTCAGACAGCTCGATCGCCGTGATCGATACGAGCACCAATACAGTGATCGATAACATTCCCGACAGCTTTGCCCCGTACCAACTGGCATTAACTAGAGACGGCACGCGACTCTACGTCACACATGGCGTAATCAGTTTCAATAACACAGTCTCCGTCATCGACGTCGCAAGCCATCAGAAGATCGCAACGATTCCAGTCCGAGCCCCAGCCGGGATCGTGCTCACCCCGGATAATACGCGGGCCTACGTGGCGGGTAGGGAAGGTGGAGTCTTCGTCATCGACACCGCGACGAATACAGTTATCAATTTCGTGGCAGCTAATATTAGCCTCGATGTAGCTCTCACTCCGAATGGCGCGCGCGGCTACTTGACGAACGTGTTCGCCTTCAACGTCCAGGTCTTCGACACTACGAGTAATACCATAGCTGATGACATCCCGTTTGATGGCTTCTTCGCGTTTCTCGCCGTCACGTCTGACGGCAGACGGGTTTACGTTACGGAGAACCTCAACACGTCACCCCCAGTAGGAGCGGTCGCCGTTATCGAAACGGCAACCAACACCATAGTCGACGAAATCACAGGCCTGCAGTGTGTAAACGGCATTGCCATTGCTCCACCACAATTTCCGCGGAGCAAAGATGATTGCAAGGAGGGCGGTTATCAGCGTTTCGGCCCGCCCGAATTCCGTAATCAGGGGCAGTGCCTCAAGTACGTCAAGGAGCATGCTGTACCCAATGGTCCATAAGTGCGTGATCATTTTGCTATTTCTGGTCGCCCTGCTGCTCAACCCAGCCGTGGGACGCTCTCAGGTTAATCGACGTCTCGCGATGGACTACCTCAAGCTCGGTACCAGCGAGCTTGAGGCTGGCGATCTGGATGCGGCTCTCGCCCATTTCCAACGGGCCATCGAACTGGATCCTAACTACGGCGCTTCTTACTTCAGTCGTGGTCTGGTGCGCAAGCGGCAGCAGGATTATGACGGAGCCATCAGCGACTTCACACGCTCAATCGCGCTGAAGCCGATGCCCGAAGCCTACCTTAATCGCGGCGCCACGCTGAAGGACAAGGGTGATTCAGACGGAGCTATCGCTGATTACAACGAAGCGATTGAGTTGAATCCGAATTATGCAGACGCGTTCTACAACCGGGCAATTGCGAAAGACGCCAAAGGCGATCTCGACGGTGCGATCGTTGATTTCACCCGGGCGATCGAACTCAATCCCGCGCACGGTCGAGCCTTTGTAGGTCGCGGGTTCGCGCGTATGCGGAAAGGCGACGTTGATGGCGCACTCACTGATTATTCAAAGGGTATCGAACTCAACCCGCGGGGCTTTGTCGGATTCTACAACCGGGCTTTCGCTCGGAAATCCAAGGGTGATCTCGAGGGAGCCATCGCCGACTTCAGCAAAGCGCTGGAGATTAATCCCGCCGACGTCGACGCGTGGCATGAACGTGGCAGATTGCGCGCGGCTAAAGGCGATCTTGATGGAGCGTTGGCTGACTTCAGCAAAGTGATTGAGCTAAACCCGCGACACGCGAAGGCCTACGCGAATCGGGGAATGATCTGGTTGTTGCGCCGGCAGGATGCCGAAGCGCAAAGGGACTTTGCCAGGGCGACAGAGTTAGATACGAGTCTCAAAGCGGCCTTGGAAAAGTCAGTCGATCAGATCATCAAAACCCGCCGACGACAGCCGTAAAAAATATTACTAGAGCCAGTTGATAATGACCCCTGAAGCCGATTCCAAAGACAGAACGTTTTTGATGGCGGCTGAGAAGGTTGCCGCAAACCTTCAAGGCGACGCGCAGGCTGAAATCACTTCGATCATTGCCACACGGTACGCCAAACTCGAATGGGTTCACCATGCTATCGAGTTGGCCGAGACTATCTTTGATCCCTTCACGCGAGACAACACGTTTGCAGAAATTGCAGCGGCTTCTATTACGACAGGCACTTCAGACTATGCTGACGCCTTGCTTGAAATGATCGATGACCCCGCCGTTCGCAGCGTGGCAATTGAAGAGATCGCCGTTAAGTATGCGGAACTTGGCGACCTCGATAAATCTCTTGAACTGGCAAACGAACTGGATGATGCTGATCCAACTTTGCGCAGGATAGCCCTTGTTGATGGTAGTTTTTCACCTCGTTCGGTCGAGCTCGCTTTATCAATAACCACTCCGGAGCTTCGCGCTGGTACTTTAGGCGAATTAGTCACCGTGGCCCACCGCGCCGGTCGCAAGTCCGAAGCCGCAGAATTGCTGACTGAATCCCTTCGAGCGGCCGAAGAAATAGAGTTCTCGCAGACTCAGATCCACGCGCTCATCAGCATTGCTTCTCTATACGGCGAGATTGGTGACACTGATCGGGCGCTGGAGATTCTCTCTCGCGCCCTTGAACTATGTCAGAGCTTCGAGGGCCTGCCGGTCTTGGGGCTATCTTCAAGTTTTCCACGTGGGGAGGCCTTGGCGCAGATCGTGGAAGGGTTTGCGCGTCTGGGCCACTTTGAGCAGGCTGATCTCGCTGCCGAACAGATCGACGATCCGTTTCAATTTGCGCATGCCTCAACGAAGGAGGCGATTGAGTATTTTAGAGCGGGACAGATCGGCGAAGCCTTGACCTTGTTGTCTGAGGCGCTGGAACTTGTACTTGACGAACCTGTTTATAGCGAGCAAGGGATGTTGATGAAAGACAGCTTGTTGGCGGAGCTGGCTATGGGTTTCGTGATAGTCGGTCACTTGGAAAAAAGTCTGCAAGTCACCGAAAAGCTGAGTTCCGAGGCCCAGCAATACATGGCCCTGGAGCAAGTCGGAAAGGAGTGCGCTCGCACTGGTAACACTCACGGAATCTTCCAGACGGCCGAATCGATCACGGACGATTACTCAACAACGTCTTACTGGCTCGCCATGACGGATGTCCTCAGGGAATCAGCAGCAACGGATTTAGCGCGTCAAACGTTATTCGAAGCCGCAAAAAGCGCCGCGATGATTCAGGACAACTATGAAAAGACGATGTCACTGATTGAAGCGGCTTACCGGTTTGCGCTCATAAACTCCGCCAAAGCATCCGAGCTTTTCATTCAGGCTCTGGTAATGATTAATCAACTTGAGGAGGACGATAAGAAAGCTCCTTTGCTTCTTAGAATTGATGAAAGATTCAGAGAACTGAATCGAAAACCCAATGAAGAAGAGCGGCTGTTACTGGGGCAAGTTTGGAGCTAAATCCATGACAGGAAAATTTAGTCAGCTCGGATGGGTGACATTACATCATCATCTCTCCTGATCATGTGGCCCACCTGCCTGCGGGAGAAGCTCGCGGGTTGTTTCGTCTTACGGCTGTTCTACTGTTAATAACGGAAACGTTTGGTGTGGTTGTGGCGGCGATGGCCCTTCGAACCTCGTTCAAAGGGAGTTAAATCTCTGCCACGGATGAACGCGGATAAACGCAGATTCAGATCCGCGTTCATCCGCGCAAATCCGCGGCTAAATAAGTTCAGCTACTGCTTGTCATACACGGCAACGTTCGTAACCTTCTTGCCTTGTGCATTCTTTGTGGTGGTCGTGACAGTGCGAGTCTTGCCATCGCGTGACACAACGATGCGGCCGGTGAGCGTCACTTTGCCGCCTTTCTTGGCTGTGAGCGCCAGCGTGTTTTTATTGATCGTCCGATAAGATCTGCTGTCGGACGTGGCATCCCCGGTTACGGGATAATCTTTTCCGTCGAACTTTCCGGTCCATTCGTTGTGAACGGCGCCGCCGTTTTCATCGACTCCATCCACTGTGACCTTAATCTGATCGCCAGCGGATTCATAAACAACTGTGTGGTTCCTCGTTTTGCCTGCAAACTTTGATTTGGCTTCGTTGAGCTTCCAAGTGCCCATCTGCGGGTTGTTCTGAAAGCCCAGCGCCACGCTCACAAAAACGAGGGAGATTGACAATGCAATCGTTTTTGCTTTCATCTCGTCCTCCAAAGATAATTTGTGGAAATCGTCGCGATTCTATTCCTGACGCGGCAATGCTGCAATTAAAGCTGGCCGGTTTATTGGTTTCAAACAATCCTGCTGTCCGTGCCAGTTCGGCCCGATACAGCGGAGCGAGATTCTGAAGTGATGAAGACGATTGTTCGCATGAACGACAATTACGCCGGCGTATACGGCACGGCGATCGGCGCAGGCGAGCTTCGTGTCGGCCAAGTCGTCACGTTGGGAGACTAGTGAACTTCATCCTCACAACACTTGGTTGCCGTGTGCAGAAAAGCCAAAAGTGTGCAAAACTTTTGAGCACCCCCAAAGCCCAGTTCGTCTGATCGACAATCTGAGATCCCCTTCTTTGCCCCCAGGAAATCACGACGCGTTCGTATTGATCGACGCACCAACACACAATCTGGCTAGAGTACTGTCATCATAAATGGGTAATAGAGAACAGACAACGTTGGGTCGAATGCTGACTCTTGATGCGATGCGCGGAGTGGCGGCATTGGTGGTTGTGACGTATCACGCTTTGTGCGTCGCGCCGCACACTGCGTCAGGCGGTTGGGAATGGTGGTTGCCGCAAATCGCTTCTTACACAGTCCATTTCGCGTTTGCCGGGATATACCTTTTTTTTGTCATCTCCGGGTTTTGTATCCACTTGTATTGGGCCAGATCACGCGCCACTGGTGTTCACAAGCCAGTAATCAACTTCCTCACTTTCTGGAAACGTCGAGTGCGCCGGCTCTACCCTCCCTATTTTGTCGCGCTCGCGCTGTATCTGTGCTACCTCGCATACAAGACTCCCCTTCAAGTCACAGGCTCTTACTTGTGGGACGTTGGGCTTCATCTGTTCATGTTGCACAACCTCGACGCTCGCACTACGTACACAATCAACGGAGCTTTCTGGACCCTCGCGATCGAAGAGCAATTGTACCTTGCCTATTTTCTGTTGCTCTTTCTACGCATTCGTTACGGTTGGACCAAGACGTTGTTGTTGTGTTTTTCCACGCGAGTCATCTGGTTAATTATCGGCCGCTACTTGAGCGCATCGTCCGGTATTCACATTCCCGTGACGGAGGCCGCGGCTACGAATTGGTTTATATGGGCCTTAGGTGCTTTGAGTGTTGAGGCGGCCTTAGGAGTAATAAAGCTTCCTCGATGGTGTTACAAGCTTTCAGTGGCTGGTCTAGCTCTGGGTTGTGCAATGGGCCTGGCTCAGATCTTACCAAAGTTAGATAACGTAAGCTGGGTACATGATATCGGTTGGCTCGTCATGCACCCGGCGTGGGGCGTGGGATTTTTCGTACTTGTAAACTATGCGGTCACCGCAGAGCAGCGTTGGCGTCAGAAATCATCCCGTGCGCCGCGCTTAATCCCGACGCTGGCATCACTCGGGTTGATCTCATACTCACTTTATTTGACTCACTCCTTTGTCCTGATGCACTGGTACTGGTTCGGCTTCACAAGACTGCACATCCTTTCTATTTCGCTAGTAATAATGACACCGTTATCCGTCGTGTTTGCGTGGCTGTTCTTTACCGTGTGTGAGCGACCGTTTATGACATCCAGTGCTGTAAGAACTCCTGCGAAATCAAGGCCCGCCTCTGTTGCTGAAGAGGAGATCGCACTGGCGGAAGAGGCGGCATGACGTGACTTCCTTATCGAGCACGGATCAAACGATGGAATCAAAATTCCCTGCTTCACTGAAGCGGGAGAAACTGATACGACGAGATAACGTCGTTGAAGCTCGGTGGAGGTGGATCCCATCTCTGCCTGAAAGTACAACCACCTGTCTCTGTGTCTGTGTCGGTCGGCTCACACGTTGGATTACTTCCCCTGAGACTATCTATATGAGCTACCGCCTTCGCCCCCAAAACGATTTCAAATGCACCGCGACGCTCCCAGAAATTCTTCGCGTTGTAAAAGCGCGCGGCTCGGCCCGGCGGCCCTATCATCACAAGACTACTGATGCAGTCTTCCCACGATGTATAGCCAAAGCCCAGGAACCCGGGCGGATCTCGCATCACATACCATAGATCCATTACCCCGTCCCTCTTGACGAAGCGCGGAATCCGAATGCTCGGGTTGCCGACTAATCCGATGATTCGATCGATCTGTGTAAGCGTATCTCCAAAACCCGCCAGTTGACTAAGTGTCTGAAGCCGATCGAGCACCACTTGGACCTCGCGAAGCTTGTCAGTTAACTGGTCCAACATCAGCAACGACTGCGAGGGAACAGCCACCAATACGGCGCCTGGATATCCAACTCCTGTCACCGCGTGCTCAGTCATAACAAGTACTGTGGGGAGTTGGATCTTGGGCAGCAATATGTCTACAGGTCCTAATAAACGATCTTCATGTTCGCTGCCCACTGTGACTGTCACCTTACAAAAAATTCTCCGGCGCGCGATCAAGTCGACTCCGGCGCTGAGTTCTGTGAAAACGGGCAGGAACGTTAGAGACGGAGCCTTGGCCGGGTCCGTCAGCTTGGTATTATTCAGCAGGACGAAATCACCAGGCTCGCTTAACCGCTTGCCGTTCCCGTCCTCGATGTACCACTCCACCGTAACCCCGGGAGGAGAGTCCAAAAGCTTCGGCGCTGTCACAGAGCCTTTCAGATTCTTGATCGTTCCCGTGATTTTGCCCTTGATATTACCGCCAACATTGCCGGTAATGCCGCCACTGAATTTTTCAACCTGTCTAACTGTTCCCGCGATCCGGCTGAGCAATCCCTTTACGGCTGTGCTCAGTATGAGTACGCCCGTAGCGTTGGGGATCAAATGCGGAAGAGCGTGAAGTGACGCCTGGTCGGTATCGATGTCATTCGTTGTTGTCCCTGTCGGTGGACTGAGCGGGTCAAACTCGACAGCTTTGGAGACAAGTTTTAGATCCGTCGTGCCCGGTACTGAACCAGCCGGATTATTGGCGTCTAATGTCAGTTGAAGTCCAGGCTGAGGGCCCACCGGTGCCAGACTAATGTCCGTCAGATCGATACCGATATCATCGAGTGCGACGTCATTGAGTGCAATATCAAAAAGTTTGGGCGGGTGCAACAAAAAATCAAAAGCATTCAGGCCGGGACTCAATCCCAAATCAACGCGATCACCGGTATTGACTTGAGGAGGTAACGAAGCAATTTTCAGTGAATTCAAAACGTCAAGCACGAAGGTTGGAAGTGCCATATTTATTTCCTCACTTTCAGCGCTGCTGTGCGACTGGGATTAAACCCAGCGTAGCGGCATCAACTGCACTCAAACGCACGCGCCACAAACCCTTCGGTCCGGCCAGCAAGTCGCTCCCGTCCAAAAGCCGGATACGAGCATTTCGCAGATGGATATGTTCCGACTCAACGGCACCCTGCGATGGAACAGGCTCCCCGGGTGGGCGCGTGTATCGACTAGCAAACTGTTGAAATAGAGTGACGAGTTGTTTAGCCGCCTCAGGGCTTAAAGCCTCTGAAGGGACATCTGAGGTTTCAGTTACCAACTCATTGAAATAAGCTGCTCCATCGATCAGTTCACCAGAAATCAGCGTTCCTCCGACGCAAAGAGTGACCCCAGGCCGGAAGCCCGCCGCTTTGCCTACTTTGACGAGCTCGGGAAGAAATTCCAAAAACGGCTTTGGTTCTTCTGGCATATCGTCCTCCTCGTATCGACAACGCTGGATTCGACGCTCCAGGGCCGATGCTCATCGATTAATTAACGTGAAAAGCGATGTGCTCTTGGAAGCACCGGGTCGCGGCGCTTCGGTGGGGGAGCAACACCAATGTGGAGGCCAAACTTTACTCTGATTGAGAGATGGATTCAGCAGCGTGTCACTCTTACGAGAAAATTATGAGGAAGGAGTGACGTTTGAGATGGCAGGCTTTACAATGCAACGGCTCACTCAACCCTTACTCGGAAGGAGCAACATGAAAAACAATAAGAAGAGTTCCATGAAACGGTCTTCGTGCATATATGCTTTTGTCTTTACGTTGGCCTTGTTCACCATTTCCTGCCAACGGACTCAATCTCCTGAAACAGCTAAACCGGTCAGTGTGGCAACGTCTGCCGAAATCACGCCTGTGGACATTCCAGCAGGTTACGGATATCCGGGCGACCGTGCCCAGATCCAAGCATGGGCCAATGCGTGGGAGATCGCTAAGATCACACAACACACCTGGGACATGTGGGCCGGGATGACGGCCGACTCGGGTCAGGGCTTTAACGGTTCGAAACTACCTTACTGGGAAACCTGGTGCGGGACCGAAGACGTCTTCGGAGGCATCTGCGGTAAAAGGGCGAGGCCTGGACGTCCGTTTAGATTGGCTTCGCAACTCACCCACGAAGCGAAACTGAAGGGCTTGGCGGCTAAAGCCGACACACAGGTCGTGTCATTCAACAAGTTCAACCCGTCGATGGCGCAATATCTTCAGGCTCAACACGCAGGTCCGGGCACCGCGGGACCTTACAACTACACCTCCGTCGCGAGTCTGATAGCATTAAATCAGGCGTGGCCATCGAACACGCCTACGGTTGATCGAAAGGTCGAAGAGTCCCCATACCAACCCGCTACGAACGGTGCAGTCGGTTTTGCAGGCATCGAAACCAAACCCGTCATCTTTCTTGTGAAGGCGTCGGGACTTACGCCGATGCCGCTGTGGCAGGGTGTGGCAGCCAGCAGCAATCAAACAAACCCGACACCAAATACCTGGACCACGTGCGTTCTGTTGGATCCAGCCTCCACGGGCGGCTCCAATGTCGCTCCGGTACCTGCGACGCCGGCGCAGATCGCGAACAAGGTCGCAATGCCCTACGGTTGCACCAACTACCTATACGCGCCGTTGGCAACTATCTACAGTTTCAAGATGGATGCCGCCGATGCCGCCGCGTGGAACAGTGTTCAGGGCAATGGCGGCACGGCCAGCGCCGGCGACTACGGCGTGCTTGCCGGCATGCACGTGAACAGCAAGGAGATCATTAACTGGACTTGGCAGACGTTCTGGTGGCAACCCGGCCAGGATCCTCCGAACAATTTTCCTGGCAGCAAGTCAGGCATGACCGCCAATGTTCAAGGCCCGTGGCGCAACTATGCTTCATGTTCGGCTTATATCCAGACTCAGGGGAAAGCTTCGACCAAGATGGTCGTCTGTTTCAATCCTTTCCTGGAGACCAGTTCGGGAATCCCGGACGGGATACAGAGCAACTGCATGAGTTGCCATGGGACAGCTACTGCGGCGGGCAGTAACAATAACATTGCAACTCTGTCCTACCCTTCCAATTACACTAAACCTATCTCATTTGGCGAAGGGAGCATCCCAATCGATCCCATGTTCGCTGGATACACTCGCACGGATTTCTCCTGGGCCATCCCTGTAAACGCAAAGTGAGCGAGGGCGAATTCTGCCTCGAACGCGAAGAAACAAAGACGGTGCTTGCGCACCGTCTTTGCTTTCTTTTTTGTGCCTCTTTGTGGCGGGTTTCATTTGATCTTTGCTTGATGATACACACGCTCCGCGAAAAATTTTTCCAGGCTCTTTCCATTCGCTTCTTCCATAGCCGCAACGAAATCACTGGTGATAACTGATTTGCCAAAATTCCGCCGCGTAAAAAGCCGCAGGCCGTTCCAGAACTTACGCTCGCCCATTTCCTCACGTAACAGGTGCAAGACTAAAGCTCCTTTATCGTAAACAAGCGTCCGGTCTTCTGCGGTCGGCTGTATCCAATCAGGAAAAACTAGCGACTTGTCTTTACCTGCCAATCGGACTTTCTCGTAGTTCGCGCGGTAGGTTTCAATCTCACGCATGTAAGCCGCACGTCCAAAACGATGTTCCAGATATGCCGCAGCCATAAAGGTCGCGAGACCCTCGTTAAGCCAGAAGTGATTCCAATCGCGGCACGTCACCATGTTGCCCCACCATTGATGCGCAAACTCATGCGCTGCCAGCCAAACATCCTGTTCGTTATCCAGCACCTGCTTTCCGTACGATTCCTTTAACGCCGTGAAGCTGCTCATTTCCTGTTCGACTCCGCCGGCTGCAAGCACTTGCGTGTACATCCGATCGGGATACTCAACTCCGGTACGGCTTTCGAAGAAATCGAGCATATCCGGCGTGTCGCGAAAAATACGGCGCACTTCATCGACGGAGTAGTTTGTTGCAAGGTATCGAAGCTCAACCTTTCTTCTTTTCTCCTTAAAGACGTGAAATGGACCAGCAGCAAAACCAAAGATATAAGTTGGAATCGCGATTTTCTGCTGCCACTCAGAGATGCGCTTGTTATTTGGCATCTCACTCCCAGAAATGAAGTTGCCGTTGGCGATTGCCGTCAAAGTATTTGGCAAGATAAGCCGGAACGTCAGCGTAGCCTTATCCGCCGGATCGTCAATACAAACCATCCATTGACTTGTGGAGAAAACGGTGTAGACCTGCTGTCGATCAGGAAAAAAGCGAATTCCACGCTTGGGCGTGCCGTGATAGTTGACTTCGAGCTCGCGTTTCGCGTTCGTTCTCAATGCAGACGGCAAAGAGACTTTGAGGCGATGGTCCATTACTGAGAATTGCAATGGTGCACCGGCAAGTCGCACCGAATCGATCGCCAGGTCACCACAGTCAAAATCCGCGTAACTCAAATTGTCCGACGTGATTAGGAATTGTATGAGGACTGTTCCTTTAACAGCTTTACCCGCTATGTCAGGCTCGAGTGTTACAGAGTAGTGAAGGATATCGATCTTGTTCTCACGACTCTCGGTTGCTCCGTGCGCGATCACAACCGCCACAAGAAGGCACATAAGACACGGGATGCACTTACCTGCCTTTCTTGTAATTCTTGTGCCTCTTTGTGGTTGCAGCGTCATTTGATCTTTCGTGCTTGAAATTCTCTGCCTCCGCGCCGCATCGTGACACGAACGACTTGGCCATTCTCACGCACAAATAAGAGTAGTCAATGCGCACACTTCAAACCTCTGCAATATAGATCTCTTCATTGCAGCCTCCATGAGAAGCGAAACTATTTGTTAATTAAATTTCGGGGACGGAGTCGACGTTAAGTTGTTTCAGAAGGCCTCAGCTTCTGTGCCCATAACCAGTGAAGTCCATACCAGAACAGGAAACTAACCACGTAACCAATCACCACGTTTGCCGCGTTGAAAGTTGGATCGACCCGACCAGCTATTACAATTGAAGCCAACAGCGAGACAACACTCACGATCGTGAATGTCCAAAGCGCGACGCGCAGCGGTCTTAGTTTGCTGAGTCTCACCAGCAGAAACACGATCAGGTTTCCAACTACGCCTGTGAACACAAGCGCGTCCAGAACATAACCAAAGAGAAGGATTGAAGAGACCTGGTGAGACCTGCCGTAGTTGAGGAGAAGTAAGGCACCAATGATTACTACCAGGCATCCACCGATCGCTACGAGGTCAGTGCGCAGCTTGTTCATAAACTGGTTTTCCTTTCGCATGTTCTGCAAGTGTTCGCCAGCGGCGGTGCGAATAAGATCTACTAACGTGCGCAGCCACAATCGCATTAGTGCTGGACGGTTGCTCGCGTCGCGCTGGCAGTCATGAAGCAGTAGGACCATCTGCGTTCCATACTGCCGCCGAAACTCGCTTGGATAAGTGAGCAGCAGGACTGAATAGACGGAAAGAAAGATCTTCCCTTCCCTGGGTAAAGTTTTGTTCATCAACCTGCCTTTGCGCGTGGCAGCAGCTTTTTCGCACGAGCGGATCTCACCATCTGTTCCAGGCGTTGTGCTTCGGCGCTTGCTACGCGATAGCCAAAATCTGTCAGGCGATAGTAACGCCGGCGCTCGTCGTCCAAATCCGGGGCTGGTCGTTCTTCGAGTTCCTCGATCAAGCCATCGGCCATCATTCGTTTGATCGATCCATACAGCGTGCCAGGGCCAAGCTTTACATTCCCACTCGTGCGCTCATCCACCTCGCGCATAATGTGATATCCGTGGCGCTCCTTGTCAGCCAGCGCAAGCAATATGTGAAACATGGCCGGCGTCAACGGCAAAAAGTCTTCGGGTTTGCGAGTAGGTGTCTTCACGAACAGAAAGAGACGAAATACAAACTATATCGAGCGACGATATAGTAGCCTGGGGATGCCATCGCTGTCAATGGCGATTGTGAAATCTACCTGGTATCCGGTTAAGCTTGCCGCAAACAGGAACGAGGTAGTCGACGTGATTAGAAAGCTAAAGTCAGGAAAGTATCGTCTCTATTCGCGCAAAGTAGATCCCAAAACGGGCAAGCGGAAAAATTTAGGAACATTCGACACGCGGGAAGCCGCGGAAAAACATGAACGCGCCGTTCAGTACTTCAAGCGCAAAGGGTGACGCGAATCGGGCGCGATTATTCTTGCCTTTTTATTCCTCGCGTCGCGTCATCAGGTTCTTTCGCTCGCGTCGGCGGGAACCAAGGTGGGCCAAACACGGCTTGCCTGCGAAACTTTTTGTGCTTCTTCGTGGCTTAAAACGGCACTGCCGCACGAGTCTGAGGAGTCGTGGTCTGAGATTGCCGCAGCACGTCATCGCTTGTCAGGGCTCTCAGAAACTGCACCAGATCGTTGACCTCGACATCGCTCAACTGAAGCGGCTGCATGCGTTTGTCTAAATACCGGTTCGGGTTACCGCCTCTGTTGTAAAACTGCACCACGTCGATCAACGTCCTGAGTGAACCGTCATGCATGTAGGGCGAAGTCAATTCGAGATCGCGCAGCGTTGGCGTCTTAAAGGTAGCGATGTCGGCCTGCCGCAGGCTCACGGCAAAGCGCCCGAGTTTAGAAAAATCGGCCGAGTGGGCCAACGCAGTTCCTGATTTGTCTTTTGCTGCCGCCGCAAAACTCCTCAACAGTTCGTCTAGACCTGCATCACTGATACCGACGCCTGTATTGTGAAACTCGAAATCTGTGAAAAAGGGACTCTGCGGCGAGTATTTGTGACACTCGATACACCTGGCTTTTCCTTTAAAGAGTTCCCATCCACGCTTCTGTGCGTCCGACATCGCGGTTTTTTGGCCGGTGATAAATCGATCAAAAGGCGAATTGCCCGAAAGAAGCGTTCGTTCATAAGCAGCGATCGCCTTTGCGATCGTGTCCATCGTAAGACCCTCTGATTTGAACACGCGCTTGAACTGTCTTTGGTATTCAGGAACGGACGCGAGGCGAGCGATTAGATTCGTCTCGTTGGTCATGCCCATCTCAAAGGAACTCAGGAGTGGATGCTTTACCTGATCCTCGAGCGAGCGCGCACGGCCATCCCAGAAGAAGGTTTGACTAAAGACGGAATTGAGAACGGTGGGAGCATTTCGTGTCCCACGCCTGTCATGTCCACCCACGGCTACGACCTTTGCGTCTGTGAATGCGAGTGCAGGATCGTGACAAGTGGCACAGCTAACGGTGCCATCGATGGAGAGTCGCTTATCAAAATAGAGCGCTCGTCCGAGAGCAACCTTTTCAACCGACAACGGATTGTCTCTTGGAATCCGTTTCCGCCAGCTAGATTGATTGATGCCGAGCGGAATTTGAACGCGCATTGTCTTTGAACGTTGTGCCTTACTCTGGAAGGCATAAAGCGGCAAGTTGAGAAGCAACATGCACAGAAAAGTCGGAATTGCAGCCGCAAAAAGGCACATAAGGCGAGCAGTGTTATTTGCGTTTGGTCCAGGGACGACAAAAATACTTGCCGGGCGAGTACAGTTCTTCGGGGCGCGTTTTACTTTCACGTACGCCCGCGAGTTTTGGCTTTTGTTCCGCGATTATCCAGTACAAGTTTTCGTGTGTGACGCTGACCAGCGTTGGAGAATCAGCACTGGAATTGAACAGGCAAATATCTTCCGGCAGCGGGCGGTTGCTCGGGTATAGCCACTTGTTCAATTCAGGTTCAGTACGCAAAATCACTTCGGCAATCAACTCGTCAAACTTAATTACGAAGACATAACCGGGATGGCCAATCAATTTCGTACCTGATCGAGTCTCGTCAACCAATTTATCAGATCAGTTAGACAAATGGGATCAATCGCGGAAGCGATGTCCCAAGCCGCGGCGGAGGCAAACTCAGCGTTGGTGACTCCTTTCCGGCCGGACATTTCCATTGAGAACGGCGCAAGTAGCCCTGCTAATCGTTGTATACGACCCTGCATAACGCAAGTCCTGAATGAAGTTCCGCATCTTGTTGGTCCTGCCTTATGTGCTTTTTTGTGGCCCTACTTAACCTTCATCACTACAAAAGTCAGATCATCGTAAAGCGAGATGCCGGCGCACCATTCCTTGACACGACGGACCACCACATCGCGTATCTGGTCCGCCGAAAGAGACGCGATCGACCTCAACGTTTCCATCATCCGGCTTGCGCCAAACTCCTCACCTTCCACATTCAACGCTTCGGTGAGGCCATCTGTGTAAAGGAATAACAGATCGTCTGGTTTCATTTGGAAGGTCTCTTGTTCGTAGGCTGCATGCTCGAAAGCTCCCGCCACCAACCCGCCTGAAGTCAGTTGGCGAAACTCGGAACCGGCGCCTGCTTGAAGGTAGAGCGGTGGGTTGTGACCGGCATTGACGTAAGTGAGACGCTGCGTCGCCTGATCGAATGTTGCGTAAAAGAACGTGACATAATGTTCGCCATTAGTCGTATTGAACAGCAAACGGTTGAGCTTGCTTACGATGGACGACAGTTCGTAACTCGCTGGTCCACCCGACCCGTTTCCGGCAGTCAAGCTTCGCAAGGTCGCTTGAACTGTAGACATCAACAACGCGGCCGGCATTCCTTTGCCCGCCACGTCGGCGATGGCCAATCCGAGCTGGCTGTCGCTGAAGCTGATGAAATCATAATAGTCGCCACCGACGCCGCGCGCCGGTTCGCAGAAACCTGCAATTTCCATTGCGGTACCCTTCGGAGCACACGATGGGAGCAGACGCTGTTGAACTTCTGCTGCGAGGGCCAGCTCCCGTCGCATTCGTTCCTGGACCAGCAGGCGTTCGGTTAATCGAGCATTGTCGATTACGAGTGCGAGTTGCGCTGCGATCGACATCAAGAGCTCTCGATCGGTAGCGGAGTACTGAAAGCCGCCGCGCCTGGGCCCAAATGAAATTATTCCTACGAGCTCATTCTTTCTTCTAATCTGAATCAGGATTCGTGCGTTGAGAGTACGCAAGACGTGATGTTCATTGGCACGTTCGTCTCGCATCGAGGGCAAGACTGAATTCAAAGCCTGTGACCACGTTTCGATCTCGCGGGGCTCGATAACAAGCGGAGTAGAAAGATTCAGGAGGCGCCGGACAACGAAGGCGCGTTTACTCAATCGCAAAGGCTCGCCCGCGCGGTCCGTCTCGGCGGCACCTCGCTGACCCGATAATACACGCAGCTTAAAATCTCCGCTGGTATCGTCACAAACAAAGATTCCGGCGTTGCTCGCGTCGAGTGCGACTCTGATTCTGTCCGCAAGATTTTGATAGAGCTGATCGACGCTGGTGACATTGCGCGTCCCTTGACTGAGGTCAAAAAAGATTTTTCGTTCGTCGTATGGCGACGGTGCGTAGTAACGCTCGATCTTTGGCAGCAGCCGTCGTCGAGCAAGGATGTGAATGCTGATGAACGCAGCGATCAGAATAAGAGAGACGACGGCGTCCATCCGATGGCCAAAAGCATCGATGGTCTTGAGTCGACTGCCTGAGAACACGATGAAGTAAATCGCGATGAATAGAATGATTTCGACGGAGTAATAGACCCGCCTCAGAGACAAGTGTCCTTTTGATTTGCGCCAGAAACGGCGCGCGGCCTTTGGCGTCGGCAACTTGACGCGCGGCAAGATCCTCATCGAGCTAAGACTCAGCCCCCATACTGTTTATTGGTGTTTCGAACAGAATCTGGGATTCTTACTATGGAGACACCGCCATCCGCACTTATCTGACAAGGTATACCGCAAAGACGCACAAAAAAACACAACAAAGCGCCCACCATCATTGTGCCTTATGTCTCTTTTGTGGCTTATGTGGCAAAATCGCAAACGCACCAAAAAATACCACCGCCTTCAACGCTATGCGCCAATCACACCGCCCCAAGGCAAACGCGCTATTTCTGATCCTTCTGGCACTGTCTATTCCGGTAGTTGCACACGCACAGAATCGATCGGCCAAAACCTCGGAAGAACGCCTCGCCCGCACAGTCACGATTTATCGCGACACGTATGGAGTGCCACACGTTTTTGGCCGTACTGATGCCAGCACCGCGTTCGGGTTCGCTTACGCTCAGGCGGAGGACAACTTCTGGCGGGTCGAAGAAAACTTCATTAATGCATTGGGCCGGGCCTCGGAGTTGTACGGCGAGAAGAGTCTTGATGAAGATCGGCTTAACCACGCACTCGAAATCCCGCGACTAGCTCGCGAGGAATATGCACGACTCGATGCGCACATGCGTTTGCTGTGCGACTCTTTCGCTGCAGGTTTCAACTACTACCTCGCCCATCATCCCGAAGTACGCCCACGACTGCTCACGAAAATAGAACCGTGGTACACACTCGCGTTCATTCGTTATAACTACTACCAGAACGGCTTCGCCCGCGATAGAAATTTACGACAGACCGAGTTACAAACTGCCGAGATCGATAACGATCTTAAACCCCATACAGGTTCTAACGGTTGGGCCATTGGTCCATCAAGAAGCGCGACCGGCCTCGCACTGCTTTTCATTAACCCTCACCTTCCATTCTTCGGTCCGGGTCAGGTTTACGAAGGTCACGTTCATAGCGACGAAGGATGGAATTTCACAGGCTACACACGGTTTGGATTTCCGCTGCCGTACGTTGGGCACAACGAAAACGGTGGCTGGGTGAGCACTGACAATGCCGCAGACCTGACCGATGTATACCTGGAAACATTTGACGATCCTGCTCGCCCACTCGCTTACAAGTATGGAAACGGATACCGGCTGGCCACGGAGCATGTCGAAGAGATTCGAGTTAACACTCCGGCCGGTGTGGAGACCCGGCGCTTTACGATGCGCAAGACGCATCACGGCCCGATCGTCGCGGCGCGCGATGGCAAGATGCTGGCGCTGCGCATGGCGAAGTTCGAAGCAGATGGTTGGCTTCGCGAGTGGTACGACATGACGCGCGCGACATCGCTCGACGCACTCAAACGCGCAATGGCGCCGCTCAATATGCTCTTTGGTAATGTGATGTACGCAGATCGCCAGGGGAATACGTGGTACGTGTATAACGGCGCAGTACCGCGACGCGACCCGCGCTTCGACTGGAGCAAGCCGTTAGATGGAAGTGACCCAGCTACAGAATGGCAGGGCTATCACACGATGGCTGAGTTGCCGCAACTTACAAACCCGCAAACCGGGTGGATGCAAAACTGCAACACCACGCCGTTTCTACTGACGAGTGACGGCAATCCCGATCCCAAACAGTTTCCGAAATACATGGTCCAGGAAGGAGACAACACGCGCGGCGCGATCTCGCGCGAACTACTTTCGGCAAACAGAAGTTTCACGTTTGAGGACTTGCGGCGCCTCGCGTTCGACTCGCGCGTAATGAGCGCCGGCCAACGCTTGCCAGGACTACTTGCTGCACTCAAGGAAAAGCTTGATTCCAACTCAGGTGCACACCTCCGTGAAGTCTATGACGAGCTTGCACGCTGGGATCGTCGGAGTGCGAACGATTCGGTTGCGATGACGCTTTTCAGTCTTTGGCACGACCGTGTATCAAGAGATTCAATCGCAACGGCTGAGAGACAGTTAACAGCTCTCGCGGATGTTGTTGCTACGCTCGAGCAGGACTTCGGCACCTGGAAAGTTGCGTGGGGCGAACTGAATCGCCTGCAACGTCTCGACGAAAGCAAGCAGGAGGAGTTTCAAGACTCCAAACCGAGTCTTCCGGTTAGAGGAGTTAATGGTAACGATGGGGCTGTCTTCACGTTTTATGCGGCGCCGGTGCGTGGCCAGAAGCGACGGTATGGTGTCGCAGGTGGAACCTACATCAGCGTAGTTGAGTTTGGACCTCAGGTACGCGCGTTATCGGTCCACACCTTCGGCGCAAGCGCGGATCCGAAGAGTCGCCATTACATGGACCAGGCTGCTCTCTATGCGCGTGGAGAGTTCAAACCAGCATGGTTCACGCTGCAAGAGATCCGAGCTAATCTCGAAGCTGCCTATCATCCCGGCGAAGAGCACCCGTTTTAGCCTGCGGAGCAGGCGTAAGCATAAAGCCTGGGGTGGAGCGAGGCTTTGTGAGCGAAACCCCAGGTATTTAAGCACGACAATTTCAAGCCCGCGAATGCGGGCGACAGAACAAATGTGGCGAAAATGCCAAACCAAATTGCAGCGCACGGACTGCCGCCCATTTCATGGGCTCGAAATTCCATTGCTTCTAGTTCCTGGGGTTTCGCTCGCAAAGCCTCGCTCCACCCCAGGCTTTATGCTTGCGCCTGCTTCGCAGGCTGAAACTGGCTTTATGCTCGCGCCTGCTCTGCAGGCTGAAAGCAGACCTTTCGTGCAAAGCTGATGGCCCAGATATTTCTCAGCGCCAAGTGACAACATAGACGATCTCAGCGTCTGATAGACTAGAAACGCGTTGCCTCTCGGAATGAAGTTGCCCACGTTACTAACCAGAGTTCTACCGACGCTGAACCGTGCACAACAGTGTCCTGAGTGCGGGCAGGCTTTCGCCTGCGAAATCAACTTGAACGGTTGTTGGTGCAGCGAAGTTAAACTCAGCGTTTCAACCCTCAATTTGTTGAGAAACAAATACAAGAGCTGTCTGTGTCGCACCTGTTTGGAGACGGCTGAGTCCCGTTACTGTACAGAGGCTGACGTTTAGGTTTACGCATTGAAACTGCTTTTCGTGTGTTTTTTTGTGCCTCTTTGCGGCAGCATATAATCAATAGATGTGCGGACGCTTTACAGTTCGAACGGCGCCACGAGTCAAGCTTGACGGAGTGCGCGATTCTGACCTTCCGTTTACGGCAAGCTATAACATTGCACCCACTCAGGAGATTCTCGTCATCGCGGATTTCGGTAACGGGTTGGAACTAACCAAACTTGTCTGGGGGTTAATTCCAGCGCGGAGCAGTGACGGTAAGAGATTCATAAACGCAAGGGCAGAAACAATCGAAACCAAACCCAGCTTCAACGAATCATTTCGACTGCGCCGTTGCCTAATTCTGGCAGATGGGTTTTTCGAGTGGAAGCGTTCAGGAAAGTCGAAACGGCCTTACTACATTCGAATGACCGACGAGTCGCATTTTGCATTCGCCGGCATTTGGGATAGTTGGGGACAGGAACAAACCAGAACATGCGCGATTGTTACCACTGTCACTAACAAAACTCTTGAGCCAATCCACAACAGGATGCCGGTTATCGTACCACCCGAGTCCTATCGGCTCTGGCTTGATCCGCGTACCGATCTAAACTCATTACGAAAACTGCTGGTGCCATATCCCGCAGCGACGATGTCGGCCCACCCTGTAAGCAGCGCCGTAAACTCTGCGCAGAACAACGGTCCTGAACTCATCGATCGAGAAGACAGTGAGATCGGAACGACATTGAGTTTATTCTAAGTTGCCTTACAAACGACATCCCTCTGTGGGAACCGCGAACGCAACCTCAACACGAAATCCTCCGCAATTATGTAGAACTTTCTAAATTCTCGTGCGCTCGTTTTTGGTGTCTCCAAAGTTTCGTACTACCTCGGCCGCACTAATTCATCTCAGATTTTTGAAGAACTTTAGGGATTTGGATCGCGAACGAATCCGAACCAGTGAAGATTGGTCCAACTCTCGCGATCAGAACACTCACTCACACCATTGGCTCACTAGTTGCGCCTCCGCAACCTCCATCGTTGGCTTTGGAAAATACAAATCCAACGTCAGCGTGGAAAGTTCGAAATATCGGAGGTCAACATATGGGAAGTTTGAGGTATGTAATTGCTTGTACAGTTTTAACCTTACTGGCATGCGCGCCCACTGCATTGGGCCAGACCAGTAAAGGATTCGTCGTCGGTAACATCACCGACCCTAACGGCGCTGCCATCGCAGGCGCCACGATCAAGATCACCAACACTGCGACTGGCGTAACACGCGAAACAACTTCGCAAACTGACGGCGCCTATCGCTTCGACGCAGTCGATCCCGGAACCTACAAGGTCGAAGTCGCTGCCTCGGGATTCAAGTCCGCGACTCGTGAAGTCATCGTCGCCGCTGCTCAAACAGCAGAGGCACTCTTCCCACTCGAGGTTGGAAATCCAAGTGAAGTAGTGAACGTCACCTCGGGTACTGGCGTTGAACTTCAAACTCAAGACGGCGCGCGCATCAATACAGTCGGCACTCGCCAGATTACTGAACTTCCCGTTCAGGGTCTGAACCCCGTCAATCTCGTGTTCACTTTTCCGGGTGTCGTCGATCCCGGTCCTTTGGCCGGCGGCTTTGTTCAGGGAACAGAGTTCTCGGTAAATGGTCTACGCGCTCGCGCAAACAATCAGTTAATCGACGGACTCGATAACAACGACAACTCAATTACCGGACAGTTTTATCAACCCGTCCTACGCGACGGTTATAACGAAGTCACGGTCCTGCAGAGCGACTACTCGGCCGAGTATGGCCGGGCCGGTGGCGCTGTTGTGAACGTGATCACACGAAGTGGAACTAACCAGTTTCACGGCTCCGTCTACGACGTGATTATCCCGAGCAAACTTGCCGCACTTTCACCGTTCGAAAAGGCAGGCCTCGAGTTGACAAAGAAACCAGTCACCATCGAAAACGATTACGGTTTTTCCTTTGGTGGCCCAATCCTCAAGAACAAGCTGTTCTTCTTCAGCACGATCCAATGGTCACCGTTTCGGGCCGGCGGCGTGACATCGTCACCAGCAGTACCGACCGCGGAAGGATTTGCTCAACTGCGTGCGCTGTTCCCGGCAGGTACAAGTGCAAACCTGGATCGGTATCTCGCCGCAATTGGTGATCTTCGCGGAACAACCGGCGTCTTTACGGTCCCTCTCGGTGGAGGCCGGGGTTCGATTCCTTTCGGTACCGCTACAAGAACGAGCTCACAACCCGTAGACGATACTCAGTATCTATTCCGCGTGGACTACACGCCGAATACGAAAGACAACATCGGGGTTCGCTATATTGCGGATAACCAGATCTTCTCCAATCAGGTTCCGCAGTTTTCGACGCTGCAATTTCCAGGGACGGAAGTTGATGTGCCTAGCTTAATCCAAAATGCGTACATCAACTGGACGCGCACTTTCTCGGCGAACACAACCAACGAATTTCGGTTTGGTTATGGCCGGTTCAATGTGCTCTTCAACTATCGCAACCCTGACTTGCTCACCGCACCGCCACAGTTCTTGTTTGGCGGCAGCGCCTCAGACGTAACGGGAATTGGTCCTGACCCCACGTTCCCTCAAGGTCGAATCTTCAACAACTACCAGTTTCAGGACACCATTTCGCACACCTTCGGCGATCACACAATTCGAGCGGGGTTCGATGTGATGACGCAACGCGCGAAACAGTTCATTCCAATTAACACGCGCGGAACGTTAACGTTCACCGACGCTGTCGATGAGGATGACAACGTCATATTTCCGGCTTTCGGAAACTTTGTGGATAACTTTTCAGGCAATTCAGGCGGTTTTGCCTCGAAAGTATTCGGAGAGAACGTCGATCATCCCAATGTGACTAACCAAGCCTACTTCATCAACGACAATTGGCGCGCCAGGTCCAACCTGACGCTAAACCTGGGCTTGCGGTATGAGCTGTATGGTGTCGCGCAAAATGCAGCCCACTTTCCAGCGTTCTGCGGATTTAATGTAACGTTCCCAACTCGCTGTGAGGTTAAGCGAGACAAGAACAACTTTGCTCCGCGTTTCAGCTTTGCCTATACGCCGAGATTCTTTAAGCGGTTGCTGGGCGAAGATGTGACCGTAATCCGCGGCGGCTTCGCTGTGAATTACGACATCTACTTCAATAACATTCTGAGCAACACCGTCGCTTCATCACCGAACGCGGTCGGCGTCACAACGTTCGGGGCTGATGGTCCAACGCCGCGGGGTTTTGCTAACGCATCCAATACCCTGCCAACAGTAGCTCCGGCTCCTAATCCGCTGGCAACTCAATCCACAGTCTTACCAAATCTGCACAACCCCAAAACCTACGTTTGGAATTTTGGTATCCAACGACAACTTCCATGGGGCATGGTAGGCGATGTCGCTTACGTTGGGTCGCGCGGCATTCACCTCTTCATAAATGAAGAGTTGAATCCTCGCAATATCCTGGTGGCGGGACGGCCGCGTGTTCATCCGACCTTCGGCCCGGTCCAACCACGGACGAATGGCGGCGATTCGAATTATCATTCGTTGCAAACACGACTCGAACGAGGGTTCAAGAGTGGCTTGCTGTTTCGCCTTGCTTACACATTCTCGAAGGCCATTGACGACGTTAACAGCGAAGTCTTCGTCACCTCCGGTGGAACCAGCCGTCCGTCGGACCTTCTGGGTAATTTGGGAGGGCGGCGAGTGGATCGCAGCGTTGCCTCGTACGATGTGCCGCAGGTAGCATCCTTCTCATTTCTCTACGATATCCCGGGGGCTTCTGAGAATCGCATCGTAAGAGGAATCACGAGTGGATTTACTCTCTCAGGGATTTGGCGCATTCAGTCAGGAGCCGTAGAAACAGCTTATCTGAGTGGGTTTGACATTAACCGGGACGGTGTAAACACCAACGACCGGCCTGCGGTCAACAATCCGAATGCACCCGCCAACTCCGTCGCGATCTTCAATGGCTTGTGTGATGTTGTATCACCAACAGGATATTGTGCGAATGACTTCGTCACTCCAATCGCGCTCAGCGATGCACGGTTCGTAGTCGATCCCGCCATTCGTACAGGAATCGTGGGACGTAACACGTTACGTGCTCCAAGCTGGAACCGACTCGATCTCAGTCTCACCAAAGCGATCAAGATGCCGTTCACCCCTTGGGAGGACGACAAGTTTGAGATTCGCGTCGACTTCTTCAACGTCTTCAATCATCCGATCTTTACCTGGGACGCAGGAAGTGTGGGTGGTCTCAGTGACGGGGATGTCTTCAACACGTTCTTCAACCAACCGGAGCTTAACGGAGGACCGAATACGACTCTCCGCAGTTTCCGCTCAGGACGAATTCAGTTGCGGTACGTGTTCTGAGATTTGGAACAGTAAGAAACTTCGAGGGCGGGATCCGATCCCGCTCTCTTTTTTGTTTAGCCGGCTTTGCATGATTGTTTAGCCGGCTTTGCATGAAAAGTCTGCTTTTAGCCTGCGGAGCAGGCGCCAGCATAAAGCCTGTTTTTAGCCTGCGGAGCAGGTGCAAGCATAAAGCCTGGGGTGGAGCGAGCTTTGCGAGCGAAACCCCAGGAACTGGAAGCAATGGAAGTTCGAGCCCATGAAATGGGCGGCAGTCCGTGCGCTGCAAATCTGTTGGCATTTTCGCCGCATTTGATCTGTCGCCCGCATTCGCGGGCTTGAAATTTTTCTAATCCACGTTGACCTAGGGTTGCGCTCCCAAGGCCTCGCTCCACCCCAGGCTTTATGCTCACGCCTGCTCCGCAGGCTAAAACGGACTTTCGTGCAAAGCCTGTTTAGCCGCAGATTAAATTTCAGTTCTTTGGGGACTTCCTTAACGACTTGGCTTCTTTTTTGATCTCGTCGCTGATCGAGATGATGTTGTCTAGATCTTTCCTGGCCCCATCGACTACCTTTGCATCTACGACCCCCAGGTTCTTAAAGAGCGGACTTCCTATAAAGCTGACAACGACGTCGTGAAGTTCACCAATCCTCTTCTTAATACGAGCTTCGTCGATTGCTTCTGAGTGAGTGCTTTGCGCCTCGGTTTGTTCACCTTCAGGCAATGCGAGATTTTCCCGCAGACGAGCGCTTCGCTTCTTCATATCACCGGTCAGGTCCACCAACCGATCGTAATCCAATCGTTTGTCAGGTTGCAGCATCCGCACGATCTCGTTGTGAATTACCTGAATACGCTGGTAGTCCTCATTGATCTGGGGAAACAGACTTCGTCTTCGCTCGTTAGCCGCCCTGGCATCATTCTTCATTCGATTAATCGTGCGATCGTAGTCATCCATCGCACGATTCCCTTCACGAATTGCGGGTCCTGGGAAGTTGGAACCAGGTGTTTGGGATGTGGCTACGTGCGCAGAAAGGAAAAGAGTAAGCAAGACCAATAGCAAGAAAACAGCCTTCGAGCAGTCAGTGGTGCGAAGGAGTTCAGCTCTACGCTTGCTCATGACATTCCTCCGAGGTGTATTGGGTGGACGGCTTGTTACGCGAAGTATACGCGTCTGGTAGTTCCTCCTCAATGCTTAAGTAATAAGGTTACCAACAAGATGCTGTGTTCGTGGCAACCTATGAGCGGCTCTTTCCTATCCTAAAGATAGCTTCCCTGACGCCACTTTCAGTGGGAGGTCATTATGTCAATCGCGGCCTGGAGGCAGTTTACTCCATTGTATTTTTATACGGCCGTAGCGCTCTGCCTCGGATTTGTTGCCGCGGGTGAAGGGCTTTCCTTGTGGAGCATCGTCCTATTACTTACTCTTGGCTTCTTCAGTTGGAGTCTGATCGAGTACGGCCTGCACCGTTTCATTTTTCACTACGACGCACGCTCCCGCTTAGGTCGTAAGCTCCTTTACCAGGCGCACCTGTCACACCACGAAAATCCAGGAGCGACGAACAAGATTTTCGCAAGCTTATTCTTGAGTGCACCACTCGCTGCCGCGTACTGGCTATTAGCATGGGCAGCGACAGGTTCGTGGGCAGCAGCATCCTGGCTTTTCATCGGAATGGCAGCCGGTTACTTTTGTTACGAGTGGCTTCATTTTCAATGCCACCACGGAAGAAGCCGTCTGCGGCTGTTAAGGTATCTTAGAAAATATCACCTGCTGCACCACTATAAGACTCCCGGACTGCGCTTCGGCGTTAGCTCTCCATTGTTTGATCTTGTTTTCGGCACTTTCCGCCCACATTCGCAACCGCCAGCGTGAGCAGGTTTGCCTGCTAAAAAGCGATTGCGAGTTATTCGCCAGGGGAGTAGGATGAGTGCCGATCCCCAACAGCAAGAATCCACAAATCCACACGAAAACTGCTCTTTGAGTCTTCCCGAGTGAACGGCAAGCCGGTCCTTCAGCCTTAGGAGGTGCTATATGAAACCCAGCCGCCAAGTCTTGAGTGTACTTTTTCTTTTAGCCTTTGCATTTATTTTTCCAGCTTACGCACAGGTGAGTACCGCTGATCTCACCGGACGCGTTACAGATGAACAGGGCCGCGTCGTTCAAGGAGCGACTGTTACTGCGACCAATAAGGGTACAGGAGCTGCGCGCACTGTGACGACGGACGACGCGGGGGAATACACAATTACCCAATTGCCTCCCGGAAAGTATGATTTATCCGTCGAGGCCAAGAACTTCAGCAAAGCCTTGGCCCAGGACTTCGAACTGAACGTAGGTGCGAAGGTAACGAAGAATTTCGAGCTACAGCCGGGCGAGGTAACAGCCACAGTCTCGGTATCAGCCGAGGCCGCCACGGTTAATACAACGACTTCAGAGATCGGCAAAAGCATAACGCCGACGGAGCTTCAGACCTTTCCTCTGCTTAATCGAACATTTGCCAACTTATCAATCATTGCGCCTGAGGCGCGGCCAGTTGGTACCTTCGATCCAACAAAAACCCACGTCGGAAATGTGGCCTTCAGTGGTGGTGACGGCCGGCAGGTGGACGTAAACGTCGACGGTGGCGACAACAAAGACAATGTTGTCGGCAGCCTCCTGCAGAACTTCGCGTACGAGGGTATTCAGGAATTTCAGGTTTTAGAGCATCGCTGGACCGCAGAGAGCGGCCGCTCTGTTGGCGGCGTGGTTAATGTGGTCTCGAAGTCAGGAACGAATGACCTACATGGATCAGGCTTCTTTAACTTTCGCAACCAGTCGTTGCGCGCAAAGGACTTCTTTGAAAAACAAACCACGGATCCGAAGCCTAAGTACAACCGCGAAGAGTTTGGCGGCTCTGTTGGTGGCCCATTCGTCAGAGACAAAATGTTTTTCTTTGCCGCATTCGAGCGTTTTAGAGAGCGGCAGAATTTACTTGTCAACCCAGCCTTGCTTCCGGAGATTGCGGCCATACCGGGTGTAACCGCGTCGTCTACGATCCCGCTGCCCTATAACGACACTCTGCTAACTGTGAAGGTGGACCATCACTACAGCAACAAGCAGACACTGCTGTATCGGTTTGCTTATCAGAAGAACGACTCACCCAATGATCAGTTCGATCCCGGGTTACCTGCTGATCTCACTGGGGGCAACCTGAATAACAACCGGCTCTATAGCGTTCTAGGCAGCGATACTTACACGTTTAGCCCGAGAACGTTGAACGTGTTCTCTTTCCACTATCAGGATTTCAAGAACGCAATTCTCGGTATCACTACCAATCCGAACATTGTGTTCCCCTCAGTACAGACTGGCGCCAATGTGAATGTGCCCCAGCAGACGATCGAACGGAAGTTTCAGTTCCGCGATGACTTCTCTCTGTTAAAGGGCAAACATGCCATGCAGTTTGGAGCAAACTACATCAGAACCGAGCTCCAGGGCTTCTTCTTTTTCGGTGCCAACGGATATCAGATCTTCTTCTTCGACAATCCTTTGGCGATTAAGAACAATGTGCACACCAGTAATTGCCCAACCGTTCCAGCAAACCAGGGTTGTTATCCCCTCGGTTTCGCGACTCCTGGTGCTGTTAGAGAGATAACCTTCAACACTGGTTCGGGAGACACTGGTCAACCACCATTCCACCAACTGGCTTTGTATTTTCAGGATGATTACAGGGTCACACCGAGACTCACGTTGAACCTCGGACTGCGGTGGGACGCCAATATAAAAATGCTGATCGATCAAACCAACAATCGCACCATCAGACTGCTCAGTCTGCTGAACAATGGACGCGCTCGCGCGATTGCTGGTGACGCCGATCAGTTGAAGAATACAACCACCAGTTATAGGGAGTTCCAACCTCGTGTCGGATTCGCCTGGGATACGACAGGTACAGGTCACACAGTGATCAGGGGAGGATATGGGATCTTTTACGATCAGGTCTTCCAGAATCTGATACTGTTTGCGAAGCAGCAATCGAACGACACTATCTATCAAACCGTTCTCGATCAGGTGAACGACTCGGTTGGCGTTGGTCAGCTAGCGGGATTCAGATTCGGCGTCGACCCGCTGCCGGCACCACCGGCGAGCTTCTCGCCGACCAATCTCGAATTTGGAGGCTTCGGTCGAATCAATGATCCACTACTGAAGGATCCGTACGTTCAAAAGTGGTCCTTAGGAGTTGAGACCAAACTTGGCCAAAACTACGTCCTCTCGAGTGACTTTGTACACACCCTGGGACTTCACGAAAACCGCGTGGTTAACATCAATCCGCGCATTCGAAATATCTGTGATCCCAGTTTTCCGGGTTCGAATCCCGCGTCGCCTCTCTGCGTTAGAGGGAGCAACACCAGATTCTTCGACAGAGCTTTTGTCGATGCCGGGCTTGGAGCCGGACGGCTTGAGCAGATCAATATGTTTACGTCCACAAATCGATCTCGATACGACAGTTGGGTCACAACTCTTCGCCGTCGAACTCTCCACACGCTCCTTTCGGCGAGCTATGTCTTGTCCAAGTCTCAGGCTTGGGGGGGACAACCGACCGCTTCGTATAGTGGCAATGGCATTGCAATTACTCTTGAGAACCAATTCAAACCGGAAGAGTTCGGGCCAACACGAATCGACGAACGCCATAGAATAGTCGCGAGCGGGATATTTGACTTTCCGCACGGATTCCAGCTTGCGCCGATCGTCCAGTTTGCAACGGCTCGACCTTATGCACCACTTGCCGGCATCGACATAGATGGCGATGGACGAGTTTCTGTCGATCGAATTTGTGCGGGCGTCGATGCCTTGAGTCTTCTCCGGGCACAAGTGGCTGGTCAGGCGGTGCCGGCCGCCGCTACAGCCCTGGGTTGCACACAGGCACCAGTGAACGATCAACGCGTTGGGTTTGTCGTTAAGAACGGACAGATTGAAGAACGTAGCGGCCGATTTTTCAACGTAGATCTGCGCGCTCAAAAGACCTTCAGCCTGAGCGAGAATGTCAAAGTGAGGGGTTACGTCAACTTCTTCAATCTGCTCAATCGCGAGAATCTCTCCTTCGGAGGACGTTTAGGGCAGAGCGCTTTAAGTTCAAGTCTCTTCCTGCAGCCGGTAGCGTTGTACGGTCCTGGCTTTGGTCCTCCCGTCGGATTGCCATTCACGGTCCAAATTGGTGGGCGAATCGAGTTCTAGGTATTTGCTCGGATCTTTCTGACTTCTTAGACGCCGAACTCCCACTCGGCGTCTTTTCCCACGTTCGTCATTTGCTTTTTGGCTCGCAGGTCACCCCATTTACGACAGCTCTGCGTTTCAAGCAATTCTACTGAGAATGTCGACTGGCGGCATGCTATGCCTCTCGACAAGTGTGTCAAACATTTTTGCAGGGCCGACATGTCTGGACCGATCGGGTTTCAGCGTCGGGCCCCTGTTACGCTACGCTTATCAGAATGATACAGAATCTCTTCCTTGCACTGCTGACATTACCAACCGCAATAGCAATCTCTCACAGCGTCCAGGCTCAGCAAACCGTTGACCTCTCAAGTCCGATTCAAAATGGCTCGACGACACGGTTCCTGGATTTGGTGCGAAAGGTGATGCCGGACGCTGGTGCCGATGCGACGGCTCAGAATACGATTCCACTCAGAAGCATCGTCGCGCCGCGTGAGAAGGAACCTATTACTGGTCCAATCAAGTTTGAATTCGAACCACACTGGTTCAACAGCGAAGGTAAACGGCTCCTGATGTTACGTCTCGATCTAACTGCGGACGATGCCAATCAGGGGACACCTTATGAAGGTGAGGCAGTCGTGCTCGCGGCTTTCGCTGCGGAGCCTACCGTCACTCTGTTAGACGCGTTAGAAATCAAGACAGACAGGTTCACAGGTTTTTGGAATGATCAGCCGCTATTTCACCTCGACGCCAAAAACGACGCGTTCATCGTCTATAGCACGCATTGGAATGCCGGCGAGAGTTATTCGAGGCTGGATCTTTTATTTGTTGATGCAGGCCGGCTGAAGTCGATAACCAACCAGTTCCTTTTCGAAACTCAAGGCTGCGGTGCAACCTTCACCGAGACACCTTCCTTTCGCGCAATCGCCGTTTCGGGAAGAAAGTATCCGGACGTCGCAGTGCGCGTGAAGTTAACCAAGAAACCTGATGAATCGTCTTGCCCAAAGCAGACGTGTGGTTACACCAGGTATTATGAAGGGCTCTACCACTGGAGTCCTCGCAAACGGAGATACGAAGGTGGCTCGCGACAACTCGATACCCTCGCCAGATTCAACTACAGACGCATCTCATCGCCCTGATTGCTTTCACCCGGTCACTCGCTCTATTATCTGCGTCACCCAGAATAAACCTCCCGAAAGTTTCTCTGCCCAGTTTGGTTCTCACTCCCAGAAAATTCTTCGCTCCGAACTCTGTTCATCCCAGAAGCTGAGTTCTAACAGACGCGAATAAATAACGGACGCTCCCAAACTCACAACAACCTAACTTTCTGGAGGTTATATGAAGAAAACGCTTGCACTGTTTGTTCTTATAGGTCTCTCTCTCACAGCGGTGGTGCTCACCGTAGTTCACGGCCAGGACTCTAACGGCAATTCTAAATTCCGTCGCATGCGCGCCGATAAACGAATTCCTAATCAATACATCGTCGTACTCAAAGACAGCGTTGCTGACGTCGATGGCGAAGCTGGTCGTCTTGCGCGCGACTTCGGTGGCGATCGCGAAGCCGGCTATACCTATCATCGGGCCATCAAGGGTTTCTCAGTGCGCATGCCTGAAGCACAAGCCGCAAAATTGGCCGGCGATCCGCGTGTCGCATTTGTCGAAGAGGATGGCGCGGTCAGTATGGTGACCACGCAAACAGGCGCGACATGGGGACTCGACCGCATCGATCAACGCGATCTGCCTCTCGATGGAAACTACAACTACAACGCGACCGGCAGCGGAGTAAAAGCCTACATCATCGATACCGGAATCCGCGCGACGCACACGCAAATCGCCGGGCGCGTCATTTCCGGATTCACTGCCATCAATGACGGTCTGGGCACAAACGACGGCAATGGACACGGCACTCACGTGTCCGGCACGGTGGGCGGTACAACTTATGGCGTTGCGAAGAACGTCACACTTGTGGCTGTTCGCGTGCTCGATTCGAGCGGCAGCGGCACCAATTCCGGCGTCATCGCCGGCGTCGATTTCGTCACCTCAGATCACCAGGCGGGCCAACCGGCAGTGGCCAATATGAGTTTGGGTGGTGGGATTAGTTCGGCACTGGACACCGCAGTCACTAATTCGATCAATGATGGAGTGACTTACGCGATCGCAGCCGGAAACGACAACCTTGATGCCTGCGGCACGTCTCCGGCGCGAGTGGCGAGCGCGATTACTGTCGGCTCCACGACAACGAGCGACGCGCGCTCCTCATTCTCGAACTTCGGTACTTGCCTCGACATCTTTGCTCCAGGCAGCAGCATTACGTCGTCGTGGAATACGAGCGACACGGCGACCAACACCATCTCAGGTACGTCGATGGCGACGCCACATGTTACGGGCGTCGCGGCTTTGTTTTTGGAAACAAATCCGACCGCTTCGCCGGCGACGGTGACCGCGGCAATCATCAACAGCTCGACTCCAAACAAGGTGACCAATGCTGGAACAGGATCGCCGAACCGGTTGCTCTACTCGCTATTGACCGGCGCTCCACCGCCGCCGCCTCCGGGAACAGAGTTGTTGCTGAACCGAGGTTTCGAATCTGGGAATGTCACCTGGGTCGCGACTGCGGGCGTGATCACAAATTCAACTCAGCAAACGCCTCGAACCGGTTCCTGGTATGCATGGCTTGACGGTTATGGCACAACGCACACCGACACGTTGTATCAGCAGATAACACCATCGGCCAGTGCAACAAGCGTGACGCTGAGTTTCTGGCTGAAGATCACTACGGCGGAAACGACGACGACAACAGCCTTCGACAGGTTGCAAGTACAAGTGCGCAACTCGAGTAACACGGTGCTCACGACGCTTGCGACCTATTCGAACCTGAACAAGACGAATGGTTATGTGTTGAAGACTTTCGATCTGACTGCCTTCAAGGGCCAGACTATTCGCATCTACTTCCTCGGCACGGAGGACTCGTCATTGCAAACTTCGTTTGTGATAGACGACACCTCCTGCACAACGCAGTAGGCCAAGCGATCTTTCGCCGCAAAGAGGCACAAAATAAGCACAAAAAGTGAAGCAAGCTTTTGTGACTTATGTGCTTCTTTGTGGCCGAGACTGACAGTTCGCCCCGAACAATCCCGTCACTCGCTTGGCGAGATCGTCCTCAGTCATTGTTACGTCGACCTCAATGGCGGGCACTTCCAGGTGCGCCGTTTCCTCGCGGAGGAGATCCGTGAACATCCGATCGCGCTCAAGCAGGTTACGCAAGGCTCTTTCCGGATCGGTGGTCTTGGCGAGAAATCCCGACGCCGATCCACCCCGACTCTCAACCACTGCCTGACGGAAGGCGGGCGTCGGAAGGAGCCAGACGGCATGAGCAGGAACGGAGAGGAGAGGCTTGACAAGGCGTGGCAACAGTCGGAACCCCTCCACGATGACACCGGGCTCACGTGGGAGACACAGGAGGTCTTCGATGATCATGTTGAAGCCTTCGCCCTGAAACCAGTGGAATGTCTCGAGCAAAGTTTTCGGGGAACGGTTCACCCATCGCTCATCCATGTTCATGGCCATGAACCTGTGCAGCAACGGGGAGTCTTCGGGTGTGCTCCGGCGCGCGTGATCCGCCATCACGTCGTCGGTCGCGTAAACACGTAATCCGTGCAGAGCCGCTATCTGGCGAGCGATGGTCGATTTGCCTGCACTGCTCCCGCCGCCGATCCAGTAGACGTGTTGGAGTTGTTCCCGAAGCGCTGTACTGCCGGCAGTCTCTTCGTGCCGCTTACGTAACATACTGTAGAGGCGTTCTGTCTGCTCGATGCAATCACGTTGGCGAACGTTAATTAGACAACAACGACACCGATACTACTACCACCAGCAACAGCGCGAAGGCACCAGCGCAGGCGCGCCACCAAAGTCCTGTCTGCTCACGTTCTTTTGTCTCCTCGCCTGATGGCCTTAGTTCGCGCAGCCATATCATGTGAGTGTAGGCTTGCATCTCGTCAAGACGTGAATGTACCGGAACGTGAAATCGATTGTGGAAGGGATTGTGATATGGGTCGTGAATTCGTGTCAGCTTCATGGACTGCTACTCCTCGCTCGCATGCGCTGAAGGACTCAGCGCCGCGTTTTGCAGCCCTTCGAGCAATGACCGTGCCGAATGATGATCTGGATAGACCTTTAAGAATTTTGCGACCGGCGCACCAAAATGAAGGGTTTGCTGCGCATTTGGTTCGCCCTGTATACCAACTCGGGCGGGCTTGATGTATTTTGAGGCGCAGCCATGTTCCGCGTGACATCAGTAGTTCTGGCGGTGTTCTTCATCACTCACGCTTGCCTGCCGCAGGCGCGTTCATCGTCGCCAATATTTAAAGAGGTAGCCGCGCAGGTCGGACTCAAATTTCAACATTACAACGGAATGACCGGAAAGTTTTATCTGCCGGAGATCACCGGCAGCGGCGCGGCTCTGTTTGATTTTGATAACGATGGCGACCTCGACGTCTTTTTGGTTCAGGGCAACGTGCTGGAACCAAATACCAAACCAACAGAGACGCTGTTTCCGTGGCGCGGTGTGGAGTCGCCGCGAGGCAAACTCTTTCGCAACGATCTCACGCTCGGCAAAGACGGTCGCCGTTCGCTCTCGTTCACGGATGTAACTCAACAGAGTGGCATCGTCGCTAACGGCTATGGAATGGGTGTGGCTGTCGGCGATATCAACAACGACGGCTTGCCCGACTTGTACCTTACGAACCTCGGTTCCAATCAGATGTATCTGAATAAAGGAGGGGGGAAGTTTGTCGACGTCACGAAAGAAAGCGGGACCGACGATACGCGTTGGAGCACCAGCGCATCTTTCTTCGACTATGACCGTGACGGCTGGCTCGACTTGATGGTCGTAAACTACGCGGACTTTTCCGTGGCTAATAGTCCGACTTGTTTCGCCGCCACCACCGCGAAAGATTACTGCACGCCGCGCGTCTTTCGCGCGCCGGGCAACCGTCTCTTTCACAACAAGGGCAATGGAGTTTTTGAAGACGTAACCGTTGCGGCCAAAGTCGACAAGGAGTTTGGTCATGGATTGGGAGTAGTCACCGCAGATTTCAATGACGATGGTTGGATCGACATCTATGTCGCCAACGATGGAGATCACAACCAGCTTTGGACCAACCAAAAGAACGGCACCTTTATCAACGAAGCGCTTGTGGCGGGTGCTGCGATCAACAGAAATGGTCAAGCCGAGGCAGGCATGGGAGTCGATGCCGGAGACTTCGACGGCAATGGCACGGAAGACATTTTTGTGACCCACCTGATGGACGAAACCAACACTCTTTACGTGAACCTGGGCCAGGCGCTTTTCGAAGATCGTACTCGCGAGGCTGGATTGGGAATGCCCGGACGTCGATTCACGGGCTTCGGCACGCTCTTCTTTGATTACGACAACGATGGCTGGCTTGACTTGCTGGTCGCGAACGGAGCTGTGCAACTGTTGCCGGATTTGGTGCGTGCGAAAGATCCTTTTCCCCTGGGTCAACCAAACCAGCTTTTTCGTAACAACGGTAAAGGGAGTTTTGTTGAAGTGGTGGACCAGATCGGACCAGAGTTGCAGTTACTCGAGGTTAGCCGTGGCGCTGCTATCGGTGATATTGACAACGATGGTGACACTGATTTTCTAATCACCAACAACAATGGTCCAGTAAGGTTATTTCTCAACCAGGTTGGAAATCAAAACCATTGGTTAGGATTGCGCTGCGTTGGAAAGACCGGGCGAGACATGTTGGGAACGCAGGTGGAGATCGTCCTTTCGGCGAACAATGTTTTGCGGCGGCGAGTGAGAACTGATGGCAGCTATCTTTCCGCGAACGATCCTCGCGTGCTGATGGGATTGGGCCAAGTTGCGCGAGTACCGGCGGTGCGAGTGCGCTGGCCAGACGGCACGACTCAAGAATTAAAGGACCTACCGATTGATCGGTACACAACCTTGAAGCTTAACAAATGAATTTACCTCCTGTGATTTTTTGTATCCTTTGTGCCTTTTCGTGGCCACAGACTCCACTACATGGGCCAGACCTGACGAAGCTGGAGGAGAGTGTTCGCGCCCAGATAGAAACTGCACAGGCAGCGCTGACTGCCAAAATCAAAGATCCCGCAACATCGGCGGCAGCCTTGAGCGAAGCCTACGGCACGTTGGGCCAAATCTACCATGCTTATTCGCTCAACTCTCCAGCGCGAGAGTGTTACGTGAATGCCAGCAGCCTCGCGCCCAAAGACTTCCGCTGGATCTATCTCCTCGCAAAACTGGATCAAAACGAGGGTCGTTTCGAAGACGCTATCCGACGTTATCAACTCGTCCGCACCCTGCAACCTGATTACATCGCAGCGCTCGTAAACCTGGGAAACGCTTTTCTGGAACTGAACCGTCTGCAAGACGCCGCGGAGAGTTTTAATGCAGCACTCAAGATCGATGAGCGTACTTCTGCTGCTCACTACGGGCTGGGACAGGTAGCGTTATCGAAGCGTAACTACTCTGAAGCTGTTGACCATTTCGAGAGAACACTGGCCCAGGTTCCGAGTGCCAATCGCGTGCACTATTCACTGGCGATGGCTTATCGCGGCCTCGGAGCCGTTGAAAAGGTAAAGGCCCACTTGGTCCAACAAGGACCGGTGGGCGTGCGAGTATCGGACCCGCTCGTCGATGGTTTGCAGGATTTGATCGAAGGTGAGCGGGTGCACCTTGCTCGCGGCAAGATCGCGTTCGAGGCGCAGAGGTACGTAGAGGCTGCGAGTGAGTTTCGCAAAGCGGTTGCGGCGAGTCCCGACAGCGTTACGGCTCGCATGAACCTGGGAGCGGCGCTCACTCAGATTGGTGACCTGCAAGGTGCTGCCGAGCAGTTTGCGGAGGTTCTTCGTCTCGACCCCGGAAAAGTCAATGCGCATTACAACCTGGCCGTTGTCTTGGCAACGCAAAACAAGCACGCGGACGCGATCGCACATCTGCAATCTGCTTTGACTGCCGCCCCTAACGATGTCGGTGCGCGATTTCTACTCGCCCGCGAGCTGACAAAATCGGAGCGTTGGGACGAAGCGTTGGATGCTCTTGAAAAAGGTCATGCGCAGCACCCGGAAAAAGCGGGCACCGCTGTCGTGCTCGCGTATCTGCTTGCAACGTCACCACGACTTGAGCTGCGCAATGGGTCTCGCGCGCTCGATCTCGCCGAACGCGTTTACAAGGCGACGGGTGCGTTGCAGCATGGCGCAGTCGTAGCGGCTGCTCTTGCTGAACTCGGGCGTTGCAATGAGGCCGCCGAGTGGCAGCGTCAAATGATCGCCGCGGCTGAGGGAAAGGGCAACCCAGATCTTCTCGCTAAGCTGAGAGCGAGCTTGAAGTCATACGAAAACTCCCAATCATGCCGCCCAACTGACACCTCGCTCCTCGATTCGTTATTCTTGTGAAGCGACCTTCTTCATCAGATCGTAGAGCTTCCTGGTGGTGTTGAGGTTTCTGATAGTCATGTCTCGATAGATCTTCCGGCTCGAGAGTTTCAACATGTTCGTTCGGTTGATCTCGCTTACTTGTGCCGACCACAAGAGCGTACCGGGACGATAGAGGACCTCTTCGATGTCATTCTTCGCCGCTAATTCATCGAGGATCTTTTCCGAGTCGATTGTGTGACGGAGAAAGATCACGTTGTATCGCCAACGACTGTCGCCATCCCAGCTCCGAGGTAAAGTCTCCACAAGTTTTGCCATCTCGGGAAGACTCCGCACGACTACTTTAGAATCGAGCTGATATTCTTTCGCCAACATTCGCTCGATTTTTCTTTCAAGCTTCCGCACGTCGTCTTCTTTTGTTTTGAAGATGACATTTCCGCTGTTGATGTAGGTCGTGACGTGCGTGAACCCGATCGCCTCAAAGCTCTCTTTAAGGGAGCGCATGCTGATCATGTTGTTGCCGCCAACATTGACGCCGCGCAGCAATGCAACAAACACATTGAGACGTTGTGTCATCGACTTCGTCACTTCTTGAACAACTTCGCAAACGCCTGACGAGCATCGGTCGGAGGCCCCGATGAAGTTTCGCGCTCGACCACAGTTCGGGGCGTAAACAGCTCGCACGTGTTGCGCGCGTTCTTGTTCACTATCTTTGCGGTGATTGGCTTACTGCATTCGAAGCGGGCGCTCGGATCGAAATAGGTGCACTGGCGACAGGTGTGCAGCTCGGCGCGGCAATTCGTGCAAGTACTTTCAAAGGTGATGGTCGGCGGCGCTTTTGCTCCGCACGCCGCGCACTTCACCGTCTCACCAAACGCCATCATCCGTGGCGAGCGAGGCCCTTCACGATCGCGAGGCCCTTCACGATCGCGAGGCGCTGACTGCGGTTTTGGTCGTTGCGGCTCGCGGTCACTTTCCATGTAACCGCGCTGACGATATTTGCGGTCGCTCATCTTTGCTCTCCTCTATTATTAGATCGGATTTACAAGATTTTTCATGATAGATAGGATGCGTCTTGTAATCATGAGACATCATGTGAATCCTGTCTACTCTCGCGATCGCTTCTTCCACTGCCACAGCCCTGCCGTCACGTCTGCCGGGAGTCGATGGCCCAATTGCCGCGCCACCATGCACAACTGTCCACGATGATGCGCCTCGTGCGCAACGAAGTAACTGAGAAAGTGCACGAGATCCGTTGGGAAGTTCTGCCAGGCAGCCGGCGGGACCGCACCACCGTGAGCTGCGCCCAACCGGATCAGTCGAATAATACCCTCACTGCTGCGCTCGAGCGCGCGCGACAACTGTGCGGGACGAACCGTACGACCATCAACCGTCCGCGGAACTGCGATGCCATGACGTGCACCGAGCATCTTGATCCACATGCATCGGGCGTTGTGAATGTGCGCAGCAAGCGTCCGAACTGTGCGGCGAGGTGAACCCGGAAGAGTCTTCGACCACAACTCCGACGGCAGATTCTCAATGAGATACGTGGTCACTCGGTGGCTTGTACGCCACGCAGCAATCAACGCTTGAGCGTCTTCCGGATCTTTGAACATCGACTCAATTGCAAACTCTATCAGAAAACTCGTTGACATTCGGCAAGAATTCAAATACTTTACGCGTCGCCTTGAACACCCTAAGAGGCTGAATTCTCGCGAGCCTGCTTTAACGTTTGCATACTCACAGATCCGGCCTCAAGACACGTCTCCGTTCCTTTCACGTTTCAATACCTCTAACCAACGGGGCGCAAGACAGCCGTGATCGACAATTCAAAACATCTTCTCATCGACGTCGACGTTTCCCGAGCTTTGGAAGTGCTTAGCGCATATGTCTTCGCCGGACCCGAAGCCTGCATACGCGAGCTGATAGCAAACGCCGCGGACAGTCTTGTCCAGTTAGAATCGAACTATTCTGAAGCTCCAGAGATTCGAATCTCAACCTCCCTCGGAAGAATTCTGACTATTTCCGACAATGGCGTTGGAATGACCGAGCAGGATGTTCGCCTGAAACTCGGAACAGTATTCGCGACCAGCAAGACGGGCAACCCGGATTTAATAGGACGCTTCGGCATCGGCTTCTACTCATGTTTTCCGCTGTGCTCGAAGGTAGAGGTTTTTACCAAAACACACTCGAGTAAGCGTGGCGTGGTAGCGCTCTATGAAGGAGGCCAGTCTCTGTGCCTGAGCCAGGCGGAAGTGGAACGCCCCGGCACCTCAATTAATCTTTATCTCAAGGAGGAATACGGCGAGTTTCTCGACCAGCGTGTGTTGACGGATCTCGTGGAAGAATCCTGCGATTTCATTCCCTTCCCTATCTACATCGGTCACGGCTGGATTCCGGTAAACAGGATGGATGCACCCTGGTATCACGACGCATCCGAAACAGATCTAAGGGAAGGCCTGGCTGATCTATTCGACACTGACGAGATTCTCGCGCTTATTCCGATTCAGGAAGTTGGTCTACAGTCAGCCGTCCGGCTATCAGCGCGCGGAGTGTTGTATATCCAAACTGCACGGACAACGCCTGCCTTTCGTCTCTATTGCCGGCGCGTGCTGGTTACCAATTCGAACACCGGTATCTTCGATGAAGCGCTTCACAGTTTTATATCGGGTGCCATCGACACACCGAATGTGCCGCTCGTTTTGAGTCGAGATGCCGTGTTGCAGAAGTCTCCTGAGCTTGAATGGCTCAGAGGCCTGCTCATCGCCCGTCTTGCAGAAGGGCTGGCAAACACCGCGCGAGTCAGGAATCAACAGTTCACGCGTTTAATGGCAGAGCATGGACCAGCCATCAAGAAAGCGAGTCTGGAACATCCGATATTGCTCGATGAGCTCCGAGATTGGTTTCCTTACCGATCGTCGCTGAGGTCTTCGGTGACAGTTCCCCAGTATCTCTCTCGTCGTAAAGACAACTGCGTTATCTATTGCGACGACGTCAGCGTCGGCGGCTCTCTGATTCCACTATACAACCAGGCCAACATAGAAGTTCTTTACATGACCGATGCGGTTGACGCAGGTCTGCGCGTCGATTGGGAGGTCAATGGAGAACCGGTCAATTTCAAACGTTTAGATGTCGACCCTCCTTTGGTGGAGTCGAAAGCGGCGAAAACGAAAGTTGCGACAGATCGATCTTCGATCGAGATGCTTCGATTGCTATTTAAAGCCGCGCTCACAGAAGAGAGCTTGCAAGTGGAACTGCGACCGCTCGGTCCTGAAGGTCCAACAGCAGTGCTGGCCGTTCCCGAAGAAGAACGCCAGGCCATGCAGTTTGTGGAGATTGTTCGAATCTACGAGCAGCAGGGGCGCTTGAATGAGTTGCCGCCCGAGGCACAGTTGATGGCTGAGACAGGCATTCTCCAGATGTTCGCTAAATTCTCGACGAAAACACTTATCTTGAACGAATCGAACGAGGTGGTGACACTGTTAATTCAGCGCTTGCTGACCGGAAGAAAACTCACACCCGAACATCAAGGACGGTGGAGTGATCTAACAGCCAAACTGTTTCGAAAAAATGAACCCGTCCAAACCAGTTCTAATCCCTACCTCGATCGTCTCCTCGCCAGGTTCTTATTTGGTCAGGCAATGCTGTCATCCGGCCTGCACCTTTCGAGCGAGAAGCTAACCGTTATTTCGCAAAGCCAAACCGAATTGATCGCCTCACTGCTGAGGCAAACACATCACTAACACGTTTAGGAAGGATCGACCCATGGACTTTGAAACCTCCGACATGGAAGTAAAAAACATCACGATCGTACTCGAACGTATTCTTCCTTCCCTCGCAAAGAATCTGTATGGAGACGACTGGCGCATCTCGATCCGTGAGCTGCTCCAGAACTGTCACGACGCAATAGCCGAGCTTGGTTTTAGAGGCGTGGCAAGTACAGAGCCTCCGAAGATCGACATCATTCCCGATCCAGCCGCCGGTACGCTCACTTTCAGAGACAACGGAATTGGAATGACGCACGCCGAAGTGGAGAAGTATCTCGCGACTATCGGTGCGAGTGGGAAGCGTGAGGAGGTCGAGCGTCTGGTAAGAGCGGGAAAGTTGGATCGTTCCGCCCTCGACAGCATCATCGGTCAGTACGGCATCGGCTTTCTCGCCTCGTTCATTATTGCTGACAAAGTTGAAGTGCTAACGCGAAGCCGGATCGATCCTGGCGCTGGTGGTGTACGCGCAGTTTTCACCGGCGAAACCCGTTGGTATTCGACCGCGGATTTCAGCGCAAATCCGGGCACGGAGTTCAAACTTATGCTCAAGAAGGAAAGAATTACGGATCCGGCTACAGGCGCTACCAGTTCAGTGTTGGAATTTCTCAATTTCGAGCGCCTGAAGGCCGAAGTGCGCCGTTTTGGAGACCTGTTACCTTATCCGATCTTCGTACACAGAGAACCACTGGATGTGGAAGGAGATCTTAGCAATTCAGTGAAAGGACCATGGGAGACTAATCAGTTCAATGTTCCCGGTTTTGTCGATTATCTGAAAACACGTCATCCGAATGAAAACGAGCCGATCAGTCCCGTTGCTTTTGCTTTCGACAGAGCTACAAAACAAGTCACTGCGCACGGTCTTTTGAGTTTTCCCCGCAAGGGAAGAAATGCCGGAAGTTCCGACGAGAGTGTGGCCAGAGTCGAGTTACTTTGTCGCCGGATGTTCATTACCAACGATATCACAACGCTCTTGCCCGATTGGGCCACATTTGTTGAGGTGCTGGTAGAGTGTCCGGATCTGACACCCACTTTGGATCGCAATAACGTCATTCGACACGACCCTGCTTTTGTCGCGCTCAAACAAGCTCTGGGCAATAAGATCATTGAGACGCTCAAGTATCTGGCTTCGAAGCAGCCTAAGACCTTTGCTGAGCTGCGTAGCGAACACCGCGAGCGAATTTATTCCTCTCTCTATTCCGACTTTCAAGACGCACCGGACGGCAAGGAGACCTTCTTTAGAGCGATCATCGATCTGATTCCCTTCACCGTGATCCATCGCTCGGCACCGCAGGGAGAGGAGATGACACTCCGCCAATACAGAGACGCAGTCAAAAGGCGTCAAGAGGGTAAGAATCTCGAGTCCCCAAAGGACAGAGTGTATTACCTTCACGATCCAAGTTCAACAGGGCAGTATCGTGCGATGATTATTCAACGCGACCTCCCGGTTATTCTCGCAACACATCCTGCCGAGCCGCTTCTCCTCAAGGCATACGGTCATGTTTTTGGATCAGAGGTCAACGTACAGGACGTCAGGGAGATACTCGACTTGTATGTCGAACAAGTTGATCAGACTCCGTACGAAGCAGTGAAACAGTTTCTCTCGAGCCTGACTGAGGGCGGGCCCGACGAAGTTAATGCGGTCAAGTTTGAACCCAGCTACGTGCCGGCAATTCTCACGGTGAGATCTGCTGCCGATCCTGCACAGGCAGCGATGCTCGAGAGGCTGCTCGCGGAAGGGGGTTCGGTGCTAATTGGAAATGTAAGGAGGGCTATCGAAACCGCGCTTCTCTCCGCTAAAGACGGACGGAGTTCGGTCGCTGTAGTGCTTAATGATAACAACCATCTGGTTCGGGCAATTCGTGATTACTGCGCGCAGGGAAAGCCACTAACGGGTGTGGTGGGAGACGTCTTACACGAGATTTACCACAACGCCAGGATTTATGCCGACCCTGTCACCGCCGAGAACGCGCACTTTTTTGAGCATCGGAACGCGATTCTCGGGAGGTTACTCGAAGTGGAGCAGTCGCTCGTCGAAGCTCGCAATGACCGCGATCAGTTGAGGATCGCTTTAAAGGATCGACAACTCGCGCAGGTTCCCGATGGCATGGGCCCACGCGAGTGTGCCTTGCTCCTCACCGATCTCAGAGGCTCAACGCGGATGGTGGGCTTTCTCGATCAGGCTGAGGGCGCCGAAATTCTTCAGCAATATGCCGAAGAAGTGAATCGAATAGTAGAAAAACACGAAGGTAAAGTACGCGAGTTCACCGGCGACGGAGTGTTCGCTCATTTTGGTCTCGAGACTGGTCGTCCAGACACCGCTGCTCAGCGGGCGAAGGATTGCGCGTTTGATATACACGGCTTCACAGCGGCGTTTTTCGCTCAAGGCAAAGTCGCCAATGCATTACAGAATTCCGGAGGTATCACGATCGAGGGTTCGCGCACAGTTCTTCACTGGGCGAGAGTGATGTACGGGCAGATCGCCGGAGCACCTGCACTCGTGGGACGACAGGTTGTCGCCCTGTTTCGTGCCTGCGAGCGTGATGAGTTGTTCACAAAGTGTTCGATCATTCTGACTGGTCCATTCACATACAAGCTACATCTCCCTGTTCCGCTGGATCCATTGGAGAGAGATTTTCGACTCGACGAAAGTTTACCGGCAATGACGTTTTACCCACATCCCGCGTTCGCTCACAAGGAAAGTGGTTGAGAACGAGAGCCGTTAATGAATTGACTGCAGGCAAGTGGTAATGCTTTCGAGCATCCGTGGAATCTTGTTATGGGGGCTGGCGTTGTGGTGGCGATAGCAGTTCTCGACTTCGTAACTCTTTATTACGCGGCTGTGTAGGCCGGTCAGTCAACTATATATCCCCCAAATTTGTGTATGCCGAACAAGTGCTTGCAGCGGATTTCGCCAGTGAGCAGCTTTTATTCCTGGTTGCGTTGGCAGGCGCTGAAGTGTAGCGTTGGGCTGCTTCGCTATCGAATATCATGGTACGATTTCGCTTGAGGTGACAGATGATGACCTTCACAGTTGAGTACCAGCGAGAAGATGACGGTCGATGGTTGGCCGAGGTGATGGAATTGCCGGGAGTGCTTGCGTATGGCGGCAGCGAGAACGAAGCTATTGCCAAAGCTCAGGCGCTGGCGTTACGTGTCTTGGCCGATCGATTGGAGCACGGTGAGAGCAAGCCGGAGTTTCTCAGTATTTCATTTGCAGCAGCATGAGCAAATGGTCCTCAGCGAAAGCCAAGCGCGTTCTCGCCGCGCTGTTACGTATTGGCTGGAGCATCAAGCGTGAATCTAGTTCTCACAAGATCCTCTCTCGGCCCGGTTGGTCTGACGTCGTTTTTGCTTTTCATGACAAAGAAGAAATTGGGCCTAAGATGCTGGCGCGTATTGCAAAGAACACCGGTCTTGAACCCAAAGATTTGTAAGGTGAATGATTAATCCCACCGCCGGCCCAACAAATAACACCCCTGCGTAGCGCAACGGCGAATGAAGACAATCGGACTTATTGGTGGCATGAGTTGGGAGTCGACGGCTCTCTATTACCGCTTGCTCAACCAAAGCATCGCGCGCAAACTCGGCGGACTTCATTCAACACAACTGATTCTCTTCAGCGTTGACTTCCACGACATCGAGTTCCTGCAACAAACGAGCGCCTGGGATGAGGCCGGCTCTCGACTCCGCGACGCCGCGCAGGCACTTGAACGCGCCGGCGCTCAGTTTCTCGTTCTTTGCACAAACACTATGCACAAAGTTGCGGACGCAATCACTGCCGGCGTCAGTATTCCGCTGCTTCACATCGCTGATCCGACTGCCGATGCAATCAAACAGGCAGGCGTGCAGAGGGTCGGCTTACTGGGCACACGCTTCACGATGGACCAGGAGTTTTATCGCGGCCGGCTCGAGACCCATGGATTGTCCGTTGTTCTCCCTTTTCTAGAGGATCGCGAGCTTGTCAATCGAGTGATCTATGAGGAACTGTGTCTCGGTGATGTCCGTGATGAATCACGCTGTGAATACCGCCGGATAATTGCAAACATGGTGGAGTCGGGCGCGGAAGGCATCATCCTTGGTTGCACGGAAATCGGGATGCTTGTTGGCGTCAATGACTCGCCTGTGCCAATATTTGACACGACCGAACTTCATGCTAAAGCCGCAGCGGAGTACGCACTCACGCAGTGAAGGTCTTTAGTCACGGATAGATCATGAATGCAACTGATTACATACCCAAAGGTTGGCATACGGTTACTCCACGGATCGTGGTCGACGATTCCAGGCAGTTCGTCGACTTTCTCAAGCTGGTGTTTGGCGGCGAAGGAGACTATCTCGAAGATCGTCCTTCCGTCATAACAATCGGCGACTCACGCATAATGGTGAGCGACGTCGGCGTTCGCGAGTCCACAACTGCCTTCCTTTACGTCTACGTCCCAGACACAGATGCAACATACCAGCGCGCACTTCAGGCCGGCGCACGCAGTCTGGAACAACCAATCGATACGCCATACGGAGATCGTCGTTGTATGGTAGAAGATCGATGGGGCAATGTCTGGCAGATCGCCACCTACATGACGATTCGTGATTGACGGCTGGCTCTTCAGGGCTATAATCCCTTCACGTGCTCACATGGTCCAATAATTCTTTCAATAATCCGCTTCGCTCGGCTGAAAAAGGAGTCGCGACATGCAACATCGAAGCATCGCATCATATACGTCCTCCGAACCAACACTTTATTCACGGATGGTCCGTGCGCTCCTGTTGACTCTCTTGCTCAGCGCCGTCGCATCCGCACAAACATTTCGCGGCACGATTCTCGGCACCGTCACAGATCCAAACGGCGCCGTCGTCTCCGGCGCAAGAGTGACAGTCAAGAACACCAGCACAGGACTCGAGCGTTCGACTACCACTGACGATGCCGGCAACTACACTGTTGCCGAGTTGCCTGTTGGTCCATACGAGGTGCGCGTGGAGCAGACAGGCTTTGTATCTTCGGTGGTTTCAAATGTTGCGGTCGAAGTGTCGGCCGAACGACGCGTTGATGTGAAGCTCAATGTTGCCGGCACAGAAACACTCGTTACGATAGCCGCAAACGTGCAGGTCGAGACAACCAGCAACATGCTCGGCGGCACAATCACCACGAAGGCCGCCGAAGATTTACCAATCAACGGCCGCGACTTCACCAAACTTTTAGTAATGGTTCCGGGCGCGACCGGCGATCCTTCTGGCGCAACTGATTCCCCCGGCTCATTCGGTCTGTTCAGTGCCAACGGCAACCGCGGACGCGCAAACAATTACTTGCTCGACGGCACCGACATGAACGACGGGTATCGAAATCTTCCGGCAATCAACGAGGCCGGTGTTTTCGGTACTCCCGCGACGATTTTGCCAATCGAAGCGATTTCCGAAGCAGCAATACTTTCAAATTTCGAGGCCGAGTTCGGCCGTAACGCGGGCGCGATCGTCAACATCGTCACTAAGTCCGGCACTAACGATTTTCATGGTTCGCTGTTTGAGTTTTTCCGAAACAACAAACTCGACGCGCGCAACGTCTTTAATCCGAAACCCAATCCACAGACGGCTTTCAGAAATAATCAGTTTGGCGGCGCGCTTGGTGGCCCAATAAAGCGCAACCAGACCTTCTTTTACTTCGCTTACGAAGGTCAACGCGAACGAGTGGGATTGAATTCGACGGCCCGCGTTCCCGATCCACAAGAAATAGCGATACTCGGTGGTCCAACCAACCCGGTTATCGCGCGCTTACTGGCTCGCAATCCCTGGCCGGCGCCTAATCGCCCGCTACCGCTTTTCGACAACACAGGTCGACCAAACCTCTTCGTTACCACGCCGGCTTCAAACGATGTCGATAGTCTTATTGCAAAGATCGATCACTCATTCAACAATGACAACCAACTTACGGGTCGCTATTTCTACGGCACGAGCGATCAGTCGTTCCCGCTCGCGATTCTCGCAGGAAACATCCTTCCTGGTTACAACACGATCACACCAACCAAAGTTCATCTCGTTTCGATCTCCTATTTGAAGGTCCTTTCGCCAACCAAAGTTAACGAGTTGCGGTTTGGCTTCAACCGTTTCAAGGAAGGTTTCTTTCCGGAGGACAGCGACTTCGATCCGCGTTCGATTGGACTCAATACGGGAATCACCAGCGAGCAGGATTTTGGCTTGCCGCAGATTCGCATTCACGACGATTTGGGAATTGCCAATATCGGCGCAACGCTCTCCGTGCCGCGCGCGCGTACCGACATTAATTATCAGGTGATCGATAACTTCTCGTGGAAACTCAAGCGACACGATCTGAAGTTTGGTTACGAATTTCGGCGCACGACCGTGGACCAGTTCTTCGATGCCGGATATCGCGGTCGCCTGGATTTCGCTTCGCTCGAAGACTTTCTCTCCGGCACCTTGAGCGGTGGCCGCGCCGCGCGTGGTAACTCCACTCGCTTTACTTTCCAGAACTCACATGCGGCTTACTTGCAGGACACGTTTCGCTGGAGCCCACAACTAACACTCAATCTTGGGCTGCGTTGGGATTTCTTCGGCGTCATCGACGAGAAGAATCATTTGCTGAGCAACTTCGATCCCGCCAGAGGTCTTGTGCAAGTAGGATCTCCGGGACTTCCACGACTCTACGATCGCGACTGGAATAATTTCTCACCACGTCTCGGACTAGCGTGGAATGTGAACGGAAAAGGCAAGATGGTTTTGCGTGCTGGCTGGGGTTTGTTTTATGACGCGTTCTCGCAGGATTTCTTTGCGGGACAACTCCCGTTCAATACGTTCAATCCAGGTCCGGCTTTCAATCCGGTCGGTCCGTCTCCAATTCTCTTTTCGTTTTCGACCGTCGATACGATTCAGAACGGTGTTCCGATCTTCACAGACTTTCTCGACTCCGACGTGTTCGCCGTCGATCCGAATCTGCGCACTCCGTACGTGCAGAACTACAATTTCAATATTCAACGCGAGTTGTTTAGAAACGGCGTGCTACAAGTTGGCTACGTCGGCTCACATGGCACGAGGTTGTTTCGCTATCGAGATATCAACCAGCCTGTGAACCCGAGTGTCTCGTCCGCTCGGCCGTTTGACAATGGACCGTTCGCACCTTCTGGAGGCACGTTCTTCTACGTCAACCAGCTCGAGACCACAGCGATCTCAAATTACAACGCATTGCAAACGAGTTTCTCCGTCCGCGATCGCAGAGGCTTTTCCACGCAGATCAATTACACCTGGTCGCATTCGATCGACAATGCTTCAGACGGGCAGGACTACGTCGCCAATGCGACTCAGCCCGACAATAGCCACTGCACACGCTGCGAGAAAGCAAACTCTAACTTCGATAATCGACATCGCTTCGTCGTCACCGCCAGTTACGCAATTCCAAACTTCTCGGAATCACATCCGCGTCTCGGCAAGGGTTGGCAACTGAACACAGTGGTAACGCTACGCAGCGGCAATCCGTTTCACTTGACGCTGTTTGACGATTACAACAACACCGGCGAGTTTTTCCCACGACCTGATCTTATTGGCGACCCTTATGCAGGCACGAGCGCGCCTGACAACTTCATCAATCTGTCAGCATTCAAAGTACCCTGCACGCTTGATCCAACTGGCGACGGCAGTGCCGCATCGTGCATTCCCGGCACCTGGCATTTTGGTTCTCTTGGTCGAAACGCGCTGCGTGGACCAGGATATCGCAACGTCGACTTCTCGATCTTCAAAGACACCGACATTACGGAGAGGGTGCGCATTCAACTGCGCGCCGAGGTCTTCAACATCTTCAATCATCCAAACTTCTCTAACCCGCTGCTGCCGAGTTTCGCCGCGGACATGACCTCGTCAGTAGATCCGGTCACCGGCCGTGGAACCGGCTTTCTTCCGATCACCGTCACCCCCGACGTCGGCATCGGCAACCCCTTCCTGGGCGGCGGTGGCCCACGGAATATTCAGCTAGCGATGAAATTAATTTTTTAGCCACGCTTTTTGTGCCTCTTTGTGGCTCAGTGTGCGACATACTTGTTCTTGATCCGGATGTCGCGGTCTTTGAAGGGGCCAGTCTCGAAGTCGTAAATCTCGATCTCGAGGCAACTGCGGTCGAACATCTTCGTCACTTCGCGAAAGTCCTGGTTGACACGGCATAAGCCGTCAAAGACGAGTTGGTGTAATTGATCAGCAGGGACAAGGGGAGTCGGCAGGTTCTTGACTGTCTCGAGACAAATCTTCAAACGCCGGTTAATCGCTTCATCTTCATAACTGGAGATCTGAAACGAGTTGATTTGTTTGACCAGATTCGGATCTGCGTTGATCAGCTCTTCGAGATCTGTTGGCGAGACCTTTGCGCCGAAGAACGGCACGGTCAAATCACTCCGGCCGTAAACAAACAGAATCGGAAAACGGCTTTGCGGGCTTGCCAGTTGAAAAATGTCTACTCCCTTCGAAGCCAGCGTTTCTCGAAGCTGTGCATGAGTGATCATCCCACCGATATCGTGCAGGTTATAACGTAGCTTCGGCGCCGCACTCGTCTGCCTACCGATCGTGAAAACCAGCTCTCCTGCAGGCGTCGTCTCGACGATGTAATCAAGCGCGTTGTATTGAAAGATCATCGGCGGCGTCTCGCGTCCGAAGAGGGTGCGTGAGAGCTCACGGTCTTTCATGCTCAGTCGCCGCAAGTTAATGGTCAGATCTGTTTCAACTCCGATATTGATCTCCAGATCTGACGCTCCGTAAGAAGAGATCACAGTTTGAAAATACTGTGACAGGTGAGTGCGCAACGGTTCGGAGATGCCTTCTCCGCCGACAATGAGGTCCATTCGATATTTTTTCAGATCGAGATGAGTAGTGTCGACAAACGACTTTATGAACGGCGGGTAACCGAAGACCAAATAGCGATAATCGGGACCAAACAACTCGAGCGAGTTTTCGAGTTTCTTCTGATCGGGACCAATCGACTTCAGAATACCGACGTCGACAAGCGACATGGAGACATTCATGCCGGTGGCCCACGGGCCCAGCGCAAAACAATTGAGCAGGATGCATCCGCTGTCGCGATAGATGAGCTGATAGTTGAGTTGCAGAATGCGCTTCACGTCTTCACGCTCTTCCGCGCTGCGCACCCAGTTGTTGGGAACGCCCGACGAACCTGACGATTCATCGATCACAACACCTGCCGCAGGCAGCCTGCCATAGTAACAACGGTCGACCAAAGAGTATTTCTTGACGTAATTCTCCTTGGTCGTGATCGGCAGATCGGAAAGTCTCCAACGTCTTTCCTTTCGTCCGTCCTGGCTTTCGAGAAACGCGCGATAGGCAGGACAGTGGTCCTTAGCTTTTAAATAAACAGCGTGGGCTCGAAGCATTCCGATTCTGGCCAGCAGCGGCTGAACTGCGCCCGCACTGAGCATCATATAGGCGCGACGATCCAGGCTGATTATTCGACGAATGATCCAGAGCAACCAGAGTGTGGCCGCCGTCAGCAAGCGATCAATCAACCAGCACCTCCTCGACACTTCGCCGGTAACTCTGCGGCGGTTTGTTTGAAAAGCCGATTTTGAAAATTAGCCAAATTTGTGGAACGCCGAGTAGCTTCAAACACGATTCGGCGGCGGCTTTATTCGTTACGAGGTTGCCGTATGGATGAATGTAGAGGTCGTGCTTCGCCAACTCCAACCAGAAGCACATCAGGAAGCGCCCAGTCTCAAACGCACTTTCAGGTTCCCAGAAAGGGCCTGCGAGCATGCCGATCGTAGGGACATGGCCCAATTGCCTGCGATAGATCTTTTCGAGAATCGGACGGCTGATCGAATTCTGGAGCAACCGTGGGAAACGCGCCGCCAGCCAGAAAGATATGCGGGATGAGTTCATGCAACGATAATCCAGCCCGTCGCGAGTGCGGCGTGATGAGCGGTCGGTGAAGCGAAACCACTCGACGATCTCATCGTGGTATACGGGATTGTTTAGATCTTCGAACAGCGCCTCAATATTGCGCTTCAAAATCTGTTCGATGGTTTCAGCGGCAGTGACTTGTTTATAGGTTTGTCCCCATTCGTATGCGAGACTCGACAGCGCTTGCACAACTTCATCCGGCACAGGTTGAGGTAAAAACGAGAGGCGCGAGGTGCGGCGTGTGAGAAACAGCGCATTGTCGTAATTTGAATTGTCTCGTTCACCATCGTCACGCGCACTGCTGAGACTCAGTCTCGCAAACGGCAGCAACTCACCTTCAGCTTTTGCTATGTGCTCCGGCGTAAACTCTGACAGCGGTTTGTAGAACTGGAAGTCGAGCTTGTGTGAGGTATTCGCAGCCAAGATTTGAAGGGCCTGAATGAAGAGGCCCATGCTTAGGATGATGAAGCTACCGGTCGGATCTTCTTTTGGTAACGTGCGATGTTTTTCTATCAACAGGTCGGCAGTATCGTCTGAGACGATGCGTAAACGCCATGGCTGAACGTTATGCGGTGACGGCGCATGTATCGCCGTTTGCAGCAGCTTGTGCCATACGCTCATGCGGGCGACAGCTTATCTGATGCCACAAAGAAGCACAAAAAGAACAATAAGAAACAAACGTCTATTGGGCAGCGCCTAGAGCGCCCTCGCTAAGCAAGAGCCATTTCATGAAAAACCATTCCGGTGAGTCCGAGCTCCTCGACAGCGTCCTTGAATCGCTCGGTTCCCAAAATATAAGTGGGAAAATTGCGCGGCCGAAACATGTCCACCTCCGCCGGAACAGAAGCGCGGCTGACAATCGGCTCGTTAACTTCTCTGCCTTCACGACCACAACTGCGACACGGATCGTCACCGGGCAAGAAAGAAGCTGGATCCAGCGAGACCAATGGTTGAATTTCAAGCTCTAAAAGATCATGAGATTGATCCTTCGGAAGGCGCAGTTCGGGAGCGACCGCCGCGGGCATGCGCACATTCTTTGCACGGAGCTGAGCGTAGGCATCACGCCTGATCAAAAGAGTCCACGCAATCGCAAAAGCGAAATCAGGGAAGCGACCGGAAGCTTCGCCTGTGAGACTTCCAAACTCAGTTCCGGGTGGCAGTGGTGCTTCTTCCGGAAATCGTGACCCGATCCGCGATCTCAGTTTCTCGAGTTCTTCCAGTGTCACCGGCCACGGACTCTCAAACTCATCTGCAAACGGCTCGTTAGATATATCCACTGTCGGATACTCGACGCCTGTGGTAGCCCAAGTCGCGCCGCAAGTCGGGCACTTAACTCCCGGTAAAGTCCACTTATGCGTTGCATCGAATTCGTAATCGGTCAGGTCCTCTCGACTCTCATCCTGGTTACAATCGAACACTCTCATCATCTCGGATAAGGTACAACAGGAATGCCGTCAATATCGAATTCGTGGATCAACTCGCCCGCATATTTGTAGATCTGCTCCGCCGTGGCGTTGGGATACTTTTCGAAAAAGTCTTTCCATGCCTTGTTCCATTTGCCTCCGCGGCCGAAGCCTTTGCCGCTGTGAATACAACGGTGAACTGCTTCCGGAAGCTCCAGCGTGTACTTATCAATGTCGATGCCCGCCTTCGCGAACTTTCTCGCCAGGTCTGATGCCTGCGGAAAGACGTGATGGAATCGCGTAGCTCGCCTGGCGATGCCGGCCGCATTCGCCGCGTCACCAAGCAAAGGAATGGCAGCGGCAGCCGACAAACCTGCTCCGACATAATCGCCTCGTCCCAAACTGATTACGCCATTCACCAGGTCCAGCGCATCACCGATACCCGGAATAAACCCAGCGACGTCAAGCGCGGTTTGCAGAGCGTCAAGCCAGCTACCACCCTCCTTATCCAAGCCTAACGGGTCGCTCCAATTGAATGGTCCATTACTGACGTAGGCGTAAAGATTTGTGTCGCCGGTTGCAAATCCGAGCGGGTCTTCACTGATAAAACGTTGCAGACGCGGACTGTAATACCGCGCACGGTTGTAGTAGAGGCCGGTACTATCATTCTCACGTCCACCGTACTGCGAAGAATTACTGCTTGAGCCGGCCGCCGTCGTAGCGCCAAACGGCTCATAGGTGTATTGGGCCACTTGAGTACCAGCCGAGTCGGTAAGCGCCAGAGTTGAACCGACAGCGTCAGTCAGGAAATGAGTTGCGCCACTCGCATCGGTGCGAGTGAATAGTTGGTCCAAACCCGCAGTCAGGAAGTTTGCCGATGGCGTGCCACCAACTTTTTCCTGAACCGTGTTCGCGCCGTCGTAGAGAAACTCCGTCGCCGTGCCGTTAATCGTCTTGCGGATCCGCCGGCCCAACGGATCGTAAGCGAAGCTGGCGCTCAAACCTGGCCCACTCATCGCACTCAATTGATTGCGCGCATCCCACGTGTAAGTGTTCGTGCCGTCGTTAGTCAGGTTACCGTTGTTGTCGTACGTCAGCGTCGTGCCGGCGCGCTGCGTGAGTTGATTGTTTGCGTTGTAAGTTGAAGAAGCTAACGTTGGTGGCAGTGCGAGACGAGAGAAACTGCCCCCGATTTGAGCACGGCGTCCCGCAGCGTCATAGCCATAAGTGAGATCGCCGATGGTTGCCGTGCCTTGCTTATACGCAATACCCGTCACCTGCGAAGCGTGGTTGTACGAGTAATCCATGTGCAATCCATTCGGCAGCGTGAGCGTTGTCAAGCGATTGCTATTGTCGAAAGCAAGGCCGACGACGGTCGAGCCTTGAGTGATGCTGGTGAGGCGATTTGCATTGTCGTAGCCGTAAGTGACTGCGGTCTGTCCGGCCACAGTCATGCCGGTTCGTCGATCGGCGGCATCGTAGGTATAGGTGACTGAGCCCTGCGGTGTGCTCTGCGACGTAAGACGATCGTGGTTGTCGTAACCTAGATTCATCGTACCCGCAACGGTGTCGACCGTTCTGGTCAGGCGATCGCCTGCGTCGTATGTGTAGGTGATCGTGCTTTCGTAGATGGTCGACTGCCCCTGGACCACCGCACCAAAGCCTGAAAACGTCAATCGGTTGAGATTGTCGTAAGTGTAATTAGTGACCTTCCCACGCCGATCCGTGGACTTGGTCATGTTGCCGTTACCGTCGTAGACGTAGGTCGTGCTGCGTAGTAATGGATCCTTGATGCTGGTCAATCGATCCATGTTGTTGTAGGTGTACGTCGTCACGTTATTGCGGCCATCGGTAACCGTGAGCAAGTTGCCGTTTGCGTCGTACGTGAACGACGTCATGCCGCCGCTTGGATCGGTGATCTTCGTTAATTGATTCAGGGCATCGTAGGTGTAGCGAGTGATGTTACCCTGCGCATTGGTTACGGCAAGCACACGACCAGCGTCATCAACAAAACGCGACAACGTGCGGCCCTCAGCATCGGTCACAGTGGTCACACTGCCGGCTTCGTAACCAAACGTCGTCGTGTTTTGCAGAGGATCGGTAACCGAAGTCACCTGACCGGTTGCGTTGTAGGCGATAGTCGCCTGGTGGTTGAGCGGATCGGTAACGCTGGTTATATTCCCCTTCACATCGCGACCAAACGAGATCGTGTGATTGAGAGGATCTGTGACCGTCATCACCACGCTGAAAACCGGATCGTAAGTGTAGCTGGTGGTCGCTGCTTCACTTGTTCCAGCCATCTCCGTAACGCTGGCGACATTACCCGACGTGTCGTAACTGTATGTGGTTTGTCGATTGAGCGAGTCAGTCACGCTCAAGAGTTGATTTGTACTGGCCTGTCGCACATACGACAGTGTTTGCTGCTCGGGCTTGCCAACTGGAAAGGTATCGCTGACGACGTAACCGTCGGTGTTGAAAGTCACCCGACGCACGTTTCCTCGCGGATCTGTCACATCAGTTTGCGACACCTGCCCATTCGTTCCGATCGTATAGGCGTACAGGTAAGTCGTTCCATCTGCCTGCGTCTGCTTTGTTACACGTCCATTCGTGTCGTACGTGTTCGTCAGATAGATCACGTTTTTGGGATCGGTGATCTTTGTCATCCGATTCGACGTGTCGTAGGTGTATTGCGTGAGACCACCTTTAGCGTCGGTGACAGTCGCAAGACGGCCGCTCGTGTCGTAGGTGTAATTCACCGTGCGACCAATGTTGTCGCGTGCTTGCGTGATGCGATTCGAGGTGTCGTAACTGAATTCGATCCAGCGGCCGTTTGGAGAAGTCAGCTTCGTGAGATTGTGATTGCCGTCGCGCGCCAGTATGACTTGATTGCCATTCCTGTCGCGCATGCTGGTCATCGCGGCAAAGCGAGGACCTATAAGACCATCGGAGTCGGGGAACGTGTAGATGGTTCCGTTTCTGAGTGTTAAGTTCCAACCACCACCGTTCCAGCTCAGTATCGATTTATAGAACACGCCCGGGCTGGAGTGGTGCTCGAACGACGTATCGAAGTTGATGCCTGGAAACAGGCGGTCGTAACGCACACGTCCGCCGTCGGGCAGGATCAGATCGATGAACGCGTAGGTATTGAAATCACCAACCAGAAAGATCTCGTAAGGATGAGTCGCGCCGATGCCGAAAGGACGCGAGACCGTGTCGCGCGGACGATATGTTCTTGTCAGCGAAAGCGGCAAAGTATCCGGAATCACGAGATCAGTCGCGTTGTGCACAAACAGACCGGTGCCGAGATCGACCGGATCGCCGTCTTTACATTCGTTGCAGGGCTCTGGACCATCAGGCGGCGCGTTTGAAGGATTGGAGATCATCGCGCCGGTGAACTCGTACAACACCACACCCGGATCGGGAATGATCTGGCGACCGTTGGCGCTGACAGTTCCATGCCCGTAGACGTACCAACCCTTGTCTTCCGCGTCGTAGTTCCAGAAGTCGATGCGCGCGCCCGCGGGTTGATTCGTGTAGTTCGGATAGATCAGTTGCGCTCGCGGAGGAATGACTTGTGAGCCGCCGGGTTGAATCGTGAAGAAGACAGGAACGTTGACGCCTGCCGGCAGCGGAAACGGCGGTTGGTTTGTCGGAATCGGTGTGATGCTGAGTTGCGTGACAGTGTTCCCATCCATGTCGCGAACGGCTGTCTGGGCCGGCAGTCGCAACTCCAATCCCGGAATGTGCGGATTGGTGATTACTGTTTCTTTAGTCGTCGGTGATTGAATGTTGACGGCGTGGGCTGTATCTAACTTGGGCATCCAGATCGTGTAGCCCAGTAGATTCGTTTTACCGGCTGTGATATCGACGCCGATCTTGAAGACGCCGTACGTCTTTCCCGCGATGCTCGCAGGACGACCGTCGAGTCGCATCACTTGATGTCCGGTTGCAACATTCGCCAGCAGGAACCTGCCCGTTTGATCGGTTTGTGTCGAGACCGATTCGATTTGCAGCGACACATTGGCGAGCGGACGCCCGTTGAGCGCCAACACCTGGCCGGCCAATGCCGTGACTCCAGCTTCAGCTTGCAACGGCGGGAGTGATTGTGCTTCGGAATTCACTGGCTTGCTGCGCCAATCACCACGCATGTTACCCGCGTCAGGTATCCAGTCTTCATCGCCGTATCGATTGCCGTTCTCTTTTCCGGCGGTGGTGAAACTGAACAACGCCGGCAACACGACCCCTGTGGCATCTGTCGCGCCCTCGAAGCTGACGGTGTAAGTCGTCGCTGGCTCGAGTGTGGGCAGTGGTGTGATAAATGCGAGTCTGCCGCTTTCAGCAGGCACGATTCTGGTCGCAACGGCGCCATGTGGTCCATTGAGCGTGATACTGGCTGAGTTGATTGTTTGCACCGCCAATGGCCGTGAAAAGCGCAAACCGATCAACGTATCCGTAGGAACATCGGCCGCATCGCTCGCAGGAACAGAGCCCGCAAGATAAGCATTACCCTGCGGCACAGGCGAGTTGTTCGCTGGTTCGAAAGCAAGAGATTCGCTGTTGAAGATCTCACTCGTTTTGATCTCATTGCCGCCGCGATCGAGTCCGCCCTCGATCAAAACGTTTCCGTTAACTTGCAGAGTGGCCTTCTGTTTCTGACGGCCAACGCCCAGTCTGCCCGTTAACGCAGTGGCGGACTTGGTTTTGAAGTCCCACAGTTCGGCCCGGTTCAGCGCCTGTCCTGTCGCCGACTCACCGCCAACAAGCAACACACGTCCGTCGGTGAGTAACGTCGCCGAGTGATTCGCGCGCGCGAATGCCGGTGCAGAGATCAACTCGATGGTTTGAGTCGCAGGATCGATGATCTCGGCACTTTCAATCGTCTTATTGTCAGCACCCTTACCGCCTGCGATCAGAATGCGACCATTTGGAAGCATCGTCGCGGAATGCCACGCACGCGCCTGACGCAGTGCGAGCGACAGAGGAACGACTTCCCCGCTGCGTGGATCGCTGATGGCGATAGTCGTCTTTGGACCATCGCTGTCCTGACCGCCGGCGAGTAGCAAACGACCATCGGGCAACAACGTCGACGTCTGGCCCGTTAGCTCTCCTGCTTGTGACCTGGCTGGCATCGAAGGCCGCGCGGGCTTCGGAGGCACTATCAACTTCGTGCTACGCGGCCGCGGCGACGCAGTGCTCGCTTCGGCCATCGCCAGAGCGACGACGGGATGAAACGCCAGCAGAGAGCTCAAAATGAGGACCAAACCGTAGGTGGTAAGCTTCTTCATGCTTTGCTCCAATTCGATAATCAACGTGCTATGGATTCGTTACACTCAAATTCAGATTTCCCGTGCTGGCGCCGTTTGGATCGACGGTGATCGTGTACGTGCCAGTGACAGGAAGCGTTTGAGTCGCCAGGTTGAACGTGCTGCCGCAAGAAAAAGTAGAAGTCATCGACGTGCCGTCAGGCTTCAGCAGCGTGACGCGGACGCAACTGAACGTGCCACCGGAAACTCTCACGGTCGCCTGCTGGCCGGCAGTGCCACTGAACGTGTAACTCGCATTCTGGCCCGGCACCGTGATGCTTACATTGACTGCCGGTCCGTTGAGAGTAAGCGTGCCGGTGCCATCGACGACGTTGTAGAGAGTCACCGTCGCCTGTCCCGTTCCAGATCCGGAAGGATCGATCAGGACTGTGTAACTACCCGAGGTTGGCAATGTTTGCGGTTCGATAAAGATACTGCTGCCGCAACTGAACGTGCTCGTAAGCTGTGAACCGTCGGGTTTCAGAATGGCGAGCGTCCAGCAAGTGTTAATGCTCGAGCTGCTGTTGATACTTACGCGTTGTCCCGCCGTTCCCGTGAACGACAAGCGGGCCACCTGACCCGGAGTGCTCAGCGTTGACGAAACAGGTGGTCCATCAATCGTCGCACTGCCGCTCACGTCAACCACGTCGTACGCGTTAACTGTTATTGAACCCGTGGCCGCGCCGGACGGATCAACCAGAATGGTATAAGTTCCAGCGAGTGGCAGTGTTTGCGGATCGATGAAGATCGTGCTGCCACAACTGAAGACGCTCGTCAGTTGAGAGGCGTCTGGCTTGATGATGGCGAGCGTCCAGCAACCATTGAAGGTTGAACTACCGTTGACGCTGATTCGCTGGCCTACTGTTCCATCGAACGTCAGACGCGCAATCTGACCTGGCGTCGGCAGTGAAGCCGGCACGGCTGGACCATTTGGCGTGATCGTGCCGCTGACATCAACTACATCGTACAGACTCAGCGTCACCGAACCGGTGGCTGCGCCCGAGGGATCAACCACCAGCGTGTAAGTTCCGGTAACAGACAGCGATTGTGGCTCAATGAAAATGTTGCTGCCGCAACCGAAGATGTTCGTCAGTTGTGAACCATCGGGTTTGTAGATCCCGTAGTTCCAGCAACCGTTGAAGTTTGAAACGCCGTTCGCACTGACTCTCTGTCCGGCAGTTCCGTCAAATGTCAGCCTCGCGTTCTGACCAGGCGTCGGCAACGACACATTCACCGATGGTCCATTGATCGTTATTGCACCAGTCGCGTCTGTGACGTCGTAGAGAGTGACGTTTCCACTGCCCACTCCCGCGCCGCTGGGATCGACTACCACCGTGTAGGTTCCGGCCTCCGGCAGTGATTGCGGTTCGATCATAATCGTGCCACCGCAATTGAAGGTGTTAGTCAGTTGTGTTCCGTCGGGTTTGTAGATGCCGAGATTCCAGCAGACACCGAAGCTCGAAGTGCCGAGCACACTTGCTCGCTGTCCGGCTGAGCCGGTAAACGTGAGCTTTGCGTTCTGGCCGGGCGTGTCGATCGTCACTGGAACTGTCGGACCACCAAAGTTGATCGTTCCGGTGACGTCGTTGACCTCGTAGAGATTGATGGTGGCCTGGCCTGTGGCCGCGCCAGATGGATCTACAAGAATCGTATAGGTTCCGGTGACTGGCAGAGTTTGAGGCTCAATGAAGGTCGTGCTACCGCAATTGAAGGTGCTCGTCACTTGAGAGCCATCGGGCGCATAGAGTCCGAGAGTCCAGCAGACACCAAACGCCGAAGTGCCGTTGATACTCATGCGCTGTCCGGCAGTACCACTAAACGTCAACCCCGCATTCTGACCTGGAATCGTTGTCGTGACGTTGACTGCTGGTCCACCCGCGGTGATCGTTCCTGTGGTATCGGTCACGGCGTAGAGAGTCATCGTCATCGCACCGGTGTCAGTGCCTGAAGGATCGATCAGGATCGTGTAGGTACCAGTCGCCGGTAACGTTAGCGTATCGATGAATCCGCCACTGGTGTTGGCACTGCCCGAGACCAGCACTGAACCATCTGGCTTGTAGACGGTGATGAAGCTTAAGCCGATCGTCACTCCGGTCATTCTGAAACTGACGCGCTGGCCCGTAGTGCCTTCAAAGAGCAGCATAGCGATCTTGTTCGCCGTGGCAATGGTAAACGTCTTGCTCTCGCCAATCGCCATCAGGCTATAGAACTCAACGTCAGCAGCCGTTAACGGAGACGGCGGTACGAAGAAGTAATCAGTGCTCACACCAATACCCGCGGGTGTGGTGTCGGAGATGTGTCCTGACATCGCTCCCGCTGGCACACTCGTGGTCAGCGCGGTGGCAGTCGCAGCCGTCACGACAGAGCGAGTACCGTTGAAGGCGACACGATTACCGGTCGTGGTGGTGTCGAAGTTGCTGCCTGAAATGTTGACCGTCGTGCCGGCGGCACCAATGTTTGGGGTGAAGCTCGTGATGATCGGAGCATCGGAACCGACCGTAAACGGAGTGCTGCTCGAGGCTGTTATCCCGGCAGTGGTGACGGTGAGCAGTCCGGTCGTCGCGCCGACAGGCACTGTCGTCGAGATCTGAGTCGCTGTTGAAGCAGTAACTGTTGCCGTCGTGCCATTAAACTTAACGGTGTTATCGGACGGCGTTGCGCTAAAGCCTGTGCCATAAATAATGACTGACGCGCCGATCGGACCTTTATCAGGCGTGAATTCAATGATCGACAATTGCGAAGAAACAGAACGCGAGATCGATAACAGATTTCCGACCGCGTCGTACTTGTAAGTTACTGTCTCACCGCTCGGATCCACTACTGCCAGCAGCCGGCCCGACTCGTCGTAAATGTTTGTAATCGGTCCCGCATCGACGAGACTGAAGTTCGCCGGCGTCGAATTGGGTGCTGACACCACTACGCCGTTCTGAATCTGTGTGACGTAGCGCGAGGCCGAGGCGCGCACGTCGTAAGTGCCTGATAACAATCCTGCGATCGAGTAACTGCCGTTCGTCGCGCTCGTCCCCGAACCCTTCACGATGCCTGATTGCAAGGCTTCGACCAAGGCGCCGTTTATGGCTGCGCCATCACTCGCGCGCGAAATGGTGCCACTAATCGATCCCACATCAGCAACAGTGAAATTGAAACCATTACTCGCATTGCCTCCGACCGTTACGACAATCGGACCGGTTGTCGCACCAGTCGGAACGGTGCAGGTGATACTGGTATTGCTCCAATTGGTCGCCGTTGCAGTGACGCCGTTGAATTTCACCGTGCTGGTGCCTTGCGTTGCGCCGAAGTTTGAGCCAGTGATCGTTACACTGGTGCCGACTGGTCCGGCTCCCGGCGATACATTAGTAATCGCTGGCGCGGAAACTGGCAGAGGAACGGTAATCAACGAATCGTAGCTACCGCCCGTGACTCCTTCGATGTCGAGCTCAGCGGTTGTATTCGTGGTCGGCGCTGCTGTGAGATTCACTCCAACCCACAAGTAAAACCTGTCACTCGCGGTCATCGAGATACTCGTGCCCGTCGTGGTGCTGAACGTGTACTTCGTGAGTGTATTTGTCAGCGCGGTCGTACTGGTTGCGGTGCCGAGCAACGTTCCCGCAGCGCTGTTCAGATTTAACTTTGCGCGTGGAAACATCGTGCCTCCGGTCGTTGTCTTCCTCATCCACAACTCGAAGGTGATCGTGGAGCCTGCAGGTATTGTTCCTGCCGCATTTGGCACACCGCTCTGCGTGTCGAATTGCTTGATGACGTATTCGCCCGCCGCAACGTTCTTCAAGTTGGCAGACTGATTCGCGAGCACAGCAGCGTCGGGCGTGACTGGCTTCAGTTGAAACAGATTCGCGGTCGTTGAAGCTTCTCGATGGAGCCTGTAGGTGGCTGTCTGCGCGGCTGCGCTAATTGCGATGCTCAGCGTGAAGAGCAGACAAAAAGCAAAGTGGTATGAACTACGCCGACGCGCGTTGAAGCGGGCGATGAGTGCCATACGTGGCTCCTTTGAGTTGAGCCTCGACCGCTCTTGCGCTAAGATGGTCCAGCCCAGAACGCATCTTTTGCTCAAGTGGCAGAGGTTGTGTTGTTAGGTAGCTCCGTTTTCACCGCTACGTGAGACGGAGCTTTTGCTTTTTAGAAGTTAATACATGAGTGTTAATTCGGTTGTGCAGTTTTTCGAGCACAACAAGCCGAGACCTGTGCAAAAAATTTATCTTTTGGGAGGCATGCTTTTGGGAAGTCACTTTTGGGATCGTCGAGCGGCAACAGGATCGTCGGGAGGTCGGAGCCGCAAAACCAGAGGACCTTCAAAGCACGTGCGCGGGACTCTACTCTTAGTATCTTTTTCTGTCAACGCAAAAATTTTTTGCTGCCGCTTCTTGTGTTTCTTTGTGGCCTGGCTCTGCTAAAAATAGCTGAACGGTGGTAATCTTCGAGCTACACACCACTCCAGGATACAAAGGAGCCGAGAAATGGTGATCCGACCTCTCCAGCTTGCAGTAGTCCTCCTTACTGCCATCTTAATAGGTTTGCCATGTGCTTCAATCTCGTGTGCACTGGGACAGGAAAATCCGGTCCGCTCCAAAGCGATCCAGCCACAATGGTCCAATCTGGATTTTGAAGAAGGCGGCCTTGGTCAGGTACCAACCGGATGGATCTCGCCAACCGCACCCACCGTTGCTGCTGAACTAGTTGAAGACCAACCTAAATCCGGAAAACGATGTGCGCTGCTTCATAGCACATCGACTACCGCCGCGGGTCCCGCATTTGGAAATCTGATGCAGGCGATTGACGCCACGCCTTTTCGTGGCCACCGCGTGCGTTTCCGAGGCGCCGTCCGAACCGACGCAGGAGCTCGCGCGCAGTTGTGGATGAGAGTGGACCGTAAAGACAACCAGATGGGCTCCTTCGACAATATGCAGAATCGGCCCATCACGTCCGGCGAGTGGGCCTATTACGAGATCATAGGTGACGTCGACCCGGATGCGGTTGTGATCAATATCGGAATGATCTTGATCAATAGTGGTAAGGCATGGGTCGATGATATTTCCTTCGACGACCTCGGCAAATTAGTAGTGCTGGCTGAGCCGGCACGTCCACTGACTGCGCAGGGTCTTGATAATCTCATCGCATTCACGCGCTTGCTGGGTTACGTGCGTCACTTTCATCCGAGCGATCAAGCGGCCGCCACTGATTGGGATACGTTTACCATTGGAGCTCTCAAGGATGTGGAAACGGCAAGAGATGCACGTGATCTTGCACAGAAGCTTGAGACCGCTTTCAAACCCGTTGCACCAACTGTCCGGGTGTTCGTAACAGGCTCGCGTCCGCCACTCCCTTCTGAGCTGGTCCCACCACGAAACGCTGTATCGCTTCACGTTGTGTCATGGAAGCATAAGGGCTTTGGTCAAAAGAGCGCACAGGGAAACATCTATTCGAGCGAACGTATCACCACCGAGGCCCCTGGAGGAAAGTTACCGCCGACCACGCCCGATCCGCAAAAGCCATTCAGTGCCGATCTTGGTGGAGGTGTCTCCTGTCTGGTGCCCCTTGCACTTTTCGCAGACGCCGGTGGCACTCTGCCCCATGCAGTCGCCAAAGCGATAGATTCGCAGCCAGTTTTGTTCAAGTATTCTGGTAACGATCGAACCACTCGTCTCGCAGATGTTGCACTTGCCTGGAACATCTTCGAGCACTTTTATCCATACTTTGACGTAGTTCAGACTGACTGGCCACAAGCCCTAAGGACCGCGTTAACTGACGCGGCGAATGATCGTGACGAGAAGGCCTTTGTTATGACTTTGAGTCGCATGGTCGCGAAGCTCCAGGATGGACATGGTTGGGTAAGGGATCCCAGCGAGTCGTTCGAGTTCACTTATCCAGTTATACCTGCATGGATTGAGGGCCAACTGGTGATCACCGATGTTGCTTCCAACGGCGCGGAAGGGTTGCAGCCAGGCGATGTTGTTTTAAAGGTTGATGGTCGCCCAAGCGTTGAAGCGATTGCGGAAGTCGAGGAGACAACTTCCGCAGCCACATCGCAGTGGCGGCGTTATCAAGCTGTGAATTCATTGTTGATGCGAAATCCCGAAATCACGCTCGAGGTTAAAACGCAGACTGGTGAAACGAAGTCTGTTACTTTGCGTCGCAATGTTGGTAGGGAAAGTTTGAGTGAGATGCGACCGCCGAAAGTAAGCGAATTAAAGCCGGGAATTTTCTATCTCGATCTGAGTCGGATCAAAGACGACGACTTTCAGGCCGCCTTGCCAAAGCTCGAGAAGGCACGCGGCATCATCTTCGATCTACGCGGCTATCCGAGAGTCTCTCCGGTCGTTATTTCTCACCTGACCGAGAAGCCGGTGGAGTCGTCGCGCTGGCTAGTTCCAATAATCACGACACCCGATCATGCGAACATCACGGAATACAACACGGATGGCCGTTGGAAATTAGAACCGATTGCACCACACCTGAAGGCAAAAATAGCATTTCTGACGGACGGAAGGGCCATCAGCTACGCTGAGTCTTATATGGGAATTATCGAGGCTTACAAACTCGCGGAGATTGTTGGCGAGCCGACGGCAGGTACCAACGGAAATGTTAATCCGTTCACGCTTCCCGGCAACTACATGGTGGTGTGGACCGGGATGAAGGTACTCAAGCACGACGGATCCCGGCTTCATGGAGTTGGAATTCAACCGACTGTACTGGTCCACCGCACTATCCGGGGCGTTGCGGAAAGACGAGATGAACAACTCGAACGCGCAGTGGAGCTGGTAAGTAAGTAGTACACCCTTGGAGCAGCGGAGGAAATAACAATGTCAGACAACACGGAATCGAATTCTCAAGTGCCGGTGCGGACGCTCGGACGGACGGGTGTAGAAGTTTCACTCGTCGGTCTCGGAGGTTGGCATCTCGGCTTCAATTACATGGATGAGCAATTGAGCATTCGCATCATTCGAACGGCAATCGATAACGGCATCAATTTCATGGACAACTGTTGGGACTACAACGATGGCGCGAGCGAGCGCCGTATGGGTAAAGCTTTGCGCGATGGTTATCGCGATCGCGTTTTCCTGATGACCAAGATCGATGGTCGCACAAAGAAGGATGCTGCAAAACAGTTAGACGAATCTCTAAAACGCATGCAAGTCGAGCAAATCGATCTGGTCCAACATCACGAGATTCTTCGTTACGAAGATCCGCATCGCATCTTCGACGAACAAGGAGCCAACGCCGCGCTGATTGAGGCCCGCGACGCCGGAAAGATTCGTTTCATCGGTTTTACCGGTCATAAAGATCCACGCATTCATCTTTACATGCTCGAAGTTGCGAAAGAAAACGGTTTCCAGTTTGATACTGTGCAGATGCCGCTCAATGTGATGGACGCGCATTATCGGAGTTTTGAAAAGTTGGTGCTGCCCGAGCTGGTGAAACAAAACATCGGCGTGCTGGCGATGAAGACACTGGCGAATGGAACCATTCTCGAATCGAAGACTGTAACGGCTACCGAGTGCCTTCAATACGCGATGAACTTGCCGGTCTCTGTCGTAATCACCGGCTGCCAGAGCATGGAAGATCTCGAGCAGGCTCTCACCGCGGCACGCACGTTCAAGCCGATGAGTGAAGAACAAGTAAGCAGCCTGTTGGCTAAGACTTCACAGGCAGCGTCTCGCGGAGAATATGAACTCTTCAAGACCACGTCGATTTACGACGGCACTGCGACACATCCAGAGTGGCTCGGCGACGAACCGCCGGAGGTTCAGCGTGTAATTCAAGTTTGATAATGAGAAGCAATTGAAAGGACATTTATGCCAACACGAAGAGCAGAAGCTGAATGGAAAGGAAATCTCGCGGAAGGTGAAGGAAGATTAAAAGTCGGGAGTGGAGCCTTTGAAGGTCCTTATTCTTTCAAGTCTCGATTTGAAGAAGGTCAATCGGCCACCAACCCTGAAGAACTGATCGGTGCAGCTCATGCGGGCTGTTTCACCATGGCTTTGACTGCCGGGCTTTCACGCGCTCAGATCAAGCCAACGCGCATCCACACTGAAGCACGCGTCAAACTCGAAAAGATCGGCGACGCGTTTTCAATTACGCAGATCGAGCTCGACACCGAAGCTGAGATTCCGGGAATCGACGATGCGACATTTCAAAAATACGCGAGCGATGCGAAACAGAACTGCCCGGTATCAAAAGCACTCGCCGGCACCGAGATTCACCTGAACGCAAAGCTCTTGTCTTGAATCGTTTTGTGCTTCTTTGTGGCTAAGATTTTGTGTCTCTTTGTGGCAAATGAGAATTCTGCTGGTTGAAGATGAGCCACGAATGGCAAACGTCATCGCCAAGGGTTTGCGAGAGCATAGCTACGCTGTCGACGTGGCTCAGGACGGAGACGCTGGTCTATATCAAACGTCAATCAACGATTACGATCTGATCGTGCTCGACGTTTTGCTACCGCAGCGGGACGGATTTGAAGTCTCTCGCGAGCTACGAAGGCGCGGAAACGCCACGCCCATTCTGATGCTCACCGCGCGCGCGGCGATTGACGATCGTATAACTGGATTCGACGCCGGCGCCGACGACTATCTCACCAAGCCATTTTCTTTTCGCGAGTTGCTCGCGCGCATTCGTGCGTTGTTGCGACGCGATTCGCAGCTTCGTCCTGACGTGTTGGAGATCGCAGATCTCGTGGTCGATTCGGCCAGTCATCGCGTTTCGCGGGCCAATCGCGACGTGCAACTGACCGCGAAAGAGTATGCGTTACTCGAGTATCTCGCGCGCCGCGCGGGCCAACTCGTTTCACGATCCGAAATCGCGACCCACGTTTGGGACGATAGCTTCGATCCTTTCTCGAATGCGATCGAGGTCTATATCAACCGCCTGCGCAAGAAAATTGACGGCAACCATTCAGTCAAACTACTTCACACTCGTCGCGGCGAGGGCTACATCCTCGAGTCCCGGCAGTGATGCCTATTCCAACGCCGAAGGCGTTTGCTAATTCCAGCCCAGGGTTCGAGCGTAGCGAGAACCCTGGGAAACTAATTCGAAATATTTAATAAACCCTGAAAGGGTTACTATCGCACATACCTAACGCTTTCAGCGTCCCAGGGTTGTCGCTGCGCTCCAACCCTGGGCTGAACTTAGCGAACGCCTTCGGCGTTATCTTTTAGCACGCTGGAATTAGCCAAGGCCTTTCGGTGTTAATCTTCCATTAAGGTTGGACTGCGTATACTTGGTCCAATCGGACCGAATATGCAAAGCCACGTGCGACCGAGGGCAATCCCCCTTGCGGTATTAATTGCACTGGTCTGTCTTTCTGCCGCACAAGCACAAGTTGCTTCGCCTTCGCCGGCGCCGCTTACGCTCGATGACGCGCTGCGTCTCGCCAACGTCCAGGCATCAGCATTTCAAACAGCCATCTTAAACGAGCGCATCGCCGCGGAAGACGTGCGACAAGCACAAGCCGCCTTTCTGCCGAAGGTCAGCACGCCTCTGAGTTACATCTACACGTCGCCGGCGTTGGGCCTTCCCACAGGCGAACCACGCGTACAAAGCTTTATCGCCAACAATAGCATCGGTGAGTATGAGGCGCTGGTGAATGTTTCTGGAGACTTTGATATCGCGGGCCGGTTGCGCGCGACGCTCGCCAGAAATCGCGCACTGCTCGCGGCTGCGCACGCAGGCACCGACGTTGCCAGACGTGCATTGGCCCAGGCAGTGATTGAAGCTTACTACGGACTGGCGCTCACGAACGCACAACGTCGCGGAGCGGAAACAAACCTCGCAGCGGCCGAGGAGTTCGAACACATTACATCTTTGCTACTGAGCGGCGGCGAGATTGCTTCGGTTGACCTAACTCGCGCGCAACTACAGACTGCCGCTCGTCGCGATGAATTCGAACGCGCACGAGTCAACGAAGAAATATCGGCGGGCGCTTTGCGTGTGTTCGTCGGTTATGAATTCACCAGGCCGATCGGCACGACAGATCTGACGCTCGCGCTTCCGATCGCTTCCGAGTACCAGCAGTTCAATGCTGAGGACGTTTCTCGCCGGCCGGAGTTTGTACAGTTGGACCAACAACTGCGCGCTGCACGGCAAGAGATCAGGATCGCGCGCGCCGACCGCCTTCCTTCACTCTCTTATTCGATAAACGGCGGCTTCGACACTGACTCGCTGAAAGCACCACGGTTGAAGGAACACACCGGCGTGTCGGCAGCGATCAGTCTGAACATTCCGATCTTGGACTGGGGTGCCAGCCGGAGTCGTGAGCGACAGGCCCGTCTGCGTGTCGACATTGCCGAGAACGAAAGAACGTTGGCGTTACGCGGCTTCACGCAACAGTTCTACGCAGCGCAAGCGCAAGCCGCGAGCGCGGCAGCCCGCATCAACCAGGCACGCGAGGCTTTGACGAAAGCGCAAGACAATGTCGCAGCGTCGATCGCACGGTATCGCGCCGGCGAAGCGCAGATAGTCGAAGTTACAGATGCGCAAACGACGCTCGTTGAACAACGCAACGCGCTTTACCAGGCGATCTTCGACTACCAAACCGCACTCGCACGCTTGAAGCAGGCAACTGGCCGGTGATGAAAAAATGAGTGACGAATCAAACAAGATTCCGGATGAGGAAGTCGATCGTCTTCTGGCGGAGCAAAGGCGAGCGCGCATCGTTCGTCAGAGAAACCTGGTTCTGATTGTAGGAAGCCTGGTCCTCGTGGTCCTTCTGCTCGCCGTGCTGATCGTTTGGCGCTTGAAGAGATCTGCAACTGAGGCTGAAACCGAAGTGACGCCGACAGTCAGTGTCAAAGTTGCCAAGGCAGAGAAAGGCAACATCGCTGCGCCTGTGACAGCAATCGGCACGATCTGGCCCCGCGAAAAGGCCGACGTCAGCGCAAAAATCAGTGCCCAGATCAAGCAGATGCCACTGTTGAAGAATAAGGTCGTCCGTGCAGGCGAAGTCATAGCAGTATTGGAGTCACGCGATCTTCAGGCCCAACGGGCCGAGGCAATCGCTGCGCTAAACGAAGCTCGGGCGAACGAGCGCAGTCTTATCACCGGCACGATTCCAAAAACAAACGCGGAAGATCAGAAGGCTCTGCTCGATGCGCGCGCGAAAGTAAACAACGCCCGCGCGACATTCGAACGTCGTCGCGCGTTGTTTGAGAAAGGCGGAATCTCCAAAAAAGATCTTGAAGCATCTCAACTTGAACTGACAACGGCCGAGGATGAGTTGCGCCTGCAGGAGCAAACGGTCGCGTTGCGATCGCGCTCATTGAATCCAAACGATCGCGCGCTCGCGGCGGCGCGAACGGCACAAGCGCAACAACGCGTCGCCAATCTCGACGCGCAACTGAGCTACGCGACGATTCGCTCGCCAATCACCGGCATCGTCACTGATCAGTTTCAGTACGAAGGTGAATTCGCTTCATCCGGCGGCAAATTGGTGACGATTGCCGACACGAGCTCAGTGATCGTGAAGGCGCCTTTTGCCGACACTGCCGTCGCTCAACTCAAGCCTGGCGACAGCGTGGCAGTCGTCCCGACGGATACCTCAGCGGAAGAGATGCACGGGCAGATCACGCTGTTGGGTCGTTCGAGCGATCCAACGAATCGCACAGTTGAGGTTTGGGTGACACTCGGCAACGGCGACGGAAAGTTGCGCGCGAATGGTGCGGCCCAGGTGACCGTGTTCGCCAATTCCAAGAACGACGCCATTGTCGTGCCTGCTTCGGCGGTAACACTTGAAGCAAGTAACGCAAACGAAGGCACGGTGATGGTTGTCGACGAGCAAAATGTGGCCCACGAAACAAAAGTAACCATCGGCATTCGCACGCCCGACAAGATCGAGATCGTTGAAGGGCTTCAGGGTGGTGAGACGGTTGTAGTTGAAGGCAACTACGCGTTACCTGACGGAACGAAAGTCGAGCCGCAGATGAACGCGGATAACGCGGATCAGAAAGAACCTTAAACGCTTTTCTGATCCGCGTTATCCGCGTTCATCTGCGGCCAAATTTCAATATGCAGCTTGCTCGCGTCGTTTCATATCAATCGCGCGCGATCGTCGTGATCGTGGCGTTGCTCTGCGCTGCCGGACTTTATGCTGCATGGCAACTGCCAATCGCCGTCTTTCCGCAAACTGACTTTCCGCGAATCGTGATCATCGTCGATAACGGCGAAGCTCCTGCTTCACAGACGCTCGTTTCTGTCACACGTCCGATCGAAGAGGCTATGAACGGCATCCCGGGCATCGCGCGGATCAAGTCAAAGACTGCGCGCGGCTCTGCTGAGATCAGTCTCTACTTTGATTGGGGCGGCGACGTCATTCAGGAACTGCAACTGGTCCAAGCGCGCATGTCGCAACTGCTTTCAACACTGCCGCCCACCGCCGAGATTCGCAACATCGAGCGGCTCACCTTTGCCGTCTTCCCTGTCGTCGGCTACAGCCTGACTTCAGACAAACGCGATCAGGCAACACTTACAGATCTCGCCACTTATGTTGTTCGACCACAACTGGCGCGCTTGCCCGGTGTGGCGATCGTTGGTATTGCGGGTGGGAAGACGCGCGAGTTCCACGTCACGCTCGATCCGGATAAGTTGGCAGCCCACAATGTTTCGGCGCAACAAGTGGCCGAGGCGATCCGCAACTCGAACGTCATTGTCTCGCCTGGTCTGATCGAAGAAAACCACCAGCTCGAGTTGGCATTGATCAGCGGCCAGGCTAAGCGACCTGATGAGCTCAACAACATCGTCGTGGCGATGGTGAACAACGCACCAGTGCTCGTTGCAGACGTAGCGACAGTCGCGCCCGGTGTAGAACCGCAATATACGATCGTCACTGCCGACGGACACAGAGCCGCGCTGGTAAACATTAATCGACAGCCGGACGCTAACACCGTGGCAGTTGTTGATGAAGTAAAGTCCGCACTGAATGCGATGCGGGGGCAGATTCCCAAGGACGTGCGCGTCGCAGCTTATTACGATCAATCGTTACTCGTGCGCGCGTCGATCAATTCGGTTCGCGATTCGATCCTCATCGGTTTGTTGCTATCGGTCGTAATCCTGTATGCGTTTTTGCGCAACTGGGGCACGACATTCGTCGCGATCCTTGTGATTCCGGTCACAGTGCTCGTCACTTTTCTGGCGATGTGGCTCGCGCGACTCAGCTTCGATCTGATGACACTCGGCGGAGTCGCAGCGGCGATTGGTTTGGTCATCGATGACGCGATCGTCGTGGTCGAAAACATCTACACGCACATGTCCCGCGGGCAGTCCCGTCGAGAAGCAGTTCAGAGTGCGGTTTCTGAGATCACCGTTCCGATCATCGGCTCGACCGTCACGCCCGTAGTCGTGTTTCTTCCGTTGACCTTGCTGACAGGAGTCACGGGAGTATTCTTTCGTTCTTTGGCACTGACGATGTCGGTGGCGTTGCTGACTTCACTAGTGCTTGCATTGGCTTTTACGCCGGTGCTGGCGGAGCGATTCGTTCGCGCTGAGCCGGGCGACTTCCCCGCGGGCGAATCAGAAGACGAAGAAACTCACGGAAGATTTCTGGACGCGATCATCAAACGCTATGAATCCGTGCTCGCTGTGGCGTTGGATAATCGATGGCTCGTCGTTGCTACGATCGTCTTTGTGCTGGCTGGTTCATATCTCTTGTATCGAACTCTTGGCTCCGAGTTTCTGCCGGTGTTCGATGAGAGTGCTTTTGTGCTCGACTACTGGGCGCCCGCGGGTTCTTCACTCGCCGAAACTGATCGCATGCTTCAGGACGTCGAAGAACTGTTGTTGAAGACTCCGGAAGTTGAAAGTTACTCGCGACGTACTGGCCTCGAGATGGGGTTGTTCGTGACTGAACCAAACAGGGGCGATTTTGCGGTAAAGCTGAAGGAGGGGCATAAACGCAGCACTGAAGAGGTGATTGCGAAGCTTCGTGACGAGATCGCCGAGTCGGAGCCGGCGCTTGAGATAGAATTTGTCGGTATCGTGCCGGACGTCATCGGAGATCTACAAGGCAATCCCGAACCGATCGAAGTGAAGCTGTTCAGCGAGGATGCGGCGGCGTTGCAGGCAAAGGCTGACGAGGTTGAAGCGGCGATCAAAAGAGTTCATGGAGTTGTCGATACCAAAAACGGCATCGTTATTAGTGGACCAGCAGTCACCTTCAATATCAGTCCTCTGCGTGCTTCTCAATTTGGCGTGACCGCTAACGACATCGCTGCGACGATCACCACTGCGATGTCAGGTGATGCTTCTTCCTCAATCCTGCAGCAGGATAGATTGATCAAGGTGCGCGTGATCTTTCCGGCGAACATCCGCACGTCGCTCGACAAGGTGAAAGCTTTGCAGGTTCATTCTTCATCGGGACAGTTCCTTCGCCTGGACCAGGTCGCGGATATCCAAGTTGACCCCGGGCAAGCTGAGATAGAGCGCGAGAACCTGCGTCAGATGGTTGCGGTGACCGGACGTCTTGAAGGCAGCGACCTCGGCACCGCGATCCGTCAAATCCAGGATCAATTAGTAAAGGACGTGAAACTACCACCGGGAATGACAGTGGAGTATGGTGGTCTTTATCAGGAGCAACAGTCAAGTTTTCGTGAGCTGGCGACGGCGCTCGTTCTGGCAGTGTTACTGGTCTTCATCACGTTGCTCATTGAGTTTCGTTCGTATGCGCATCCGATCGCAATCGTGACTGGCGCTGTGCTTGCGCTCAGCGGCGTGCTACTGGCTTTGTTCCTCACCGGATCGACGCTGAATGTGGTTTCACTGATGGGAATGATTATGATCGTGGGCATCGTAGCGAAAAATGGAATCTTGATGCTGGATGCTGTTGAGGAGCATTTGGCCGCTGGAGACACGTTGCGACAAGCGCTCCTGCGCTCGGGACGGCGACGATTCAGACCGGTGCTGATGACGTCGCTCGCCGCGATGCTCGGCATGTTACCTTTAGCTCTTGCAATTGGCGCTGGATCAGAGTTATTGCAACCGCTGGCGATTGCTGTAATCGGTGGATTGACAATGGCCTTAGCATTGTCGCTGATCGTCACGCCAACTGTTTATGCAATGTTGGGCCACAAAGAGGCACAAAAAACAGAAGAAGGAAGCGATGATAAATATTAAATTTGCATTTACTACTGTTTTGGCAGCGTTGACCTTGTTTCAAGGTGGCGCTGGATACAAGGTGGAAACTCGCTATCCCGTGCCGGGCAATGGTGGGTTCGACTACGTCACGATCGATAGCGCTGCGCGACGCCTGTACTTGTCGCATGGCACACAGGTCGACGTAATTGATCCTGACAATGGCAAGTTGATCGGAACCATCGCCGACACTCCCGGTGTTCACGGAGTTGCGCTCGCACCCGAGTTCAAACATGGATTCACCAGCAACGGACGTGAGAACAAAGTCTCGATGTTTGATCCAACCACGTTGCAGCTCATTAACAAGATCGACGTCGGCAAGGGACCAGACGGAATCTATTACGATCCCGGCACCAAGCGCATCTTTACTAACAATCACGGGTCGCATGACATCAGCGCCATCGACGCCAAGAGTGGCCAGGTGATCGGCACAGTCAAAGCCGAAGGTGACGGAGAATCAGCAGTGGTCGCCGATGGTCTCGTGTACGTGAATATCGAAGATACCAACGAAGTGGTAATCTTCGATCCGAAATCGCTCGAAGTGAAAAAGCGTTTTCCGATTGGCGTGGCGAAAACGCCGACCGGTTTGGCTTACGATGCAAAGACGAAGCGCCTGTTTATCGGGTGCCGCAACGAACCGAAGATGGTCGTGATGGATGCTGTCTCGGGAAAAGTGATCACCAGCTTCGCGATCGGGCGCGGTGTGGATTACGCTGCTTTTGACAGCCAGGCGAAACTGATTTTCTTTTCGTGCAGTGAAGGCGTACTGAACGTCTTTCACGAAAAGTCTGCCGATGATTATGAAGATGTTGGTGCGGTCAAGACGCAGCCGAGTGCTCGGACAATGGCCTTCGATCCAAAGACGAAGAAGATATTTCTGAGTGCGGCTGAATACGTCGAAGCACCGCCGGCAACTCCTGGCGGCAGACCGCAGCGTAGTATAAAACCCGGCTCCTTTGTGGTGCTGGTAGTCAGCAAGTAAATCGCTCTAAAACGAAAGTCAAGGCGTATGGGAAGCAATAAACGATCGCAATGCCGCCGCGGCATAATGCTCTTTACTGTTGTGCTCGCGACAGCATCGGCAGTTGGTGCGCAAACACCTTCTCCAACTCCTACTCCGTCGGCCACGCCGTCACTCGAGCGCCAATTTTTCAAGAACATTCTCGGCGACCAAAAAGCTATCTGGACTTCGCCGTTTCGTCTTCAACGACGCGATGTAAAGTGGATGGTTCCTGGCGGAATCGGTTTGATGACGCTGATCACTACCGATCGGATCACCGGCGACGAAATGTTCGAATTTAATCGGCAAGTGAAAGCGAGTCGATGGATCAGTCAGGCAGGTTCGGGCTATACACTGGGCGCAGTGGCTGCTGGTTTCTATTTCATTGGTCGTGAGAAGAACGACGATCGCGCCAGAGAAACAGGGCTGCTAAGCGCTGAAGCCTTAGTGGATAGCCTGATTGTTGGAGGCACACTGAAGGTGGTCACGCAACGCGGGCGACCTTTGGACGGCCCCGACCGCAGTGAATTCTTCGATGGTGGAAGCGCTTTTCCTTCCGGTCATAGCATGCAAGCATGGGCCGTCGCGACCGTTATCGCCAACGAGTACCGGCATCGTCGCGCAGTCCAAATCGCTGCCTATGCCACGGCAAGCGCGGTGAGCATCGCTCGATTCACGGGCCACAAACACTATCTCTCAGACGTGCTCGCGGGCAGCGCTTTGGGATATGGAATCGGTAAGTACGTCTATCACGCACATCATCAGACGTCACTCGACTCAGGCGACTCAAGCGATGAGGCAATCAGTCAATCCTGGCGGCCAACCTTTACGCCTCAATTCAGCCCGCGCATGCACGCATACGGCATCACGTTGCGGTGGAGCTTCTGAGTTTGCAAAAATATCATCATTTTAGCCGCAATAAAAAGAACAGGTCAGGAAGAGGGGCTTGCCCCCGCTGGTTACAGGCGGGGGCAAGCCACCCTTCCTGACTTGTTACATTCCTGCGGCTGAGCGATTGGCTATGTTTGATTCTGTTCGCGCAAGACTGACACTTTGGTATGCAGGCGTACTCGCCCTGTCGCTCGTCGCCTTCGCCCTCCTTATTTATTACGCGGCCGCGGCTATCTTCCACGAGCGTCAGGATGAATCCCTGCGTTCAACTGCTCAAACAGTCGCCAGCGCATACGTCGAGGAGTTTGAAGAAGCACACTCGCTGGCAAAAGCAGGCCAGATCGTCTTCGCCGAACTCACTTTTCCAAATCGTTATGTGCAGGTAACGGACAACACCGGGCAACCAATCGCCTCGTCGAAAAATGTTTCCGGATCGGCTGTGACGCTCGACGCTTCATCTCTCAACCAGGCGCGACAACAGGGTTCGAGTCTTGTCACGGCCAACGGTCTGCGCGTAGCTGTCGTCCCGCTTTCATCAGATCGAGAGCTTGGCTTTGCGACTGTCGCCGAGCCATTGAGCGTCATCGACGAAGGCCTGAGTCGTCTGCGGCGCAATTTTTTCGCGGGCGTGCCGATCGTTTTGCTACTGGCATCGGCGGGCGGTTATTTCCTCGCGCGGAAGAGTCTTGCGCCGATAGCTTCGATGAACGAGCAGACGCAACGCATTTCCGCTGAGAGTTTGTCTGCGCGGCTCGAGGTAAAGAATGCGCGAGACGAGGTCGGACGCCTGGCGGTTACGATCAACGATCTGCTATCGCGACTCGAGAATTCTTTCGATGAGCAACAACGATTCATCGCCGACGCTTCTCACGAACTGCGCACGCCACTCGCGGTTCTGCGAGGTGAAACTGAGGTGGCTCTCGACAAGACACGAACTGTTGAAGAATACCAGCAGTCGCTCTTGTTGATTAAAGAAGAATCCGAACGACTGTCTCACATCGTTGAAGACCTCTTCATTCTGGCTCGCAGACCTCTCGACGCGCCCGCGGCTCTAATCAAGCAGCCGGTGTCGTTGAACGAAGCTGTCAGAAACTGCACTCGCGCGGCGCAAGTGCTCGCGATCCGGAAGGGCGTCAAGTTGAAGCTTGAAAACAACTCTGCATCGTTGGCGTTGCACGGCGACGAAGAGTTGATCAAACGCATGGTTCTGAATCTACTGGACAACGCGGTGAAATATACGCCCGCGGGAGGCGAAATCTCGGTGGCCCTACTGAGACAAAACGGTAACGCCGAGATCGTGGTGCGCGACACAGGCATCGGAATTTCTGCAACCGATCAGCGACACGTCTTCGACCGTTTTTATCGCGTCGACAAAGCTCGCTCTCGCGCCCTCGGCGGCGCCGGCCTGGGCCTATCGATCGTCCGTTGGATCGTCGAAGCCCACGAAGGGGAGATCACGATCGACAGCACACCCGGCCGTGGCAGCACATTCACAGTCGCGCTGCCCCTCAAGTCTTAATCCTGAGAATCTGAACGGTGATTCCTGTCGCCGTAACCATGATGGCCGCCGCAGATGTCGCAGGCGGTCGCTTCTTCAGTGTTGTCAACACGATGCTGCACCGGAGTCAGCGTTTGCAAGTACGAAAAGATCGCTTTCAGATCGTCCTCAGTCATGTTGCGGTAGTAACCCCACGGCATGATTGAGTTCAGCTTGCGCGCGCCTACATGACCCGTTCGCAACGTGCTGATTTGGCGGCTGGTCTGCCGTGGGACGTAGCGGTGCGCGAAATGATGAAAGAGGCTGACATGATGGTCCTGTTAATTTCCGGAGGTCTAACGAGCTGGGCCATGCGGGAAATCGATGCCGCGAGGAATTCTAAGGTACCGATCGTGCCCGTAGTTATTGGAATTATGTCCGAGCTTCCACAGCAGATCGAGGGCCTGAAACACGTGAATCTGAAAGAATCTGCCAAGCCGGATGAGATCGCACATGCCGCGTCGGAGATCACAAGTGCCATCAAAGTGCTGCCACATAAGAAGACAGCAAGCTAAGGATCCCTTGGAGTGCGGTGCAGCGGGGGCAAGCCACCCTTCCTGACTTGTTCTTGCCCAAATCTCTAAAAGGGAACAAGTCAGGAAGGGTGGCTTGCCCCCGCTGCACCGCACACTCCAAAAGTCCTCGCTCAAGAAACCTTCTTGAATGACTTAACGCTGCCGTTGCGCAGGAACAACGGATCAAAAACCAGCAGATGGAGCCCGGCCGCAAACCAACCAACCGCGGCCGTGATCAAGTAAATCACCAGACGAATCAACGTCTCGCGCAAGCGTACGATCTGCATTATCTTCTTGCCGACCACATACGTCGCGATAGCCATCAAGATCGTCGTCGCGATAAACACGCCGATGTCCCACAACGTGATCGCATCGACAACAACCTGTGACGCCCAGTGAAAACAGGCCCACACCGCAAGCACGACTGCCGCGATTCCCAGGATCCATGCCGTGATCGTCAGCGGCCATGAGAGTTTCCAGATTTTGAACGCAAGTGCGTTACTCACACCCAGGTGTTTCTTCAGAAACTCATACTTCGCGCCACTGCCTTTCATGCCCTCTTCAACTGCGAGGAAGTCCCAGTCGTTTTGTCTGTCAGGCTCGGGAACATCCTCCACGCATTTCGAATACCGAAACTCGTGCTCGGTCATCCGGTAGCCACTAGTCATCAACGCAAACGCTTCCACATCCGAGAACGAGTCAAGATCCGTGCGAACTCCCGCGATCAGCTCCTGTAGATCTTTCGCAATGCCGTAACGCGTGAGTGGTCCACGTCGATAAGCCGGACGCGAATCGTCGGAAGCATCAAAAGGATCGAGACAGCCAATCCAGTCGATCGGATCGACGTCGAGATCGTCTTTCAGGTGCACAAACATAAAACCGCGCAACAGCGAAGCACGTCTGCGCGCGCTAAGCTCACGATACTGTGCTTCGCGTACACGCGCTTGAAGAATCGTGTTTGAACGGAGCGGCACGCCCAGCAAGCCGATGCTCGGATCTTTCTCCGACTCCATTTGTCCGCTTCCATCGCTGACAAGAATCACGGTGCAATCCTGTTCAAGCAAACTGGCAACGCCCTGGTTATCACAAACACCACCGTCAACGAGGCGCACGACACGTTCCGGATAAAGCTGATCGAGCGGCAACGGTTCGAAGAGTCCGGGAACGCATGCCGAAGCGGCCACTGCATGTCCGAGACGAACCTCACGACGCGCTTTCGGAGTGTCTTCGCCGCCGTAGTAAAGCCGGCGCAAGCGATCGTTGCCGTCGATCTCGCTGTCGATACTCGCCGGCGGCTCGCCCATCCACGAAGCTGTGAACTGCCAGTTATGTCCTGTGTTGAGAGCAGTCGTGTTTAGAATCAGGTTGGGCACTTTCGCCTGACGACGCCAGTTGTCTGCCTTGAAATCGAAGCTCTCATCAAGTTTCCCGTCTTCGTCCATCGGACAAACATATAGACCATTCAGCCAGCGCGAATCGTTTTGGCCGCCGTCTTCGACGCGAGAAAAGATCTCACTTTCATAGAGCTCGCCTGCACGCATCGTGCGCGAATACTTCGAACGCAGGAGCATCATGAGAGTCTTGAGGGGATTGAGTGCGACTCGTGTGCGAACGTTTCGCTGCACACCCTCCAGAAAATCTTTTCTCACACGCGCGACGATATCAATGTAGTGTTGTGGTGTGATCTTACTGTCAGGTTCCGATTGCAGCAGCTTGCGCACTTCGAGGTAATAGTGAGCACCGATGATCGAGCCGCCGGAAACGCATGAGAGAACCTCGACTCGGCGCAACACGTCGAGCTCTGCCAGACGTGCCAAAACGCCGATGTGAAACAGTGCGGCTCGAAAGCCACCACCGGACAGCGCGAGTCCGACTTTGCCCACGTACGCGCTCTGCACTTCGTGTGGATTGAAAAATTTGGCGAGTGCCGTCAGAGCTTTTTCGGTTTGTGCGGCATTAGCTTCCTCGGTGTCGTTTCCGGGAAGGCGCGCGAGCGCGGCCAGTTGGCGCGCGGTGGATTCACGTTCCCACGGCGCGATTGATGTTCCTCGCTTCGCGGCGTCATCTTTTCCCTGTTGCAACCAATGAATCGCATTGTCGTATTCGCCCAAGCCGAAATACGCTTCGGCGATGGTGCTGTAGAACCACCATTGACCCTGCAACCAATCCTTATCCACGAGCGGCGCAACTTGACTGACAATCTCGCGGCGAATTTCCTGCGCTTTTGTTCGGCGCTGTTTGGCTATTTCCGCAACGACATGAGCTTTCCTTGCTTCGTCCTCTTCCTGTCGCGCCAGCAAATCCAGCACGAACGCAGCGTTGATACCGGTGTAGCCTTGATCGTTTTTGGGCCCTTGCTCGTAGCCGCGCAGATAGTAGCGGAGTGACTGTTCGAGTTGCTGCTTTAGATTGTCGATCTCCCACTTACGTTTGTAGATCGCACCGGTGATTCCGAGTGTCTCCTGATCCGTAGTGGTGTCGATGTCTTCACATGATTGACGAAGAATCTCCAACGCGCGATCGAGTCGCGCATCTACCTGCAAATCGGGATCTTTGTAAGTGCAAAGCGCCGATTGCTGAATGACTTTTAAACGCAACTTCGGGTCGTTGCTGAGGCTCGGTTCAATGCGCGCCCGCGCCAGCAGACGACGCGCAAGTCCAAACTGTTTTTCGGCTTTCAGATCGTTGGCGAGTTTGAGTAGCTCGCTCGGCTCTCGACTCTGCCCACGCAGAGCGTCGTGGGCGGCTTTAACAGCGGGGGTATCTGTTGGCATGTGATTTTCTCCATTAGCCACAAAGAGGCACCAAAAGCACCAGAAAAGCAGTCAAAGCATTTTGTGCCTTTTGTGCTTCTTTGTGGCTGCCTTCTGTTCTTTATGGCGAACTGGTTAGTTTCGTTTCTCGCCGTCTCCGCGACCCACCAGCGTCGCGACTATCGTGCAAAGGTCGGCGGCTTCGATAGGCTTAGGCACAAACATCTGGTATCCGGCTTCCAACGCACGCATACGATCTTCGACTCTTACGTAACCTGTCAATGCAATTGCCGGTGTTTTGCCACCCTTTTCAGCCGGCAGGCCACGGATGGTTTTGATTAATGAGTAGCCATCTTCTTCCGGCATGCCGATGTCGCAGAGCAGAATATCCGGATTCCATCCGGCAAACACATCGAGCGCTTCTTGCACTGATGCGGCTGTAGTCACGTGTGCTCCGCACGTCTCGAGCACCACTGTTATCAACTCCAGCGTATCCTTTGAGTCATCAACCCCGAGGACTTTCACACCAACCAGACTCGGACGCTGATCCACTCCATCGTTCATTTCAGAGTCGCTTTGCAGGTCGACTGGTGCTCCTTGCGAAGCGAGAGATGTCATCGGTAATTTCACAGTAAACCTGGCACCACATCCCTCACCCTCGCTTTCGGCTTCAATCGTACCGCCGTGCATTTCGACCAGATGCCGCGTAATCGCGAGGCCTAATCCGAGGCCGCCATGTCTTCTTGTTACCGAGGAGTCCGCTTGCTGGAAGCGATCAAAAACGAATGGAAGGAATTCCGGCTCAATGCCTTCGCCAGTATCAGTCACCGAAATCTCAGCCATCCCAGGCGTGTGCTTGATTCTTATCTCAACGAAGCCATCTGGAGGCGTAAACTTTATACTGTTTGAGAGCAGGTTCCAGATGATCTGCTGCAAGCGCCCTTCGTCGGCGCGCAGGTGGTTCGCTTCAGGATCGATAATCGTTTCGAGTTGTATCGATTTCGCGTCTGCTGCCGGGCGGATCGAATCTATTGCCGCCTCCACAATCGTACTTAAGACAACCGGCTTTACGTCGAGACGCATCTTGCCCGAAATGATCCGCGACACGTCCAAAAGGTCTTCGATCAGTTGCGCCTGCGCGCGCGCGTTACGCTCGATTGCCTCGATTCCACGGCGCTCTGTTGGTTCGTCAAGCCTCGTGGAATTGAGTGTGGTGGCCCAACCGAGAATCGAGTTCAATGGCGTGCGCAATTCATGTGACACTGTGGCCAGGAATTCATCTCTCATACGGCCGGCAGCTTCGGCTTGAGTTCTTAACGACTGCTCGCGGACAAGCAATTGTTGACGTTGCTCTTCGATTCGCTTGCGGTCTGTGATGTCCTGGATCAACTTTGACGCGCCGATCACATTGCCATCGTCGTCCTTCAATGGCGACACGGTCAGCGATACCGGAATATGTCCGCCGTCTTTCGTTACCCTGATGGTTTCGAGTCGCTCAGCCGGTATTCCGCGGCGCAACCGTGAAAGTATCTCTTCTTCTTCGTGGAGGCGTTCTGGTGGAAGCAGTATCGTCACGGACTTGCCTATGATCTCGTCAGCCTTGTAGCCAAAGAGTTTTTCGGCGCTTGCGTTCCACGTCTGAATGATCCCGTCGAGATTTTTGGTCGCGATTGCTTCGCCGGAGTATTCCACGATCGCTGCTAATTGTTCGCGAGTCTCGTGCGCTCTTCGCTGCGCGGTAACATCGCGGAAAACGAGAACTACGCCAAAAATCGAATTATCCTTGCCTCGAATCGGCGCAGCGCTGTCGTCGATCAAAAACTCAGCACCATCCTCTCGCAGGAGCATCGTGTGATTCGCCAAACCCACGATTGCGCCCAGCCGCAGAGCCTTCTCCACCGGGTTCTCAGCGACGCGGCGAGTATGTTCGTTCACAATGCGAAACACGACTGAGAGCGGCCTGCCTGAAGCTTCTGCGCTGGTCCAACCAATGAGCCGTGCTGCTTCGGCGTTGAGAAACGTGACTCGACTCTGGTCGTCGGTAACTATCACGCCATCGCCAATGCTCGCCAGCGTGGTGGCCAGCAACTCTTTTTCTCGAATCAAAGCTTCTCGACCAGCGATAACTTCACTCACGTCGTGAATGATTTTGGAAGCGCCGGTAACGTCTCCCTCGGCGTCCTTCAATGGTGAAATGCTTACCCAAACTGGAATTTGGCGGCCGTCTTTAGCAAGCCGAATCGTCTCGAGACGTTCGACTGATTGGCCGTGTCGAATCCTTTCGAGAATTGCGTCCTCTTCGTTCAGACGATCCGGCGGAAAGAGAATCGTGACCGGCTTACCGATTACTTCCTCGGCGGTGTAGCCGAAGAGTATTTCAGCGCCGATGTTCCAGGTCTGAATGATGCCGTTAAGATCTTTAGCGATGATTGCGTCGCCTGAGAATTCAACAATCGCTGCTAAGCGAGCGCGAGTCGCTTGAGCCGCGCGTTGTTCGGTGACATCGCGAAAAACCAGGACCACTCCGAGTATGGGTCCACCTGATTCTCGAATCGGAGCGGCGCTGTCGTCGATTGGAATCTCGCGACCGTCTCTGGAAATCAGGACGGTGTGATTGGCGAGTCCCACGGTCATGCCGTCGCGCAATGCTTTCTGCACCGGATCCTCAGCCGTTTGTCGGGTGCGCTCGTTAAGAATGCGAAACACCTCCGATAGCGGCTTGCCGGTGGCATCCGGCTTTTGCCAGCCAGTTAAACATTCAGCCTCGGGATTCATCGAGGTAACGCGACCTTGCGTGTCGGTAACGATTACCGCGTCTCCGATACTCGCGAGCGTTGTCGCCAACAGCTCCTTTTCTGTGGCGAGTGTATGTTCCAGATCCTTTCGCCCTTGAAGACTGGCGAGGATTTGATCGTTGGCGCGGTGCATCCGCTCTCCGATGTAGATGATGATCCCAGAGGAGATGGAATATGCGATTAGACCAGTAAACGCAGCGGGCGCGAAAATGGTGGTGACGTCGGAAGAAATAAACAGGTAATGAGCGGCGAGATAACCCAACAGACTCGCTATGGCTGCCGGTTGCCAACGAGCGTACCAAACAGAAACTGCAACTGCTCCGTACAGTGTCACCAGTGGCAAGTTGGTTTTAACGATCGGCTCCAGAGCCCAACGAATCAGCAACGCTATCGCGAAACTCAAAAACGCTATCGCGTATCTGCGAGCCCACGACCGGCTGGAGACGGTCCGTCCTTTTTTCAAATTTTTAGCGGATTCAGACGATTCGACCATCAGACATGACCCCGGTACGTTGTGGGGTAATTATGGAGGCGTCAAAACAAACTATTAATACTGGAAGTCGTGCTTATAGCACAAGATGGGCGGCAGGGATTCTCTGTTCACAGAGATCTGAAATTAACGCCGAAGGCGTTCGCTAATTTCAGCCCAGCGGTTGGAGCGCAGCGACAACCCTGGGAATCGATTCGCAAATAATTGATTGAACCCTGAAAGGGTTCGCGTTGCACATGCCTAACGCTTTCAGCGTTAATATCTCTTTCATGTTTCGTACCCAGGGTTGTCGCTGCGCTCCAACCACTGGGCTGAAATTAGCCAACGCCTTCGGCGTTTATCTTGTCCGAGGCAGCCGCCCTGAAAACAATATCTTCAATGTCTTTCACTCGAAGCTCGCTGTGCTACAGTCCTAATTAATAAGAGCCAAAATCAGGTGCGTTGCTTACCCGCGAAGCACAAATCTTTGCTGCGACGCTCAAACAGCAGTGTGTCGCGCCAGATACCATTCAGCATCGCGATTCGTTCGCGCCGGCCCACTTCGCGAAAACCGCACCGAAGATGCAATTCGACACTCGCGGTGTTTTCCGGAAATATTGAAGCTTGAAGCGTCCAGATGCCGTGAGTTTCGGACTCTTCTATTAGAGCTTCCAGCAAAGCGCGGCCGATTCCCTGCCCTCTCGCAGTTTCAGTGACGTAGACTGTCACCTCTGCGACTCCGCGATACACGCTTCGCTTCGATACCGGACTCAAAGCGGCCCAACCCAGAATCTTCTCTCCGTCTCGCATTACGAGTCGCGGAATTTGGAGATGCGCCTCGTCCCACTTTTCCCACGATGGAGCCTGCGTCTCGAAAGTGCTGTTTCCACCGCGAAGGCCTTCGAGGTAAATCGAGCGCACCTGCTCCCAATCCTCGGCTCTCATTTGATCGATGTCGCGATTCATCTTGTCATCCTGAAAAATCCTGAAAATCCTGTAATATAGCCGAGGTTTTTACAACGCACTCCTCCCGGAGATCACGATGACAAAACTCTTTTTGCTCCTGCTCGTCATGCTTATGCTGCAGGCGTGCACCGAACCATGCGTTCCAAATCAACCAACTCACGCCGCCCCGACCGCTTACCTGGATTATTCCGGGCGCGACGATCTGTCAAGCGGCGGGGTAAAGATGATTCCGATTAACACCCCGAAGGGTGTGTTCCACGTGTGGACCAAACGAGTCGGCAACAACCCGACGATCAAAGTGCTGATGTTGCACGGTGGACCAGGCGCAACACACGAATATCTCGAAGCGCTCGACAGTTACTTTCCCGCGGCGGATATTGAGTATTACTACTACGACCAACTTGGTTCCGCGTACAGCGATCAGCCTAACGAACCAGACCTGTGGGACCTTCCGCGCTTCGTCGAAGAGGTCGAGCAAGTGCGACAAGCACTCAAGCTCGATCGAAATAATTTCTATCTGTTCGGCCAGTCGTGGGGCGGCTTACTGGCAATGGAGTATGCGTTGAAGTATCAGCAAAACCTGAAGGGGCTGATCATTTCAAACATGATGGCCAGTGGCCCGGCCTATAACGAGTACGCGCACAAGGTGCTGATGCCTGCGATGGACCAGAAGGCGCTGGCGGAAGTTCAGCAGCTCGAAGCGAAGAAGGATTACGAGAATCCGCGCTACATGGAGTTGCTGATTCCACAACACTACGAGCATCACATTTTACGCATACCTTACGACCAGTGGCCCGATCCGGTGAAGCGAGCTTTCAAACACATCAATCCGGCGATCTACATTCCGATGCAAGGTCCAAGCGAATTGGGATTAAGTGGCAAACTACTCAACTGGGATCGCACGAACGATTTGCCGAAGATCACGGTGCCGACGCTGGTGATTGGCGCTAAGTACGACACGATGGATCCAGCGCACATGGAGATGATGGCGAAGAAGGTGCAACACGGCCGCTACCTCTTTTGTCCGAATGGCAGTCACCTCGCGCTTTATGATGATCAGAAGACGTACGTGGACGGGCTAATCAAGTTCATACTTGATGTCGACCACGGGCAGTTTTAGATACTGGATCATCGAAAGCTGTCCGTCGCCTGGATGAGCGCGTCGGTGATCCCGGGCTCGGAAGCGGCATGTCCGGCGTCAGCAATGATCTTCAGTGTCGCTTCGGGCCACGAGCGATGAAGATCCCAGGCATTCATAAATGGACAGACAATGTCGTAACGACCGTGCACGATTACCGTCGGAATGTGTCGAATGCGATCGACGTGCTCAATTAAATAATTATCCGTTTCGAAGAAACAGTTGTTGACGAAGTAGTGACACTCAATGCGCGCCAGCGAGACCGCCAAATGCGGTTCGCTGAAGTCGTCAATCATCTTCTGATCGGGCAGTAGCCTTAGCGCGCTCGCTTCCCAGACGGACCACGCGCGCGCTGCCTCAAGACGCACTGTTTCATCATCGCTTGTCAGGCGACGGTAATACGCGCGGATCATGTCGCCGCGCTCAGCCTCAGGAATGATGCGCACGTACCGCTCCCAACTATCGGGAAAGATCGCACTCGCGCCCTGACTGTCTTCGTAAAACCAGCGAATCTCTTTGGGCCGGCAGAGAAAGATGCCGCGCAACACCAATCCAAGCACTCTTTGCGGATGCGTTTCGGCATAGGCCAGCGCGAGCGTGCTGCCCCACGAACCGCCGAACACGAGCCATTGCTCGACACCAAAGTGTTCCCGCAGTTGTTCGATGTCCGCGACGAGATGCCAGGTGGTGTTGTCTTCGAGAAACGCATGCGGTCTGCTTCGACCCGCACCACGCTGTTCAAACAAGATCACGCGATAAGCTTCAGGATCAAAGAAGCGACGGTAGTCGGGAATTAGTCCGACACCTGGTCCACCGTGCAAGAACACGACAGGCTTGCCATTCGGGTTGCCGCATTGTTCGTAATAGAGTTCGTGAACGTCGGATACGCGAAAGTGGCCGCTGTCGTAAGGCTGGATCTCGTCATAAAGCGTTCGCAAGTTTGGCATGTTGTAATTTAGCCACAAAGAAGCAGAAAAAGCACATGTGCGCTTACTGTCGCGGCACGATCTGAGTGTTCTGAAAGGCCGCAATGGTCCAGCCGTCTTTCTCTTCCGTCATCACCAACGTAAGCATTGCATCACTTGTGAGTTCTTTCGTGGGACCGTCCCGGTGACCTTTCACGTGTATCTTGTGCCTCTTTGCGGCTATGCTGAATGTGATATATTGCGCGCCTCCCCGGTAAGGATCTTAAATAAAGTCGATCATGCTCAACCTGAGTGAGCCGTTTGACGATCGCTTCCTTCGTCGCGCGAAAGCGTTTTCTCGCGGCGCTGCTGTTTTTGTGATGGCGGTGGGCGTCTCTGTACTCGCGGGCTGGGTTTTCGATGTCGCCAGATTAAAAGCCCCCTACGGCGGCATCGCGATGAAGGCCAACACTGCGCTGTCCCTGTTCCTCGCCGGCGGGTCGTTGCTGTTGCTTAATCTCAAGCGTGAAAGCAAAGCGCTTCGAATTAGCGGACAAATTTGCGCCGTAATCGTCGCGGTCATTGGTCTTTTAACTTTGTCAGAACACATCGTAGGCTGGGACTTGCATATCGATCAGTTGCTGTTCAAGGAAGCTCCCGGCGCGTTGGACACGACGAGCCCCGGCCGCATGGGTCCACCGGCATCGACCTGTTTCATGTTGGCGGGCACAGCGTTGCTGCTGCTCTATCGCAATCGTTACATCCGAGTGGCGCAGAGTCTCTCGATTCTGACAGGACTGTGGGCGCTTCTCGCGATTGTCGGTTACGCCTACAACGCTCACGCCTTCTACAACATCGCCGGAATCACCGGCATTGCCCTGCCAACTGCAATCGCATTTATGACGTTGAGTCTCGGATTACTTGCGCTGCGTGTCGATCGCGGAATCACAGCCGTGCTCAGCAGCAGTCGCGCGGGTGGATTGATGGCGCGGCGGCTCCTTTTCATGACTCTCACTATTCCGTTCCTGCTTGGCTGGCTACGAGTGTTGGGAGAGCGAGCCGGTTATTACGATCTCGGTTTTGGCACTGCCACACTCGTGTTGACGATCATCATAATCTTTTCAGCGGTAACGTGGCGCAGTGCTGCCAAACTCAGTCACATCGAACAACAACAGTTGGCTGCCGAATTGATGGTCAGAGAAAAGGAAGACGACCTCAAACGTCAACTGCTCTTCGATGAAGCAGTCATGGAGAACATGGGCGAGGGTCTCTACACAGTGGACGATCAGGGTCTCGTCACCTTCATGAATCCCGCCGCCGAAAAACTATTCGGCTGGACACTCGAAGAGCTGCAAGGCGGCAAGATGCACGATGCAACGCATCACCATCATCGCGACGGTTCGGAGTTTCCGATCCAGGAGTGCGCCGGCTTCCAGGTGCTGCATCAGGGAAAGACGCTCGTAAATCACGAAGACGTATTCATCAACAAACACGGAAACTTCTTCGACGTTGTTTACAGCTCAGCGCCGCTTCAAAGAGACGGCAAGATAGCCGGTCTGGTCGTCGTGTTTCGCGACACAACCGAGCAGAAGTCGGCCCAACACAAGTTGCGGCAGCTATTCAGTCGCGAGCAGTCGGCCAGAGAGCAGGCTGAGGCCGCGAATCGAATGAAGGATGAATTTCTCACAACTGTCTCTCACGAGTTGCGTACACCGCTAAACGCGATTCTGGGGTGGGCAACAATGCTTCGCAGTGGAATGGTCGAGGGACAAACTTCACAACGAGCGCTGGAGTCGATCGAAAGAAACGCGAAAGCGCAGGCGCAGTTAGTCGAAGATATTCTCGACGTTTCGCGAACAATCTCCGGCAAGTTGCGACTTGATATCAAACCAATCGAGCTGATCTCGGTTATTAAGGCAGCGGTGGATTCGGTTCGGCCGGCAGCAGTCGCTAAAAATATCCAGTTGGAACTGTTGTTGGATCCGGCGGCGGATCACATTCAAGGTGACGGCGCGCGGCTGCAACAAGTTGTTTGGAACCTTTTAGCAAATGCAGTGAAGTTCTGCACTCACGGTGGACGTGTTCAACTAAGGCTTGAACGACTTGGCGAGGTGGTCAAAATCGTCGTCACTGACAATGGCGAGGGGATCAATGCCGACTTTCTGCCAAAAGTCTTTACTCGCTTTCAACAGGCAGATGGAACTACTACAAGACGTCATGGAGGCTTGGGGCTTGGACTTGCTATAGCGCGCCATCTGGTTGAGATGCACGGCGGCACTATCGAAGCTCAGAGTGATGGACCAGGCCGCGGCGCTACATTCATAGTAAGCGTGCCGGCTGCGATCACCGCCCACGTCTCATCACCAGCGGCAGCAATCCCTTTACCGCCCGAATCAACCACTCACCAAGCTGTATCCAATCTTGCTGGTGTGCGTGTATTGGCCGTCGACGATGAAGCAGATGCGCGCGACATGATCAAGACGTTGCTTGAGAGTTGCGGCGCAGATGTATTGACCGCCAGCTCCGCAAAAGAAGGGCTCGAGGTGTTGGCCGGGTGGAAACCGCAGGTCATTGTCTGCGACATCGGCATGCCTGAAGAAGATGGGTACGGTTTCATCCGCAAAGTCAGAGCGACAGAGCGAAATGGCGACGTGAGCATTCCTGCAATCGCGCTGACAGGTTACGTCAGAGTTGAAGAGCGCATGAAAGCACTCGAAGCGGGTTATCAAATGTTTGTACCAAAGCCAGTTGAAGCCGGCGAGCTGACTTCGATAATCGTCAGCCTGATATCCAAAGCCCCTGCACTCGTCTAATCGCAAGCGTAAAGAAGTTTAATGCAGCGGCGGGGCCGACTTCCCTGCTCTCACTCGTTTGAAGAGTAACGCGGCGGGGGCGCAGAGCAGGCAGAGGAACGCCATCAGCCGAAAGTTATCGATATATGCGATTAAAGTCGCTTGCCTGACGAGAGTCGCATAGATCGCACCATAAGCCTGTTGCGTTGCGGTTATCAGATTGCCGCGAGCTGCCATCGACGAGACCATCCCACCAAAACGTTGCTGAAACGCCGGATCGTAAGGAGTCAGGTGTGACACCATCGCAGCCTGATGCACTTGCGCACCACGCGCGAGCATCGTCGTCACAGCCGCGATCCCAAAACTACCACCGACGTTTCGCATGAGATTGAAGATTCCGGTCGCATTTCCGATCTGCTCGTTACTCAGTGTACCTGTGGCCATCACAGTTAAGGGCACAAAAACGAAACCCATCGCAAAGCCGGCGATGATCTGCGGCCAGACGATGCTGCGGATGGAAATTTCCAGGTCGATATCGGCCAGAAGGTAAGTAGAGAAACCAACGAGGCAGAACCCGAAGATGATGAGATAACGACCATCGATCTTTCCGATCAGCCGTCCCACAAGAATCATCGAAACGATGGCGCCGAGTCCGCGTGGACTGACTGCCAATCCGCTTTCCAGCGCTGGATATCCCAACAACGTCTGTAAGAAGAGCGGCAGTAGTGCGATCGTTCCGTAGAGCACGACACCCATCAAGGTGATTAAAGCTGTACCAACCGCAAAGTTGCGATTGGCGAGTACGCGAAGGTTGACGATCGGCTCTTTCGCGCGTAGTTCCCAGATGATGAACGCTACGAGCGCGACAACCGCGATGACGGTGGCTTTGGTTATGAACGACGATGAGAACCAGTCATCTTCCTGGCCTTTATCAAAAACGATTTGCAGCGTTGCGAGGCCCAGTGCCATCAAGCCGAAACCGATGTAATCGATTCGGCCGGGTCTCTGACTCCTGATGTACGGCGGATCTTCGATGAACATGTTGGCCATCAACACCGCAAGAATTCCAATCGGAACGTTGATGTAAAAGATCCAGCGCCACGAATAGTTGTCAGTGATCCAACCGCCCAGCGTTGGTCCAATAATCGGAGCGACAACTATTCCCATTCCATAAACGGCCATCGCCGAACCACGTTTCTCGGCAGGAAAACTCTCCAACAACACCGCTTGCGCGATCGGCTGTAAAGCCCCACCGCCGGCTCCTTGCAACACGCGCGCGAAGAGCAACATACTCAAACTCGTTGCCGCGCCACAAAGCGCGGACGAAAAGGTAAAAATCGCGATGCAGACGATCAAGAATCGTTTGCGTCCAAAGAAGTGGCCCAACCAATTCGTCGCAGGAAGAATGATTGCGTTTGAAATCAAATAACTCGTCAACACCCACGTTGACTCTTCAGTCGTGGCCGAAAGATTTCCCGCGATGTGAGGAAGCGATACGTTGGCAACCGAAGTGTCGAGCACTTCCATGAACGTCGCCAGCATCACTGACGTTGCAATCAGCCATGGACTGAAGCTGGGTTTCCAAACCGGAACAGTCTCGACCGCACCACTCATCTGACTTTTACCTCAGGAACAACCGACATCCCCGGCGCCAGCATGCGTTTGGGATCGGGAGGCTCGTCAAAAACGATCTTCACAGGCACTCGCTGCACGACTTTGACGTAGTTTCCGGTTGCGTTCTCTGGCGGGATCAAGCTGAACTTGGACCCAGTTCCCGCCTGAATACTGTCGACGTGTCCTTTAAATGTTTTATCGGGATAGGCATCCACAGTGATCTCGACCGGTTGGCCCGGAGCCATTCTTCCGATCTGACTTTCTTTGAAATTCGCGGTCACCCAAACGTCGCCGGGAACTATCGCGAGCAGTGGCTGGCCAACCTGCACCAGCGCGCCTTCTTCAACGCTCTTGCGCGTGACGCGTCCATCATCAGGCGCGTAAATCTTCGTGTAAGAGAGTTCAAGCTCTGCTTGTTGAACCGCGGCACGCAACTGCTCTGTCGTCGCGCTTGCGGTCGTGGATTGCGCTTCACTGACTGCTACTTTTTGCGGCGCGGTATTGGCCTCGGCCAGGCGACCGAGTGCTTCACTCACACTGGCCTGTTCGCCGCCGATCTGCGTCTGCGTTTGCCGCGCTGTCTGCGCGGCGGCAACCTGTGCCGAGCGAGCTTCACTCACCTGGGCCATCGCCGCGTCAACTTTCTGACGCGCCACATCGAGTTGAGCAGTAGCGGTTTTGGCGACAGCGACCGCCTGGTCTAACTGTTGTCTCGAGATCTCGTCCTTCGCCAGAAGCTGTTGGTAACGAGCGACGTCGTTATTCGCGCGCGTTGCTTCAGCTTCGGCAGCCAACACCTGCGATCGAGCCTGCTCGAGATTTGCTTGTGCTGTCGCAATTGCCGACGCAGCCTCGTTCGCGCGCCCTTGCGAGCTCGCCGCGGCCGCACGCGATGCTTCGACATTCACACGCGATTTGCGAACAGTCGCGGCTGCCTGCTGTACGTCCGCATTGCTGCTGGCGCGTGTTAACGCAACGTTCGTCCGCGCTTCGTTCTCCTTTGCCTGGCCGGCTTGCAACGCCGCCTGCGCCTGCTGCAAACGAACCTCGTAATCGCGCGCGTCGAGCTCGAGTAGCAGATCGCCGGCTTTCACCTGCTGGTTATCGCTGACATAAATCTTCGCGACATATCCCGAAACCTTTGGGCTGACCTGAATGATGTGACCATCGATGAATGCATCGTCTGTCGATTCGTGTGAACGTGCATAAAGCCAGTAACGAATGCCGCCGATGAGCGCAATAAGCAAAACGACAACCGCCATCGCGATCACCGCTGGACGTTTGTAAAGAGGTCGTTTGGTTGTTTCAGTTTCAGTTGCCACTAATGTTTACCAGCGAAATGTTTCAGCACGTCCCAGCGCTGCCGCCAGGTTCAAACGGGCGGCGTTGTGTTGGGCCAACGCAGTCACTTGCCCAATGCGCGCATTTGCAAGCGACGTCTGCGCCGTGACCACTTCGAGATTGTCCGCAACACCCGCTCTGAAGCGGTCGCGAGCCATCTCGAGCTCTCGCTGCGCCAGAGTGACGCTTTCATCAGCCGCGCGCACTTGGACCGCAGCAGTCCTCAAGGTTGTCAGCGCGAGCCGCACGTCTTCTTCGACTTGCCCGCGAATATTCGAGAGTTCCAGTTCAGTTTGCTTCTCACGACTCGTGGCCGCAGTGAGCCGTCCTCGCGTCAAGCCACCGTTGAAGATCGGAACGTTGAGTTGAATCGCAGCTCGACGTGTCGGCAGATCGGAACTCGCGGGCGTAATACCACTGGCACCGTAGTCACTCACAAACTCAACTGACGGCAGATACTCTGCGCGCGCGGCCTGGCGTTCGAGCTGGCTTACACGCTTCTGCTCTTCAGCAACCTCGACCTCGCGACGATCGTGAGCAGCCTCGGCCACAGCCGTTTCAACAGACGGCAACGGCTCGTCAACAAATCGCAGTTGATCGGTCAGCGTCAGCGCACTGCCCAACGGCAATCCCACTATTCGTTGCAAGTTCAGTCGCGCTTGTTCAGAAGTGGTTTGCGCCTGGGCCAACACGACCTGCTGCTCAGCGAGGCGTGTTTCCGCGCGGGTGACGTCAACGCCGGTTGCAACTCCAGCCCTATGCTGATCGTTCGCGAGTTGCAGCAATGCTTGCGCAAGATCGACATTCGCCTGCGCAGCAACAACCGCACGATCGGCGCGTAGTGCTTCGAGATACGACAGTCCGGCGGCGCTCGCCACCTGTTCGCGCGCGAGGCCTTCCTGCAATTCAGCAACGTGAACTCCCGCGCGTCCTGCCTGGTAAGTGCGGATCGCGCTCAGATCGAAAACCGTCTGACGCAACGCGACGCGCGCATCAAAGTTTTTGAATGGGCCAAGAAAGGTGGAGTTGAAACCCGGGATGAGCCCGGGTTGAAAACCGAGTGCAACGAGGTTCTCGGTCAGGCTTGCCTGGTAAGCAACACCGGAAATGTTTGGCAACAACGGCGCGAGAGATTGCTGCTTCTCTCCGCGTGCCTCATTGCGACGTTCGTGTGCCAGAAGCGTTGCGAGATTGTTCTCGATGGCGAGCTTGATTGCATCTTCGAAACTCAACGCGGCGGCTCGTCCGGTTGTAATTCTCGCAGCGCCAGGAACTTCGGTTCCGACCTGCTGGGCCGAAACGCTCACCACTCCGGCAATTGCGACGATCGCGATAAATGTTAACCACTTCAAAACGACACTTCTGCTCACGGCTCTTTATTAATTTCATAAGCATCTTCGTTCTGTATTGTCTGAGGTTGTCGAGAATTGCTCGAATTTGCGGGTAAGGATGCACGAATCTTCTCTGTGCAACCTTTGTGTTCTCTGTGTCTCTGTGGTGGTTTTTCTGCACAAAAGTGAACCACAGAGACACAGAGAACACAAAGGTTGCAAAGAGAAACCCAGATTAAATATCTCCCGCAAAAGGGGACAATTCAAAGCAATTGCAGGGAAGATGAAAAGTTCTCAAAGATTTATTCTTGAGAATTATGAGATCAAGAATAAGAATCGTTAAGCCAAAGCGTGTTGACGAAGCGAATCACGAAGCAAACGAAAGTAAGAAGTCAGCGGAACCGAGAGCCGGCAAAATAGTGAGCACCATCAAAGGCTGGATCGCCGAATCTCAGGAGCGCAAGCGTAAACAACGCCGCTCTTTGCCGCTCATTACGGCGGTGGTGTTGATCACATTCGTTGCTGCGCTGGCGCAATCGCCAACACAACCAACTGCACGGCCAGTGACTGCTGAGAAAAACGCTATCAAGGTAACCATCGCAACTGTTGCTAGTTCTCTTGGTCCACCTACAGACCACTATAAAGCCGGCGATCAGATTCCGGTCACCATCACGATGACAAACACTTCGCCGGCAGAGGTTTCCACTTGCGTCTCGTCTGACCTTTACCAGGACCTTCCGAAGCTCACGCGAGATGGCAAGGAAGTGCCTTACATGAACTGGCAATCGTATGAACGGCTGAATGCGGCGCGTAATCACGTTTGCGAAAACGAGAACCTGCCTGAGTCAGTGCTCCTCAAACCAAACGAAGCCCAGATGGTTGATTGGTTCATACTGGCTGACGGTGCGACGCCCAATGGCGCAGAGGCCTGGTACGATCCACTACCACCGGGTAAATACGAGTTGACGATGCAGCGGCGTCTGGCGTGTTGTGATGGTCCAATGGTGGAATCGAACAAGACGAGTTTTGAAGTGGTGCCCTAACAACCCCAACTTTCCTAAAGCTGTTTTCATAACCCACCTCGTTCTTTAACGCTTCCTTGGAGTGCGGTGCCTTGGCACCGCTTTGTTATGAGTTTTCGAATCAGTTGTACCAAAGCGGTGCCAAGGCACCGCACTCCAAGGAGACGTCCAATTCACGCGCCACTCAATTCGCTGCCAGTGCCACTGTGTCTGGCTCACTTTTGTTGCTTGCCATCTCACGTCGAAGCTGACGCTCTGCGCGCGAAGGAGTCAGCTCACGGGCCGTGTCCTCACCGGCAGTGACCACTTCGGAAAGGAAATAGCTGTCGCCATAACGATGAAACACAAGCTCACTTTTCCTCGTTGTTCTGCCCGCGTATGCAGGCTCAGTCTCAAACACCACATGATCGCGTTTGTCGTTGACGTTTCGGATCAGCAAACTAATCGGTTCATCGCCGATGCGCGAGACCTCGTACTCACCGGACGGAAGCGTTCTGCCTCTCACGGTGAAATCAAACGGAATCGACACACGGATCGGACTTCCCGGCAGTTGCGCCTGTGCGGGCACTGCGATCATCAAAGCCAACAAACATCCTGTCACCATAACGCCGAAAATCTTTTTCATGATCTCTCCTCTAACGAACAAATTTCTGAACGCAACGCGAGACTTGAAATTGGCATGCCAGTGAGTAGACGCCGAGATCGGCGCTTCAATTGAAGATGATTGAGGCTTTCTTTCGTGAGTAAGTAAAAAGGCCACACACAAAGAAGCACAAATGAGTAGCGAATGCTTAACTCATTTGTGCTTCCGGTGCCTTTTTGTGGCCCAGATCAGAAGTCGAATCTCAGCGCTAGCTGAATGACTCTCGGGTGACTGGTGAACACGTGCGACGGAACATCGAAATCCGTCTGGCCCACAGTGTTAATCTGGCTCACGCCGGTTGTCGCTATCGGCTCGACACCGTCGATCGAACCTGGAACGTATTGCGGATGATTGAAAGCATTGTAGAAGTCCGCACGCAATTGGATCTTCCTGGTTTCACCAAATGCAAAATTTTTGAAGATCGAGAAATCCAGATTCTGAATCGGCGGCAAATGAAGCGTGTTGCGACCGGCATTCGACAACGCACCGAGACCTGCCTGGATGTACTGCGCGTTTGGATTCGTAGCTACGTAGCCAACGATCCTCTGCGCATCGGGCGTCGCGCACGTGCCGTCTGAATTAAACGCCGTGCAAGTTTGCAACAGCGGTGTCACCAGACTCGAAACATTTGCCGTACCGCTCGGATTAATGATTGCTCGATCCGGCGCGGGATCGCCATTGAGATTCGCGTCGATGCCGCTCAGCACCGTGGCCTGCTCGCCTGTTTCAAACGTCAGGGTTCCCGCCATGCTGATACCGCCTAAAAATGTACGCGCGAAGTGATTGGAGCTCTTCGCGAAGAACGGCAGATCGTAAAGAGTCGAAACGACAAAGCGTTGCCGGCGATCGAGTGCCGAATCAGCCTTCTCCGCCGTCATGTTTTGAAAGTCTTGCACTCGACGTGGCGAAAGCACAGTACTGAAGACCTCGGCAGTGCTGTCGTCGATCAAGTGACTCCACGTATATGCCGCCGACAACAGAAACCCGTCGCTGAATCGTCTCGTCAGTGACGCCGATCCCGCGTGGTAAGTTGAATTGCCATTCGACAAGAAACCAACGATAGGCGAGGTGAATCCCGCATTCAGATATGCGGGAAGAATATTCGATCGCCCCTGAATGTCAGCCAGGCTCGTGCCCAGGCTGTCGATAGTTGCCTGTGAAGGCGTTGAGAAGAACGTCGGCAGAAAACCACCCGGCGCGTCAAATACGCGATCCTGAATGTTGATGCGATTCTGCGTCGGAAGATGAATGCCGCGACTGCCGAGATACCTGATCTCCAATGCGTAGTTCCTGTGAAACTCGCGTTGCAAAGTCAGGCCCCACGACAGTGAATACGGAACCTGCTGATCCGGAATCCATGCAGACGTGGCGGCACGAGCCGCTGCTGGATCGGTAGTGGCCCCTGGCAAAACGTTTGGTGGAATGCCTCCATTTGCCAGGAAGTTTGGTGTCACCAGGGGCGTGCCTGGAAAGTTTGTGCCAACGTCGATTGTCTGATTGAACTGCGGCGCCAGTGACAAGATGTAAAGATTGTCGACAATCGTGTCGTAGGCCATCGCAAAGCTTGCACGTATCGAGGTCTGCTCCTGAGTACCGAAGATGCGATGCAACATTCCGGTTTGGAAATCAGGCGCATAAGCAATACCGACTCGCGGCGCGAAATTCTTCTTCTGCGCCTTTGGTTCGTCAAAAGTAATCAAGCCAGGCACAGATGAGATCGCGTTGATTGTTTGTAAACGAGCGGTGAATGGCACCTGCTGGTAAACGTAGTTCAGTCCGAGGTTCAGAGTCAGACGTGGTCTGACTTTCCAGTCGTCCTGAACGAAGCCATACAACAGATGTTGATTGCCATAATAAGGTGACGCACCGACGGTACGCTCACCAAAGCTCGGCTGAACATCGCGCAAGAAGAGATCGATATTCGGGTATTCGTATTCGCCTCGCTGGCGTTGCACAAACGACTGCGGCGAAATGATGTCGCGCCAATCGACGCCGAATTTGAACGCATGTCTGCCGAGGGAGTAGGTCGCTTGATCGACGACTTGATAGCTGTTCTCGATCGTAAACTGCGGCGCGTTGCCGTCAGGTCCGATCGACAAACCGAGGTCGTCAAGGTCGATGTTTGGAAATTGATCCAACCCAGGGTAGCTAATATCCGGAACCGGAATATGCTGCACGTATCGCCGGTAAGCGAGACGCGTTTCGTTGCTAAACTTGGGGCTGAAGTTGTGAATCAACGTATACGAAAACAACCGGCCATCGGTTGGAATCGGCGCGAAGAATTCCGGGAACGTGGCGGCGTTGTCGATGGTGCGCAAGCGATTGAAGATGAAGCGCGAGTGATGCTCAGTGTTTGCGCTTTGATTGAAATCCAGATTGAAAACCATGTTTCGTTGGTTCTGGAAATTCGGTGCTGCAAACGAGATATTTCCGATCGGTACGGCCAGCTCGCTGCCACTCGGACAATCGCCCGCGGCATTGCGAGAAACGGCACAAACAGGAATCGTTCCAGCGTTATTGGCTGCCGCTACCGGAACGAATTGCCTCAGAGCCGCCAGGTTAGTTGCGGAGATTCCCGAGAGTCCTTGCAGCATTGCGAACCCCTGCGCGGTTGGAGCAGAGACGTTTCCAGGCGATGCAGCCTGGCCCAAACCCGTCTGCTCAAACTGGAAAAAGAAGAACAGCCGGTTCCTGCCGCTCCAACCGTAAGTACGCCGGCCACCCTCACCAAAGCGTGGTAAGTAAAGTGGACCACCGATGTTGAAGCCGTAACGATTCTGATCGAAGCGCGGATTTGTATCGCGTGTGGTTCCGGCCAGTTTTTGCAGGTTGTCCAAAGCATCCAATTTCTTGTTGCGGAAAAACTCGAAGACTGTGCCGTGAAAGTCGTTGCCTCCTGATTTGGTTACGGTAATGAACTGCCCACCGGTTGAACGGGCAAATTCCGCCGACGCCTGATTGGTTAAGATGTTGAACTCGGCGACAGATTCGGGAGAGATATAAATCTGCGGACCTGAAACGGTCTTGTCGTTGTTGTCTATGCCATCGACGATGAAATCATTGTCGCGTGGTCGCTGACCGCCGACGGAACCGCCGGTGCCCAGGCCCACGCCGCCGGAGCTCACCACGTTTGGTGAAATCAGAGCCAGATTGTAAATGCCGCCATTGTTCGCGCCCGCCACGTTTCCTGTCTGGGCCAGATCCACAACTTGCCGGGCGCTGAAATCTTTCGACAGATTGAGCGTTGTTGTATCAACCAACTCTGCGCCCCCAGCGGACACTGTAACTGACGCCGTTGTTTCACCTGGATGGAGAACGGTCGGGACGTCAGTCACCTCGTTTAGCTTTACTCGCACGTCGCTCAGTGTCAGCTTGCTGAAGTTGGAGCCGGAAGGTGGTTCGACTGTAATCGTGTAGGTACCTACCAGCAATTTGTTGAACTGGTATTCACCTTGGCTGCCGCTCTGTGCCGTCTGCGAAATTTTCGTGTTTGGATCCGTGATCGTTACCGTAGCACCTGGAATCACGGCACCAGTTTGATCCTTAACTTCACCACGCACGGTGCCGGTTGTTACCTGCGCCTCGACCGACATCGCGCACATGAGGATGATGATCGTGACCGTCGCCTCAATCAGGCGACGAAACTCGAGTAGTCTTAATTGCATGGCTTCCCCCCTTTGAACGCACTGAATGTTTATGAATGACTCAGGATACGGGGAAACACTTGGTTGCATGGTGCAACCAAATTGGTGGACGGTCTTCCGAGTTTTTGCTCAAATTAGACATTCCTTGCGATCTCGCGGTGGGTACATTTAGCCACACCTCCTCCGAACTCTTCGCTACTCCGGCTAGCTGGCATGGCGTTTGACAGGTAAGATGATCAGCAACTGACTTGAGGCCATCAAATGTTGAATTACGACAATTGGAAGGGCCGTACTCTGCGCATACTGTGGCGATATGGTCTCGCCGTCTTTTGTGTCACCGCAGCACTGCTCATCACCGCGCGACTCGAGACGTACACTGATATAACTCCGCTCTTCTACGCTGCCATCATTATCAGCGCCTGGTTTGGTGGCAGAGGCCCAGGATTGCTGTCGGTGATCCTATCAGCGGTGGCAATTGACTATTACTTTGTCCAGCCGCTGTACACGCTGAACCTCGAACCCAAGCGAATCAGTTTTCTTCTCGTATTCGGGTTGTTGGCTATCTTGACCAGTTGGATGAGCACAAAGCGCAAAGCGGCCGAACGGGGCCTTCAGCAGGCTCGCGACGAACTCGAATTGAGAGTTCAGGAGCGAACGGCCGCACTGAGGCAAGCCAATGAGACGCTCAGAGAACGCGCCAATCTGCTCGATCTTACTCACGACACGGTTTTCGTGCGCGATATGAACGACGTGATCACGTTCTGGAACAAAGGCGCGGAAGAACAATACGGATGGACCAGTGAGGAGGCCGTCGGTCGCGTGTCTCACGACATTAACAAGACGCGATTCCCGGCATCTCTCGATGACATTAGAAACGAATTGACTCGGACCGGTCGTTGGCAAGGAGAGCTACAGCATCTTCGCCGCGACGGAACTGTGGTCGTGGTCGCGAGTCGTTGGGCACTGCAACGCGATGAGCGAGGAAATCCAGTCGCAATCCTCGAAACCAACAACGACATTACTGAACGCAAGCGCGCGGAAGAAGCATTACAGAAAGTTCAGACAGAACTGGCGCACGTCAGTCGCGTGATGACCCTGGGTGAGCTGACCGCTTCGATCGCTCACGAAGTCAATCAACCTCTCGCGGCGATTGTCACTAATGGCAACGCCTGCTTACGTTGGCTCGGCGGCTCGCCACCCAATCTGGCTGAGGCCAGACAAGCTGTCGAGCGCATCATCAAAGACAGCTATCGAGCGAGCGATGTGATCTCGCGAGTTCGCTCGCTGGTAAAAAAAGCTCCACCGCGAAACGATTTGATCAATTTGAACGAAGTAGTACTCGAGGTGTTTGCGCTGGCCCAAAACGAAGCGCGCCGGCACCGCGTTTTCCTCAAACGAGATCTTTCGCGAGAGTTGCCTCTCGTGCGCGGCGATCGAGTTCAGTTACAACAGGTGATTCTGAACCTGGTCATTAACGGCCTGGAAGCGATCGAGAAGAGCAAAGACGGAGTACGCGAGCTAATTGTCACCTCAAGCAATCACGAGTCGAACGGTGTGCTCGTGACGGTGCGCGACTCTGGTGCAGGGCTTGACCTCGCAAACGTCGATCGGGTTTTCGATGCATTCTTCACCACTAAAACTGATGGCATGGGCATGGGACTGGCGATAAGTCGTACAATTATCGAGTCGCACGGAGGAAGACTCTGGGCCACAGCCAATGCGCCGAAGGGAGCTGTTTTCCAGTTTACGCTTCCAACTGGCGCGAAAGAGCATCATGAATGAAGTCGATGCCATGGTATTCGTCATCGACGATGATGAATCAATTCGTGAGGCATTGAAGAGTCTCATAAGATCTGTGGGACTCGGAGTTAAGACGTTCGCCTCGGCGCACGAGTTTCTTCAGAGTGAGCGCGCCGACGTGTCTTCCTGTTTAATACTCGACGTGCGCATGCCGGGACTGAGTGGTCTCGATCTTCAAAGTGAATTGGCCCAGGCCAACGTTCATGTGCCGATCATCTTCATCACTGGGCATGGCGACATTCCGATGTCGGTTCGCGCCATGAAAGCGGGAGCGATCGAGTTTTTGACGAAGCCGTTTCGCGACCAGGACCTGCTTGATGCGATTCAACAAGCTCTCGAACGCGATCGGCTCGAGCGTTCACAACGAGCCGACAACGCGGAGCTACAAAAGCGATATCAATCCCTCACGCCACGAGAAACAGAGGTGTTTGGGCTCGTCGTCAAAGGCTTACTCAACAAACAGATCGCCCTCCAGCTCGGCACCAGCGAGATCACCGTGAAACTTCACCGGCGTCAGGTCATGGAGAAAATGCAGGCAGACTCTCTGGCAGACCTGGTGAGAATGGCCGAGCGCCTCGGCAGCAGTGGTAGTTCGACTTGAAACGCCGAAGGCGTTCGCTAATGGAAACGCCGAAGGCGTTCGCTAATGGAAACGCCGAAGGCGTTCGCTAATGGAAACGCCGAAGGCGTTCGCTAATGGAAACGCCGA